>WNGR01006477.1_pt1 | contig 13044 bp, 19 predicted proteins | sample 5407581 | NCBI WGS metagenome assembly WNGR01 (sample SAMN13153383, study PRJNA577476) | soil metagenome | isolation source: 80 cm soil or saprolite under Garry oak tree replicate 2 | place: USA:California | collected 2016-06-15 | reverse complement strand
ACTTGGCCACGAGATACTGTGGGAGTGGGCGTACAAACAAAATTTGGGCATTTCTTCCACCAGATCGTACAAGGTGATACAAATGAGGCAGCGAATCCGTTCATGATATTGTTGAAGCAGGCGCCAACTGTGGAGCTCGCAGGATATATCGTTATCCGCAGATCTGAGTTCCCGGCACCCCGATCTTCGCCCACATCGTCGTGGCCGTCGCCCAAGCTGAGTGCGATGAATCTTGATGGTCGGAAATGACCTTTTCTTGGTCAGGATCAGACATCGATTCGAGAGGGACTCTTGAACAACTGCGTTCTGCAATTAGAGTAGGTAGCACATATCAAGCTGCGTACCTCTCCTACGATACGCGTCGAAGACCAATCTACTCCGCGTTGGTCCCACATATAACCCAATATACATACTCATATCGCGCCCGCAGTGTGGCGCTCTCTGCGCTCGCTCACAGTGGAGCGGACGCAGCTCCGTAGCGCCGTAGGCGTGGCGCATCTGGGTAGGGTCGAAGTTTACATCGCTCGCCGCGCGGGTCGTGAAGCAAAGGAGACGGTCAACGAGGCTTTGCGATTGACGCCAGAAACGTCGGGGAGCGATGATGACTTTGGGATGACCGTGACAGAAACCCTCTCTCAGGCGTGGTCTGCGACCTGAGGGGAGGGAAGGGGTTGCACGACTGAATCGGTGCGTGAATGGCGTGTACGGTGGGCGTTCGAGCTTCACGGCGGGGCTAGGCTTCTGCCCACCAAATTCTTTGTGGGGATATGTACATGGCCTGCAATAGGGACCGGTCTGTCGGACATACATCGAGTGAAGAAGACCCCGCACCTTCATTGACGCAATCAAGACCAGGCTGAATACCACTGACCACGTCGACCGCGGACCCTCCCCATCTTGACAACATGCTGGTACGAGGGAGCAGGTAGAAAAGTGTGATGCTGAGCAGGTAACTGTCTAGAAAACCTGGCCGTCAACGTGTCAACGTTGTCAACCGTGACGGAGATGACAAGAGACGTTCAGTGGCAAGTACTGTACCAGTATCGGAGGAGGCAACATGGACAGATGACATAATCGCATGGGAATCTGTAATACAGACACTCTACCTGTACTCGTTCACTGACGACGCGACGAAAGCGCAGTCGTAGCGCAATGAAGAGACCCGTACCGAACAGTCATGACAGGTAAGGCTTGCAAGTAACGGAAAACGAAGCCCTTATCGGAAGCATCAGCAGGAAGAACAACTACCACTCAGGTTTAGAGTCGGTTATTATGCCACGCGGCTGTTCACACCAAGGTTCACAACCTTCACACGTTCACGTTCCTCGCCCGGGATTTCGACCAAGTCAAGTCAGGCTGTTGATGAATTTGTACCAATGCTTGACCAATGCACCTAATATTGTTACATATGTGCCTAAAGCGGATAGATCGTTTGCTCTCTCTTCCGTCAACGCGCAAGTCAACGCGTGAGGTTGTCTCAAATGTAAAGTGCTATGGCAGGAACTGTGGGTTCGTAGAAGGCTGGCTATTGAAGAACTTTCTCCTATTAGTCAAGATAGGCCACGCATCTTTCATCAAACCTCCTTCCTGTGGTGACGACGGTTACAGTGCGGTTAGAGTCCCTGCTTCGTCGCGGCGAACGACGACAAATTTCTCTATGGATGATACTGGCTGGCCCTCTAAACAAAGCAAGTCAAGGGCCGGCAACACTCCGGCGACCATTGCCCCGGTGACGCTTCTAGTGCAAGCGCAATGCGCCCTGAGAACCTCTCAGATACACGCAGGGCCTGGACAGCATTGAATGGGCGGAGGAGTTGGAGCCGTTCGGTGTCACCCATACCCTCTGTTGGCAATCTTGTTCAACCCAACGGATGTCGAGATTGACGACGCCGGAGAGGAGAGCGCGAAACTGGCCAGTCAATCCTGTCGGACGAGATATGAATTACAATAGACACACAATTGAACCGCTTTCATTATGAAGGTTAAAGGAGATCCAGCCGCTTCCAAAACATACTTGGGCGCAGTCGAACAGGCTTAACCTGGGGTCTTCTGAGCGATTAATAAACTTGAAGAGTTTAGGAACTTGGAAGTCGGAAAGCTGATTGAAGTGCTCAATGTAGACCAAGTGAAGCCGAGGGGCGTCGATCTGGGCGTCAAGGACCTCCAAATACTCGCGAACGCCGTGGAATGAGATCTGATAGAGAGCGGGAAGGACGGTTACGGGAGGTAGGCGTATTCGATTAGGGCGGGACGTTGGCGATTGGAATCCAACGCAGAGGGTTTCGAGCTCGGTCAACGTGGCCAGACCTGTAACCATGGCCTCCGGTGAAATGTAACCAGTTTGGGGTATCTTCCGAAGTTCGTGATGGATAGGTCAACGGTCGATGAAAGAAGGGTTGGTAATGCAGGAAAGGGAATGTCACTTAAAAAGATCATTTGTAAACACGGGGCAGATCCACCCAAGAACCCTCCTGGAAAAACTGGCGCACTCCCATCTTCCGATGAAAGCCGAAGGGTTGTCAGCGCCGGAAATGGCTCTTGCATCACCGTGGCCAGCTTTCCCAGCTGCAAGCTCGACACGCTAAGGTTGACATAGCGTACACGATCGGGATGTTCGAGTGCAGCGACAAGATTATCTTCTTCGTCAGGAGTGAGGCATTTTTGAAGGCCAATTACGATAGGAAAGGCTGGCCAGCAATCCAGATTCTGCCTGGCAGGGCTTCCATATGTGTAGAGGAGCTGGAGATGGAGACAGAGTGCCGGTGCAAGTACTGTATGACTTGTCGCCATTTTTGGCATACGTGCCAAAGTCTGTGCCAATCCCATATTCCGGGACAGGAATATGAATAGTATCGACAGATGTCAAATATATGAAGCAAGACGTTGTCTGGGAACATGTCGTTCATCGTTGCGTGTCCGTAACCGTGACTGTCGCCTGCGCTTCACAGGTCAGGATGCATTGCGGTTGCCATGCTGGTGCTTAAAGCTTAAAGACGTACCCTGGGCCCATAATTTCCCTTGTTTCTCGCAGACCTTCTCCGATATTCGAGTCTTTGTCACCGTCTAAGGTGCCGCTCGTGAGCAAGTCACTACGAGTCGGCGGGGAGAATAGACGATCGTTAATTGAAGATTAGCGGCGAGTTCTCAGCCAACTAGTCCAGTAATAAAGGCACACCTGCTGTGAGGACTGATCGATGACGAGCGAATAAGCTCGGTGAATCATGCTAGACCGGTGACCGTCTGTATAAGAAAGACGAAAGAATGTTTGAATAAAAAGAACCCGTAAAACTACTTGTTAGCACGGCATTCGTTGATCAGGTTGTGGATGAGTTGCGCACGCGCACCCTGGGTCATGAGGGCGATATATCGTTGCCAAGTCCGGGTTTGTGGTAATACATCACACGGCATCGATGCATCAGCGCTCAGTGATGTCGTAGTCCTAACCCTTCATCGAACTTCTTCGATGGCCGTGATGGCAGTCCGGTGATCGTCACCGTGTTAGAGGACATTGGAAAAGTTCGAGGTTCGGCCAAGTCCCCAGAACCGGACTGACGGACCGGTTCTCGGTTCTGCGCCAACAGAGGCAAAGAACTGGACTGAACAAGGAACCAGACTGAACCGAACTTTCCCTAGTAAGTTACTAGCAAATGAGGTACCGTATCTGACTAGATCTTGCGGCACTAGATCTAATGTGAAGTGTTCGGTCCATGCTACGCAACAAACACAAGTTAGTACCTTGACCAACCTCCTCATACCTGGAAAACCAAGTGCCAAGTTGTATACCCCACCGTGACAGAGCGTTTTTGATAATGAGTCAGCCACTGGCAACGAGACCGAGCTGTGCCTGTATTTCCCCGCATAAATGCGGATCTAGAGTATACAGAACCGAAGCCTATACGATGGCTTTGCTTCGAGCTGACCCGAGCTGGAGAGCTGGACCCAGATTCGACCCGTGCTTCAATCATCGCGCATCATCTTGCTCGCTTCCCAACACTCTTGGACGTCCATCTCTGCCAGTGCTACTTTGCTCGAATCTGTAGCAGGTATAAGACTTACCTTGAGAGGAGAGGAGGGGTATAATGTTTGTCTTCCCCAGAATCGACTACTCTACCACGTTAACATATTTGATTTGAGAGTTACATAAGGTCCCTGAGAGTTGAGTCTGGTCTAAGACATGTGGAGCTTGTCCACGAACCCTGAAAATGGAACATCACGGATTTCTCGACGGCTTGCAAAGAACACGCCACGACATTTCGAACAATTGCCCTCCCACAGCGTGTAACTACATCTCGCTTATAGTATACTCTTTTGGGCTAGTATGGGCGATCTAAATCGTCAAGACGAGGCGGACACATTAAATTCCCCGACTCTCCTGACCAAGGCCACGAACACACTTGCTATGGATGCCACTGGCACTGTCGCGACATTGTCATTGACGCGAGCTTGAACCTTTCCAATAGCGAAGAGCCAATGTACCAAGGTCCCGCATTTTCACCAGTGACGCTGCCACATAAAGGAAAGCCCAACTTTATTTTTTGGTTTCTCCGGAGATGATAAATATGGTACCGTCCTTCGCTCCTCCGGACCATCCGCGGCGAGAAGAAGCCGTGAACTCCAGAGGTTGTTTGGAGATGACAATCGATGGCAAAAAAGGGACGGCACTGCGCAAAAATGCGTATCCCCAGTCCCTTCCTCTAAAAGAATGGGATCAGACCTCAGGTATACTATACATACATATGACTTTGATGGCGAGAACCGGAGGCGGCTCTGTGCCATTCAGGCTTTCTATGGCTCGGTCGTGCGCGCAGCTCAGACTTCATACTTGTAGGAGACCAGCGGAGATCGCTCGAATTTTAGAGTGAGGCAGCTCAGGCTATCAGCATGAGGAAACGGATTGTAGCGTGAGAGTGGGTCCGCCACTACTATTACTGAAACTGACTTAGCCGATGAGAGTGCCGTACAGGTTGCTACTCTGGGATATAAATCCAGACTCTGTGGAGAATAAGGCTCAGCGATGGTCGAATAGCCATGTAAATCATCAGGACGACATACGAGCTCGGAGGACCGCAAATTTCCGCTTGGAAGTTGGAACGTTTTAGGGTCCCAAGCACAATTCGGTCATAGCTGAATCAAGTCATATCTGCATCGCTAGTGACTTTTCTCGTAACTTAGCTCAGTCATCATTGCAGTCAACTGATCGACCGGTACACCCTTTATGCTGGAGTAGGCCGAACCCGGGCACTGCTTCGAGCCACGCTGGAGTTATACCCCTAAATCTGATTCTCGAGTTTCAAAATCAGCGTGATTTTAATACTAGATGAGATCTCGGTGAGATTCTTGCGATCCAAACGCACAAAACCACGATGCAAGCCCTGCGTGTCGAGAGTAGACAGGAGCTGAATTGGATTGGCCGTTTCATGGCCACTAAGCCTGAGAGCGATGCATTCTTCAGCTGGGCCGGCCACCGGCTGACAGCTCAAGCTCAAGCTGCTTGTGGGGTGACCGGTGACCGGTGACCGCACGTAGGAAATGGAGATTTGATTATAGAGATCTCAGTGATGACAACTCACTAGTACTACACTAGCACTTGTTAATTTGTTAATTCAATCACCTTGCGCAAGAGCAGTCAAGTGGATCAGCTCAGGGGCGGCAAAGGTCTGGATGCGCACCGACCTGACGGCCCGCCGCGGCCCCGTAATCGCACTTAGCACAAATTCCAACGAATGGGCGCCTTGCCTGGCATGTTAAGCATTGGAAGCGTAGCGCAGCGAGATCAGTCAAGGGATAGGTGAGTTTACTATGCACACCCCAGGAGAGATGGGGCATGAACCGGCCTGAATGCTGGCCGTGCCAACCCACAATTGGTCATGGACAGCGTCTCAGTTACTCATCAATTCACGAGGCACCAAGATCGAGCGAGCGTGGACACGCTTGGTTAAGTCGAGTTGAGGTCTATAATTCCATTTCCGCATTTTATTTCTCCTTTCTCCTCGGAAAGTCTCGGATTCCTTTTCCGTTTCAAGTGCTGTATTATTTAAATCAATAAGCCACGGAACATGCTCATTCTTTGGAGTTTCCCATCGTGCCCTTCCCATTCCGCTGTTACTTCTACTTCATCTTGTCGCATGGAGCAGCGCGGCATGCACCCACAACAAATCACCCACCAAACGGTTCATGCCTATGGTCCTCCGTCCTTCGACAATTTACAGTCCTCACTCTATCCTGGTTTTCCAGAGCTTCTAGGGGGCGGCCCCAAGGCCACGCAGCTGCCGCGCCCCTTGCCGCCATATGTCCAACAACACTACGCCCTCGATAGAGGCCCTCCAACGGAGACGCAGAAGTCCCCTCCACCGTCCCACCGCTCTGACAGGCCTCATGGGCACCCCTCCCTTCGTCATCCCGTTTCTCCCCCACAGTTACAACAGCCTCAGCCCCGCCAAGCCACGGCATATACTTTATTCCCACAGGAACACGAGGCCTACCACTCCACCACCCAAGTATTTCCTACCCAAATGTCTCGTGCTCCTCAGCAGTCTGCTCACCTCTCCCTTGACCCATGGGCTGTTGCTGCTTTCACCGACAACGCCAACACACACCTCACGGAAATGCAGGGGGGACTTCCTCACATATTCGAATCCATGTATCCTTCCAACCAACAGCCCTTGTCCCCCCTCGCGACGACGCACCCTTCAACGTATGCGCAAGCGGTCCCACAGAAGGGACCCTCAACGACTACGCAAAACACGGATCCTAGTCCGACCTCCTTTCAGGGGAAAAATGAAGGAAATACGACTGCAGAAAACAGTCCGCAGCTGCGCTCATGGGGGGGTGCTGGGTCTCTGGACCCGGCGACAGGGGTATTCTCCCGGGCGGCTGACCACCCGCGCATTCGCACCGCCCAAGCCTGCGAGAAGTGCCGCGCGCGAAAGGCAAAGGTGTGTCTCCTTTCCCACATTTATACGTGACTCGCGATAGTGACTGGATCTGTTCAAATAAAGTGCTCTGGTGAACATCCAAGCTGCCAACGTTGCCTCACGCGTGGGCTTGTCTGCGCCTATGCCCCTGAACGTCGCATGCGCGGGCCCAATAAGCCCAAGCCTCCACTCACTCCCCTGCCGGACGGGTCACAGCCTGCTGCTGCGGCAGGACAAAAAATGCGAAAACGCGCCTCCACTATGCCCTCTGCCCCGCACCGGAGCCCGCAAATATGGGGGCCACAGCAATATCACAAGCAGCAGCAAGAGCGCGGCGTTGCGGCTCCCACATCCCCTGCCTCGTCCGTAGGCAGTGGGAGCCTCGGGTACCCTCCGCCCTCTGAGTCAGAAGCGTCGCCCATGACTCCGCCACACAGCTCGCTAGACAGTCGTCAGCTCTCGGTGCCAGTGGTAGGCTTCTCTGCTCCACAACGCGTCCTCGTTCAGGACTTTCCGACAACCGCGCAGCGCAGAGCGCAGGCGCGCGGCAGTGAAGGGTCCAGCCATGATGACGCCGGAGCAGCAACTACAAGGGGCGTACTGGCTGGTGTTTTCGGACAGGACGTCTTCATGGTGTGAAAATGACGCTTGACAGCACTAAGGACCTCTTCTGAAGCACACACCCTGTTTTTCTCGTGCCGTCGTAATTTTGCTTCTTTTTTCTCAAAGTCACACAGGTGCTATCTCGACTCACCCTCTTGCTATCAGTACGCACTGTATCCCGTATGACACAAGACATGTTTTTCAGTTATGTATTTTTAGCGGTGAATTAGACACGATACACAGCACTAATGTCAAGTCCCGACGTCACAGCATCCGCTCTTGCTCACCGAGTCGCGACCCTTAACTTTGCTAGAACGTAATATAATCGATAGCCTGGGGGCAATTGCACAAGCAGGTCTCACAAAGTTGGGACGTGGGTTCGGTGGTCGGCTCCACCTCTACGCCACGCATCGCGCAGTCGCTCGCCAAGCCAGTTGCTGCAGGAGCTCTCGGCCCCTAAATAAGCGTTGAATAGTAAGCGTTAACTCGGACTCGCGGCGGCGCCTTGGGCTGATCGGAGATTGAATGTGCTTGGTGTGGTAAAGGGCGCTGTCGATGAACATGGAGGCCGCAATGTAGGCCCCTCTCGCGAGTCGTTACATGCAGTGCGGAAGCTGAATGTTTACCTGGCACTAGACAGTACCACCGCAGTTTCCCGATGTGCCGGATAGATTTCACTTGATTTCTCGGTTCAGGGGGAGGATGGTGATGATAAACAGAATATTTCAAAAACGGCGAAAGCAAAGTCCCGAGGTCAAGGGACCCCAGTGTTGTTGTTATGAGAGTAGAGTGAGACCAGTCGATCGCCCAAATCGAACCCCGAACATCTGGCCAAGTGAGATCGTGGATCGGTCGAAACCGATTGATTATACAAGACGTGATTCAAGCGCTCTTTCTAATGCGTTGGTTAGTCAGACTGCCCGCTAAATCACCTACTCAACACGCATCACCCAAATCATTGAGACAGACTTGATCGCTAGCAACAGCAAGGAATGAGTAAGCGTCTACCGAAGACAAAGAACTGCACGGATTCCATGCGGTAGGTTTCAGCAATCTAGGGAGGGAGAATGCTGGAATGTGCCATTCTTGGTGCCACTATCACCGCCTTGATCACCGCAGTCGTTGTCCGCTTGACCGATCAGCAGAGGGTAGTACTGTATGACGTGAAAGTAGAAAAATTCTCGAAGGACGTGAAACGCCACATTGCAAATCAACTGATTTCGCACAGATAAAAGAGAGTCCGTTCATGAAGTGGGTTGACTAGAACCATGCGTGGGAGGGCACGATAGCGAAATGTTTCGGACGGTAGTGCAATCAACGCAACATGGCCCCGACAAAGCGGCGCGGCTACTCCATTCTCGTTACAGTTTTGCAATGGACACGAGGTTGTTACGTAAATAAAGGGGGCATGCCTCAAAAATGATGTCATATTTATTAACATCGTTATTACGTAACCAAATTCTCGTCAGGATATCAGCTTTGAGTCCAACAATTACCTGCGCACACGTTACTTACACCGAAATGAATTATGAAGTCTTGCTATGTCACCAATACGTGTCCGGAAGGATCACACGGTATAAGTAATAAGACTTGTGCGCGATTTCTCCATTGTGGCCTTGATTGTGGCATAAAACTATCTGGGTTTAAAAGTTTGGGTGGCGTTGGCCGAGCGTCAGGATCTTACGAGAGCATCCCGATGAGCATCCCGAACCCGAAGGTCAAACAACCACGAATCATTGGACAAAATCGTCAGCGCCAGACTCTGGAGTAACTATCGCTTGCGACTGCGGTGTAGAGGGCTAGATGGAGTGACATTTCTATATGCATGGCGGAACTAGTAAGACTGACACCAACCAAGATGTTGGCATCGTTATAATTTTGTGCGAGCCGATCCCGCTAGACGATTGTGTTGCGGATCCATTACTATACAGTACCGAGTTGAGTGAAAGCGGCTTACTAGGCGACTCGAGTCGCCCGTCTTTTAATTGCGTTGGCTGAGCGCTGGCAGCCTGAGACTAGCCTTCGTGGCTTCGTGCCAGCGCGCAGTGCGAGATCAGGCCCGGTCTGCGGGTTGCTCTGGCTCGGGACGACGGAGTGCATGACCCACGTAGAAACCCTCGTTCAATAGTCGTATTCATGACAGATAACGCGTCTTAAGACCCACTGTTGATCAGTACCATCAGTCACAGAGCCTGAATTGCCTGATCTTGATATTAGACTGGCATGCAACGCCCCCGGATCTTGCCCAGAACCGGAGTCACGTTGTAAATTCGCCCACTTACTGTAAAAGACGAGGCAGGCGCAGTGTAGTCTTTGGTGTGTCGTCACCTTTATCGATAACGAACGGTTCTCAGGCTGGCGCTTGCAACATGGTTCTGTCACTTGACACTGGACTGATGCGACTTGATTACGCCCGTTCGACTACCCTCCTTCTCGGAGCCTCTTCAGCTTGCTTCCATTATGCCCTTGCCACAACCGCACTACAGCGTTTACCGGGAGCAACTCACGTCTCTCTATCACGGTCATGCATTATGGGAGCCAGATCCTGGCAATATCTACGAGAGGGTCTCAGTTGGTGATGTCGGTTACGTAAGAGAAGGTTACTTTTTTCGCATGTTCAACGTACGGCTTCCGTGGAACCACCCTTCGAATCGCGTACTCGGTGAACCAGATCCCTACGAACCTGTCGATTTGGGCCCGTTTGTCAACATTCGCGAATCGAGGTTGGGCAGAGGAGACTATTACTCGCGCTATGTATCCACGCAGGAAGTTAATGCTGGGGTTCAGGCTCAGGCACCGATGATGTGAGTGATTCTGCCATCCCAAACACCTGCCAGTCCGACCAAGTTTCCCCTCAGTCCTGCGGACGGTAGTACGGTCATATCATATAGATGTAGGAAGAGGCCGGGCGCGTTCTTAAGCCTTCCCTACGATGGTCACCGTGAAGATGTTATTCGCACGAAAGCGTTCGAAGATTACATCCGAGATCATTGCGAGAGCTGGTTTGCCTTCGCACAGAGGAACAGACTGGATGTCCAGCGTATGGAGGACATTATTCTCGTCTCTGGTTGTACTTTAGTCACCGCATGGGCGGCTGCTGCATTCGTCGACAACAATCTGGATTCGGAAATCTCCCTTGGATGCCAAACGCTTGGTAGTTCAGCAACATTCCAATGGCACTTCGCGCGCCAAACCAGTCAAAGCGTAGCATATAACAACAGTCAAGAGCGTGTACGTCGTGCAAATTGCGTCGACTCGGACGTGACTGATGTTCTTTCAAAGGTCGACCCACCTCAGACCCAATGCGTATTCATCAGGGGCTTCCGAGCGAAGCGCATCTTCCTAGGACTCTACACTGGCCTTCGGGCTGCGGCAGAGCCCCTTCCCGACAATCCTGACAGGCGACGGGACGGTGAGATGCAGGTGACGCGAGTCCCGAACGTCCCGAGCGTGGGTAGTAGCCTTCCAAGGTGATTGAAACAGCGTGACACCTCGCTTCCAGTACCGCGACCCACTCGTTGGAGTCTTGGACTACATTGCGGAGGTTAGTTTTATTTTTATTTTCCTCATGTTTGCTGACTCCATTCAACAGAAATGCCCGGATAACACCATAGCTATCGCCCATGACGATGATCTCCAACTGATTGAGGAGGTTGTACGTGAAAATTGGTTTTGTTGCATACCTTTGGTCAATCAGTAGCATGAACGTTTAGGAAACTCTAACTGCAGACGCAGTTGAGGGGTTTTTGCGTCAATACGAGGTCGGCGTGCTCATTGAGAACGGGGGTATGAAATTCCTACCCTATGGTCCACTGGGGGTTGCTGAACACTGGTCACCAGCTGCAATATTACACGATGACGAGGATCCCGGGGTTCCTGACGATGCGAAGGCAATTTTCTATGTTCATGCTGAACTGGAGGTGCGGTACCTCAAGGAGCTAAAAACACTCACCAATTGACGATCTATTTGAACCCAAGGGTGAGCCGATCCCCTTAGTCTTGCACCCCGCGCTGTCAAAATATTTCATCAAGCTCGACATCAGTAACCAGTCAGTTGGTGTCGACGACGATCTTGACGACTATGGTCTTCCGCAGGAAGAAATAACATCTCCCGCCGTGCATCCTCCTGTACTGTCGCTGAAACTTGAAAACCACCAAGGATACCCACAAGATATCCATATCCATGCGTCTGGGGATTCCCAAAGCATCGGCATCACGGTTCGAGACGTGCTGAGGACAATAAATGAAGACGCGAGGAAGATCTCACGTAGACGCGAATGGACCAAATTGAATGCAGAGGAACGGATAGCGGTCGATGCCGCGTTCAGAGAGCGATGTACAACTGAAGAAGAGCTGGGCCATGGCCCATGCAGGATTGACTACCTGCGCGGCAGGGACAGGCTCCAGATCTTTCCGAAACTTTCGCCCGACGGCGAGGTGCTTCCTCTTCCTGTGCTCCCTGCTGAACCTTTGTGAGTTCAAAGACTTATCGTGATGGTCTTCCTTTAGTTGCTCACGCGTCTATTTCTTCTGAAAGGGACGAATCGAACGTAGCAGGCCCGTCAAGGATTCCGATAAGGTAAAAGGAAGGAATGAACATTCGAATATGTACAGAAGATAGATACTAAACAACTGAGAGATATTGGATAAGTAGAAATAACACATTCAACAGACGGCTAACAATATTTTGCTGCGTTGGCTGTTGTAATGCACACGGAGTTATGTTATGCGCGAGTGGCAAAGACGACTGTCAATCGTTGCAGAACGATTCTTCAGCGAGCATACGCAAGAATTTCTGTATGACGAACGACACCAAAAAGAGGAGAGGAAGGAGCAACCAGCGCACTCTGGCGTCGTTCGGACCAAAGGGTTCGGACACCGGTCCGTCACCACAGTTTCTCCTATTGTGCACTTAGTTTCTTGAAGAGGTGGTGGACATGAGCCACTCTATAGGCGCGCCATCAACTGAAGAGAGGGAGGGGCCGGGAGAGATGGCGACTGGGAGGGATCATGGCGAGGTCCGAGAAGCGGAAATACAGTTACGCAAACACGCAAACACTCCTCAAACATACCGGTTCATCTCGGGCCGCTGCTCCGCGCCTCGCTCGAGTCCTGGGACTGTCCTGGCCTGGGTCCAAGCCTGGGTCGCAGTCGTAATCTGTTCCACATTCAAGTTATGGCATGCGTAGCTGATGGGCTAGTAGCTTGCTCGGGGCGGACAAATCACTCAGGTTGGGGGTGTATAGTGCGAAGGGGTCAATCCTTGGGTCAATCAATGCTTGCGACGGCACTGATACAACCTTGGATACAACTACACCTAAAGGCGAGGTATTTTTTTTTCATTGTCCGAGTCCCCGACCTCTCTATTCTAGTAGATCGGCGCCGTCCCCCCTCCGCCCCATGTATACTGCAGACTACGCGACATATTTCCAGATCTTTCCGAAACTTTCGCCCGACGGCGAGGTGCTTCCTCTTCCTGTGCTCCCTGCTGAACCTTTGTGAGTTCAAAGACTTATCGTGATGGTCT
>WNGR01006343.1_pt1 | contig 13045 bp, 22 predicted proteins | sample 5407581 | NCBI WGS metagenome assembly WNGR01 (sample SAMN13153383, study PRJNA577476) | soil metagenome | isolation source: 80 cm soil or saprolite under Garry oak tree replicate 2 | place: USA:California | collected 2016-06-15 | reverse complement strand
ATCTGGCAGATTCGAGAGCGCAATACCCGGATGCCAGCAACCCCAATCCCTACCTCGCATATGCGCGACCGGACTCGATACCAGAGGCGTATGATATACCTATTGGTTTAGTCAATCGCGTTCTTTATGACCCAATAGTCCGCACAGAGCAATCTACGGAGTGCATGTAGCCATTACGCTTGCACAGAACTCATAACGGAAACTTTTTTTTGGTCAGCAAGGTTGCTCCGAGTCATCCGTGTCGCGGTCGCATCTGCGCTGGTCTACGACGCCAGTTCATGCGCTTTATCTGCTTCTGTTCACAAGATCGTAGCTTGTCACAATATAATTATCTATAGTTTACGTGCAAGAGAGACTCGGCAACATCCCGCACCACCTATGTACAGTGCACTCTTACCCCAAGAACGAGCGATTACCGGTAGTAGGGGCTGGCCCAGGCAGACGTCTCCACTGCACGATGTCAGTCGCAAGTCCTGGAGAGTCAAACATTATGACACACATAAGCAGGATGGTATGGTGCAACTGGCGCCTCGGCATACGAGTCCCTTTCCTCGTACACGAGCTCACCATGCCACATGGACGTAGACGGACGGACCAGGGGCAAAGCGGATAGTAGCAACGGACAGGTATCAAGATCTTCCACTTTGAGGTGTCTTTCTTTCAGACTCTGCGGTATCCAGAAAGCAGGCTCAGGAGCTGTCGTTACATCGTTTCCTTCAACCGGCGTGGATATAAAACTCATGTCAGGTGTGGGCATGATGCCATGCGTGCGAAGGTGACGTTTGGCATTCGACCGAACGGCAAACTTCTTGTTGCAACTTTGCACAGGGCATGTGTATGCTGTGGTAGACCAAGCGGCCACGCGTGCGCCTCAGAAGAAATAATAATCGCGAGATTAGGATTGTGTACTTACGCTTTGCACCTGAATGAACATTCATGTGGGTCGCGAGTCCGCTCGGTCGTGGGAACCACTTTTTGCAGGTCTGGCACTGATGCATCTTGGGCTTTCTAGACGACGACCGGGTGCGACGGGGAGTTCTGGAGGGGCATTCTAAATCTTTCGAAGAAAAATCCGGGCCCGACTTTGCTCCCGAAAGAAGTACGGTGAGTCTGAGAGGAATTATAAGCGGATGAAGGGGTAGGTACCTCGATAGCCATAAAGGAAGCGGATCGACGAGATAGGACTACGTCCAGCGACTTTTCCTGGGGCTGGGGGGAAGCGGCAGGGATGGAGGTCTGTTGATCTTTGCTGGCGGCGTCTCGAGTTGCGTTGTACTCGTCGTCTAGCTCGTGTCCCGAGTCAGACTCCGAGCCAGAAAAGTACGCGACCGGTTCTCGAGGATGGTCAGTGCGGGTATCAACCGCCAACATGGAGTTGGCCAAGGTGGGCAATGCGGACGGGCCAAACGGCTCCGTGTCCGAAGAGAAATTTGCGCTAGTCTCCATGGGCTCCATTAAGAGGAAGCTATGATAGCTCTGTGAGTCGACGCCACTGACAGGGAGAAACACCTCGGGAGTTGGCTTGGCCCAAGGTCGGCTGATGTCAGCGCGAGGGTTTTGGGCAGGACCAGAAAGAGAAGGGAGAGGCCATGAGATAGACTGATGATGAGGTGGCGACCGAGGAGACAGGTCGGCTTTCGCCTGAGCGGGAGGGTAATGCGGAGAGGCACCGCTGAGGAGGTCTTGGTTAAGAGTAAGATGAAATGGGTGCAAGCGAGAGGGGACGTGGGCTGTAAGGTCAGGATTAGAGTGAAAGTGGGAGTGGCTATCCATTCAGACGGAGGAGCGCGAGTGAAGGTGGGAATGGACATTCTAGTTGAGCTAGAACTAAGTATGATAAGGACAGAGGAACAGAGGAATGAGAATGTCTCGACACGCACAAGTTGAGAATGGTCATCCGATTGCCAGATCTGCCCTCGCCGAGCTAGATCAGGTTAAACTCGCCTTGAACCATACAATGCTTCATCCTTTGCGAATCGCTGTCAGAAATCGGGAATCTCCACCTCCACCCCTATCCTCCAGAGCCATCTTCTCGGCAAAATAAATTATCTTCCCTAACGAACGATAAAATCGTGATACATCTATCGACTCTGGTACTTCGGTAGACTCTCACCTCAGAACCAATGCCGCTCCACTCCCACTACACCACTCTCATGCTAGCTCCAGTCCCGGACTCGACCGTCCCGGTGCTTCTACGACGTCGAATGATCTCCACCTTATGCTCCGATCCGGAAGGGATCAGACTTCTCCCCGCTGAGCCAGGCTGACGGGTAGTTCTACGATTTGTTGGTGCCTTGTCGCCGGCAGTATTCGCATTCGGCCAGAACCTTAACGCTCCATGAAGGCCGTCGGGGGTAACCGTCGTTTCACGACGTCGCAAAGGCGTATATACCTGCAAATAGGCAAAGTGTCTCTAAGCCAATAAAAGACAGAGACGCACCCGATGATGATTTTGATCTTTCGCCGTGCCGCGGCTCGGTTCGGTAACACCCCCACGGGCCCATTTCGACCACCAGCCTCGTGCGACAGCATCTTGACTTGCCTGCCGCACTCCGATAAATTCGATGTCATCCTCCAGATCAAGCACTTCGTTGCATGCTACCGCACGCGCCACTCCCTGGCTCGCAGGCGGTTCGAGACTCGACGAAGACTGAGTGGAGCCTCCGAAAGAGCACGGCGGCGTCCCAAAATCATCAATCTCTACGATATCCGAGTCTTCAAAAAGGTCAGGCCCGCAGAGCACATGTGCGTTTTGACCACCCGCTGGGCACGCTGACCGAGATTTTCGGGGCGTGTCGGGGACAAGGATGCACCCAAATGGCTCGTTCTCTCTACCCGAAAGAGATTTACTTCTTAAAGGCATTGCTGGTTTCCGAGTCTTCGGACTTGACAGGATGCCGACGGCGAAGTCTTGTGTGGAGCTGTCACGCCGAAAAACCCGAGATGGATCTAAAGGTCGCGGCGGAGAAGACAAGTCAGGTGTGCTAAGCCGCTTAAGTGATGGGGCCGGTGATAGATATCCGTCTTCCTGAGCGACCTGGTCAGGTTCTTCGTCGCATGCCTCAGCGTCTTCTACTTCGTCGGTATCGAGATCTGCAACCAGCACGATTTCCTGAGTACCTAGCACTCCATCCTCTTCCGTCATAGTTCCGAGCCGTGATGGTCCAGCTATAGCGGCGTTGCTGAAAAAGTGGCTCAGGACAGGACTCGGAACGTTTTCTTCCTCGCCGTGTTCGAGCAATTTTTTACGCTTGGTATCCGGGTCATCTATGAGCCCCAAAAGTCGGCGCTTTCCACTGGCACGACCCGCAACAATTCGGGAAACGGTCGGTCCTGACGACGTTTTTGGTGCAGGGCCTTTCGTTTTGGGAGCTATAGACAGTCAAATTAGCATCGACTGAGCTCGGTCGTGCAGTCCTCACACACTGAAGAAGCTCAAGATGCTTGCGGCGTTGGGCTTCTCGCCCTTCTTCCCTCTTGGTTCCGAAGAATTTAGATCATGTAACTTGAAGGGTAATGGCTTGACGACACGTGGGGCAAAGGATGGGTTAATATCCTCGATGGGCGACCGTGTATTTGGGTCCGCTTCGCCCGTGGCAATCAGCTTTGCCACAGCCGGGGCTATGTCCCTGCGTGCGGACATAAGCCGGCAGTTCGGATATTAATTGTCAGAACCCACTCTCCAATAAATGCCCCGTCAGCCGGACTGAGGGCCTCGCCGCGTGGCACTTGAGTGAGATTTACCAGCTTCTCCTCTAGTGGGTCGTACACCCTCTGGTACAGGAAAACCTTCTCTGCCGCCACGAATGCGTCTAGATATCCCTGGGGCACGGTTTTCTTCCCTTCTAGTCGCACTGCGCGTATGACGTTTTCCGGCGTCCGGTATTTGCGCAGCAGTGTCCAGGCAGTCTTCAGTCCGACACCAGGAATACTTGGTAAGTAATCGCATCCGCTGAGAATTGCCATCGCACGGAATTGCCCATCTGTCCAACCTCGCAGGGAGCAGTCTGACACTTTTCCAAAGTCGTCCCGTGAGATTGAGATGACTGTACCGTCGACGTCGTTCAACTTGAAATATACATTCTTGCAACCAAAAACGAGCAGGTCAGAGTCTTCGGTGATGATTCCGTCGACAATCCCCGTGCGTTCAAGGTAAGCGAGTTGTGCATCGGCCTCGTAGGGAGCAACAACGTAGGGGACGCCCTCGGCGCGTAACGCCTGCAAACTCGTCAAACGCCGCATTTAGGCGGGGACAGACTGTTCACGACGTACCTTGATGAGCTGAAACGCCATTTCCGGCGTGACGTCGATACATTTACTGAAGTATTCCCTAGCTTGTGTGTGCTTCCCTTCTGCCGCCAACGCGTTCGCGCGTGCCAAATTCTCCGTCCGTCTGCGCCTTCGTTCCTCCTCCGTTCCACGCTTAGCCGGAAGGCGCCCACCGTCAAAGACCATGTACGGATGTATGCCGTAGTGACGCAGGAGACGGACTCTCTGCATCGCGTAGTGGACGTATCTTACCGACAAGATCAGCTTTATAAACGTGGATACAGCACGCAAACATCTTACTTGCACGTCGTTTTTCCCGTCGCCAGTTCAGTGGAGCACGTGTACGTTCCCCGATGAAGCCATACATACCCATCGACCGCGAGCGTTTGGCCGGAGAGTTCACGTAAGTGTCGTCGATTATGAATCGACTTGAGGAAAGGAAGAAGGCCTTGGATTCCCATAAAATAGTTTTAATGATAGTTCTACGATTGAACGAGAGGAAGGGGATTTTCTAAAGAGTGGCAACTTGAGGCCAAAGCCACCACGAGCGAAAGCTCGTTGGATTGTGATTGTACGGCATGTCATGTGATCGCGTCAATTGGATATTTCAATCTGTACACACTTCCGAAGATGCTCCTCCATTATACACGAAGTTGTGGCGTGTCGCCCTCATATACGTCGCTACGGCCGCGGCCCTTCTATCCAGGCCTGATGCCGCTTGGTGAGCTCCGCAATGATATCCTCCTCGATCTCCTTTGGGTGTCCACGCGCGTTTACCGCGTCCACAGAGATACGCAACCAATTGATGCCTACGTCTCTCGCTGCGCCTTGATGTTCGCGCGAAACAAACACCACCTCGTGCTTACGACGATGAAGGTCGTTTCCAATAACGAGGTGATGTCCATAACGTTCCAGCGCGGCGCGGGATTTCGGAACCAGTAGGGTAGGATCTGTTTCAAGCTGATAGAGTCGTGAATACGATCAAAAAACGATGATGCGCCAATATACTGAACCTTGAATGAGACTACGAAACCATCAGGAGTCCATTCGTCTACCATTGGCTTCAGTATCTTGGGTACTTGATCCATCTCGATCAGCAGGCTCCCTTTGCCTGACTGTATTTTGTGTTCCGACTGCAAACCAACGGACTCAACAGTCTATCGATGCTGGGGAATAGGAACACACCATCTTCTGCCTGGGCAAAAAGAAGTCGCTAACCGCAGCGGCAAGGTAATACAACACATTCCGACCAAGTACAGATAGCTCCTGGCTGACGGCACGAAGTAGCCAGAGATAGTCGTTGACGGTGACGAATGTAAGGGTATGAAGCAGGCCGGATTGCTGAACTGATTTGTACGCCGTCAACACATCAAGCAGATCATCACGTTTCGAACGCGTCACGGTGATGTTCGGGGGGCCGGAAGAAGACTTGTCTGGGTTCGGTTCAATCTCAAGGAAGTCGAGAAAAGGATTGGTGGAGTGAGAATAGTGGCGGCTGAATGGCTGAAGGCTGAACTGTCTGTGCATAAAGATGACGGCATAGCCGGCCTTAAGGAAGTACTCGGCGGACGTTGCACCTCGAGTGCCTGGCCGATCGTTCAGGCGTCTGACGCTATGAACGCATTCGGGGTTGACCCACCGGCACTGAAGTTATCCAGAAAGCGAACCCTAAGAGTGTCGCGAAGGTGTAAGCCCCGGGCACAAAGTACGGTACACGCTTACACATTGAGTTCTAAAGGGACAGTTGTCCCACCGCTCTTTGGCAAGGACATTGAGCCGACAGATGGAGAATGGGGGTAACGCTTACGGTCACGAGTACCACTTTCCTGTTGAGATCTCGTTGTCGATGTACGAAAGACCTGACCCCAGCTATGTCATGATCGAGGGCGGGTGGGGGTAGTTGTGTCCCAAAATATGATTCCGCTGAGAATAAAGACTGATCAGAATCCAGTGTGGTCATGGTTGAGCAACGCAGGTGGGAGTGGGAGTGGGGTCCGGAAGATCTATTCCGATTGCTGACTCAAAATAGGTACGTATTCCCTTCTAGTTACTTCCTACACCTTTGAGAGGAACGAACAGTTTATTTATCATCATTACCGACTTTGAGCCCCAACAAACTGATCCCTTCTGAGAGTACAGACGATCCCTTGATTTGACGGCCTTCAACCTCAGCTTTAAGCCCTGCCAAGCATTTGTTCAAAATACTACACTCCTCAGGTGTCCCATTGGCGACGACTCGTTCCACCAACGCAGCGATTACAAAACCGCCACCACCCCGGGCCATAGCCGTAATGTTCGCGGGTGTAACGTGGCGCAGAAATACGGTGGCAAAAGCGGATGGTTCAAAATTTGGCCGAGATTCAACTGCATTAGAATCGTGTGAAAAGTGACCTCCTTGAAGAAGGGCCTTGTATAGCCGCGAGGTGTGTGGTAAATCAATGGGATGAGGGGGGCCTTCGGAAGGATAGTCGGTTTCTAGCGGGGATATAAGTGCCTCAATTGCAGCCCCTTTGTCTGAACGCCAAATTACATGACTCGCTCGATACAGCCAACATAAGTAAAGACTCACCACCGTGGGCCTCAAGCATAATCTCCGTTATTACAAGCGACCCTCCCGTGTCCCGACTCACTTCGGCCCCTTCACTCACAATCCAAGATAGGAGTTCTGGACTCGCTGCAGCACAAATCTCTGCAGTGCGGATGTCAGAAGATTTTTTGCTTGTATGCACGCGAAGGCCGTCCATTTCAGAGATGGTAGAGATCATTGCTGGGGTGTAGTAACGCCGATGTCGTGGTACTACAAGGTACAGCAAAGTCCGTCGACCTGCGGCGCTGGTTTGTAGCGATTTCGCATTTTCGGTTATGGAAGGCAGGATGGATTTTGCAATCAGTTTCGTATCACTAAAGAAAATCAGTCAGCAGAAGGTGTGATAAACGTCTCGACATACTCAATGACATCAAAGGCGGTGAAAAGGACGAGCTGAGCTTCCTCGTCCGTAGCCATGGTCGCGATGTAGGGCTTAAGGACCTTCACGATGTGCTTACGATCCTATGTGGAGGCTCTCATCAGCTCATGTGGGGACAGGGAACAACGCGACAAACCTTTGCAGTGCCTCGCGCTAAGAACTCGCGTACCACCCTGCTCCCGTCCCTGGTATGCACCATCTCTGCGAGCAGATCTTTGCAACTTCGTAATATTGTGTAGTGAACGGATGGGAGAAGACGGGGTTATTCACCTCTCAAATATTCCATTATACATCTTCTCTCGCTCCCCGTCATTAGAAATTCGAGCTATCTCAGACAGATACTCCCGGAGAGCCCTGTGGACGATGGCGTGACGGATAGGGCCTTTTTCGGGGTTGTTGAACCTGCAACGGAGAGGTCGGTAAGTGAGATCGAAAGGGGAATGAACTGACATCAAGTCGAGATTTTCCCTAAGCGAGGCAAGGATGCGTCTTCGCTGATCCTCACTCGCGCCTTGCAAAACCACAGGAAGGCCGCCACGCACGTCCTTTGTAGGATCTTCACTACTCAGGGTAAGCGGGAGAAGAGCGGCCTCACGCCCATAGAAATCGCGGAGTAAGATGGCGCGCTCTGCTGAGTTGGTATGTAGTTCGTAGATGTCGGCGATGACTTGTGACGCTTCCCTATGCAAGACCAGACGGGGGACATGCGAACGGAATTCCATGATCATCGGGAGACGATGGGAAGGGCAGTGACGTGCAAGTCTCAAGACGAGAAACTAGGGCACTTTTAGCTTTTCACCACAATGGGCTTCATCTGCGACACCTTTGAATATTTGTCCTCCGCGAGCTCCTTAAAGCGCCCCTTAAGCTCGCTGGCAACCTCGCTACGCTGGCGTTGATTTCCCCACTTTACAATTGTCTGAACAATACGACTGGCGTCGTGCTTGAAGACGATATCCTGAATCTTCCCGCGGACAATTCCGACCAGAGACGCTATATGAGAAGCGCGCTTTTCTTTGGAAATCGATTTCTGGCGGGCGAGAGACCAAGCACGTTTTGCGTCCGCTAAAAGTGCGGAATGTCTTTTTGCAGCACGGCGTTGCTGAGTGAGTAGACGCTGGGCAGCGTGAGCTTTATTCACTGGCAAGCAACGAAAGAGTAGGTAAGAGATCGAGTCTTGATAGAGAGTGTATTACCGCCGAGAGGTCCGAGGGAGGGTTCTGTTGATGGTTGAGCATCTTGGTCTTTTTCGTCCAAGTTTTCGTCCAGAAGTTCTTCTTGTGATGTAGAGTCGCCCTGGTAAACGACTTGCGTCTGTTTTCGAGAGGTGGTGGGTTTGAAATCCTTGCTAGTTGTATTGGAGATGCGTGGCTTCTTTTTAGGAGACGGAATTGAACGAACGGACGCAGGACGCTTCGAGGTAGGCATGAATCTAGCCGGGCTGGACTTGACACTCTGTATATCTGCCTGAACACGTGACGCGTGATGACCACTGACGGGACTGGTGCTGTAATAACTTAATGCGCATACACTCGAGGAGGTTTGAGACATGTCCCGTACCATTCTCAATGAGCCCTCCTCTCCTCGTTTCCCATTCGCTCTCGGAATTCACTCCGACTCTATTGATGTCGCGTCCTCGGACATTATCGAAGCGCTATCTTCTCCCGAGGATGGCATTAAGAAGAGCGTAATCATCGACATGAAGGATCTTGTAGGAGATGCGGTTGGAAACGTACGTTCTGTGTGCCCAATTTTTTCCTCCCTCACCTGAATGTAGATGAGCATCAGTCCCTCATACCGCGACTTGGTCCTTGCTGCGTGCGCTCGCCCATTTTTTCGTCCTCACGGTCTAACCGGTCACCTATGTGAAGGCGCAATGGTCTCTTTATCATAGACCTCAAAGCACCGTCAGATGTTCCTCGCTTCCTTTCACAAGGGGGAACATGGGATGTTGCTGATGTACAATGGAATCCGCATCCCGCTCGTGCAGAGTATATAATCTCAACATCAAGCGAGAAACTGTAAGCGTTTCATGTTCTGTCCAGGCTGACCCTGTCTTAATTATCGTACGCTAGCCTCATCTGGAATCTTTGCCTTACTGGAAAGTCGGCCATACAACATGTGCTCCATGCACATTACCGCGCCATAACTGATATTAACTGGCACACCCTGGATCCGGACATCGTTGTCAGTACTGGCATCGACTCCTGGCTATGGGCGTGGGACCTACGGACGCCACAAAAACCGATCATGGGTAGATCCATTTCCTCCTCTGTCAAGTTTTATCATGTCTGACTGCGATTGTCTGTGAGGCCTTTCCACTTTCAATGGTAGGAGCACTTGTCCTTAATCACGTCCGGCGCCCGACATCTCATGTGACTAGCTGGCGGCACTCAGGTTAAGTGGAATCGGCTAGACGGCAACGTTCTTGCCTCGTCCCACTTGAACGAAGTGCTTATCTGGGATCGGCGGGTAAGCGAATCACTTTCTTTCCTAGTTTTACTCTAAGTTTCCTAGAAAGGGTCTATGCCGGTAAAAAATATCAAGGCTCATTCGGCAAAAATCTACGGCATTGATTGGGCCCACAATAGTTCCAGAGAACTATTGACCTGCTCGCTGGACAAGACCATCAAACTATGGGACGTTGATTCGTCCTCTACTGGACCGGGAGGGATCCGTCGCTTAGGAGATATTGCAATCACACCCCTTGGAGGCTCAATCTATGAACCATTCAGTACTATCCACACCTCATATCCGGTCTGGCGGGCACGGGACCTCCCTTTTGGTGACGGTTTACTGAGCCTACCGCAGCGTGGAGGCGACGCTCCGGAACTATGGGCGCATAATACAGAAATACCTCACTCCTCCACTCCGGTGGAGGCATTTGAAGGACATACGGACGTTGTGAAGGAGTTCGTATGGAGAAGAGGCGGTCGGGGTAAGTGCAGCGTTGTATTCTACGACTACCCTCAACTGTTTCTAGACTGGGGCGACTTCCAACTCATCACTTGGTCAAAAGATAAGACCCTAAGGTTTTGGCCGATCGACCAAGATGTCTTGGAGGTCCGTTCTTTTTTTTTTTTCAGGTTGCACTCATCTGACTCTTATTAGAGGGCAGGTCAGCCACCGGATAAAGACATGCCACCCCGCTCGCAAGGCTATGGTGACAACAGATTCTCATTTCGCACGCCGCCTGAAACAAGCCATACTAGGCCAGCTCTCTCCGCCCCCGTTGGGCAACGCGGAATCCTAGCAGAGGTCCGTGCCATACACTTTGCTGGGCGTCTTCCCAATCCCGTCCTCCTCCCTCCGCGTGGTGCACGAGACGCCTCTCAACAAATCCACCAATTGCCTGAATCAGAGCCAGAGCAGACCCCCACGGTTACCGCGATCTCTGTTCCCCCTCGGCAAGGAGGGACCATGACCCGTGGGAACCGCTCCGCGCGCATGGATGCCCTCGCCTGGCTTTCTAGCTTCAGAGTCGGAGAGCGGGCCCGCGACGGCTCTTCAGGAACAGGTAGTGGTGCCGAGAGTGGGAGTGCCAGCCGTATAGGCAGTCGCAGCAGGCCGCCATCTCGAGACGCGAACTTGGCTACTCTACCCGTAGTATTCCGCAAGAGAAGCGACAGCCATGGACGTTGGGATGATGAAAGTGAAGGGCAGAGTTTGCAAGATGAGTCAGTCTCCGGAAAAGTAGTACCTTTTGTGTACTTACGCGCACGTAGAATCACGTCAGTTGTAACCAGGTTACAGCAAGAGTCTTCAAGAATTAAGCTCGAAAAGGTAGGCTTGACAAATGCTGCTCTGGGCAACTGCTGAGTGATTCCTAGCATGATTTAGAAAAGAAGCGCACCTGCACTCTTGGTCTGAATGGACCCTGGGGAGAATCATCCTCTGTGTTCGTTCGAGTTACATTCGCCTTCCCTAGAGATTATCCACACAGCTCGCACCCTGGGGGAACACCAACGGTGGACCTTGAACGATCGCCTCTCATTTCAATTCGCAATCGCGCATTTATGCTACGGCGCCTACGGATGTTGCGCGAAACTCGACGTCCATGTCTAGAGGCGTGCTTGCGCTTTCTTCTTTACGGCAACGAGGACGAGAGACAACGTCGGACTGCTCACATCGACTATGATAGCTCATCAGATGAAGAGACTACGTCTCTTCTGCGATCAAAACGTGAAGCTATCATCGCACCTTTGCATAGCGACAAGAACATAGCTGAACCAGTAACATCTCAAGGCGTTTTTGGTCCTAACGGTATGTCTCACCAAGCTTTTACCGGGGATTCGTCAATGACTCGCTAGGAAAAGGGCAACTTGTTTGTTTCAGCCGTGCACCGCCGCGTATTGTCCGCAATCCTCTTCATGAACTAACCTCATCACCCTCGGCCTCACGCCCAGTCCCAGCGGACTCTATTCCGAGACTATTTCAATCACCTGCTCTCATCTCCGACGCGGTGCGGCGGCTTGCACGCGCTTCGCACGACTCCCGCGTCTCCGGGAGCGACGCCCAACGCAGAGAAAATGGTGACAACATTTTGCATATCATGACAAACCTGCTACTGTTTTCCCGCCTCAAGCAGAGGCGTCCCTCGGAACAATCGCGCCAACTTGATGACATTCCCGCCAATTACTCACTCCTTCCCACACACGCGATGACCGTCTTTGTGCGAGACGAGGCCTCTGTCACAGACTTGGGGCAGGAGTTAGCGGCAGAATATGTCTTCGATGCCGCCACACCGTCTGAGGTATGCAATAAAAATGCCGAGGTGGCGCGCAAATACAATCGCAGAGACCGCGAGGACTTTTTTGTCAGCCTTGGGTTACTTCTCTCGTCGTACAATGAGCTGTTCCCAAGAGCGTGGGGCGCAAACGCTCTTGCGTGTAGCTTCATCAAACAAATGTAGGTGGTAAAAGGGTCTCATCTCACATTTATTTGGCCTCATCTTCCATGGCACGTCCCAGGTACGGAAAGTTCGCGCAAGAGAAAAACGTACAGATGCTGGCTATGTTAGCTATTATATTACTGAAGATGCACGTGCCTATAACACCACCTCGTAAGCTTTCTGCACTATACACATATACACAAATCGCTCTTACAGTAAGCCCCTGTCAGGCGAAAAACTCCCAGCTCAGGACATAATCCATCACCCTCCGATGATTCGGCAACAAATCAGTGATGGGTATTTCACCCCTCGTTCGTGGAAAGAGGGTCCTAGCCAACCACGGTCCCCAACCTGGGTGCACCCAGCGTCCTCGCCTGCCGCCAATTTTCCATCAGTTTCCCTCTCTTCTATGTCCTCCCGCGGCTCATGGTCCAGTCTTTTCAACACGAACAACGTGCGCCAGCTAATCGGAAGTGGTATCGATATGGCGAGAGACAACGGGCACGCCGAGTTATCGACTCACGAAGAGGATCCCGCGGGCATCCCCGTGCCCGGAAACCGAAGGAGGAAATTTAGCGATGTTGATTCTCCTAGGATTCGGCATGCGAAATCTGATTCGCCTCAACGACATTCTCCTGCGCTACGCTTATTACCTGATGTCGGCGCTCCTCGGATCCCCGGATCGGCCTCTCCATTAGCCGCGCAAGGAAGCCGTCCCACTTTCTCCCAGGTCGCTAAGGCAAGGCAAGTTACCGTGCACAAGTCGATCGAGGTCAAGGACTCGCAGCGTGAGCTGCAGCAGGAACTGTCAGTGTTGTTTCTTTCCGCACACTAAAGAGAGGTCCTCACTCCGTAGCAGCGAAAGCGATCCAGAGTTGTGTTCATTTGTGTCGTCGGAGCAGCTAATGACGCACGTCCT
>WNGR01015642.1_pt1 | contig 13047 bp, 10 predicted proteins | sample 5407581 | NCBI WGS metagenome assembly WNGR01 (sample SAMN13153383, study PRJNA577476) | soil metagenome | isolation source: 80 cm soil or saprolite under Garry oak tree replicate 2 | place: USA:California | collected 2016-06-15 | reverse complement strand
GTCCTCCCGGCCGGTCAGTGAGCCGTGCTGGAGCAGGGCGGTGAGCCCGATCGGGTTGGCCTGGATGTGATCGAAGAACGCGCCGAGCCCGGCGGCCAGCCAGTTGTCCGGGTCATCCATCCCGGCTTTGGCGATGGCCGCCACGACGTCATCGCCCGTCTGCCGTAGCGCGCTGATGAACACCCCCGCCTTGCCCCCGTAATAGTGGTACACCAGCGGCCGGGACATCCCGGCCTCGGCGGCGATGTCGTCCACGGACACCTCGTCATAGAGGTGGGTATTGAAAAGCTTCAGTGCCGAGTTGATCAGCGCCTGACGCCGATCGTCGGGCGCGAGCCGGCGACGGGCGGGACGAGTCGCGGGTTCGGTGTTCTCGGTTGGGCTCACAGCGTCACGGTAGATCATCCGGGCCTGGATCGGCTCAGCGGCCTTCATCGGCCGCCTCGTCGATGGCCGCGGAGAAGTGGCGTACCGCCGTGGACCATCTCAGCCGGGCGCTGTGCCGTCGCGCGGCCTCCCCCAACGCGACGCGGCGCGCCGGGTCGAGGGTCAGCGCTGCCCATGCCGAGACGAACTCCGCCTCGGAACGGGCGAGCACACCGGTCCGCCCATGCTCAACTGAGTCGCGCAGGCCCGGAACGTCGAAGCCGACGGCCGGGGTGCCACGCAGCGCCGCCTCGGTGATCACGATCCCCCAGCCCTCGATCAGCGCTGGGTGGAGCAGCAGCCAGGCCGCGGCGAGCAGCCGGTGCTTCTGCTCTTCGTTCACCCTCCCGGCGAAGGTGACGCCGGGTCCGGCCAGCGACTCCAGATAGCCGCGCTGAGGTCCGTCTCCCGCGACGACCAGCCGCCCGCCTACCACCGGGCGCACCCGGTCCCATAGGCGCAGCAGCAGGTCGATGCGCTTGTACTCGGCCAGCCGGCCGAGCGCCAGGAACAGCGGCTCGGCGGAGCGCGGGGCTGGCGGGCCCACCGGGGCAGCGCCATTGGTAAGCATGCGGATGCGCTCGCGCGGGACCCCGAGCGACTCCAGTTCCCGCGCGGTGGACGCGGACACCGTGAGCACCAGGTTGTGGCGGTGGACCCACGGCATGACCCGCTGCTCCAGAAAGCGGCCGGCCGTGCATAGGGGCGGGCGGAACCGCAGCGGCCACAAGTCGGTGTGCACGTGGTTGACCATGCAGATCGTCGGCTTGCGGGACCAAAGCGGTGCCAGGAACGGCATGCCGTTGCAGACTTCCACCACGACATCGCACTCGCGGAGCCGCCGCCAGTAGGCGGGCGGCGCGCCCAGGAACTGGGAATACGGCCCTCCGCTGCACACGACATCGTAGCTGTGCGAGGCCGACGGGCCGCCGCACAGCAGCGTTACCCGGTCCCCGCTGGCGGTCAGCCCCGCCGCCAGCTGATCGACCAGCAGCTCCGACCCGCCGGCCTGCGGGCTGGCGATGTCCCGCCAGGCCACGATCACCACATGGCGGCCCGCCCCTCGTTGCCCTGGGCGGCCCTCCACGCGACGCTGCGCCGGGGGGAGGACTCGATCGATCTCCACCCTGATCTCCTCCCAGGTTGGGTACGGCCGGCAGGCCAGCGCCCACATTGTCCGCAGGTATTGATGAAGTGTCAATAACAAAGATATTACCAGCCGGTAGCAGCCTTCCCGGCTTCCTGGTTGCGGCCTGACAGCTGATATGTAACAACAGCCTGAGGTGCTATTGACGAAATATCAAGAGTGACTTACCGTCCAGTAACATGATCGCCCTAGCGGCGTTACCCGCCTTCCTGGCCGCACCAGCGTCCTCGCGCCGGAGACGGCCGGAAACCCGCGAAGGAGAACGACATGCCCGCCGACGCGCTCCCGTCCGCTCCTTCCGCCCCGCCCGCGGCCATGGCGCCGGGTCCCGTGGGAGCGCTTCGCCTGCTGGCGGCGTTCCGGCACGAGCAGGCGGACCCGGACAGCTTCTACGGCCTGCTGGCCCGCGACTCGGTTGCCTTGGTGGCACGTCATGCCCGGCTCGACGGAAGCCGGGTCGTGGACGTCGGCGGCGGCGCGGGTTACTTCGCGGACGCGTTCCGGAAGCGCGGCGCACAGTGCCTGCTGGTAGAGCCGGATCCCGCCGAGCTGTGCATCCGGGGCGCCCCCAGCTGCGCGAGCGTGATCGGCGACGGCTACTGGCTGCCGCTGGGCGATGCCAGCGTCGATGTGTGCTTTTCCTGCAACGTGCTTGAGCACGTGCGGGACCCGGCCGGGCTCATCGACGAGATGATCCGTGCCACCCGGCCCGGCGGGCTGGTGTACCTGTCCTACACCGTATGGCTGTCGCCCTGGGGCGGCCATGAGTCCGCGCCCTTCCACTACCTGGGGGGCGATTACGCGATGCGCCGCTACATCCGCCGTTATGGCGCGAAGCCGAAGAACATCTACGGGGAGACGATGTTCCAGCTCAGCGTCGGCCAGGTTCTGTCCCTGGTGCGACGGCGTGCCGACGTCGCCGTACTCGAGGCACGGCCGCGATATTACCCGCGCTGGTGCCGGTTCCTCATCTTCCTGCCGGGCCTGCGCGAGCTATTGACCTGGAATCTGCTGCTGATCCTGCGGCGGCGGGCGTGACCACCCCGCTTGAACTCGAGGAAATCCACTCCGGTCAGCCGGACTCGGCCGACAGCGGACGGCGGCCACCATGGCTGCTGCGGCACCGCTGGGGGGACGCGGCCGAGCGGGCCGGCCTGCGCTGGGCGGCGCTGACCTGGATCGTCGTGCTGACCGTGTTGCTTGTGCAGGACCCGGGCCGGATGACGTTCGACACGAAGCTCGGCGTGAACATCGACTCGGTGGGGTTCTACCAGCGGCTGTGGCACCTGTGGAACCCCCTGGAGTACGTTGGCAGCCTCCAGGACCAGTACATCGGCTATGCCTTCCCGATGGGCGCGTTCTACCTGATCGCGCACCTGCTGCATATACCCGTGTGGGTGGCTGAGCGGCTGTGGATGTCGCTGCTGGTTACGGTGGGCTTCCTGGGCCTGGTGCGGCTGGCCGAGGCAGTGGGCATCGGAACCCGCTCCACCCGGCTGGCGGCAGGGGCCGCGTTCGCGCTGTGGCCGACGTTCACGATCCTGATCGGCTCGTCCTCTGGCGGCCTGCTGCCGGGGCTGCTGACGCCCTGGGCCGTCCTGCCGCTGGTGCGCACCGGGCCCGCCCGCCTGGCGGCGGCCCGGTCAGGTCTCGTGGTCGCCTGCATGGGCGGCATCAACGCGGTCTCCACCCTCGCCGCGCTGGTGCTGCCCGGAATGTACATACTGACCCGGCCGGGACGCCTGCGGCAGGTGCTGGCCGGCTGGTGGATGGCGGCGGTGCTGCTGGCCACGGCCTGGTGGGCGGGGCCGCTGCTGTACCAGGGCCGCTACGGGTTCAACTTCCTGCCCTACATCGAGCAGGCGGTCACCACCACCCGGACCATGTCCGCGGCCGCGGTGCTGGGCGGCAGAGGTAACTGGGTCGCGTACCTGAACCTCGGGCAGTCGTGGCTCACCGCCGGATCGGTGCTGACGGGATCGGGATGGGCGATCGCGGCCGGTACGGTGGCCGCCGCCGCCGGGCTGGCCGGGCTGGCCCGCCACGATCTGCCCGAGGCGCGCTGGCTGCGCTGCACCGCCGGCGTAGCCGCGCTATGCGCGCTGGCCGGCTACGGGGGGCCACTCGGCGGGCCGCTGCACCAGCCGGTGCAGGCACTGCTGGACGGGGCGCTGTCGGCGCTGCGCAACGTGCACAAGATCGAGCCGGTGCTGGCCGCGGTGCTTGCGCTGGGGATCGCGCATGTGCTGGCCCGCGCCGTGCGGCCGCGGGCGGCCCGCCGCCTAGCCGGCCGCCTGGCCGGCGGCGTGGCCGCGGCGTGCATCCTGGCCGGCCTGGGCCTGCCCTACCTGACCGGCCAGGCGCTGCAGCCGGGGTCGTTCGCCCAGGTGCCCGCCTACTGGCAGCAAGCGGCTAGCTGGCTGGCCGGGCACAACGGCACCGAAACAACCCTGGTGGTGCCGGCCGACTCGCATGGCATCTACACCTGGGGACAGCCGATCGACGAGCCGCTGGAGCCGCTGGCCCGCTCACCGTGGGCACAGCGGAACCTGGTGCCGTTCAGCGGCGGCGGGGTGAGCGACCTGCTCGACGGCGCGGAGCAGGCGATCGAGGCGGGCACCGCCTCGCCTGGCCTGGCCGGCTATCTCGCCCGGGCCGGGATCCGGTACGTCCTGGTGCGCAACGACCTGGACCCGGCCCAGGTCGGCTATACGCCGCCCGCGGTCGTGCACACTGCGCTGCGCGCGTCAGGATTCACCCGGATCGCGTCGTTCGGCCAGCTGGCACCGGCTGGCCCTGTCGGTCAGGGGACTGCCCTGCAGGTCGAGGCGATCGAGCCGCAGTACCCGCCGGTCGAGATCTTCCAGGCCGCCGATCCGGCCGCGCGGCCGGCCGGGCCGGCGGCTGTGCTGCCCGCCGCCTCGACGACGCTGGTCGACGGCGGTCCGGCGGCGCTGCTGCAGCTGACGGGTCAGCACTTGCTGAGCACCGGGCAACCGGCCGTGATGGCCGGGCAGGACACCGCCGCCGATCCGCCCGCCAGCCGCCAGGACGTCACCGACGGACTCCGGCGCGCGGACACCGCCTTCGGCTTGCCGGGCAACAACACCTCCTACACGTACTCAGCAGCCGGCACGATCCCGCCGGATAACCCGCAAGGAGCGGGGGGCGGGCCGCCCCGCCAGCTGCTGCCGGCCGGGACCGCCGGCCACCAGAGCGTCGCCGTGCTGACCGGCGCGGCCAGCGTGGCCGCGTCCTCGGCGGGATCCTGGCTCTGGGAGGTGCCGCAGGCCGATCCGGTGGGTGCCTTCGACGGCAACCCCGCCACGGCCTGGACCGAGGCCAGCCCGGTCAGCGCGGCCGGGCAGTGGGTCCAGATAAACTTCTCCAGCCCGCACGACCTGTCCGGGCCAGCCAGGATCCGGCTGCTCGACGACATCCCCCGGCCGGTAGCCACCCGCCTGGTCGTCACCACCGCCGCTGGGCGCGCCGTCACCACCACCCGGGTAACGGCGGCGGCCCAGCCGCTGCGGATCCCGAAGGGCGCCACCGGCTGGCTCCGTATCACCATCGCCGCTGCTCGCGGCGGCATCGCGGGCGGGCCCGGGGCCGGCATCAGCGACGTCATCATCCTAGGGGTGCACGTCACCAGTTACCTGGAGGCCGCCCAGGATCCGGCCGGGCCCGAACCCTCAGACCCCTCGTTCAGCTTCCACCGAGACACCGGCACCTCGCTCGGCCTGCCAGTGACTCCGCCCGAGGCGGACCTGAACCGCACGTTCGCCACGCCCGGCGCCGAACGCTTCCGGGTCTCCGCCACCGTCACCGTCGTGCCAGGTGCCGCGCTCGACGCCCTTCTCGACTACCTCGGGTCGGCGGCACCGCCTCAGCTGCTCATCAGCGCCACGTCCACCTTCGGTTCCCTGCCCGCGCTGCGACCGCAGAACCTGCTCGACGGCGCTGGCTGGATCGCGGCAGGTCCCGCCGCCGCCGTGCATCTGTCCTGGAAAGGGCGGCGGACCATCGGCGAGATCCAGCTGACGGCACCGACCGCGGGGATCGCCGCGCAGCCGACGCGGGTCCTGATCACCAGCCCGGACGGCACCCGCGACCTGCCGGTCCCGTCCAGCGGCATCCTGCGTTTCCCGCCCCTGACTACCGACCGGCTGGACATCAGCTTCCCCGGCATCATGCCCGCCACCGCCTACAACCAGGTGGCCGGCCGCGCCGAGCAGCTCCCCGTTGGCCTCGGGGCGCTGACCATCCCCGCGCTGGGCAGCCTGCGCACCGGCATCGCGGCCGCCACCACTCCGTTCCGGCTCGGCTGCGGGCACGGCCCGCCGCTTATCGTAGACGGCCGTACCTATCCCACGTCCGTTTCCGGAACTGTGCGGGACCTCATCAGCCTCACTCCGCTTCCGCTGCGCGTGTGCACCGGGGGGACGGCGCTGGCGCTGCCGGCCGGCCGGCACTGGCTGAGCTCACCGGGCACGGACCTACCGCTGGCCATCACCGACCTGAGCCTGACCAACGTCGCTGCGGCGCGGGCTGCCGCGCCGGCCGGCGCCGCCTCCGCTCGCGGCCTGCGGGTGGACACCTGGGGGGCAGAGTACCGCGCCGTGGCGATCGGCCCTGGCGGACTGTCCTACCTGGAGGTCCACCAGGCCGCCAACCCGGGCTGGACCGCGACCCTGAACGGGCACCGGCTCACCCCGGTCACCCTGGACGGCTGGCAGCAGGCTTTCGTGCTCCCGGCTGGCGCTGGGGGCACGGTGGTGATGACCTTCAGCCCGGCGGCGGGTTTTCACTGGCTGCTGGCCGGGTCGGTACTCGCTCTCTGCGTGCTGATCACGGCCGCCGCCTGGCCGCCGCGCCGCGGGCCGCGCGGCCGCGCGGCCTCAGCTGGCGCGGCAGCCGGACCTGCCGGGTACTGGCTGGGGGCGGTCGCGGCGGCGCTGGTGCTGGCCCTGGCGGGCGGCCTGGTCGCGATCGCGGTGCCGGCCGTGATCCTGCTGGGCTGGTGGCGGCGGCAATGGGTGCCGTGGCTGGCGTTCGCCGCGATGTGCGTCGCGGGCGCGGCTGTCATCGCCGGATTGGATCATGGTGCCCAGCCGGGCTTCGGCCTCTTGAGTCCCTTCGGCTGGCCTGCGCAGGCCGCTGCTCTGATCGCCCTGGCCGCCGCGGTCGTTCCGCCTGTTCCCAGGCCATGGCGGAGCCGGCCTGCCGATGTCCCCGCCGTGCCGGAGGATGTCGCGTGACTGCCGTCAGGAGCGAGCGGGGCCGGGCCGAACGGGCGTCGTGGCGGCTCACACCGATCGAGGAGCTGGACCTCTACCTGGAGAGCTCCGCGGATCCGAGCCTTATCCAGCTGGAGCTCCCGGTCGGGAGGCACCTGGACGTGACGGCCCTGGCGGCGGCGCTGGACGACGTGCAGGCCGCGGATCCCGCGGCGCGGCGGCACCTGGCGGCCACCTCACGGTGGCGCCGGAGGCTGCACTGGGAAACCGGCGCACCGGGCCACCATGACGGCGTGCTGACCGTGGCGAGCTGGCGCAGCCCGGGTCAGCTTGCCGCGCTACGGGAATGGGTGACGGTCTGGCCGATTCCGCTGTGCGATCGCACGGTCCGGCTGGTCCTGGCGACCGGGCCGGAGCATGATGTCGTGATCCTGCAGACCCACCACGCCGCGTTCGACGGCATCTCCAGCCTGGCCTTGCTCACCGCGATCGGCGCGGCCTACCGCAAACGCGCCGGTGACCTCGCGAGCTCCGGTCCGCAGGCCGGGCCGGCCCTCGCGACCCGCCCGTTCGGGACCGCCGGGCCGGCCAGGACACGCGGCGCGGACCGGATTCTCCGTGCGCTGACCCGGATCGCCGCCCGGCTCCCGGGCGCGGCGACCCGGATCGCCGCGCGCTCGGCGCGGCCTGACCGGCCCGGGTACGGCTGCGTGCAGCGGTCGCTGCCCGTCCCCCGGCCCGCCCGCGAGGGCACCGGGCCGTTCCCGACGGTCAACGACCTGCTGGTCGCGGCGCTCATCCGCACGGTGGACCGCTGGAATAAGGCCCGTGGCTGGCACAGCGGCCGGATCCCCCGTGGCTGGCACAGCGGCCGGATCCGGGTCTCGGTTCCGGTCAATGACCGGGGTCAGCAAGACCGCTGGGCAGACCCCGGGAACCAGACCCGGCTGATCCGGGTCACCGCGCGCAGCCGCGAGCGTGCCGACCCCGGACGCCTGCTCGCACACGTGGCGGCCCAGACGAGGGTCGCCAAGGAGCGGCCGACAGCCAGACTGGACGCGGCGAGCAGGCTGCTGGCCACCGGGTGGGCGCCTGCCGCCATCAAGTACCACGCGGTGCGCCTCGCCCGGCGTGTCGCCGTGCCGCTGTGCACCGATACCGCGCTGCTCAGCAACCTGGGCGCCATTGCCTGCCCGCCCTGCTTCAGCGGCACCGGCACCGAACCGCTGTGGTTTTCCGGTCCCGCCCGGATGCCCCGGGGCCTGGGCGTCGGTGCCTTGACGATCGCGGAGCAGCTCCACCTGTGCGTGCACTACCGGCACACGCTCCTGGACCCCGGCGCCGCGGCGGACTTCACCGCGCTGTACTGCGAGGCACTCGGCGAGCTGACCGGGAGTCCAGCGTGACTCTGCATCTTGGGATCGTCCTCGCGATCGTGGCCACGATCGTCTACAACCTCGGCTTCATCGTGGAGAAGCGGGCCCTCGGCCGGCTGCCCGCCCTTGAGGCGCATCACCTGCCGCGGCTGGCGCGCACCCTGTTCAGCGCGCCGGCGTGGCTGGCCGGCTTCCTCCTGATCTGCGGCGGCCTGGTGCTCCAGCTCCTAGTGCTGTCGCTGGAACCGCTGACGGTGGCGCAGCCGTTGCAGGCCTCCGGGGTGGTGGTGACAATCCTGTTCTCGCGGCTGCTGCTGCACGAGCGGCTGGGCCGCGCCGAACTCGCCTGCATCGGGGTTATCGCCGTCGCGGCCGCGCTGCTCAGCCTGTCCAGCGGTCACGGACCGGGCACCGAAGCGGGCACCCACGCCGCCGGAGCGGCCATCGCGATGGCTGCGGTCCCCGCCTGCGTGGCGGTCCCGGTCATCTACTGCCAGCCCCGCCGGGGGCCCCGGCTTACCGGCGTGCGCGAAGGCTGCTGCGCCGGGCTGATCTACGGGTTCGCCGGGGTGGCACTCAAGGCGCTGTCGGCCGTGGTGTTCGCGGCGCCGCACTCCCGCGGCGCGCTGCTCGCCGCGGCCGTCACGTCGCCTTACCTGTACGCGATGCTCGTGTCCTCGGCGATCGGCATGTGCCTGTTCCAGGTGGCGCTCCAGCGCAGCCCGGCCTCGGTCGTCATGCCCATTTCCCTGGTCATAAGCACCGGATACCTGGTCGTCATCGGTTCGTGGCTGTTCCACGAGCGGCTGCCGACCAGCCCGGTTCCGCTGGCCATGCGGCTGGGCGGCGCAGTCGCCGCCGCCGTCGTACCGGTGATCTTGACCGTCGTCAGCGAGCGGGGCGCCACCCGCCGTGTCGCAGATGTTTCCGATGATGCCGCCAGCCGCGCGGTCAGCGCGCCGGCCGTGCCCGATCCCCGAAGGGAGGAGTGGCGCTCCCTGCCTGGCCCGAAGCACCGGGCCCAGCGCCGCGAACCTGATGAGCCTGGACCCCCTGTTGCTGGACCTGCTGGCCTGCCCGATCGACAAGCAGCCGCTGCTGTACCTGGCCGAATACGAGGTCCTGTACAACCCGCGACTGCGCCGAAGCTACCAGATCCGCGACGGCATACCGGTCATGCTGGCCGACCAGGGGGAGACGGTGACCGGCGAGCGGCACCGGAACCTGCTCCGCCGCGCCGCGGCCGGCGGCGCGGTCGCCACGCGGCAGATGCCGGTGTCCAGCCTGCTGAGCGACGAAAGCTCCGGTGAGGACGCGGCCTGAGCTGGGCAGATCGCGGAGGAAGCCATGGCCTCAGCCTATGAAGCACTCAGTTTGATCCAGACGGCACCAGGCACGCCCGCCAGCAGGCGTCGCGGCCTAGGGGCGAGTGGCAGCAGGATCCGCCCGGTCCTGGCCGGGCTGGGGGCGTTCTTGATGGTTGCCGGCCTGCTGCTGCGGTTGTACGTCGCGCCCCGGCTGATCGCCGCCCCGGCCGGTTTCTACCTCGTGGTCACCCTGGCCGACCCGCACGCCTCCTACTTCGACGAGAGGGCGCTCACTACCCGGCGCGACGTCACGCTCACGTACAACGACACTATACGCGGCGATGCGGGCGCCAGCACCGGCACGATCGCGGTGTGGGACCAATTCACGGTCCTCGCCGACCGCAAGCGCCACGTTCAGCTGATCGCCACCTATCAGCGCAGCGCGTTCAACCGGCGAACCGGGGAACTGACCAACTGCTGCGGCGCGTCGGTCAATGACGATACCCGGGTCCGCCAGGATGGCATCGGGGTGGTGTTCTGGCCGATCGGCACCCGGCAGACCACGTACCAGGTCTACGACACCAATACCGAACGGGCCTGGCCCGCGGCCTACAGCGGCACCGCGGACGTCCAGGGCCTGCTCACCTACCGGTTCACTCAGCGCATCCCGGTCACGATGGTCCAGCAGCTGCCCGGGGTGCCGACGTCGCTGCTCGGGCTGCGCGGCCCTTCCCGCGATGTCGTGGCGAACCGCACGTTCCAGGCCACCAACACGTTCTGGGTCGACCCGCGGACTGGCGTCCCGGTCAACGTGCAGGAGCGCATCCTCTCCGTCCTGCACGCTCCAGGCGGGCAGGGTCGTCTGATGGTGGCGAACGCCGACCTCACGATGACGCCGGCCAGCCAGCGCGCCCTCGCCGCGGTCGCCAGACAGAACGCCGCCGCCATCACCACCATCCGGCAGCAAGGCCCGCTTGGCGGCCTTCTCCTCGGCCTTCTCCTCCTCCTGGCGGGCACGGTCCCCCCAAGGCGGCTGCGGTGGGTGCGCCGGGAGGGCTGCTCCGGCCGGAGCTGAACGACCCCGGTGACTAGATCAGGACTGACGAGCAAACATGGACAGGAAACGACCCTACAAAAGACCTTAGGTGACAAAATTCCAAGTCATCAACTGGTGCATCGCCAGGGATTCGAACTCTATCTCGATACCTGGACCGGGGAGGTAGGCGCGGCCAGATCGCCCCGGCCGGCCGGGCGCACCTGCGTGCCTGGCTGGTGCGGTTCGCCGGCCGGGACGACGTCGCGTTCGCGCTGGAGGGGTGCACCGGCTGGCGGTACGTGGCCGGGGAGCTGGCCGGGTCCGGCGTCGCGGCACACGTCGCCGAGCCGGCCGGCACTGCCTTCGCCCGGGGCCGCAAGCGGCACGCCAAGACCGACAAGACCGACTCGCGGCACCTCAGGGAATTGCTGGTCGAGGGCCGGCAGCACAAACCTCCGCTGCGCCAGCCGGGCCGCGCCGTCGATATCACCGCCCGGATCGAGCGCAGGAGCGTCGTCAGCGGACTGATCAGCGAATACCGCAGAGCAGCCTAGCGAGCGCGAAACGCCAGCTCAGCGCGCGAAACAGGTTTCGGCACGGCACAAGGCCACCGCGGCCATGAACGCGGGTCCGAGCAGTGCCAGCACCGAATGCCGCCGCGCGATGCCAGACGCGCTGGCCGGTCGCGCCGTCGAGGGCGGGCCACTGGGCGTCCACGACGACTCCGCCGAGCAATGAGCCGATCGAGGTGGTCGCCTGGAACGACGGGACCCGGCCTGTGGACCAGGGCTCCGGCGTGTTCCGTGAATGTCCGCTTCTGTGCTAATCGAGGCCGTGGAGGCGGAGGGTTTCGGCGGGGGTGGTGTGGTCGCGCCGGCCTTCGGGGATGTGCAGGTAGCCGGCGTCTTTGAGGGCCGCGATGACGGCGGCGCGGATGGTAGCCAGGTTGGCGGCCCGCTGCCGTTAGGCGAGACGGCGGGCACACGAGCGCGCAGGTTACCGCTGACGCCCGGCTCGAGGAGACCGGCATGCTGCGGCGTACGATCGGAGCCGGACCCACTGGCTCTCGCTCGAGCCCGGTGTGCTGAGCCAGGCGACGGACTGGATGGAGCGCAAGCGCGCCTGCGGGGGCGCCTGTTCGACATCGTCGACGAGTATCTGAGGGAGGACAGGCCACGATGAAGACTCCGCCGATCGTGTCACCGCAGGAGTGGGATGCCGCCCGCGGGGAGCTGCTGGTCGAGGAGAAGAAGCTGACTCGCGCCCGCGATGCGCTGGCCGCCAGGCGCCGCCGGATGCCGTGGATGGCGGTGGAGAAGGAGTACCGCTTCGACGGCCCGGAGGGCCCGGTGAGCCTTCTGGGCCTGTTTGAGGGTCGCCGGCAGCTGATCGTCTACCGCGCCTTCTACGCGCCAGACGTCACTACGTACCCACAGGGGGGCGGTGCCTACCCGGAGCGTGCCTGCGTGGGCTGCTCGTTCCTCGCCGACCAGGTCGCGCACCCCGCCCACCTGAACGCGCGGGACACGACGCTCGCGTTCGTTTCGCGCGCCCCCCAGGCCGAGATCCAGGGCCTGAAGGAGCGCATGGGCTGGGAGCTGATCCCGTGGTACACGATCACCGACGGCTTTGACAAAGACTTCGGCGTGGACGAGTGGCACGGGACCAACGCCTTCGTCCGCGACGGCGAGCGGATCTACCGGACCTACTTCGTCGACCTCCGGGGCGACGAGGCGATGGGAAGCACCTGGAGCTACCTGGATATCACGGCGCTCGGCCGTCAGGAGGAGTGGGAGGACTCGCCGGAGGGCTATCCGCAGACCCCACCGTACGCGTGGTGGAACTACCACGACGCGTACGGCAAGACCCCGTAGTCGTGGTCCGCCGGTTACTGCGTGAAGTCCTCCTAATCAAAGATGAGGAAGCGGACCGGACAACGCGCGAGCGCCTCGTGTGCGGCTCGCTGGACGCGGGCACGCCACGTGATCATGTAGGTCTCTTAGGTCTGCATGAACGAGGTGTGGCATGCCCGCGATGGCACTGTCGCGCGTGGGGCGCGCGCGTGGTCGAGTCCGGACCCGCGCTCCCGCAGAGGCGGATCTACTCGCTGGCCTGCCTGGTCGCGATCGCCATCTGCGCGTTCACCGCGGCCGGGAACGACCGGTTCACCGCGGTCGGCCAGTGGATCAGGCGGGCCAGCCAGCAGGACCTGGCCCGGCTGCGCGCCGTGGGACCCGATGGCCACCGCGCGAGCCACGAGCTGGTCGAGGCCCCGGGGTCCTCGACGATCCAGCGACACGTCCGCGACGGCCGGCGCTTTCGCCCGGTGAAGATGGCGCTTGAACCGAGATCGCCCGAGCGCTCGCGGCGAGAACTGGGCTGGGTGATTGAGGTCAGGCCGCTGGCTGGGCCGTTCTTGCCAGGGCTCGGCGGACGAGCCGGCTAGCGCGCCACGCGGTAGCGGAGGTAGACGACTCTCGAGCTGAAGGTGCGGGTCTCGACGAGTTCGAGATCCACC
>WNGR01007694.1_pt1 | contig 13047 bp, 12 predicted proteins | sample 5407581 | NCBI WGS metagenome assembly WNGR01 (sample SAMN13153383, study PRJNA577476) | soil metagenome | isolation source: 80 cm soil or saprolite under Garry oak tree replicate 2 | place: USA:California | collected 2016-06-15 | reverse complement strand
CCTTAACAGGCGCGCGCAGGCTCCTCCAAGACGGTCGTGGTAGGATGCTCGTTCACGCACCCTCGGTGGGAGTCGGCATGGCCGGGTTCGGCATCGGACCTGAGCAGTTCGCCCCCTTCGGCATCGCCGACCGTCACGCCTGCGCCCGCGCCCTGGAAACCGAGCTGCAGCCGGCCCTGCTCCGCATCGGGGGCGAGCTGGCGCCGGGGCTGTCCCGCGTGGTGGGTGGGGCGCTCGCCGCCGAGCCGGGCAGGATCTCCCGACGGCGCGACGCGCCGCCGGGCGAGGTGGTGGTCGCGTTCGCGCCCGGGCCACCCGCGCCAAGGGGCGGGCCGCACCTCGAGCTGGCGGTGAATCGCAGTCACCTGCATGCCCGGGTCGAAGCGCGCGCGAGCGCAGATCGCGATGGGGCCATGCGGCGCGCGCTGGAGCGCGAGGCGGTGAACCTGGCGCGGAAGGGGAAGCCCTTTCGCCCTGGCGCGGAAGGGGAAGCCCTTTCGCAAGCTGCGCAGTTACGAGGGCTGGGACTTCGAGCACCTGCCGGAGGTCGCCCCGGCGCACACGCCGGACTTCTGGCGCGAGCTCGCCGCCGGGCTCGGCGCCGGGCGGGGCGGACTCTCGGTCGGTATCGCCTGGACGGCCGAGGAGGCGCGCAGCCTGGCAGTGGGCGACGTGCTGGGGACGTTCCGGGACCTGGCGACGCTGTACAAGCTGCTCGCGAACGCGGGCTGACCCGCGCTCCCCTTCGACTCCGGGCTGGCGCCCTACGCTCAGGGCGAGCGGACTCAGGAACCGTTCGCGCTGGCGCCCTACGCTCAGGGCGAGCGGACTCAGGAACCGTTCGCGCTGAGCGTAGCGCCGCTCGCGGCGCGGAGTCGAAGCGCTACGCTGCCGGCTTCTCGCCGCCCTCGCCGGGGGTCGCGCCGGGCGCCTCCGCCAGGCGCCGATCCTCCTGGGCCGCCTGCCGGACGGCGTCGAGGAGCTCGTCATGGTCCTTGCGGAGCGCGTCGTACCGGCGGCGCAGCTCGGCGTGGCGATCGTTCGCGAGCTCCAGCTCCCCCTTCTGCACCATGTAGACGCGCTTCTCGGTCTCCAGCCGGCCGCGCGCCCCCTTGAGGTCGCGCTCCACGTCGGCCAGCCGCTTCCTCACCTCGGTGAGCTTCGCCTCGGCCTTGTCGGCCCGCTCCTTCTCCGCCGCGAGCTGGGCGGCGCCGGCGGCATCGTCGGCGGCTGGCGCCGCGATCGCGGGCGCGGGCGCGGGGACGGGGGCGGGCGGCACTGCCTTGCGCTCGGCGCTCGCAGCGGCGGCGAGGCGCAGCCGCTCCAGCTCCTTCGCCTGCTTCTCCTGCGCGAGCTCCAGGGCGTGAGCGCGCTCCACGTGGTGCGCCGCCTCGGCCCGCGCCTCGGCGACGCGGGTCGTGAGCTTGTCGATCTCCGTTCGGAGCGCGGCGGCGCCGCCGGCCTTCTTGGCGGCCTCGGCCTGCTCGAACGCCTTCTTCTTCGTGACGCTCAGCTCGGCGCGGAGGCTCGTCGCCTCCTCGCGCCGCTCCTTCGCCTCGCCGCGCAAGCCGCTCACGTCCTTCGAGACCTTCTCCAGCTCCGCGCGGAGCTTCTCCGACTGGGCGGCGCGCTCCGCCGCCTGGCCTCGGGCGGTGCGGCCCTGGAGGAACAGGGCGACCGCGGCCAGCACGGCGACGAGGGCGACGAAGAAAGCGAGGCCAATCATGGCGAACTCCGGGGGGCGGACGTCGTGGGAACCTGAGAGGTTACCACCGGTTGAGCCGGTGGGGTCAATCGCCTCGTACCGAGCGGGCCGGCCCGCTCGGGCCGAGCGTGGGCACGCCCGGCCCTTCGCCAGCCATCCCTCGGCCCGGACGGGCCGGGATCGAGTGCGGCGCGCCGTGGGTTCCCTGCTACGATCCGCCTCCCCGCCCTAGGGACATCCACCCACCGATGCGCAGCCTCGCCGCCAGGATCTTCTTCACCTTCGCCGTCGCCCTGGTGTCCTTCGGGCTGGTGGCGCTCTTCGCGGTCGGCCGCATGCGCGCGCTCGGGGCCGATCTGATCCTCCTCAGCGAGGGCTACCTTCCGCTCACCCGCATCGCCGCCCAGGTGGAGGTCAAGGACTGGGTCACCGCCCGGGCCCTCGAGGTGAACGCGATGGACCCGGCCGCCCGCCGGGCCTTCCTCCCCATCGCGCGCGCGCACTTCCCGGCGGTGGTGAAGGAGCGGCTCTCGGAGGCCAGGTCCGTCCTGGCGCGGGCGCGCGAGGTGGCCTCCGGCGCCGACGAGCGCTTCCTCGCCGAGGTGGCGGCGCGGGTGGCCGCGCTCGACGCCCGCTGGAGCGCCTACGACCAGGCGGCGAGCGCCCTCTTCGACGCGCTGGAGCGCTCGCAGGCAGGCACCGACGATCCGGCGCTGGCGGAGCGGGCGGACGCTGTGCGGCGGCTCGAGAAGGGCCTCTCGCTCGATGTGAAGCTCTTGCAGGCTGCGCTCGACGGTCAGGTGGCGGACCGCGTCCACGCCGCCGAGCGCGCCGAGCGTCGCAGCGCGGTGCTGGTCGTCCTGTACTCCCTCCTCGCCGCCGCCGTCGGTCTGGGTGCCATGCTCATCGGCCAGCGGCTGCTCGCGCCCATCCGCACCCTCACCGATGGCGTGAAGGCGATCGCGCGCGGCGAGCTCTCGCGCGAGGTGGAGGTGCGGAGCGGCGACGAGCTCGGCCTCCTCGCGCGCGAGTTCAACGCCATGGCGGCGTCGCTGGAGCGGCAGCGCTCGGAGCTCTCCCGCGCCGAGCGCCTGGCGGCCGTGGGGCGCATCTCGGCCCAGATCACGCACGAGATCAGGAACCCGCTCAACGCCATCGGCCTGAACGCCGAGCTGCTGGACGAGGAGCTCGCCGGTGCGGGCGCATCGTCCGAGGCGCGCGCGCTGGTGACCGCCATCGGACGCGAGGTGGACCGGCTCGGCGGCGTCACCGAGGAGTACCTGCGCTTCGCCCGGCTGCCGAAGTCCGTCTTCGCGCTGGAGGACGTGAACGAGGTGCTCGCCGGCCTGTGCGAGTTCGTGCGGCCGGAGCTCGAGGCCGCGCGCATCACGCTGCGGCTCGTCACCGCCCCCCACCTGCCGCCGGTGCGGGCGGACGAAGGCCAGCTCCGCGCCGCGTTCCTGAACCTCGTCCGCAACAGCCGCGAGGCGATGCCGCAGGGCGGCGCGCTCTCCGTGACGACCCGGCTCGGGCCGGAGGGCGAGGTGGAGGCGGAGGTGCGGGACACCGGAGCGGGGATCGCGCCGGAGGCCCTGCCGCGCATCTTCGACGCCTTCTACTCGACCAAGGAGAAGGGCACCGGGCTCGGGCTCGCCTTCGCCCAGCAGGTGGTACAGGAGCACGGCGGGACGATCCGCTGCGACAGCGTGCCGGGAGCGGGGACCACCTTCACGGTCCGCCTGCCGGCGACGCACGACGAATGGGCAGCGCCCGCAGTGGAATGGGAGGCGGTGAGAGCATGAGGCGGCGCAGGACGAGGACGACGAGCCCGCTCACCCGTAGCCCGGGCCGCGGCCGGGCGGCCGCCCGGGTCGACCCCCGCTTCTGCGAGGCGCGGCGGCGCGTCCTGCCGAACGGCCTGCGCGTGCTGACGGTCCCCGCGCCGGGGCTCCACTCCGCCATGATCGCGCTTTACGTGCGGGCTGGCTCCCGCCACGAGCGGCCGGAGACGAACGGCGTCTCGCACTTCCTCGAGCACCTGTTCTTCCGCGGCTCGCACGATTGGCCGGACACGGTCGCGATGAACGCGGCGGTGGAGAGCGCGGGTGGGAACCTGAACGGCATCACCGCCCGGGACCACGGCTGCTACTACACCCCCATCCACGCCGACGAGCTCCCGACCGGCCTCGCCATCCTGGGCGACATGCTCCGGCGGCCGCTCCTGCGCGAGATGGACGTCGAGCGCGAGATCATCCTGGAGGAGATCCTGGACGAGGTGGACGGGGACGGGAAGGACATCGACGCCGACAACCTCTCCAAGCGGCTCGCCTTCGGCAGCCACCCGCTCGGCTTCAAGATCGCGGGCACGCCGCAGATCATCCGGCGGCTCGACGAGGAGCAGGTGCGGGCGCACCACGCCCGCTTCTACTGCGGCACCAACCTGGTCCTGTGCGTCGCCGGCCCGGTGCGCGAGGCCGAGGTGGTGGAGCTGGCCGAGGAGCACCTCGGGGCGCTGCCACGCGGGCGCGTCTCGCGCGACGTCGCGCCCCCGCCCTGGCCCGACGGGCCGAGCCTGGAGCACGTGCAGCACGAGGACGCGCAGTCGGAGCTGTGCCTCAACTTCCCCTGCCCGCCCGAGCACCACCCGGACTACCCGGTTCACCTCGTCATCCGCCGGATCCTCGATGACGGCCTCTCCTCGCGCCTGCCGTTCGAGGTGGTGGAGCGGCGCGGGCTCGCCTACTCGCTGCACGCCGGCATCGACGCGTTCGCCGACGCCGGCATGTTCGCGGTGGATGGCGCCTGCGCGCCCAAGAAGCTGCCGCGCGTGGTGGACGAGATCCTGCGTGTGCTGGCCGAGCTGACGGTCCGCCCGGTGGCCGAGGAGGAGCTCCTCCGCGTGCAGCGCCGCCACCGCATGACGCTCGCCTTCTCGCTCGACAGCGCCGCCGAGCTGGCCGGCTGGTACGGCTCGGGCGAGGTCCTGCACGCCCCGGAGGGCTTCGAGGAGCGCTGCCTGCGCGTCGAGCGCGTCACCGCGGAGGACGTGCTGCGCGTGGCGCGCGCCACCTTCACCCGCAAGAACCTGGTGGCGGTCTTCGTCGGGCCCAGCACCGTCCGGGCTCGCCGCGAGCTGGAGCGGGTCGTGCGTACGGCGCTCTGATTCCCGGCTCCGCCGCGACCCGGCCCCGATCACGGGACACCGTTTTTCCTCACACGTTCCGGGTCAGCCGCTACCATATGCGTCGATGGCACTCACCTGGGACACGACGCTCGTCATGGGCGTCCCGGAGCTCGACAAGCAGCACCAGGAGCTCTTCCAGCGGCTCGATGCGCTGATGCATGCCGTCCGGCATGGCTCGTCACGCGACGAGGTCGGGCGCACCCTCTCCTTCCTATGCGGCTATGTGCGGACGCACTTCGCCGAGGAGGAGCGGCTCATGCGCGAGACGGGGTACCCCGCCCTCCCCGACCACAAGGCGCAGCACGACCGCTTCTCGGGCGACCTGGCGGCGCTCGAGGCCGAGCACAAGCGCGACGGTCCGAGCCCGAGCCTGATCCTACGGGTGAACGCGCGCGTCTCGACCTGGCTGCGCGACCACATCTACCGGGTCGATCGCGCGCTCGCCGAGCACCTGCGCGCGCGCTGAGCCGGGCGACTGGCTCATCGAGCACATCGGCCGGACCGACCGGGCGCTCGGCGCCTTCCTCATCAAGGAGCACGCGCAGGCTGGCGCGCGGCCGTGGGTCGGGTGGGGGCGGTGCCCGCCGGCGGATGCGGTGCTAACCTCAGCGCGTGGAGGACTTCGTCGAGCGCGTGGTGCACCGGCTCCGCGACGAGCGCGGCTTCAGCCGCAACCGTCACTACGCCACCTTCTCGTCGCCCGAGGGGAAGCGGGCCCTCCGCATCCATCGCCACCTGCGCTCGATCGAGCGCGACCTCTCCCGGGGCTCGCGCGTGTCGGTCGAGCGCGACGCGGCGCGGGTGCGCCTCACCCTGCGATCGAAGGGCGGGCTCCGCACCGCGTTTCTGACCGAGGCCGAGTTCCGGATCCTCTGCACGAGCCCGCTCGTCCGCGCCGCGCTCGTCGCCACGCCGCCCGCGACGGGCTAGAGGCCGGTCTGTCCTTCGAAGGCGCGCTCGGCCGGGCCGCGCATCAGCACGCCGGCGAGGTCGGGCGCGACGGTGATCTGGAGCACCCCCCCTGGCAGCGCGATGTGGAGCGCCTCTCCAGCCGGGAGGAGCCCGGTCTTCACCGCCGCCACCGCCGCCGCGCAGGCGCCGGTTCCGCAGGCCTCGGTGAGCCCGGCGCCGCGCTCCCACACGATCAGGTCGAGGCCGCCCTTGCGCGGGGCGGCGAAGCCGGCGTTGACGCCGCCCGGCACCGCACGCTCCACGAGCGGCCCGAGCGTGATGGCCCGGTCGGGCGTGGCGGCGCCGAAGAAGACGGCGTGCGGGTTTCCCATCGAGACGCGGTGCGCGAGGAGCCGCTCGCCGGCGAGCTCGAAGGCCTGCTCGTGCTCGTAACGGGCGGGGCCCATCTCCACCGACACGGCCTCCACCTCGCCACGGGGGCCGCGGTGGACCATGCACCGCTTCGGCCCGGCGCCGGTCTCGATGGCGAGGGCGCCATCGAGCCCGCGCCGCTCGGCGAGGTGGCGCGCCACGCAGCGGATGCCGTTGCCGCACATCGCCGCCACCGAGCCGTCGGAGTTGTAGACGTGCATGAAGGTGGCGCCGCCCTGACGGGCCGGCAGCAGCGAGAGCACGCCGTCGGCGCCGATGCCGCGGCGGCGGTCGCATAGCCGGACCGCGCGGGCGGCGCTCATGAGCTCGGGCGTCTCGACCACGACGAAGTCGTTACCGAGACCCTGGTACTTCCAGAAGGTGAGGGGCACGAAGGTGATTATAGCGGCAGGGCGGACGGCGGGGGACCACCCACCGGCGCAACGCGCCGGCGGGTACCCGCCGCCCTAGCCACAGAACCGCTCGACCGCGCGCTCCAGGATGGCGGCGCAGCGGTCGAGCTCGGCCATCGCGACGAACTCGCCGGTGCGATGGGCGACGCGGATGTCGCCGGGCCCGAAGACGCACCCCTCGGCGCCCATGGCGGCGAGCTCGGGGAGCTCGGTGCCGAAGGGGATGGTGCGGGCCGTGTGGCCGCTCTCCGCCTCGAGGAAGCGGACCAGCTCGGCGTCGGGCGCGGTCACCGCCGCCTCGTCGAGCCGCATGGGCGTCCGCCGGACGGCGATCCCCTTGCCGCTCGCGGCGGCGACGCGCTCGGCGGCCTCGTCGAACAGGCGCAGCGCCCGCTCGGGATCCTGCCCGGGGATGGGGCGCCACTCGAGCGAGAAGGTGCACTCGCCGGCGAGGATGTTGCGGGCCTTGCCCCCCTGGATGAGCCCCACGTTGAAGGTGGTCCAGGGCGGCGCGAAGAGCGGGGACTGGTGGTCCTTCATCGTCTCCTGCACCCGCTCCACCTCGACCAGGAGCCGGGCGGCCGCATGGATGGCCGAGGCGCCCAGGTCGGGGAAGGCGCTGTGCCCCTCGACCCCGCTCACGGTCACGTCGACGGCGCAGTAGCCCTTGTGAGCGCGCACCGGCACGAGCGTGGTCGGCTCCCCCACGATGGCATGGCGCGGCCGCACCCGCCCCTCTTCGAGGATCATCTTCGCGCCGGTGCAGCCCACCTCCTCGTCGCTCGTGAAGAGGAGGTGCAGCGGCTTCGCCGCGGCGCGGGTGCGCGCGGCCACGGCGACGGCGCAGGCCACGAAGCCCTTGGTGTCCGCGGACCCGCGGCCGTAGATCTTGCCGTCGCGCAGCGCTCCCGAGAGCGCCTCCTGCCAGTCGGGATCGAACGGGACGCAGTCGGTGTGGCCGACGAGCGCGAGCCCCCCGGGCACATCCGGGCCGCGCCGGCAGACGAGGTTCGTCTTGGCGACGCCCGCCGCGTCACGCCAGTCGAGCCGGCGCGTCTCGAAGCCGAGCGGTCGCACCAGCCCCTCGAGCAGTTCGACCACCGGCACGTTGGAGCGGGTCGAGGTCGAGTCGATCGCGACGAGCGCTTGCAGGAGCGGGACGATTTCCATTGGGGATGGTCTCGGGTCTCTGTCCGTTCGTGCTGAGCGTAGCGAAGCGGAGTCGAAGCGCGAACGCGCCCGGCCTACCCGACCTATGTGGGTACCACGAGCGCCGCCGCGTCGAGCTCGAGCCGCACCTGGCCGAGCGCCCGCTCCACGGCGGTGCGGTGGCGACGCAAGGCGATCAGCGCCGCATCGACGTCCTCGCGCGCGGCCCCGCCGTCGAAGGCGGAGGTGACGAGCCGCTCCTCCTCCGCTTCGCCGTGCGCCGCGAGCCGCTTCAGGGCCGCCTCCCGCCGGCGCTCCAGCTCCTCCACGGCCTCGCGTTCGGCCGCGCCATGCGCCGCCTGGAGCAGCGCCGCGGGCACGGCGCCGACCCGCGCCTCCTCCGCACCGTCCTCCTCCTCCAGCCCCTCGGCCATCCCGGGCAGCACCCGGTTCCCCTCCCCCAGATCGACCGCGACCGCGATCGGAGACGCTTCGAGGTATCTCGAGGCCTGACGGGAGGGCACGCGGGCGCCCGGCTCGAGGTCGGCCGGCGCCGGCCAGGTCACCTCGAAGCGGGTGGCGAGCGCGCCGCGCCGCGGGGCCGCCGACGCGCGGAAGGCGGCGGTGCGGCCCGCGGCGCCGTCGCGCACGAGCCCGACCAGCGCCTCGACCAGCTTGTGGCCGGTGGCGAACCATTCCAGCTCGTCGCGGGCCACCGCGGTCTCGCGCCAGAAGCTGCCGAGGTGCGTGACCGGCTCCTCCGGGATCTCCATCCCGGGCAAGGCCTCGATGCGGAGCTGCGCGCCGAGCGTGAACGCGACCTCGAAAGGATGGACGTTCTGGTCGGTGTCGACCTCCATCCCGACGCGCCGGCCGACGTCGGCGCAGACGTCCTCCAGCCGCTCCTCCAGCGAGCGCGAGAGCGCGAGGAGCGCTTCCTGGATCGCCTCGCCGCCGGCTTCCGGCTCCGCGGGCGGCTCCTCGCCCATGCGCGCGCACGCGCTCCGCACCAGCTCCGCCAGCTCGGGCAGCGCCGCCGAGCGCAGGTCGAGGATCGGATCGTAGCCCTCGTGCTGGGCACGGCGGCCCTCGGCCACCCGCGCGGCGAGGCGCTTCCGGAAGCGGGCCCGCGCCTCCGGCGGCTGCCGGCGCAGCTCCGCCAGCTCGGCCGGCAGGGAGGTGAGCACCGCGTCGAGGCCGCCGACCGGTTCCTCGAAGATTCCGATCTCGTGCTGGTAAAGGTCGGCCAGGAAGCTGTCCTCGCCGGGCTCGCAGGGCACGTGGATCTCGACCGGCCGGTGCTGGCCGAGTCGATCGAGCCGCCCGATGCGCTGCTCCAGCGTGAGCGGCGAGTCGGGGAGGTCGAGGCAGACGAGGTGGCACGCGAACTGGAAGTTCCGGCCCTCGCCGCCCGACTCGCCGGAGAGCAGGACCATCGGCCCCTCCGGGTCGCGGAACCGCGCGACCAGCCGGTCGCGCGCCTCGATGGTCTCGGCGTCGTCGTAGACGAGGGCCTCCCGGCCCGCGTGGGCGATGGCGGTCCGTAGCGCGGCCAGGGCGTCGCGGTCCGCCCCGAAGACCAGCACCTTCTCGCCCTCGCCGGCGAGCCTCGCGCAGAGCGCGGCGGTGGCCTCGAGCTTCGCGCCGGCCGGGACGTCCTCGCGGCGCAGGACGCGTTCGGTGAAGGCGCCCACCTTCACCCGCCGGTTGCGGATGAGCCGCGCCGACAGGCTGTAGCGATCGGCGAGATGGGCGAGGAGCGCATCGCGCCCGACCGGCTCGCCGTCGTCGACGAAGAACGGGTCCTCGGGCTCCAGCTCGGCGAGCTTCTGCCGCGCCTCGGCCGCGTCCCCGCCGGCGAGGAGGTTTCGAGCCACCTCGGCGTGGCGCTCGTGCCGGGCCAGACGCTCCAGGAACGCCTCCAGCGACGCGGTCGGGACCGGCTCGACCAGGCCGAGCAGGCGGAAGTACTCGCGCGGATCGAGGCGGACGGGAGTGGCGGTGAGGAGGAGCAGGCCGAAGGAGGCCTTGGCGATGGGCTCGACCGCGTCGTGGAGCGCGTCGTCCGCGAGGTGGTGCGCCTCGTCGACGATGACGAGGTCGAGCGGCAGCTCGCACGCGGCGTCGACGAGCTCGGCGTCCTCGCGCAGGCGCTCCAGCGAGACGATGGCGAGCGGGCTCCGCGCCAGCGCCGCCTCGGGCCCACCCAGCTCCGCGATGCGCTCGGCGGTGAGGAGCGTGAAGAGCGCGTTGAACTTGTGGAAGAGCTCGGCCAGCCACTGGAAGGCGAGGTGCTCGGGCACGATGACGAGCACCCGCTGCGCGATCCCGAGCTGGCGCAGGCCGGCGAAGACGAGGCCCGCCTCGACCGTCTTGCCGAGGCCGACCTCGTCCGCGAGCACGAAGCGCGGGTTGCGGTCGGCGAGGATGCGGCCGGCGGCGCCGACCTGGTGCGGGAGGACGTGCACGCGCGAGGACAGGAGCGCGCCCAGGCTGCCGGCGCGCCGGAGGGCCTCGAGGCGAGCCACCTGCGCCCGCAGCCGGAACGCGGAGGCGCCGCCCGCCTGCCCGGCCGCGAGCGTGTCGAGCGGGCCCGTCGCGCCCACTTCCTCGATGGGGGTGTCCTGCGGCACCGCCGTCAGCGCCGGGTCCCGCCCGGAGACGACCGTCACGCCGTCCCGGCCGGCGAAGCGGACCGCCAGGCGGCGGCCGTCGTCCCCCACCTGGACGATGATCCCCACGCCCCAGCCGCGCTGCGCGCGGTGCACGACCTTCATCCCTGGTTCCCAGCGCATGCGGCCCGCCTCTACCACCCCATTCCCCGGGGGGTCCAGGAACTTAGAAGCGAAGGGCGTCGCTCGCCCGCCGGCCGCGCGGGCGTTGACAGCCCTGGCGTGTCAAGCTAGAAACCCGGCCCTGCTCGCGCTCGTTGAGGGCGGATAGCTCAGCGGTAGAGCATCGCCCTTACAAGGCGAGGGTCGCAGGTTCGAAACCTGCTCCGCCCAAGTCTTCGACGATTCACTTGGGGAGTTAGTTAAGTCGGTTATAACGCCGGCCTGTCACGCCGGAGGCCACGGGTTCGAGTCCCGTACTCCCCGCCACTAAAGAGGCCGGAATCGCTCGGAGAAATCCGGGGGGTCCCGGCCTCTTCTCTTTCCGTCTCCCTCGCTCCCGCGAAGTGGGGGAGCGGGTCGGGGAGAGAGGGCGGCTGCCGCGGGAAGAGCCTGCCGAGGCCGAACCGGAGGCGGTTCACCTCCGCCTGCATGAAGTTCGGCAAGAGGTGCCCGTAGCGGCGCTCGGTGATCTTCAGATCGGAGTTGCCGAGCAGCTTCTGCATCGAGACGAGGTTCGCGCCGAACATGAGGAGCACGCTGCCGTACGTGTGCCAGCTGCGGACGTGTCTCTGGCGGCAGACGCTGATCCGAGCGTCGCCCCGTGAACAGCGCGGAGCGAGTGTCCCCCGCGCGACGATCTTGCGGTGCTCCCCAGACGCGTGTCAGCGCCGCCGCCCGCACGTGGCCCCTGCTCCGCGACCTAGTCAAGGTTTCGCACTAAACCTTGACGAGTGGCTCCTGCTGGTCAACCTTCTTCTTCCATGGCTCGGTACGAAACCCGCTCGTGGCCCGCTGACCCTGCCGCCCCCGGCGGTAGGGCGGAGCGCCGCGCCCTCCGGTACCGCGCCTTCGTTCCCGACCTCATCGCCCGCCTGCAGCTCGCGCTGCCGTCGAGCGTCGCAGCTTCGGTCTCGAGCGCTGAGCGTGCTGTCGATGCGCTGAACCGAGATCCGCCACGGATGGCCAGCCTCGAGGTCCTCGCGCGGCGTCTGCTGCGCGCCGAGTCGGTGGCGTCGTCCCGGATCGAGGGGCTGGTGCTCTCCCAGCGCCGGCTCGCCCGCGCCGAGGCCGGCTGTGGCGTTGGGTTCGGGCGCCCGGCCCCTGCGCCTGCCCGACATCCTGGCCCTGCATCGCGTGCTCATGCTGGCGACCACCACGCCTGAGATCGCCGGGGCGCTGCGGGACCGGCAGAACTGGATCGGCGGCAACGCCTACAACCCTGGCCGGGCCGACTTCGTGCCGCCGCCACCCGAGATGGTGAAGGCGCTGATGATCGATCTCGTGGCCTTCGTGAACCGGACGGACCTCCCGCCCGTCGTCCAGGCCGCCGTCGCCCACGCCCAGTTCGAGACCATCCACCCGTTCGCCGACGGCAACGGCCGAGTCGGCCGCGCCCTCGTTCACGTGGTGCTGCGCCGTCGTGGCCTCGCGCCGCGGTACGTTCCCCCGGTGAGCCTTGTCCTCGCGGCCGACGCCAAGGCCTACGTCGCCGGCCTGAGCGCGTTCCGCGAGGAACGTCCCGGCGATTGGCTTCTTCTCTTCGCGCAGGCGCTCGAGCGAGCCGCGGCGAAATCCAGCGAGCTCGCGCTAAGACTTGCCGAACTTCAGGAGAAGTGGCGACAGCGAGCAGGGTATCCGCGTCGCCACTCCAGCGCCGAGGCCCTCATCATCCAGCTACCCGCCCACCCCATCGTCACCGTGGCAACTGCCCAGAAGCTCCTCGGTCGGTCCAAGCAGGCCGTGAACGAGGCCATCGCCGCACTGGCGGATAAGGGCATCCTCCGCACGATCACGCTCGCGAAACGCAACCGCGCCTGGGAGGCGCGCGAGCTGCTCGACCTCATCAACGATGTCGAACGCGAGCTCGCTATGCCCTACGACGACGAGTCCTTTCGGCCATCTCCTCGACGATGAACGTCGTCGGACGTCCGGCTCTACTCTCGACCGCGGCCGCGTCGGCCTGTCCGGCCGTGAAGAGGCCGGACTGGGCCAGGAGGCCCTCCTCGCGCGCGCTCGCCTGCACGACGACCGCGCCCGCGCCGTCTCCGAAGAGGACCGCGGTGTTGCGGTCGTCCCAGTCGACGAAGGGCGTCGGGGCTTCGGCGCCGACCACCAGCGCGGTGCGCACGGAGCCGGTCCGCACGAGCTCGCAGTCACGTTTCCAGCTCGCCCACTGCGTCGGGCAGGCCGACTTCCACGACGGGCGCCCTGCCGGTCCACGACTGGGCGACGCACCAGGTCACCACCACCGTCGACTTCGCGCGCGAGAACCGGCTGCTCGGCTGACCTCGGCGGGCTCAACTTCCAGGTGGAGCACCACCTCTTCCCGAAGGATGCCACGTGCACTACCCGGCGCTGTCGCGCATCGTCGAGCAGACGTGCGCCGCGCACGGCGTCCGCTACACGGCGCAGCCGTCGCTCCGCGCAGCCATCGCCTCG
>WNGR01005970.1_pt1 | contig 13049 bp, 12 predicted proteins | sample 5407581 | NCBI WGS metagenome assembly WNGR01 (sample SAMN13153383, study PRJNA577476) | soil metagenome | isolation source: 80 cm soil or saprolite under Garry oak tree replicate 2 | place: USA:California | collected 2016-06-15 | reverse complement strand
AATGGCACTTACCGGCGCACGTGTGTCGAAGATGGCGACAAATCATATTTGCATCATCACGCCGTCTCAATCTCCAAATTCCTTGCATAGATGGAACTCCTGTCAGGAAGAATCTGGGTATCTGGCCAGCCATTCCTATCGTCATGGAATACGGCCGTTTTCGGGGCAGCATTACACCTGGTGATGAAGACAATGTCATCGCTGCGCTCGAACATCCCGATCGCGTATGTCGTATCAGGCTTGACATGACGAGATCGGAGTTGGGAAGGATTGCCCGGGTGATGCAGGAGCCATTTCCGGTGCTAACGCGTCTTTGGATTCACTCGGATAAACATGCGGCGATCCTTCCCAGTGGATTCCTGGGAGGATCTGCACCGTCTTTACAGAAAATCGTTTTATTCGGCGTCCCATATCCAGCATTACCAACTCTTCTTTTGTCAGCCAGTGACCTTGTCGAGCTCAACCTTCACGACATACCCAAGACTGGTTACATTCCACCTGAGGCGATGGTTGCAAGCTTGGCCGCGTTGCCCAGGCTCGAAACCCTTTACATTGGATTCGAATTCGACCCTTTCCGCGCTGATCTCCTGCTTCCCGCAACGCGGGCTGTCCTTCCCGCTCTCAATTACATGTCCTTCTCCGGTGTTTGCGAGTATTTGGAGAACTTCTTGGCACGGATCGACGCACCTCAACTCAACACTATCGCGATATTTTATTCGGATCAGTTTGAAGTACCCCAGCTCTCCGAGTTCATCAATCGCTCAGAAAATCTCAAGCGAACCCTGTCTAGGTATTGTCGGTTATTGCTCGGCGATTTCGACGATTTCCTCGACTTCTCCATTGGTGGTCTCACCAGTGACGACGAAGCTAAACGTTCTGGACGCTGGGAACCCGGCACTGGTATATCTGTTTGCATTATATGCAAAGGAAGAGACCAGCAAATTATGCACTTAACTCACCTGCTTGGCTGGATTTCTCCCATACTCTCCGACATGGTCCATTTCACCATCAGATTCGAGTCGTTCATGCCCGAACCCTTTCCCGAACCAGAGGATCTGGACGATATCGAATGGCTGGAATTCCTTCGCCGATTCTCCTCCGTGCGGACTCTGTTTGTGTCTGGGGAACTCGCAGGACACGTTTCCCGTGCACTCGAAGATATCCCCGGGGCGATAGCCACCGAAGTGTTGCCATCCCTTGACTTGCTTTGCTTAGAGGACGAACCAGTGTCGTCCGTTGATAAGTTCATCGATGATCGCCGGGACTCTGGTCACCCTGTGACCATCGTTGACACTAAAAGGGAGTTTGATGAAAGACTCGAGGCGTACCCTCCATAGCACCGGTTGCGTACTCTATAGCCTGGTGTTGTGCGATCAAATTGTTCTAGTCGTCTTGAGGTAGCACTTACGAGACGATAGTATTATCGTACGCATCGACAAAACAAATCTCTTTACTTTAGGCTAGATTTGTGATATATACATTCGTATGGATCAAACAACCGGACTTGTCATGGCTGGCCTTGGACCCTGTACGAGAAGCATGGACAGCAACCGAGTGGCGCAATCGATTCTACATGAAGTTCTTCGCTCTAATGGTGAGCAAAAAATATATATCCAGAAACGATACGCAATGCCGAAAAAAAGTATGAGGAACCAACGGGCCCGGGTGTCCCCGACTTGCACTTTTAAGGTCGTTGCTCATCGCATTCATGTTATTACTTGTTGCTATTTGCAGTGGGAAGCGAGCTAGTTCACAGGCGCATAGTTACAGATACGAAGCGATAGACATGAATGAATATCTCGGTTCCCTGGGGCCCAATGAAGGTGTGGCCAACGGTTGAGTATCCTGTGAGAAGTGGGGCTGCAAAAGTCGGCCGTACCACCTGTTGTATATACGCGCGAATGATGGAGCCCGAGAGTGACACTTTTCTTTTTTTTTTTTTCATCCTCAGGCGGCCTTCTGTTGCAAGGTATCGAGATAACTCACTCGCGTGCACATAAGATAGCTGAGAGCCCGCCAGCGGACATAGTAGCTCCCAATCGAGTGGGGCAAAATGTGGATTTCATGCAACAGCTCGCATCTCAGATTCACCTCGCGGACGTTCGATCTTTGAGCCGTAAAACGCTATCTTGATGGAACGGACAACACGGATGGGGCACACGCAACACCCCAGCCAGCCAGCCTTACGGCGCCGCCTCTGCACATGTCTCTGCCATCGTAAGCCGGAAAACCTTTCACGTTTAAATTCGAAGAAAGTAGGATAGTGCTGGAATACCTGAGGACGTGCGTGCTGCAAACTAGAGTGGTTCAGATTAGCTCCAAAAAAAACAGGGGGTTACCAGGAAGCAGAAAGCGACCAGTTCTTTCCTGAGCGAAGGTAGAAGGGAAAGAAAGTGGGAGGGATAAACAAAAAAATCTGTATCAAGATCGTCTTCACATTCTCTTCCGAGTCTCCCCGTCCCATCCCATGATCCCATCTGTTTATACGCAACTATGGCAGGCCATTAGAGGATAGAGTGAGCGAACAAGAAACGGATTTATCGTCACCAACAGTTTCACCTTAGTCCAAGTTGGGAGAGCGAGGGTCCGGGGGTGAGTCCACCAAGATTGCGTGTGCCCAACGGTGCCAGTCACCACCCATAGCGCATGACAGGCACTCGATGCTTGATTATCGTTTGCATGTTGGAGTTTGTGCCACGACAGATTTGTTTTTCATGACTCGTAGACCCTCTCAGAAGTCATGATATGGACACTTGCTGCTGGGTGAATTGGGGTGTGGGCACAGATGTTCCTGAGGCTCGTCTATCTTACTACCAGTATCATAGCTTTGTGGTGCGACAATTCCGGTTTGTTTGGCTTTGTGTGTCCCTCAAATCTCGTTCTCTTCACCATCATCGCTGTCCTGCCCCCTGTTGCCTCCTACAGCTTTTTTACAAATTTTGTGATATATTCCCAACGTACGACTATTTTCTCAAAATGCTGCAACAGACCGTCCCATTTTCGGATCGACAAATGTTGGCCCGTTGCCCGTAACAAGCGCGAGAAGTGCGACGAATCCGAACTGTGCGCAGGCAGGCTGCTCTGTACAACAGATCCATGGCGCATTCATTCAATAAGGTCACCGTAGGTGCGTTATATGTCGGAACTTATGCGACAAAGTTGTACTGACATATAGACAGGTAGCCTCCCCGGTATGTGGGATCGCCGATTACCAACCGGATGCCCCTCTGCATGCTTGAATGCGCCTTTTCTGGCCGCTGGCAATATTTCCATACTCTGGAGCTCTTGATAGATGAAGACCACTCGTGGTTGGTTGGCGACTTTTCTACGCGCCTCACGCCTGTCGTCCCTTCCATCGAGAGAGGGTTTTGCGTGACGCGTGACGGGGAACAACTCGAGCAAGAAAAAGCCGAGAATGTGGGCTGTTGCACGAAATTCTATCCGATACGTGCGTGTCATCATTTGTCCCGTGCTACCGTCGTTACTCACCTACCACACGACTGGCATGCGCAACGTATTTGAGAGGCACGGATGATCTGGTGGGGATCGATCCCATTTTGCCTCTCTCAGGGCGTTAGTGACTCGTTGTAGGAGCAACTGACTGCTCGTGCATAAGAAGTCTGGAGTGACTGGGTTCTTGGATCGTGCGCCAACGACCCGGTGGCACGCTACCTCAGTGCGAGTAGCACGTTGGCCTGAATGCCGGCCGGTGTGGCGGAGTGAGCCCGGTCATGAACAACCGGTCGAGCTCTCATCAAGGCAGACGCAGTCCTCTGTGAGTTGCACAAACTTGGGGGTATGCCCATATCCAAAGAGGTGGTTCCGAAACGGAGAGTGGTGAGGGGGGAAACTGGCGGATGGCATTCGGGAAACTCGCCGTTAGACCCAAATTTGGACGACCACGCTGGCCCCGGAGAACGTTTAGTAGAACACGACAATGACCTCCTGCGGGTGTGACCTTGTTCTGCGTGTAATAACACTCGTTTTCTCGTTGAAAGACGATTGCAAACGATAAGAGAAGTGAGGTCTGAAAGCCGGTTGGGAGTGTGCGTGGTTGCGAACGCTCAACAGGTAGGCGGAGTCCACCTGTTTCGCAAACCGTCTTGTGCCAGGCAGATCTCTAGGATGTAACTCCGAAGATGGAGCTATTTGCGCATTGAACGGGGCCAACGGGGACGGCGATACAAGGAACCAAGTCATGTGTTGCACACTCTGTTGTTTACACGGAATGGGGTGACACTGCTGACCTACAGAGAGGTGAGTAGCATAGATGTGGAAGTAATAATCACTGGGACAAACAGAACCGGCCGATTGTGCGTACCGCCGATCGTCGAGAAGTCGAGCGAGCAGTCCGGACGCTGAGTCCACGATGAGACACGACATGTCCGTTATCACATTTGGACGAAAGCGCAAATTGTTATAGTACAGTGTATATATATATATAAAACGGAGATACTTGTTTTTCTCATGTCGCCTACATGTCGGAACTATCCGACTCGTACGAGTCTTTATCTTGTTCGCTCAGGTACGAGTCGAGTCTCTCATAGAACTCATTTGGACTCCTGACGACGGTTACAGGACGACCAGTGTGCCTACAAGCAGCGATAAATTGCTCGAAGAATTCCACCTGTGGGCAGTCCGAGTAAAACAAGCCAAGGGCTGGCAACACATCAGCGAACGTCTCCCCGGTGTGTCTAATGGGAATGTAGTATCCCCCATGCTTGGTGGACAAATCCAGTGTCTGCACAGCGGTGAATGGACGGAGGAGTTGCACCCATTCATTGTGGTATATTCTTGGACTCTCTCCGTTGTATTCAATGGAGAGATGGCGCACGTCAGAGAGTTTAGCGGAGAACTGGCCGAACACCTGAATTACACGTGAGACTTCCCATTCTGAGCCAAGGAATGATATGTGAATCGGAAAATCGTGGCGTGTATGGCGAAAATCAATGCCGATGCCAGAGGAGATAAAGCTTGAGACAAAGCGAACATCTAACCACCCGAACTGGCTTAGCAGGGGGTCTTCTGAGCGACTGATGAACTCAAAAAGTTGGGCAACTCGAAAGCCAACAAGTCGACGTAGGTAGCGTACTTCGATCCTTTTGATTCGAGGGCAGTCGATTCGGGCCACAAGATCCTCCAAATAATCGCAGTCACCTTGGAATTCAAAGGATATTAGAGCGGGAAGGACGGTCCGTGTTACGAGAGGCAGGTTTATTCGGTCAGGACGGGACTTCGTCGATCGGAATCCGATGTAAAGAGATCGGAGACTAGTCAACGCGGCCAGACCGACAACCATTGCCTCAGGTGAGATGTAACCAGTCTGGGGTACATTGTGAAGGTTGAGCCCGACAAGGTCACTGGACGACAAAAGGAGTGTTGGTAATGTTGGAAAGGGAATGACTTCTAACCAGAGTTTCTGTAAACATGGCGCAGATCCACCCATGAATCCATCAGGAAGGACCGGCGCATCGAGATCCGATTTGAGCGTCAGATGTGTTAAAGCCGGATATGACTGCTGCAGGACCATGACCAGCTTTACCAACTGCGTGGTCGTTACATAAAGGTCGAGAACGCATATACGATCGGAGTGCTCAAGTGCAGCGATGAGATTGTCTTCGTCGCTAGGATCAAGGCTCTTGCCAAGGATATTATAGTCAATGACGATAGGAAAGGCTGGCCAGCAACTCAGATGACTCCTGACAGGAGTTCCGTGTGTGCAACGAAGTCGGAGACGGAGACGGTGTGGTGATGCAAATATAATTTGTCGCCATCGTCGGCAGACGTGCACCAGGCTGTCCCATTTCCACGGTCTGGAAGGTAGTTCGTCCTCGAATTCATCAGCTCTACAAGAGTCAAATATATCGAGCAAGATGTCGTCTGAGAGCATGTCGATCGTTGTTGCGTATTCGTGACTCTTGCCTGAGCCACACAAGTCAACACTTGTCGCAGTCGCCACATGTGTTTGAAGACGTACCTTGAGCCCATACTTTCCCTCGCTCTTTGCGGTGACTTTGAGAAATATTCAAGTCTTCGCGAGGGCCATGTGAAGTGGCACCGGAGGATGAATCACTGAGCAAATGATCACTAATTGAAGATTGGCAGTGAGTATTTGGTCAATTGGTCCAGAAATATGGCAAACGAAGACCTATGCACACCTGTGGGAGCTCATTTATGATGTAGATAGTTGGCAAAGAGGCCGCCCCTGTCACAGTGCTAGTACAGGGGCCCTGCACCCCGGAATTGTAATGCTTCCGTGTGCTTTCCCATCCGCATCACATAAGAAACTGACGCCACTCTACGGCTCTGCGCGTGCCGAGGGCCCGCGGCCTGGGCCTGGGGGAGATGAATTTTGGTTCTACAGTATGATGCAACGAACGGCAACGGCCCGGAGCGATCCAGTTCAGAGATGACACTGTCGGTCCCCTCTTTTCAGTACGGGTTCTTGTGCTCGCGGAGCGTATGGTCATAGAACTAGATTCTCCGTGCGACTATCGGCGGCGGTCCATGCTCCTCGCTCCGTATGCTGAGTCCACGAATGAGACACATGTCCGTTATTACATTTAGACGAAAGCGCAAACTGTTATCATACAGCTGTAGAACAGAGATACTAGTTTTTCTCATGTCACCTACATGTAAGGACTATCTCAGTCCAACTTGTACAGCAATTTATCCTGTTCGCTCAGGTACGAGTCGAGTCTTTCATAAAACTCACATGGACTCCTGACGATGGTTACAGGACGACCAGAGAGCCTGCAAACAGCGATAAATTTCTTGAAGAATGCCACCTGCGGGCAGTCTGAGTAAAACAAGCCAAGGACTGGCAACGCATCAGCGAACATCTCCCGGGTGACGTCTTTGAGTCCAAAGGGAATGTGGTATCCTCCACGCTTGGCGGATAAATCCGGTGTCTGCACAGCGGTGAATGGGTGGAGGAATTGTACCCATTAATTGTGGCCTATTCTTGGACACTCTCCGTCGTATTCGATGGAGGGATGGCGCACGCCAGAGAGTTTAGCAGAGAACTGGCCGAACACCTGAACTACGTGTGAGACTCCCCATCCTGGGCCAAGGGGTGATATGTGAATCGTAATATGGTTGCGTGTATTACAAACTTCAAGGCTGATTTCGCCACAGGCGACAAAACGAACATTTAACCGCACGAACTGGCTCAGGCTTACCCGGGGGTCTTCTAAGCGATTGACGAACTCAAAAAGTTGGGCAACTCAAAAGCCAACACGTCCACGGAGGTAACGTATGTCGATCCTGTTGATTTGAGGGCAGTCGATCCGGGCCACAAGATCCTCCAAATAATCGCTGACACCCTGGAATCCAAAGGATGTGAGAGCGGGAAGGACAGTCCGCGTCATAGGAGGCAGGCTTATTTGGTCGGGGAGGGACCTCGTCGGTCGGAATCCAATGAAAAGAGATTCGAGACTGGCCAACGCGGCCAGACCCACAGCCATTGCCTCAGGCGAAATGTAACTAGTCTTGGAAATGTGGTAAAGGTTGAGCTCGACGAGGTCACTGGCGGACAAAAGAAGCGTTGGTAATGCTGGAAAGGGAATGGCTCCTAACGAGAGTTTCTGTAAACATGGCGCAGATCCATCCAAGAATCCACCAGGGGGGACCGGCGCATCGAGATCCAATTTGAGCGTCAGATGTTTCAAAGCCGGATATGACTGCTGCATGACCGTCGCCAGCTTTACCAGCTGCTTGGTCGTTACATAAAGGTCGAGAACGCATACACGATTGGAGTGCTCAAGTGTACCGATGAGATTGCCTTCGTCGCTAGGATCAAGGCTCTTGCCAAGGATATTATAGTCAATGACGATAGGAAAGGCTGGCCAGCAACTCAGATGACTCCTGACAGGAGTTCCGTGTGTGCAACGAAGTCGGAGACGGAGACGGCATGGTGACGTAAATATGATTTGTCGCCATCGTTTGCATACGTGCACCAGTCTGTCCCATTTCCATGGTCGGTAAGGGAGCTCGTCATCGAGTTCATTGTGTCTCCAGGAGTCAAATATATCGAGAAAGATGTCGTCTGGGAGTATGTCAATCGTTGTTGCGTATCCGTGACTCTTGCCTGGGCCACACAAGTCATTGCTTTTCGTAGTCGCCACATGTGTATTTGAAGACGTACCTTGGGCCCGTACTCCCCCTTGCGGTGACTTTGAGAAATACTCAGGCCATCGCGAGGGCCATGTAAAGTAGCACCAGAGAACGAATCACTTAGCAAATGATCACTAATTGAAGATTGGCGGTGAGTATTTAGTCAATTGGTCCAGAAATATGGCAAACAAAGACCTATGCACACCTGTGGGAGCTCATTTATGATCTACGTAGATAGTTGGCAAAGAGGCTTCCCCTGGGCCCTGTCACGGTGCTAGTACATGGCCCTACAATCCGGAGTTGTAATGCTCTGCAGACATCACATAAGAAACTGACGCTACTCCACGTGCCGAGGGCCCCTGAAAGCTCCGGGTGAGGCTGGGTGCGAAAACGACGAATTTCGGGTCTATATTGGTGGACTGGACACCGATAGGGCTCTGCGTGTCCTCCTCCTTGCGTTCGCTTGTCATCTCACTACTCCACTTGGCCATCACTGGCGGTAGTGGTGGCATTCAAGAACAGCGGCAGCCTGATAGCTCGTGCTCTGAACGATCGCTAGCTCAACAGGTCGCAGCGGCATGGCTGAAAGTGTCAGTCCCTGGGGGTTGGTTGGGGCGTTGTACATCGTCCAATGAACTGTCTCTTGGGCGTGCTTGTGTGCTTGGATGTCCCACCTCGTCGCTGGCTTGAGTCGAGCTGCGGGTATCAATGCCAGGTCGCCGACCCGAACCTCAGGCTCATCATTGAGGCTGCAGCCCTACGGACGGATGATGGATTGAGGCAGTACTTCAACAGTTCAACAGTACCCGGACGCGAGTAGACTGTCAGCCAGACGTGTGCCCTACAACTGGGGAAGGGGTGTGTCTTAACGTGTTGTACCACATAAACGAACGCGCAAGTGCAAATTGGCATTCCGATACGGTCTGGAGACGACTGTGAGAAAGCAAGCGGCTGGCATTCGGCAATGTCCGACCAGAATATTGGCTAGTCGACTGGACACTCGCCTAGTTACTGACCATAGCTCCCTCTCCTCTCAATGACCTCGCGCCGGGACTGTACGTGCCTCCGCCTTTCATAACCAAAGTTGCGGATTCCGAGGACCTCTAGCCTCCGAAATGTAGGCACAGGTCACGACCCAGATACTCGTCTGCCAACTGCTTAGCGGTAGTGTTACCAACCATCCGTGTCGCGGTGTCCCTTTAGCCCGGATATACTACACCCTTGTGTGTTTGAAGATATGGGGATGCGTTTCATAGCGCGTTTGGAGTCAGAGGAGCAACTGTGTCAGAGTGCGCTGTTTTTCTGATACTCGTCACGATGTTCGCCTTTTGCATGGAAAAGGCAAGATTTGCCGGCGGGTGACAATAGATTCTCTTATCGTCTGGATGTCTTCTCCATCGTCAGGTGGGCGAGACGACAGCGGCAATGGACGTCTTGCCAACAGGCTCTGTAGGCAGCACCCGCGCGTGGATCAAATGTAGCGCCGACTTTTGCAGAGAGAATCTAGAGAAATCGAAATCGAACTTGACGTGCTCCGGGTTTCTGATTGCACATGCGAGCCGGGAATTGCATCCTGCGCCGTTGTCGCCAATCGTCCCGTTCGGTGATATCCGAGATTACAGATGTGAGGCCCACGGCCCGCGGGGAGGAGCCTAGTCAACGGAATCATGTGTTTTCTCCAGACACGACCGTTTCCAGACGGAGAAGCGAAATTCGAACGTTGTTAGGCTCAGAACTTCGTTGCAGAAAAAAACGCACCACACCGCGGAACTGTAATACTGCCTTCGGTTGCACGGTAACGGGTAACGGGACACAAAGTTCTGACTCGATGACTGAGTTAACCCACGCATGTGTGTCCGACACTCCCACCGTCATCAACTCTCTCCACTTGATGGTGCGCGAGTGGACCAGCTAGAATCCCACTGGCCTTATTTACCTGTATCTGTGAGCCATCAGTAAAACGGTAAATTAGTTTCCCGGTTTCAATGGTTTTTAGTGGTTTTCAGGTTTCGGGAAACTGAAAACCTAGAAACCGCGGCCAACCTTGATTCTGGCTATACTCTTGACTAGTAAAAAGTGTATCTATCGACTGGTAATAAACTAGACAGATCATTAGTTTCTCGGTTTCCATTCGTTTTTCAGGTTTTCATATGTTCCCTAGGTTTCCGTTGCTCATCCTTCCACCAGGTTTCTGGGAAAAGGGACACATGTTTCCAAGTATCCGTGTTTCCAAGTTTTCACTGGTTTTTGAGGTTGCTCTGGAGCAACTGCTGAAAACTAATTCGCCTGATTACTGGCGGTACCTGTCCGTCGCCGTTTGCTGCGCCGTTGCTTTTTACGCCTCGGGATTCTCGCTCACCCTCGCTGATCCCTGATCGATAAGTGCCCGAAATTTCTAACGACTTGCAGGACACACCATCCTGGCGCTTCCATCCATTTATATACCGTGACAGTTGACTACGTACAAGACCGGTTGCTACGGACGAGGCGAGATCACCCGCTTCCTTACTTCGGATAGCCCATGTGGTATTGAACTCGGTCGGACCTCACCCTCGCTCAATTCTGTCTCACTCCGGGATCGTGTCCTATAAAAGATCTCACACAGATCCAGTCCCTACTCCGAACCTCAACCTCACGAACTCATTGTATCGTAGACATCACCTCTAACAATCATGCGCTACCATTGTGTCTCTGTACTCTCTGTCCTCGCTGCTGTTACTCTTGGCAGCCTTTCGAACACCCTCTCACCACGTTGGGGAGACATGCATATCAAGCACTCTTGGAATGTCGTCCCGAAGAACTGGGAGAGCATGGGCCACCCGCCCTCTGGCACCACGATCGACCTCTATGTTGCGCTCAAGCCTCACCGCGAGAACGCATTGATTGACGTGCTCTACGAGGTCAGCAGCCCCGGGAATCCAAAGCATGTCCTCCATCATTCCTTCGCTCGCCCACGTACTCACATGTGTCATTGCTCCTGTGCAGATATGGTGCGCACCTGTCCAAGGAGCAGGTTGCCGAGCTTGTAGCGCCACACCCAAATACGCTTGAGCTCGTGAACTCCTGGCTCGAGCACCACGACATCCCCTCCTCGTCCATCTCCATGACACACGGCGGCAACACACTGATGGTCAAAGGCGTGTCCGTGACCCAAGCCAACGCTCTCCTCAACACGTCATACCAACTCTACAGGCACGTCGAGAGAGATGAGACCATTGTTCGCACTGTCGGCTATGCGCTCCCCACGGCGCTGCATGAGCACGTGCTGACTGTGGTACCGACGACATCCTTTGTCTCCCCGCGCATGCAGTGGCAGACACCGCTGAATCGCTCTGGCGGGGCAGCAGCGGGGCCGGTGAAGCCGGCATCGGGAGAGCCTGCGACGATGCTGTCGAGCCGCGATGATGCCGGCTCCATCACGCCATCGATACTGCGCCAGCTGTACACCACGGACGCCTATACACCTGCTGCGACGGACCGGAATAGGCTCGGGATTGCGGGATATTTAGGGGATTATCCGAGCCCCGCGGACCTGACGGCGTTCATGCTCAAATACCGCTCCGACGCGGCGGACGCGACCTTCACCGTCGTACAGGTCAACAGTGGGGGGTACGACCCGAGCCACCCCCACGCAGAGTCGAACCTCGACACCCAGTACACTGGGGCCATGGCGTATCCTACCCCGCTCATCTTCTACAGCACCGGCAAAGGGCCGTTTGGCACAGACGACTGGTACATCGCCTGGCTCAGATACATCCTCAGGCAACCAAAAATCCCACAGACGATCAGCACCTCGTACGGAACGGACGAGAATCTCTGCTCGAGGGAATACGCGGTGTATGTGTGCCGCCTGTTCGCGCAGCTCGCTGCGCGTGGCGTCAGCGTCCTCTTCGGGACTGGCGACAACGGCGTCGGCGATGGGAACTGCGCGACCAAAGACGGCTCCGTCCGGTTTATCCCCCAATTCCCTGCAACCTGTATGTGTGACGTTTTTTTCGGCTTGGGAGTAGTACGCAGGTGCGGGTCCAAGACGCTTACCACATCGCCACGCTTTGGCAGGTCCCTATGTCACCGCCGTCGGCGGAACGACACGTTACGAGTCGCAGGTCGCAGCGAGATTCTCCGGCGGAGGCTTCTCGGACTATTTTCTGCGCCCGAGATACCAGCAGCAGGCCGCGTCCTTCTACCTCGAGGACCTCGGCAGCCAGTATCAAGGCCTTTACAAGTGCGTTCGCTTCTGTGACCTTATTTAAACTATTCATACTTTGTACTTGATGCAGTGCTTCTGGCCGCGGCATCCCCGACATCGCCGCCTATGGAACCGGTTTCCCGATCTTCCTCGACGGCAGTGAGGAGGAGGTGGGCGGCACAAGCGGCTCAACGCCTGTGTGTGTCTCCCTCTTCCCTCCTATCGGGGTCGTCCGTCCTTGAGCAACCGACTGACAGCCAATTTACAGGTTGCAGCGGGCATAATATCACTACTTAATGACTACCTCCTTTCGAAAGGACGGAAACCGCTCGGCTTCCTCAACCCCTTGCTGTACAGCAGAGGCCTCGAAGGCCTCACCGACATCACAGATGGCTCGAACCCGGGCTGTAAGACAGGTGGATTCTCCGCTACCACTGGATGGGATCCTGTGCGTTCCACCAGACTTGTTACTTCTTTACTTTCGACGTTAGATGACCCTGGGCTGCATAGGTCACGGGTCTCGGAACGCTTGACCTCAGGGCATTGCAGGAGATATTTGGTGGTTGAGTAGTAGAACTTACATTTTCCAAACCCAACAAACTACCTTCTCAGGACGATAACGCCGGATATAAAAGCCAGTTACGCACTCGCCTGCAACGTTAAGGTCGAAACTGGATACTCGATCTTAATTGTAGTCTGACTGGTTACGCTCTATGCTTTGGCGCTGACACACCCCATCAATCTA
>WNGR01005966.1_pt1 | contig 13052 bp, 16 predicted proteins | sample 5407581 | NCBI WGS metagenome assembly WNGR01 (sample SAMN13153383, study PRJNA577476) | soil metagenome | isolation source: 80 cm soil or saprolite under Garry oak tree replicate 2 | place: USA:California | collected 2016-06-15 | reverse complement strand
TTTAGCCAGTCAAATAACTCAGGAACCACTGATCGGATCACTTAGGGTTGGCAGAGGACCCCCCGGCTTCTGAGGTAATCTACCTCCACAAATATTTTCAGATTTTTAACTATTTTATTTCCCAAGATAGCAAAAACATCAGCTTGAGCCGTCGCAACACTACTTCAGTACGATGATGAACAAGATTGTGGGAGCTAGGCTCAACCAGATATAGTGGGGATCTCTATCCAGGGATGCAGAACGTATGTTGTCTGCAAGTGAGAAGCAAAGCAAAGGCTCTCTATCGCACTCTTATAAAGGGCAAAGAGTGACTGTCCCAGAGATTACGAGTTGAATGCTGTGATTGAAAGAGATATCGAGTCTACTGTACAAGCTAAGTAGACTATGGTTTATATAGTACATGCCAGTGTTTGTCTGAGACAAACACATGACGCAATCCCATTAGAGGGATCCTAGGAACGAGTCATACTATCATACATGAGTAAGCGTGCGTCATAGCGACGTCATAATGGTGTCATATGGAACGTTCTAGTAAGGTATCGTGTCATCGATCAGTAAGCCGTTCGTAAGTAGCATGAGTCAGAGGGGTGGCATGTAATGGAATCTGATGGAATGAAGTGGAAGAAAAAGAGACGTGTCCGGAATTCGTAACATTACCCCCCGCTCAGATCTGAAGTCGGCCTGACTTCAACTCTCCCCATTGCCATAGAGCTTGATGTCCACTTCTTCATTTGCGAAGTCTTTGTCATTGACCGGTGGGCAGCGATGAGTGCGCAAGAACCCTAGCGGTCCGTGTCTTCCACAGGCACGGCATTGCTTGCGCGTCAGGCAGTCGACTTCTTCGTGTCCTGGGTTGTTGCGTAGGCACTTACCGCACCATGTCGGCATATTCTCCTTCTGCTCCAATGCCTCTTCTACCATATGACTCCCCTGCAGCACCTCGATCCTCAGCCTCTTGAAGAGGCACTTATTGGACCAGTGCTTGTAACTCCCGCACCAGTAGCACTTCTTCGGACCCTTTCGCTGTGGGCAGCGCCTCCACTTGTGGTTGGGGCTGTCGCACTGCCAGCACAAGCTGGAGTATGGGGTGTCATTGAGTCGTGGCATCTCAAGGGGTCCCCTCAACCTGAGCCTGAGGGGCGCGTTGGACAGTGAGTGCGTCGGCCCTGTGAGCATACTGGCATAGGCGTCGGCAAGGACCTGATAAAGGCCCACCATCTCCATCTGGTCCTGGATGGCGCCAATCGTCTGCTCCACATCGAATCTTGCACCCCACAGTCAGGTCTCCTGCTGCCTGAGATCGTCAAGCTGCTTCTCGATCTTGACCTGCAGCTCAAGTTTCTCACAAAGACGTGACACCTCCGTGTCGACGCGTGGATCTTCCAGGCGTCGTAGCGTCTCGTCAATGGCGTATGCGCGTGGGTTCTCTGTTGAGAACTGGAGGATCTGTGAGTTGGTCATTGGGATGGGGAGGTGTGTCGGATTGGGGGTGGAGAGGTAAACAGGAGCAGCGTAGAGGGGTTTGTCGCGCCCCATCATCCTGACAACTTCCTGACCTTGGTTACGGTAATAGATGAATGGTGCCACAACTTGTGTGGCGTGGTGCGAGTCGTCGGTGCAGATGAGGAGGGGGTAGTAACGGAAGGAGGAGGGGAGGTTCGGGAAAAAAGGAAGTCCTGGGTCGTTGCCCTCAGGCTGCTCCACCTCTCTGGCGTAGTCGATGGGCTCTTTGACTTCCTCTACAACAGTAGTCTGGCGAGTGAAGTCGAGAAATTGTTCTTCCACCATTTCCCTTATCATGTCCGTGGACGGGATCATGATAGGTGGTGGGGTAGCGATGGTCTCTTCGACCACCGTTCTTGTCATTGTTGGGGAGGAGATATGGGCGGCACGCGCTTCGTCAGCAAGGATGGCATTACGATATGCCCCCCATTTGCCTATGCTCTCGTATTCGTCGATGGAGTAGGAAGTCATGAGTGTGGTGTGGAGTGTATGAGGTGTGTGGAGTGGAGAGAGAGGAGATGGGGCCTTTTCATCTTTCAAGGCCTTCTTTTATGTGTTTCGAGGCGCCCCTTCCACATTAGGATATTGGCGATAGAAGTCGGTGATAAGTTCTGGGGTGTGTTTCAGGTGCTCCACGGGTTCCCAGGTGCTGTCACTCATGGGGAATCCCTTCCACTTAATTAGGTAGTGGAGTTTGCGCCCTTGTCCTTGTCGGCGTACTTGTTGAACTTCTTTGACTTCGTATTCTTCTTCGCCATTGATAAGGTCCGGTGCTGGTCGGGTATAGTTTGGCCCGTGTAACACTGTCTCCTTATAGGGCGTCAGGAGGTTGGCATGGATCACCGGATGTATCTTCCATCGGGGTGGCAGTTCTAGTTCATACGAGACGTCTGATAGAACTTTCTTGATGGGGAATGGTCCGTATCATTTTGGGGCTAGTTTTGATGTGGGGTAGTGCATGTGTAAGTTTACCCCTTCAAGCCAGACCAATGCCCCTGTCTTGTAGGGCGTAAATTTGGTCTTGCCTCTTTTGGCCATCAGGCATTGCGCATGTTTGATGCATTCCTGTGCCTTGTTTCTGGCTTCTCTTATCTCCAGTAGTCTCTGGTCTATGAATGGCACCTTCGTCGTTCTTTCTTCCCATGTCGTCCTCGGCTTGCTTCCCATGATTAACTTGAATGGTGAGCTTTTTGTGGTTGCGTTGGGCCAGGAGTTGTGTGCGAATTGGGCTATGGGTAAGAGGTCTGCCCAATTGTCCTGTTGCACGTTGCTCCAGTGTCGTAAGTACTGCTCCAACCATTGGTTGTTTCTCTCGGACTGCCCATCTGTTTGGGGGTGGTATGCTGACAATATATTCTGTTTAATCCCTAGTGTTTCACAGAGGGTCCTTGTGAATATCGATATGAACTGTGTCCCTCTGTCGGTAATGAGTCGTTTGGGAATGCCATAGTGGGGGTATACATGTTGAAGGTATATCTTGGCAAGTCCTTCTGATGTAATGGTCTCGTTGCAGGGGATGAATATCACAGCTTTTGTGCAGTTGTGGTCCGTGATTGTGAGTATGGAGTCATAGCCGTTGGATGGGGGTAGTTTTGTGATGAAGTCCATTGCGACCACCTCAAATGGTTGCGCTTCGGGGTCGGTGGTTATGGGGAAAAGATGCAGTTTCTGGTGGTGTGTATTGATTTTGTTTGCTTGACATACGGCACACCCTTTAACATATTCTTCGGTGTCATGTCTAGCCATTGGCCACCAGTACTCTTGCTTTAAAAGATGATAAGTGTTGGCGATTCCTGGGTGGCCATGGTAGGGAGGGTCATGAAAGTTGGAAATTACCCCCCACTTAAGGTTGTTGCCGCCGGCAACAACTAGCGCCGTGTCCTTCCACCATGTGTTGTGTTTGTGTCATAACTGGTGCGAATTGGCCCATTGTTGAATTGTTCTTTTGTGGGCCATGTTGCTTGCATTGACCTTTGAACGTAAGTCAACTTCTTCTATTGGTTCTTCGCCAGCGATCCTGATGAAGACATCGTGGGGGAGGATGATGACATCGTCATTGTCTCCTTCCCCTGTGTCGTAGTCGCTCCTTCGTGAGAGGGCATCTGCTCTAGCGTTTTTTGTTCCAGCTATGTGTTTTAGTACAAAGTTGTACTCGGATAGTTCCTGGAATTCTCTTGCCACCCTTCTGCTGATCTTTCGTGGCTCTTTCCAGTATAGCAGGTTTGCGTGGTTGGTGTGGATGATGATTTGATGGGGTGCTCCTGCAAGGTACGTTCACCAGTGCCTTAGGGATTTGACTATGGCAAGGAGCTCCCGATCGTATATGTTGTAATTCCGCTCTGCTTCTGATAACGTTTCCAAGAAGTATGCCACTGGGTGCCAACATTGTAGTTCATCTTGTTGGCTGAGGGTTGCTCCAATTGCGAAGCTGGATGCGTCAACCTCCATTTCAAATGGTTTCTCCAGTGCTGGCATAAGAAGTACCGGTTCACTGCATATGAGCCCTTTCAGCATTTCGAACACTTGCTGCCTTTCGGGAGTCCACTCCCACCCTGTGTCCTTCTTCGTTAGTTCATTGAGGGGTTTAGCTATCTTTGAGAACCCCTTGATGAAGCATCGGTAGAAGTTGATGAAACCTGTGAATCCTCGGAGTTCGGTGAGGTTCTTTGGTGGTTTCCATCCGTTGACTCCTTCTACTTTGACTGGGTCCATCCAGATCCTTCCGTGTCCAATAATAAGCCCCAAATATTCAACTTCTGGTGCTTCAAAAGTACACTTCTCTGGTTTGAGGTAGAGATCGTGTTCTTCTAGTTTGGTGAGTACTCGGTGCACTAATTGTCGATGGTGGTCTAGGTCGTTGGGGGTTGCGATCAAAATGTCATCCATATAGATGATAACTTCTCCCGCTGTCACAAGGTCGCGAAATATGGTATCCATCATGGTTTGGAAGGTGCTTGGGGAGTTTGTTAGTCCGAAAAACATGACACATGGTTCGTAGAGGCCTAAGTTGGTCTTAAAGGCTCCCTTCCATTCGTTGCCTTCCTTGATTCGGACGTTATTATATCCCCAGCAGATATCCAATTTGGTGAATAATCGCGCTTTCCGTACTTGGTCAATGAGTTCGGGAATCAGTGGTAGCGGGTATCGGTTTTTGACTGTCAGACTGTTAAGTCTTCTGTAGTCTTGGACTGGACGTAGGTCTCCATTCTTCTTTTTGATGAAGAAAAATGGCGAGGAGTACAGAGATTTTGAAGGACGGATGTATCCTTTGGCAAGCTGTTCTTCGATGAACTTGGCGAGCGACTCTTTCTCTCCCTGGGTCATGGGGTAGATTTTACAGTTGATGGTCTTGGGTGCCTCCGGGAGCAATTCAATTGTGTGGTCCCATGTTCTTGGAGGCGGGAATTGATGCAACATTTCTTCGCTAAATACCTTTCGATACTTTCGGTATTCTTCCGGAACCATTTCTTTGTAGGTTCACTTCGTCTTGTCTGTGGCCAACTGGGCTAATTCAGATGCCACAGTGGTCTTTCGGAGAGTCACTTTGTTGGACTCCATCTCTGAACTCGCCTCCCAGCAACCTTTCCAAGGTTCCAGAGCTTGGGAGCGGATGTTCCAGATTGCCACATATGGCACTGAATCCGGGTCTTCGTTTTCATTCTCACATTCTTCTTCTGTGATCGCACTTGATACTTGTATTCCCTTCAGATTCAGAGATGATATAATGACAGGTAGGAAGTTTTTGTCAAGAGTGGCGTCTTTCCAGTGTATCATTGGCTCAAATGTGGTAAGCCATGGATATCCTAGAATAACTTCGTCTCTTCCTAGGTTGGTTAGAAGGAATCTCAGGAATTTGGTATCAGCGCCTGTGCGAACTTGCAGATCCGTAAAATGGGTGATTTCTCCATCCTGATTGTGTGTTCCGTCTACGTTCCAGATCCTCAGCGGAGTCTCTAGCAGAAGGTAGGAAATTTTGAGTCATTGGAGCAATTGTTTGCATATGAAATTGTCGGTTGCTCCCAAATCGATGAGGACTTCTCGTTCAGCTGTTGCGTGTGTAGATTCAAATAGAACTGATATTCGCATGGATTTGTATCTGCTGTTGTACACGCTAATTCGAAGTGCTTTTGCCCAGACTGACGGGTTCAAGCATTGAGAAAATCCTGTTTGTTCACGAACAATTTGTCCGCGAATGCATTGCGCACTTCTTCAGGTTCGTTGTGGAGGGTGGCTAGGTAAGCCTGCTGTCATGATCCGGACGCTTTGGGTCATGGGACTTGTACCACCACAGTATGTTGTCACATCATATCGCTTTCGTCTGTTCCCTTTGTTCCCCCTTTCTCACTATTACCCCATTCTGGTCTTATCTATGATAACACACCGCTTGACCTGTTTCAACTGTGTTTGGTTGTGTCCCGCTTTGTGGTGCCAGCTTTGTGATCGCCTTAGTATATAAACCTTGTGTACACATAGTACGAAGCCAGACTTGGCTTTGTTTGTAATCTAGCAAACTTGCCTCTGAACTCTCGAGTGTGCGAATGTCCTATCCTCTCCTTGTGAACCATCTCCCTCAGGTTCTTCTAGAACCGAACCCTCCCTCCAAAGTCTTTGCAGTTGTACTATAACAACGCCACACTCCGCTGAAGACTTAGCGCACCAGCAACTAGGTGCAGAGAAGTGCTCCAGCACCTCGGACGAAAGTCCTCATTGCTAAGTCGTTGTGCACTCTGTGCACAACACCCTGGACACCTTTGTACATCGTAGCTATAAGACAATAGACGTCTTTGCTCTGACACTGTGTGACACTGCCCTTTGGGCTACCACGAACCTCCGAACTTAAGTCACATCCCTGCTAGGATGTAACACCTGCGCTCATTGTTGATTGGAGAGTGGGCCTGGAGAATTGATGGCCATGGTGGCAGCGATGGTTGATGTGGAACCTTCGTTCCGTTGAGGACAGTACTTTGAAATATGTCCTTGTTTGTTGCATCGATAGCATCGCCCCTCCACTCGTTGTTTCTCTTTTTCTCCAGTGGTCCCGGTTGTGGTGGCTCATGCCCGAGTTCTCCCTATGTCCATTGCGTTTGGATTCCTATTGAGCGCATTCCTCCACTGCGTCTGCGTATGTCCTTGTGTCCTTCCTCCTTTAAGCCTGTCACAGAGTTGGATGTACTCTTCTTGATGGAGTCGTGCTGAATGGGTCCAATCGTTCCAGTCTACGGGGTGGTCGAACTTGACACAGTTGACCATAAGTTTTGGTGGTAGCCCGTCAGTGAACATTCCCAGCATTACATTTTCATCAAGAGTGTAACCTGCTTTTCTTGCTAGGTTTTGAAATTGGGAGATATAGGTGTCGATGTCATCTCCCTTCATTCTGAAATCTCGAAGTTGGTGTTGGGCGTTCACTTTTTCGGCGGTGTTTGTATAGGCCTGTCGAAATCTGATTTCAATTATCCTCCATAAATTTTCTTCAGTGTGGGCGACTCCTGTTTGTACTTGGTCCATCAACCATTGTGCTTGTTCGTCGACCCAATCGTCGACCAGAGGTCCTCTGATGTAGAACAGAAAGGTCATTGCTCGTTGGAATGGGACTGCCAATTGTTCTACCATGGGGTTCATTCCTCTGTATAGGGTAAATGCAAGTAAAAAGGCTCAGCTCTTTTCTCGGTTTCCGTCGAATTCGGCTGGTGGATTTCCTCCCAGCTTTCCATGGAGTGGTGCAGCTCCACCTGCAGGTGGCGCTCCTGCAGGTAGCCCTCCGCCACCTCCACCTCTGCCTCCGCCTCCGCCTCCGCCTCCACCCCCTGTTGGGATGGATGCAGTGCCACTTGGAATTGTGCCGGTGGGTTGTGTAATAGTTGTTGTTGCGGTAGACATGATAGTAGTGGGTGGTTGGGTGATGGTTATAGTGGTTGTGGGGGTCGCAGGTAGTGCTGTTGCAAGGGAGGTAGTTCCTGTGTTCTGTGATCCTTCTGCGGGAGGGTCCTCTGGTTGGTCTACGTCGATTGGAGTTATGGGTGTCCTTGTAGGTCCTACCCCTAATCCTAGTGGAACCAGTTTGATGGTATACCACTTGTTTGCTTCGTCGACTGCGATGTATACCCAGAGGCAATCTTCTTCAACGTAATGGATAGGTCGGTATTCTTGGAGCCTATGTGAGAAGATGTAGTACCCTTCTGTTTCCCTTCCTGGATCTCGTCTCCAAACGGTGACTCCTTTGACATTTTGTGATAGGGTGTCATTTTCAATCCGATCAATGTATGATGGTTGGAACTTGGTTCTGGCTCTACTAGTTAGCGCCACGTTGGAGGAGACTCAATATAATGTAACGCCACAGCCGGTGTTATCGTGCGACGTGCGCGATTCACTGTTCAAGAGCGAAGTCTTATCAAGACTTCAGTACAATGATGAACAAGATCGTGGGAGCTAGGCTCAACCAGATATAGTGGGGATCTCTATCCAGGGACGCAGAACATATGTTGTCTGCAAGCGAGAAGCAAAGCAAAGGCTCTCTATCGCACTCTTATGGAGGGCAAAGAGTGACTGTCCCAGAGATTACGAGTTGAATGCTGTGATTAAAAGAGATATCGAGTCTACTGTACAAGCTAAGTAGACTACGGTTTATATAGTACATGCCGGTGTTTGTCCGAGACAAACACATGACACAATCCCATTAGAGGGATCCTAGGAACGAGTCATACTATCGTACATGAGTAAGTGTGCGTCATAGCGATGTCATAATGGCGTCATATGGAATGTTCTAGTAAGGTATCGTGTCATCGATCAGTAAGCCATTCGTAAGTAGCATGAGTCAGAGGGGCTGCATGTAATGGAATCTGATGGAATGAAGTGGAAGAAAAAGAAACGTGTCCGGAATTCATAACACATAACACAAAGTTCGGCACAAACCATGTCTATGACACAGACATTGACAGCAGCAGCCCTCACACTGGTGGGAATGAGGAACCCGACCCAGTCACAGTCATTCTTCACTAAACCCAGCTTGGGGAAGAGTGGACCAGGAGGGAAACCACCAGGCGGAACCAGACCACCCGGAGGAGGTGGAGGTACCAGACCCCCAGGAGGTGGCGGAGGACCACCAGGAGGCACCGGTGGAGGCGGAAGTAATGGAAAGTTGGGGGGAAATCCTCCTTCTGATTTCGATGGGAATCACGCCCTTGCGGACACATTCATCAACAAGTTCAACCTTTACCGCCTGTCTAACATCGACGCAGAACAAATGATAAACCCTATGAAGCACGCGGCGCTCATGTTGGGATTCATCAAAGGACCAAACATCAAGGACTGGACCAAGTGCTGGACCAATTGGATGGTTCAGGAGTTCACAACAGGAAGACCAACAATGGACGAGCATTATTGGTCGGAAGTTGCCAGAGGCTTCCAGGTCACGTTTCAAGATACAGGAGCCAGGGAAAGGGCTGAAGATAAACTCCAACACCTCGCATTTATCCCCAATGAGGTGGACACCTTCATCACCCAATTCGAGTCATTGGCAACCAAGGCAACATATGATCTTGACGCACAGCCAACGCTATCGCTCTATGCGTCCAAGCTTCCATTCAAGATGGTGTACCACATCTACAAGGTGGTTAGACCGATGGACTTCCAAGGATGGGCCGAAGCTACTCGGCAGTACCATCAGGACAACACAGCAGTCCAGAACATAAGGGGTATATTCGAAGAAACCCCAAAAAGGACCTCTACAGGAGGAAGGCCAAAGATGTCGACCCAATTACTGGCTCAAATCTTGGGAGTCAAGATGCTGACTCCAAACCCTAACGCAATGGACACGCGTGCTGATAGGACCCGATCCAATAATAATTGGAAAAAGGGGACTAAAAGACATGCAGCCAATGCCGAAGACGAATCTACAAACTGGCGCAAAAAGGTGCAGTGTTATAGCTGCCACCAGTTTGGACACGTCAAGTGGGAATGCCCCAAGAAGGACAACAAAGGAAAGAGTCCAGTAAAAGCCCGGGTGGCTGATACTGACGCCGAAGAAGTTGAAGAAGAATTCAAAGAAGGAAGTCTTCTGGAAGAACTCACTTCTGGAACAGAAGACGTTCCTCCGGCGTTGATATCTTTCCTCAAGTCAGGGAGGGCTTTACCCGAAGATGAGAAGTTTTATCTCATGAGGAGGCACGCTGAAGGGAAGCTCCCCAAGGAGCTGGATTTTTGACAGGTGCAACCCAAGCGGCCATGGCACGCACCTTAGGATTGAAGAATGTGTTCTCATGTAAATACAAGTCATTGAATATTCCAACAATTTTACACTCGAGACACACGAAGGCTGAACGAGAAGTACTTGTCGATTCCAGAGCAACCAACAATTTCATCAGCGAAAAACTTCTCAAAAGAATGAAGATAGGGAAGATACCCCTAAAGAAGCCTCGGTACATCTGAAATATAGATGGTACCCATAACAAAGCAGGAAGCATCAAAGAATATGTCGACCTGCAAGTACAAGTTGGGCCCAAGAAGGAAGAAATGTGCTCCCTTGTGACCCACATAGGGGAAGACGAATTAGTCTTGGGATACCCCTGGTTAGTGGCTTTCCAACCCAAGATAGATTGGAAATATGCTGTGTTGGACGAAACACAACAACCGCTAGTGATCAAGACCCTAGGACTTAGGGAGGATAATGAAGCAGCACGCATCAGCAAGGCCTGGACTAAAGCAGCCCAGGAAAGAGCCGAAGAAGGGGAAGAAATTTTCATCTGCAAAATGGATGAAGAGATGATCAAGCGGACCTCCACATCAACGGAGATGGCTGTAAAGGCACTACCAAAGGAAGAGAAGACATGGGAACAAATTGTCCCGAAACACTACCACAAGTGGCAGAAGGTCTTCTCAGAAGAAGAAGCAAAGCGATTCCCCCAGCATCAACCTTGGGATATCGCGATTGACCTGGTCAAGGACGCACCAAAAATACTGGATTGCAAGATATATCCACTCACACTTGTGGAACAGGGAAGACTCGAAGATTATATTCGAGAAAACCTGGAGAAAGGATATATTCGACCCTCGCACTCCCAGTATTCATCACCCTTTTTCTTCATTGGGAAAAAGGACGGGAAATTCCGACTGGTGGTCGATTACAGGAAGCTAAACTCATTTACAGTGCCAGATTGATACCCCCTTCCCCTTATCCAGGAACTAGTGGATAAAGTTTGAGATGCACGACTCTTCACCAAAATGGACGTGCGTGCTGGATACAACAACATTCGGTTTAGGGAAGGCGACGAAGAGAAAGCTGCCTTCAAGACAAATATGGGACTATTCAAACCAACAGTAATGCCATTCAGACTACGCAATGCGCCAGCAGTCTTTCAATGAATGATGAACACGCAATTTGCCGATATCATCACCACTGGAAAAGTAATCATCTATATGGATGACATACTAATAGCAACCAGAAATGATCAAGAAGAACATCAGCAAATGGTTAATTGTGTACTGGAACGGTTGGCCAAATTAGACCTTTATTTGAATCCAGGAAAGTGCCAATTCGAGGTTAAGCGAATTGAATTCCTGGGAGTTATACTGGAAGATGGCACGGTTACCATGGACCCAATCAAAATCGCTGGAATGAAGGACTGGAGGACTCCCCGAAACGTAAAAGAAGTCCGCCAGGTTCTAGGATTCTGGAATTTCTACAGGCAATTTATCAAGGGGTTCTCGCATATCGCAAGACTGCTCAATAATCTTCTCAAGAAGGGAGCCAAATGGATCTGAGGAGAAGCCAAACAAGAAGCGTTCAACAAATTGAAACAGATCGTATGCGAAGAACCGGTGCTGATACAACCAGATCAGACAAAACCATTCGAAGTCGAAGTGGACACTTCAAATTATGCAATTGGCACGGTACTCATGCAAAGGGACGACAAGAATATCCTTCACCCAGTGGCCTATTTTTCAAAAACCATGAACGACATGCAGAGGAACTACGACGTCTACAATCGAGAGCTCCTAGGACTGTGGGAAATGTTCAAACACTGGAGGGCCTATTTGCATGGCGCAGCACATCAAGTGAAGGTCCACACTAATCATGCCAATCTATTGTTCTGGAAGAATCCAGGGGACCACAATAGAAGAGTGGCGCAATGGCACTCTGATCTGATGGATTATGATTTCCAGTTGGTGCACATATCAGGCAAGAAAAACAGACGCGCAGATGCACTATCTAGATGCCCAGACTATGACCAAGGAGAAGACGACAACAAACAACTTGTGGTACTACCACCCAAGTTCTTTAGTCAAGAACTTGCCCACGTAGTGGGAAGTGAAGAAGCGAACCCAAACAATATGGAAGAATGGGTGCACTACAAGGATGGAGTTGATCCAGGGAACTTTCAAACCATGAAGGACTTGGTTGAAAGGGATCAACGGGAAAACAAGGAGAGTCAGGAAAGGCTCAGAAGATGGACAAACACCCACCAACTAATCAAACGTGACCTGATTTGGTGGAAGGACAACTGGATCATCGTTGCTGGAGACAACGATCTTAAGAGGGGGGTAATTCACTCTTTTCATGACAAACCCTCTGCCGGACACCCAGGAATTTCAAATACTTATTGATTGGCAAGATGCGACATGTGGTGGCCCAACATGAAACAGGACATCGAGCAGTATGTCAAGGGTTGTGCAACCTGTCAAGCCAGCAAAGTCAATACAGGACCTCTGAAACCAGCAATGATCCCTATTACCCCAGAACATGTGTTGCCATTCAAAACTGTGGCAATGGACTTCATCATGAAGTTACCTCAATCTGGGAAGTACAACACGATTCTTACGATCACAGATCATGATTGCAGCAAGGCTGCAATATTCATACCTTGCCAGGAAGCAATCAATGCTGAGGAAGTCATGGGACTCTTGCTCAAGTATCTTTACCCACGGTTTGGTGTACTGAAGAAGATCATCTCGGATCAAGATACCAAGTTCACGTCCAAATATGCCAGAGGATTATGTCAAGCACTCAAGATACGCCAAAACATCTCTACTGTGTACCATCCAAGAACTGATGGGCAGTCGGAACGAACCAATCAGTGGTTAGAACAATTCCTCCAATGTTTCTGCGAAGACCAGAACAACTAGCACCAGTGGCTGCTGTTCGCGGAGTTTGCACATAATCAATGGCCACATGAAGCAACAAAGAAAACCCCATTTGATCTTATCATGGGATTCACACCTAGGACAGACTGGTTGGGAATCAGCAATGTGCCTACAGTGACAGAACGGCTTGAAGATATGGAACAAGCCAGAAACAGGGCGCTCGCGGAAATGGGAAGAGCGCAGAAGACTATGGCACTGAGGAACCAAGGAAACAGAAGGTTCAAGCCATACAACAAAGGGGACCAAGTTTGGGTAGAAGGGACAAATATCAAGACACTCTACCCATTGGCAAAACTTAGTCCAAAGCGATATGGGCCATTCAAAACTGTGGCAATGGACTTCATCATGAAGTTACCTCAATCTGGGAAGTACAACACGATTCTTACGATCACAGATCATGATTGCAGCAAGGC
>WNGR01022058.1_pt1 | contig 13053 bp, 12 predicted proteins | sample 5407581 | NCBI WGS metagenome assembly WNGR01 (sample SAMN13153383, study PRJNA577476) | soil metagenome | isolation source: 80 cm soil or saprolite under Garry oak tree replicate 2 | place: USA:California | collected 2016-06-15 | reverse complement strand
AGCGCCGAGAGGAGGCCGATCTCGACCACGCCCCTGATGTTGCGGCTGACATAGGCCTCGTTGATCACGACGCCCATCAGATAGGCGGAGAGCGCGGTGCAGCCCGCGGCGACGCCCATCAGCGCGAAGGCGACCGCATAGCGCTTCCACTGCGCGAGCCCGAATTCGGTGAACAGCCGTCGAATGAGGACGAAGGCGCCATCAGGGTCGGTGCGCGATGATGGCAGGATCGATCCGGGCATCCGCCGTCCTTGCGTTCAAAAACAAGCGGCCCGCGCCGGTCATGGTCGTTCGTCGGCGGCGCCGAAGGTCGGCCAGCCTTGCCCGGCCTCGGCAGGTTTTTCAAGCCAAAAGAATGAGCTGGGCTCACCGGCGCTGGCCGAGGGCGACGGCGCCTTCGCGCGTGCTCGCCAATTTCCGCTCCCAGGCCAGCGCGTGGCCGACGATGGTGGCGAGATCGTCGAATTGCGGTTTCCAGCCGAGCATCGCGCGGATGCGTTGCGCATCGGCCACGATTGCCGGCGGATCGCCGGGCCGGCGGGCGGCGTGCCGCACGGCGAAATCGCGGCCGCTCGCGCGCTTGACCGCCTCGATCACTTCGAGGACGGAATAGCCGTGGCCATAGCCGCAATTGAAGGTCTCGCTCGCGCCCCCCCGGCGCAGATGCTCGAGCGCCGCCAGATGCGCGCGGGCGAGGTCGGTGACGTGAATATAGTCGCGGATGCAGGTGCCGTCGGCGGTCTCGTAGTCGGTGCCATAGACCTCGATCTGCGGCCGCAGCCCGAGCGCGGTCTCGACCGCGACCTTGATCAGGTGGGTCGCGCCGACCGTCGACTGCCCGGTGCGCAGCTGGGGATCGGCGCCGGCGACATTGAAGTAGCGCAGGATCACGTATTTGAGCCCGTGCGCCGCCGCTGCGTCGGTGAGCATGACCTCGGTCATCCGCTTCGAGCTGCCATAGGGCGACATCGGCTTCGGCGGCGCGGTCTCGTCGACCGGTATGCGCTCGGGATGGCCATAGACCGCGGCGGTCGAGGAAAAGATGAAATGCCGCACGCCGGTCTTGACCGCGACCTCGATGAGCGCGTGCGCATTCATCGTGTTGTTGCGGTAATAGCCGAGCGGATCGCGCACCGAGTCGGGCACCACGACCGAGGCCGCGAAATGGATGATCTCGGTGACCGCGTGGGTGCGCACCAGCTCGGTGACGAGCCCCTCGTCTCCGATATCGCCGACGACGAGCGGAACCGATGTCGGCAGCGCGGAGCGGAAGCCGGTCGACAGGTCGTCGATAACCACGACGCCCGCGCCGGCATCGACGAGCTCGTGCACCATGTGGCTGCCGATATAGCCGCCGCCGCCTGTGACCAGGATGGTCATTCGACCCTGCCTCGCCGATCGTCCGCCGCGACCCTTAACCGGCGCCGGATGAAAGCGCGGTTTCGGATGCGCTTGTCCGATAATTATGGTTAATGCACCCTCTCCGGGCGTGGAACAACCGTTATCAGCCGTAGGAACGGATGGACGATCACGACTTATCCGAGCTTTCGGTCGTCATTCCGAACCTGCACTGGCACTATTCCGGGGTGACGGCGACGAACCGCATGGTCGCGCCCCGGCTGGCGAAATTCTTGCCCACCGCCTGGCTTGGCTCCGACGCTCCCGAACGCATGCCGCGCATGACCGTCGGCGACCTTCTGCGGCTGCGCCTTTCATCGCAGCGGCGCAAGCCGCGGATCTGGCACGCCCGGCGCAACAACGAGATGATGGCCGGGCTGTCGCTCAAGTTGCTCGGCTGGCCGCTCGCACTCGTCTTCACCTCGGTGGCGCAACGCCGGCACAGTTGGATCACCCGCGTGCTGATCGCGCGCATGGATGCCGTGATCGCGGCGAGCGAAGCGTCAGCCGCGTATCTCGATCGCCCCGCGACCGTCGTGCTGCACGGGATCGATGCGGAGCGCTATCGTCCGCCGCCTGACCGGGCGGCCGCCTTCGCCGCAACCGGGCTCCCCGGGACATATGGCATCGGCTGCTTCGGCCGCGTCCGCGCGCAGAAGGGAACCGATGTGTTCGTGGAGGCCATGTGTGCGCTGCTGCCGAAATATCCGGACTTTACCGCCATCGTCGTCGGCGCGGTCACGCCCGATCAGCGCGCCTTCGCGCGGGCGCTCGAAGCCCGCGTCGCGGCCGCAGGCCTTTCCGAGCGCGTGCGTTTTCTCGGCGAATTGCCGACCGAGGAGGTGCCGCAATGGTTCCAGCGCATCTCCATCTACGCCTTCACCTCCCGCAACGAAGGTTTTGGTCTCACCCTGCTCGAGGCGATGGCCGCCGGCGCGGCGCTGGTCGCGGCGCGGGCGGGAGGAGCGCAAGCAGTCGTGCGCGATGGCGAGACCGGCATGCTGGTGCCGCCGGGCGATGTCGGGGCCCTCGTCGCCGCGCTCGAGCCGCTGCTGCGGGCGCCTGAGCGCGCCGCCGCCATGGGCCGCAAGGCGCGCGCGTCGGTGCTGGCGGAGTTCACCGTCGACGCCGAGGTGGAACGCATCGCGGCCGTGTATCGCCGCCTCTTGGACCGACCACAGTCGTCCCTATGAGATCGTTGGTCGTCATGCGGGCGCAGCCAATCCCTTCGCCGCGAGCGCTCGGTTGACGGCTTCGAGCACGCGGCTGGGGGATATGTCGTCGATGCGGCGGTGGCGCACGTCATTGCAATTGGACCTGCTGCAAGCGGGGCAGGGGCCCTCGCGCGGCGGTTCGAGCGCGGCGGCAAGCGGATTGAGCGGCGCCCACAGCCGCGGGCTGGTCGGGCCGAAGAGCGCGATGGTCGCGGTGCCGAGCGCCGCGGCGACGTGCATCAGGCCCGAATCATTTGTTACCGCCACATCCGCCACTTTGAGGGCGATGATGGCATCGCCCAGATCGCTGCCGGTGAGATCCTTGACCCGCGGACCGGCTGCGGCGGCGATCTCGCTGGCCAGCGGAGCCTCATTCGGTCCGCCCAGCACCCAGATGCCGACGCCTCGCTCGGCCAGCCGGCACGCCAGCTCGGCATAGCGGGCGGTCGCCCAGCGCTTGCCTTGACCCACGGCGCCAGGGGCGAGCGCCACGATGGGATGGACCGCGGCGGCGAGCCCGCGCCGCGCGACCCATCCGGCGGTTTCGGCCGCCGGAAGCACGAGTTCGGGCAGCGGCCAGTCGGAGGGCAGGGGGGGGCCCTTGGGCAGCGCCAGCGCCCCGCAGCGGTCGATCATGCGCTCGAGCCGGCGTTCGCCCCAGCGCAGGTCATTGATGAGCAGAAATCTCCCCTCGCCGACAAAGCCGATGCGCTCCGGGATGCCGGCGAGAAATGGCGCCAGCGCCGCCTTCCAGGTGCGCAGCATGATCAGTGCGCTGCCATAGCTTTCCGCGCGGAGCCGCCTTGCCAGGGCCAGATATTGTCCGAGCGACAGCTTCCCGCGCGGCAGGTCGCAGACGATGCCTTTGCGTACCCCGCCCATATAGTCGATGAGCGGGGCGCAATTGGTGCTGGTGAGCATGTCGATCGGCCGGCCAGGCCATCGGCTGCGCAACACCTTGACCACCGAGTGACAGCGGACGAAATCGCCGATCCACATGTAAGGCACGAGCAGGATCGGACTCGTGGCCGCTGCCGGCGCGGGTGCGGGCGGATCGGATCCGTTCTGGCGATTTGAATTATAATTCATATCTTCATAGAATTGAATATGTATTCATGTGCTTTGGACCGAACGTTGTTGAGGACCAAGTTCAGCACGCCGTTAGCCGGCCTGCAGACCCCTGTCCAGTCATCGATGGTTGACCGGGATGCCTCGAACGCGTGGCGACCGCGCCGGATGGGCCACATTGCGCTGCACCGCGCTCTGGGGCAAAGGAAGGCGACGAGCCGGGACGGCGGGGTTTGGATGTTGTTGGTCACCGGTGGGGCCGGGTTCATCGGATCGAATGTGGTCGCTGGCCTCAACGAGGCTGGACGCAGCGACATCGTCGTCAACGATCACCTCGGCAGCGGCGAGAAATGGCGCAACCTCGGCAAGCGCCAGCTCGCCGATGTCGTCCCCCCCGGGGATCTGTTCGGCTGGCTGGATAACCGCAAGCTCGATGCGGTCATCCATCTGGGCGCCATCTCCGACACGACTGCGAGTGACGCCGACCTCGTCATCGACACCAATTTTCGGTTGTCGCTACGGCTGCTCGACTGGTGCACGAGCACCCGCACCGCGTTCATCTATGCGTCCTCGGCCGCGACCTACGGGGACGGCGGGGAGGGATTTCGCGACGATTGCTCGCTGGAGGCGCTGCAGCGCCTCAGGCCCATGAACCTCTATGGCTGGAGCAAGCATTTGTTCGATCTCCGAGTACCACAAAGGCGAGATGATGAGCCTCCTGGCCAAGCGGTTCGATGACGCCAAGTGCGGCAAGCCCGTGCGGCTGTTCAAGTCCTACCGTGCCGAGATCGCGGACGGGGAGCAGAAACGCGACTTCATCTATGTCGACGACGCCGTCGCCGTGGTCCGCTGGCTCATCGAGACGCCGGCGGTGTCTGGTATTTTCAACGTCGGCACCGGGCAGGCGCGCAGCTTTCGCGACCTGATGCTCGCCATGCTCCGCGCGCTCGGCCGCCAGCCCGAGATCGAATATATTGATATGCCGCCCGCGATCCGCGACCAGTATCAATACTTCACCGAAGGCAAGGTCGAGAACCTGCGCCGTGCGGGCTACAATGCGGGCTTCACCCCGCTCGAAGAGGCGGTCGAGCGCTACATCACCCAATTTCTCGACCGCCCAGACCGTTATCGCTGAGCGGCGAGGGAAGCGCACCAGATCGCACCGGCATCGTTGATGGACAATTTCGATCAGCAGTTCGCGAAATTCGCCGAGGCGACGGTGCTCTGCATCGGCGACCTGATGCTCGACAACTTCATCTATGGCGATGTCGCCCGCATCTCGCCGGAGGCGCCGGTGCCAGTCATCGCCGTCAAGCGCGAGCAGACCGTGATCGGCGGCGCCGGCAACGTGGCGCGAGGCATCGCGGCGCTCGGCGCCCATTGCATATTCATCGGCGTGATGGGCGAGGACGAGGCGGGGCGGATGCTCGCCCAGGCCTTCGTCGACGACTACCCGACGGTCGAAACCCACTTGATGATCGATTCGGCGCGGCCGACGACGCGCAAGGTGCGCTTCGTGTCCGAGCACCATTCGACCCATCTTTTGCGCGCCGATTGGGAGATCGCGGCGCCTGTCAGCGCGGAGCTGGAACGATCGCTGGTCGGCGCTGTCGCAGCCGCATTGCCGCGGGCGGATTGCGTCGTGCTCTCCGATTACGCCAAGGGCGTGCTCAGCCCGCGCGTCATCCGCGCGGCGATCGACGGGGCCAAGAAGCTCGGCAAGCCCGTGGTCGTCGATCCCAAGGGCCAGGATTTCAGCATCTATCGTGGCGCCACCCTGATCACGCCGAACCGCAAGGAGCTCGCCGACGCCACGCGCCGCAGCTTGCAGAGCGACGCCGATGTCGCCGGCGCAGCGGAAGAACTCGCGCGCATCGTCGAGAGCGAGGCAGTGCTGGTCACTCGCAGCGACGAGGGCATGACGCTCTACACCGGAAGCGGCGGCGCGCTGCACGTGCCGGCCTATCCGGTCAAGGTGCTGGACGTGTCGGGCGCCGGCGACACAGTAGCCGCCGTGCTTGCAGTCATGCTCGCGACCGGGGCCGATTTCGAGCTCGCGGTGCGAGCGGCAAATGCTGCTGCGGCGCTGGTCGTCGGCAAGCGTGGTACCGCCACCGTCGTCTCCACGGCAGAGCTGCGCTCGCGCCTTCTGCCAGCGGCTCCGCCGACAGAGAAGGTCGTTTTCGATTGGTCGGTGCTCGATGAGCAGCTCGACGAATGGCGGCGTCGCGGCCTGCGCATCGGCTTCACCAATGGCTGCTTCGATCTCCTGCATCCGGGCCATGTCAAGCTCCTGACCGAGGCCCGCGCGGCCTGCGACCGGCTCGTCGTCGGGCTCAACAGCGATCCTTCGGTCGCGCGCCTCAAGGGCGAGGGACGGCCGGTGCAGGACCAGCAGTCGCGCGCCGAGGTGCTGGCGGCGCTCGGGGTGGTCGATCTCGTCGTCATCTTCGAACAGGACACGCCGCTCGAGCTGATGCGCCGCGTGCGCCCGAACGTGCTGGTCAAGGGCGCCGACTATCGGCTCGACGAGGTCGTCGGCCGCGACCTGGTCGAGGCCGATGGCGGCGAGGTGATCCTGGTCGAACTCGTGCCCGGCCACAGCACGAGCGGGCTCGTCGGCCGCCGGCGCCAGAAGCATTGAACGCCGCCGCGCGGCTCGAGCGAAGGATCATGCGCGCCATTCTGCCGCCCGACGTCGAAACGCGCCTCGTCCGCGACTTCTTCGGCGACGCGCCGGGATTTTTCGTCGACGTCGGCGCCAACGACCCCGAGATCGGCTCGCAGACCTGGCACCTCGAACAAGCGGGTTGGAGCGGCATCCTGGTCGAACCGCAGCCCGATCTCGCACAGAAGCTCCGGCAGGCGCGCAAGGCGAAGGTCTTTGCGGTCGCGTGCTCCGCCCCGGCGAACGCGGGCAAATCGATGCCGCTCCATCTCGCCGGCCCGCTCTCGACCCTGAACGCGCGAGGCGGCCGCGGCGCCGCCGATCGGCTTCCTTTCGATCGATGTCGAAGGCCATGCGCATGAGGTCCTGCAGGGACTGGATCTCGCGCGCTGGCGCCCGCGGCTGATCCTGATCGAGGACCACGTGATGAATTTGCGGGTGCATCGCCATCTGCGGTCGCGCGGTTACCGATGGATTCGGCGCACCGGCCTCAATAGCTGGTATGTTCCCGCCCACGCCGCGTCGCCGGTCGGCGTGTTCGGCCGCTGGCAGTTCTTCCGCAAGTATTATCTTGGAACCCCGTTCCGCCATGTCCGCGAGATCTTGCGGCGTGCGCGTGCCCGGATGAAGCGGCGCCGCTTGCCCCGCCAAGCCCAGGATTGAGACGATGGAAAAAATCTCGGTCTGCATTCTCACCAAGGACGACGCCGAGGAGATCGAGGCCGCGGTGTCGAGCGTGCGGTGGGCGGATGAAGTGGTCGTGGTCGACAACGGCAGCACCGATCGGACCGTCGAGCTCGCAATGGCGCTCGGAGTGCGAGTCGAGCGGTGCTCCCTCAACCATTTCGGCGAGCTGCGCACGCGCGCCGCCGAGGCGTGCAGCCACGAATGGATTCTGAGCCTCGATGCCGACGAGCGCTGCACGCCCGCGCTCCGCGACGAAATTCGCGCCCTCTTGGCGGCGGGGCCGGCGCACGACGGCTATCTGGTCCCGCGCCGCAACTACATGATGGGACGCTGGATCAAGGGCTCGGGCTGGTACCCGAACTATCGCGGGCTGCAGCTCTTCCGCAAAGGCGCGATGCGCTATACGCTCGATCCGATCCACGAAAGCTGTGAATTGCTCAGCGAGCGCGGGCCTGGCAAGCTCGCCAACGACGTCTGGCATTTTCCCTATCGCGATTTCGCCGAGCTCATCCACAAGATCGACCTCATCTCCACGATCAGCGCGCAAAGGCTCTCGGCCAAGCGGGTCTCGATGTGGAGCGCGTTTGGCCATGGCATGTGGGGCTTCCTCAGGCATTTCATTTTCAAGCTCGGGTTTCGCGACGGTTGGGCAGGTTTCGTCATCGCGCTCGGAACCTTCGAGGAGGGGTTCTACCGCTACGCCAAGCGCCACGAGGAGATGCAAGGCTGGACGTCGTCCGCCAATCGTCCGGTGCCCCGCGACAGGCCGTCATGAGGTGATCATCCGGATCCGCGCTGGCGCAGAATCCGCTCGACGCAGGTCCGCAACGACGATTGCCAGGGCGGAAGTGTGACCCCATGCACGCTCGCGATCTTCGTGCAGTCGAGCCGCGAATTGGCCGGCCGCCGGATGCGCATGGGATATTCCGAGCTCTTGACGGGAATGACCCGCGCCGAGGGACCTCCGCCCTCGGCCGAGAACGAGAAGACGGCGGCGGCCAACTCTGCCCAGGTCGCCGCGCCGCTGCCTGCCATGTGGAAAATCCCGTAGCGCTCGTCGCCGCGCTCGCCGCGGCCGAGATTGCGCGCGACCGTCAGGATGCCCTCGGCCACGTCCGCCGCGGCGGTCGGATTGCCGACCTGATCCGCGACCACGCGCACTTCGTCCTGCTTCTCCGCGAGCTTCAGCATGGTCTTGACGAAGTTGCGGCCGAACGGGCTGTAGACCCAGGAGGTTCGCAGGATCACATGCTCGGGCTGCGCCGCGGCGACCGCAAGCTCGCCCGCGAGCTTGCTGCGCCCATAGCTGTTCAGAGGCGCCACCGGGTCGGTCTCCTGGTAAGGCGCGGGTTTGGTCCCGTCGAAGACAAAATCGGTCGACAGCTGGATGATAGGGACGCCGAGCTTGGCCCCGCAGCGCGCGAGCGCACTCGCGCCATCCGCGTTGATGGCGTGAGCGACTTCGGGCTCGGCCTCCGCGCGCTCGGTGTCGGTGTAGCCTGCCGCGCTCACCAACACATCGGGTCTTAAGGCGGCGATCGCAGGCTCGACCGTCCGCGGGTCGGCGAGGTCGAGAGCGGGCCTGCCCACTGCAATGATATCGGCGTCGCGGGCCGGTCCCCGTTCGATCAGCGACCTGGCCACTTGGCCCTGCGTCCCGGTGACGGCGATTCGGATATTCGGCATCATTGTGCTCGGCGCTCGAAGACGACATTGTGCCTGCTGCGGGTCGCTTCCACATAGCCGTGCTGGCGCAGCAGCCCGTAGAGATCGCCCGACCAGTCGCTCGGCCGATCCTCGATGAGCACCAGCCTTGGAAGGAGTCCCCGCGGGGCCTCGCGCAGGAATGGCGCGAGCGCCAGCTCCTCGGCGCCTTCGATGTCGATCTTCAACGCGTCGATCGCTGAAATCCCCGCATCAGCGAGGATCGCGGCGAGCGGCCGGCAGCGCACGCTGACGGTCTCGGCGCCGGTCGATGTCGGCACGCGGGTGTTGAGATGCGTCCCGCCGGCGTCGCGTTGGTCGATCACGAGCTCGATCTCGCCATCGCGGTCGGCGACCGCCAGCGGCAGGACATCAATCCGCAAGTCCGGATTGGCCCGCAGATTGAACCGGAGCCGGTCGACGATGCCGGGCTGCGGCTCGGCCGCCAGGACGCGGACCCGCGGCCCGCCAAGTCTTGCGACGAACAGCGAATAGAGGCCCACATTGGCGCCGATATCCACGAAGGTGAAAGTCCTGCCTTCGGCAAGGCGGCGGCCGATCGCGGCGGCGAGCACGCCCGGCTCGATGAGGTCGAACATCTGCGGCGTGAACAGCGCGTTCTTCTCGCAGCTGTTGCGGCTCGGATAAGGCCGCATGCGCGTGTCCCAGACCATGGTGTCGACCGGCCGGTCACCCAGCCGGTTGATGACGAGCCGGCGCAGCGGCATCGAGGTCCGCAGCCCGAGCCAATTCGCCGGCAGCCGCCGGGTCAAGGCCAGCACCGCCCGGGCGAGGCCTCCGGGCGGGTAGCTCCCGTAGGGAGACAGATCGACACTGGCGGTCATCGGTAAAGGATCACTGCGTTCAAGCGCGGCGCAGCCTATCATCGTGGCGAGGCTTTGGGAGGCCGGCGCGCATCGGAAAAGACATGCCGATGTTCTTGCCAATCATGGTCAATCCATTACACCTCAATGCAAGGGCCAGCGGTCGATGGCGGCCTCGTGGCTCAAAGGGGCAATGGTGAGCGGGCAAATCTCGGTCATCGTCACGACCTACAACCGCGAGAGCGCGCTCGATGCGGTGCTGCGCGGACTCGCCCGGCAGACCGACCGCGAATTCGAGATCATTGTCGCCGACGACGGCTCAGGCCCGGCGACCCGCGATCTGGTCGAGCGCCGGGCCGCGGGCCTCGATGTCTCGCTCAAGCTCGTGTGGCAGGAGGATCGCGGCTTTCGCGCCGGCGAGGCGCGCAACCGCGGCATTCTCGCGAGCCGCGGCGGCTATTGCATCTTCCTCGACGGCGACTGCATTCCGCGCCCGGATTTCATCGCCGTTCATCGTCGGCTCGCCGAGCCCGGCTGGTTTGTCACCGGCAATCGCATTCTCCTCTCGCGCGAGCTCACCGAACGGGTGCTCGCGGAGCCGAGCGAGCCCGAGCTTTGGCGGCTCGCCGCCTGGCTGGCGTTGCGCAGCAAGCGAAGCATCAACCGGCTGGCGCCGATGCTGCCGCTTCCGCTCGGACCGCTGCGCAAGCTGCGGCCGATGGCCTGGCGGGGCGCGCGCTCCTGCAATCTCGCGGTTTGGCGCGGCGACCTCGACCGGGTCGACGGCTTCGACGCCGCCTACAGCGGCTGGGGGCTTGAAGATTCCGATCTGCTGATCCGGCTCTTCCATGCTGGCGTGCGCCGCAAGGACGGGAATTTCGCGACCGGCGTTCTCCACCTGTGGCATGCGGAGAATGACCGCTCGTATCTGCCGGAGAACCAGCGGCGGCTCGACGAGGTCGAGCGGTCAGGCCGGGTGCGGGCGATCGCCGGCCTATCGGCGCTCGGCGTTGCCGCGGAGGCCGCAGGCGCGTTGAGGGCTGGCGGCCATGGTTGAGAGGCTGGGGACAGCCGCGATCGCGAGCTGGGCCGACCGCGACCGCCTCGCGCGGCTCTCCGACCGCCTCGCCGTTGCGGTGGCGGTGTCGCTGCCGTGGTCGACCACGGCGACCGGCATCCTCGTCCCGCTGTGGGCGCTCGCGCTGTTGCCCACTCTCGATCTCGCGACCGTCCGCCGAACACTGGCCTCGCCGGCCGCTGGGCTGCCGGTCGTGCTGTGGCTGCTGGGGCTCCTCGGCATGCTGTGGTCGGATGTCGACTTCGTCGAGAAGTTCACTGCGCTCAAGAGCTTCCACAAGCTGTTGGCGATTCCGCTGCTGCTGATTCAGTTTCGTCGATCGGACAAGGGGTCTTGGGTGCTGGGCGGTTTTCTCGCGTCCTGCATCGTGGTGCTGATCGCGTCGTGGCTGAATTTGCTCTGGCCCGCCCTGTCCACCCGCGGATGGCGGATGGGCATTCCGGTCAAGGACTATATCGTTCAGAGCGGCGAGTTCCTCATTTGCGCCTTCGCGCTCACTCACCTGGCTTTCGATGCCTGGCGGACGGAGCGGCGCGGGCCGGCGCTGGCGCTCGCGGCGCTGGCGCTCGTCTTCCTCGCCAACATCGTTTTTGTCGCCACCGGAAGATCCTCGCTCGTGGCCTTCGCCGCGCTGGTCGTGATCATCGGCCTGCAACGTTTCGGGTGGAGGGGAGCGCTCGGCATTGTCGCCGCGGGCGTTGTCCTTGCTTCGGTGGCGTGGACATCCTCGGCCTACCTGCGCGAGCGCGTGATCGGGGTCGTCGACGAGATCCAGCAATATCAGACCGTCGACGCCGAAACCTCCGCCGGCTATCGGCTCGAATTCTGGAAGAAATGCATCGAGTTCACCGCTGCCGCTCCGTTCCTCGGACACGGCACCGGCTCGATCAATGAGCAATTTCGCCGCGCCGCCACCGGCGCCAGCGGGGCCTCGGCGGCAGTCACTGGAAACCCGCACAACATGACGCTCGAGATTTCCGTTCAATTCGGTCTTGTCGGCGTGGTCGTGCTCTACGCCATGTGGGCCGCGCATCTCATGCTGTTTCGCGGGCGCGGATTGGCGGCCTGGATCGGCCTCGGCGTGGTCGTTCAGGACATCGTCGGGTCGCTGTTCCTGTCGCACCTGTTCGATTTCACCACCGGGTGGATCTACGTATTCGGCGTCGGCGTGCTTGGCGCCATGGTGCTCGGCGCGGAGGGGCCCCCAATGCGGCAGGGTGGCGCCGGCCCGCGAACGCCGGTAATGAATAGCAGCAGGCCCGCCGCCGGCGGGGCAAAATGAGGCCGCAATTGCCGAAGCTGACCTCGCGTCAATTCTTCGTCGTCGTGCACGACCTCGTGGCCACGGCGGCGGCCATCGTCGCGAGCTTCTACCTGCGTTTCGACGCCCAGGGTCTGCTCGAGCGTCTCGATGGGCTTTCCATCATGCTGCCCGGGTTTCTCGTCTATGCCGGGTTCGTCTATCAGCTCTTTCACCTCTACAAGGGCAAGTGGCGGTTCGCCTCGCTTCCCGACCTCTCCAACATTTTTCGCGCCGTCACGGTGCTGGCGGTGTCGCTCCTGGTGCTCGACTACGTCCTGGTCGCGCCGAACGTCCTCGGCGCTTTCTTCTTCGGCAAGCAAACGATCGCGCTCTATTGGTTCCTGCAGATGTTCTTTCTCGGAGGACCGCGCATCGCCTACCGCTATTTCCGCTATACGCGCACGCGTCACCACGCGATGGCGGCGGAGTCGACCCCGATCCTCGTCCTTGGCCGCGCTGCCGATGCCGATGTGCTGTTGCGGGCGATCGAAAGCGGCGCGGTAAAGAAGATTTGGCCGGTCGGCATTCTGTCGCCGTCGCCCGCCGACCAGGGCCAGTCGATGCGCGGCATCCCCGTTGTCGGCACGCTCGAGGACCTCGAGCGCGCCATCGCCGATTTCGCGGCGCGCGGGCGGCCGGTCGCCCGGATCGTGCTCACGCCCTCGGCGCTCGATCCCGCGGTCCAACCGGAAGCGATCGTGATGAAGGCGCGGCGCCTTGGTCTCGCGACCAGCCGGCTCCCCTCGCTCGACGAGGGCGGCGAGGCGCTGCGGCTCTCGCCCGTCAATGTCGAGGATCTGCTGTTGCGGCCGGGCGTGAAGATCGATTACCGGCGGCTGGAAAAATTCGTGCAAGGCAAGTCGATCATCGTCACCGGCGGCGGCGGCTCGATCGGCGCCGAAATCTGCGACCGCATCGTCACCTTCGGCGCCGATCGCGTGCTGGTGATCGAGAACTCGGAGCCGGCGCTGCACGGCGTTCTGGAGACGCTCGCGGCCAAACGGGCACACGCCGCGATCGAAGGCCGGCTCGCCGACGTGCGCGACCGGGCGCGGATTTTCCGCCTGATCGGCGATTTCAAGCCCGACATCGTGTTCCATGCGGCGGCG
>WNGR01026798.1_pt1 | contig 13057 bp, 15 predicted proteins | sample 5407581 | NCBI WGS metagenome assembly WNGR01 (sample SAMN13153383, study PRJNA577476) | soil metagenome | isolation source: 80 cm soil or saprolite under Garry oak tree replicate 2 | place: USA:California | collected 2016-06-15 | reverse complement strand
GTCCATGGCGCCGGCGTTCGTGAAAGTCCGTCCCGACGGCACTAATCGCCAAACTATTTACGGCCAGGAAGTGTGGAGCGTGTTTCGCACCGACTACAACACCTTCAGCTTGCAAACGCCCGCCGGCTGGTATACGTACGCTGTCCAAAACAATCAACTTTCCAAAAGTTCGGTACCGCCAGCCTTTGTGAGCCGCGTGTATGTCGACGCCGCGAACGGCCAGCAAAGCTTGTGGGTTGATACGCGCGACGGCCAGGGCGTGCTGCTCTCGTACAATTTGGCCGGTGGCAAAGACAGGACGCTGCAAACGCAGGACGGCTTAACGTACCCAGTGCGTTGGCTTAACACCACCACCGTTATTTATAGCGTGGTGAACAAAACCGAAACGGCCGACTACGTGTTGAGTCTGGCCGGCGGGCAACCGCACAAAATTACCGACGTTACGCATACCTACGGCATCATCCAAGGCAGCTAATTTCGCATCCTGATTTCAAAAATGGGGTGACGAGCAGCGGGGCGGCCCCAAAAATCAATTTTTTAGAAAATTATTTTTAGGGGCGGACTGCTCGCCAGGACCCCGGCTTTTATCAGGATGCAGAGTAGCCGGATGCTATAGTGATTGAGTGATTACGGAGCAACAACGGCAACTTTTTGCCGAGACGGTCTGGGAGCACTATCGTCAGCACGGCCGAAAAGGTTTGCCGTGGCGCCAACCCGAGCCGGACGGCACGTTCGACGCCTATAAAATTATGGTTTCAGAGGCGATGTTACAGCAAACGCAAGTACCGCGAGTGGTGCCGAAGTTCAAACAGTTTCTGGCGTTGTTTCCAGATGTGCAGACTTTGGCGATGGCACCGCTGAGCACTGTGCTGGTAGCTTGGAATGGGCTTGGCTACAATCGCCGGGCCAAGTTTTTGTGGCAAGCCGCCCAGAATATCGTTACCGAACATGGCGGCCAGCCGCCGCAGGATCCCGCGCTGCTCCAAAAACTGCCTGGCATCGGCCCAAACACTGCCGCCGCCATCGCTGCCTACGTCTACAACTGGCCAGTAATCTTCGTGGAAACAAACATTCGCACCGTGTTCATCCACCATTTTTTTGCCGACACCGTGCCCGTGCCCGACAAAGCAATTCTGGCATTTGTCCGAGCCACTCTCGACCGCGAGCATCCGCGCGAGTGGTACTGGGCGCTGATGGATTACGGCACACACCTCAAGCAAACAGTTGGTAACCTAACACGCAACAGTCAAAGCTACGCCCGGCAATCAAAATTTGAGGGTTCGTTGCGCCAAATCCGCGGCGCCGTTATTCGGCTGCTCGCTGAGTCGCCCCAGTCCGCCTCGCAACTGGCCGCCCGCATCGGCGACAAGCGGCTTGCAGCGGTGTTGTCCGACCTCAAGCAGGAACATCTCATTCAACAAGCTGCCGGCCGCTATCGTTTGCCCGGCCCGTGATACAATAAGGCGAACGAGGTAAACATGCCGCCGCAAAAACCCGCCAAACCAATCGTAGATGTTCAGCCGCCAAGAATAGAGACGCACGCCGCGCCTACTTTACAATCTGAAGACAAATCCAATTCCGCTTCCAGTCCCAAGCAGCCGGTGGGCGTATCCCCAAAACCGCCGCGTCCGCAGCGCGATGCGCCAGTAGGAGTTATCGTGCTGACTATTTTGGCGGTGCTGGCTCTGGCAAGCGTCGCCGTCTACCTGTGTTACCGTCAGAACTACCCGTCTCGCGCAATCCCGAATCCGGCCAATAGCTACTGAGGCTTGCGCCCCGCGCCAGACGAGCCGTATTGCAGCCTTGCCGAACTTAAGTTATAAAGGAGCATCCAAATGACATTCGACGAATACCAGCAGCGTGCGCTCACTACCGCGATCAACGACTACGAGCCACTCATGGAAAAAACCATTTGGGCAATGGGTGTGGCCGGCGAAGCGGGCGAGGTCGTTGAAAAGTGGAAGAAGATCGTCGCCTACAAAAATGGCGTGGTTTCACCCGAAGAACTCGAGGAGCTTGCCAAAGAGCTGGGCGATGTTGTATGGTACATTGCGGTTTTTGCCGATGCCTTGGGGCTCAGTTTAGAAGACGTCATGAGCCGCAACGTGGAGAAACTGAAAAGCCGCAAGGCGCGCGGCGTCCTCAGGGGCAAGGGCGATAATCGCTAGCGTCCCTTGCCGGACGACGTGCCGATAGGGCCGAAGCACGCTATAATAAAGATGCCTACATGGTAGGTTAGGCGCATCATGGAAAATTTCAACGCTGAATCACATTTTTCGGACGAAGAGTCGGACGAATCCTCGCCCGGTGACCGTCCCGTTCGTCGCGTCGCAGTTCCGGCTACAGCATTGCACGGTGTGGTCGGTGTCCGCCGCGAGAGCGTTAAGCCGCCAGAGCCGCTTCAAACACCGCGCCTTGAGACACTCTTTGCCAGCGAGCAACACCGCCGGCAGGAGGCCCAGCTGCACGCCGAGCGCGCCAAACACGACGAGGACGAGGAAGATGACGATACGCCTGCCTCTCGCTCCACGAAAACAGCGACGCTACCCGTGCCCAAAACAGCTGACTTTCCGGACTTAGAAGCGGCTGAGGCTACGTCGCTAAATCCTGACAAAACGGCGTTGGATAGTGCCGAAATACAAGAAATTGGGCTGAGCCAAGAAGCTGTTGATAAAGAATTTAATGACATCGTTGAAATTAGTCTGCGTGACCTGCAAGCATTGCCGCCGCACGAGCACGAGCCGCAGGCCCTTGATCCGTCTGTTGCCGAAGTTGCTGCGCGCGATCCGCTGTACGAACCACTACTGAAGCCGACCGAAACGACCAACACTGCCGTGCAGGGGGAGGTGCCGGTGTCTGAAGCGCCTGTCAGCGAGCCCGGACCTTCTCACGAAAGCGGCGGCGTGCCTTCGCCAGAGGGCAGCTACATGCCTGCATCCGAAACCGGTAGTGAAGCGCCCGATCCGACGCCTGGAACCGGCGGCAATCTGCCACCTCCGCCGCCAACCGGGCCAGCGATGGAAGCGGCCAGTTCGCCAGAGCCCGAACCCCTCCCCGGCTCCGACCCGCCAATGATGTACAATCGCTACCATACGTTTATGCCGAATGCCGCGCCGAGTTTTGCCCAAGCGTACGCTCACGGCATGTCACCGGGTGAACGGTTTTACATCGACGCCAAGTTGGACGCTGCCGAAGCTGCGCGCCGTCGTGGTGACATGTTAACTGGCTTAATCGCGGGCTGGGCGCTGGTGCGGACGTTCCGCAATCGAAAGATGATCAAGCAAAACGCCAAAGAGACTAAAAAACAATTCGACACGCAAGAACGAGCGATGGCGAACCTTGCCCAGCAAAACAGTCAGCTGCGCGAGCGCGCCAATCGCGCCGAACAGGCGCAACAATTTGGCCCGAATCGCTTCCGGCCAGCGCCTGCTGAAAATGTGAGTGCGCAACCACAGACGCCGAGACCCGAAACGGCAGCGATGCGTCCGCCAGGGCTTACTCCTGAATTTACCGCTGCCTCCGCTGCTGAGAAAGTGCGCCAGATCCACGAGCAGCAAGAAGAAGTCCTCCGCCGCCAAACACTCGAAGTGCCGCCCGAGCACGAAGTGGTTCGCAGCCAATGGCACAGCATCGAAGTCGACAAAAAAACCGGCAAGGCGGTCGAGCAGCCGACCGGCTTTGAATATGGCGAAGCTTTCCAGCAAGAGCGCCGCCGCGAGCAATTGCAAGACAAGCTGCAAGACGCCAGCACCTCTGCACAACAGTCTGCAGCTCCGCCTGCCGCCGGGCAACCTTCTATGTACGACTCGCAGTGGTCGCACGGTTTGCCGCCCGCCGCCATGCCGCAAGCCCCCTCGCGCAAGCCTTCTAAAAAAGAACTCGCCAAAACCGCCAGCAAACAAATCACCTCGGCTGCCGCCAATCCGTGGTTCTGGGCGGCCATTATTTTCCTGCTAATCGTCTTTTTTACGGCCGCCTGGTTCTAAAAACCTGTGCGCTTCGGGTGGCGAGCTAGCGTTACCCCTTCAAGCTATACTTTCGCCAAACTCTTTCTGATTCCAATGCTTATACCCGTCGACGCTTAATAATTGAGACCTGTACCCTTTGAGCCTTTCTGCGCGCTTCTGACTCATGAGAAGCAAATCTATATCCAATACTTTGACCGATAATAGCCCCTATGGAAGAGGCAACAAATTTAATAGCTGGGCTACTATTACGCGTCAACTTATTACCGACTACGGCACCAGTGGCTGCCACGCCCCACGTAGCTAAATTGCCAAGCACCACTTTCGGATCTTTTCTATCTTGTTGTGCGGCATGTTCTAGCTCGTGAGCGAGTGTCTCATTGACCTCTTCCTGCGTACGCCGCCTGCCCCTCAAACGAGTGCCAACTCTAATCACCGAGCCTGCGCCGTCATTTTCTGGACTCTTGCCATGCAATAAACGATCCAATAATTTTGAAGTATGCGAACCTTTGTAGGATAAACGATTGTCGCCATCAACAATAACTGTCGTGTTGGCAATGCCGTTCTCGGACATGCTGTATTTATCAGTCAATAATTGAGCTAGTTGGGTGGCATTGGCCTCCCATTCTGGAGATGCTTTTTGATCTACTATCACCCTAGGCACAATTGTCTCTTCTAGCGGTACTTCAGATGATCCTGGAAAAACATTTGGATCTGGCATACGTTCCTACTGCCTTTCCCTCTTAAGGACAACGCTCGCAACTCTCTTGTCTAAATGATCTCGCTGAACCCGGAGAGCATAGCGCTCCCGCGGGAGCTCATACTGAGGAGTCTCGGCAAAGCCAAGAAGAAACGATGCCACCGATCGTCCAAGACTTCTTATTGTTTGTCGTCGGTCAGCATAATGGCCTGTCTCGTGAACCGTTGCGCTGCTAAGTGCATTGCTCCTTGTTTCGTCGTCGTTGTACCCATGTACTGCAATACCGTGTTCTTCAAAAAAGTCGAGGTAGCTAGAACGACGAAAATTATCTACAGCAATGTAGGATAATTTGCGTCCTGGGAAGTACTGACCGAGAGCATCGGTACGCTTTCTTTTTGGTACGATGCCCCTTGCAGGTATATCGCTACCAAGACCATAGTGAATCGTATATTTGGAAATATCTCTTCCGTTTAGGCCTTCCTGGCGGGCCATTGTGTCGAAGGTATCGTAGTCAAAATCAATATAATCGACTATTTCGCCCAGCTTGGAACTAAAGGCCACTGTTGGCGCCACAAAATCCTCGCGCAGTAATGGGTTGTTTTCTGGAGTGACAATTGAATCGAACGAGCCGAGGGCTGACATAAAAATATACTACAATAAAAATGGCATTTAGTCAACAATTAACCCCGACTCTTGCTGCTAACTCACGTCCTTGACGATTAAATACGGCTTGCTAGGGTAACTGCAGATGTGTGTTATAACATCAAGAGGTGATTTGCCGGCGAAAATTCCCGGCGGATCCACTCGTCCAAGCCGCCACCTCCGCCACCGGCCATGCACACAACCATATCGCCTTTGTCCAGGTGAGTTTGGATGATTTTTTTGAGCTGCGCGCCCCGCTCCCGGGCTTCGGCCAAGCTGGGATCACTGAGGTGCGAGATTAACTCAGCCGGCGCCATGACAGTCTGCGTAGGATCTTCCCGGGCTAAATAACTCGGCAGCCAGTAAACTTTTTCTGCACCGGCAAAACAGTCTTTGTAGTCGTCAATCATGTAATGTTGCCGCCGGTCGGTCAAGGGTTCGTACACCACGATCACGTTTTGGTTTTTGTCGGCCGCCATTTCGAGCGCCACGCTCATGCCGCCGCGGATTTTCTCGGGCGTGTGTGCGTAATCGCTATACAAATTGGGGACAATTTGCTCCATTCGGCGCTGCAAACCCGGAAAGTCGTCCATATGTTTGACGAGCTGCGCGATCGGTGCCTGCGTTATGCGGTGTACGGCCTGAATCACGAGCCAGGCGTCTAGCCGATTGTACAAGCCCTTGAGCTTGATGGTTCTGATGTGCGGATTGTCGCTACTCTGCGCGAGTATGTCCGGCGCTGGCTCAAGCTGCAAATAGTCGATGTCCTCCTGCCACAAAATGGTGTGTGCGCTTTGGCTGACGAATTCGCGGAACGCTTGCTGGTAGTCTTCACGCGTCGGGAAAATTTCGTGGTGGTCCCAGCTGACCCCGGTAATAATACTTAAAAATGGCTCGAAGGCTAGAAAATTGCGGTCGAACTCGTCGGCTTCGTATACAAAATATTCCGACCCTTCGGCAAACTGACCCATGTCGCCGTATGATAGTTTGGCGCCAACTGAGTAACTGACCGGCAGGCCAAGCCGCTTGCACAGCCAGATGGCCATCGCGGTCGTGGTGCTTTTACCGTGCGTGCCGGCGATGGCCACTAGCTTGAGTTGTTTTTCTTGCAGGATGAGATTGATGAGCTCGTCGCGCTTACTCGTTTTTATGGCTTGCTCGCGGCAAAATGCAAGCTCGGGAGCGTTCGGATTTTCGATTGCCACCGCCGACGAATATACAAACCAATCAATCGGCTTTTTGGCATGCACTCGCGCAATATTTTCCGCAGTTTGGCCGATGTGAATATCGCTAATGCCATGCTCGCGCAAATAGTGGATGTACTGCGAATCTTGTTTATCTGAGCCCGAAACGTGAAACCCGGCTTGCTTAGCGATCAGCGCCAGCGGCCCGATCGCCGTCCCACCGATACCCGAAAAGAAGATGTGCATATGTTCAGTCTACCATAGCGGCGGACTGGCGCCGGTGCGCCGCGCTATACCAAAAGTCAGACTTTTGCCAGCACAACCGTAACCGAATATTAGCAAAAACAGCCAGACGAAGTAAAATGTAAAGTAGCATGAACAAACGGCATTTGCACCACCTTTGGACGCATGTCAGACGGATCAAGGTCTGGCAACTTTTTGTTCTTTTCCTCGTAAGCGCCGCGGTGTGTGTGTTCGCGCTTCGAGCCAACAATTTGCAGATGGCTCGGCTGCGAACCGCCGTCTATCAAGCTGATCAAAATAACGGTGCTGTGGTGCAGACGCTGCAAAATCTGCGCGCCTACGTCCAAGCGCACATGAATACGAATTTGACCGAGGGGAATACGGCGGTTTATCCGCCTATCCAGCTCAAGTACACTTATCAGCGATTACAACAGGCTGAGCGGCAACGGGTGGCCAGCGCCAATACCGTCCTATATAACGCGGCGCAAACGTACTGCCAGCAGCAGGATCCGACCGATTTTTCGGGGCACAACCGCGTGCCGTGCGTCGAAAGCTACGTGGCGCAGCATGGCGCAACGGCCAAGACAATTCCGGCCGGCCTATACAAGTTTAGCTTCATCTCCCCAACTTGGTCGCCCGATCTGGCCGGCTGGATGATAGTGCTGAGCGCGGTCCTGCTGCTCGCAACCGCTATGCGTTTCGTGGTTGGCCGGTGGGCAAAGCGGCACCTTAGTTGAGCTGACGGCAAAGGCAGGTTCATCGTACTGCGCATGGGAATACGCGTTTTGTCGTTCTGTTCGGCTTGCCGTAAAGCAATGCGAGAAGGCCCAGACCACTGTAAACTCTAAGTCTCCTCTTGCATGCACTAGCTTGTAGAGTCAAACACTATGGCTTAGCAGGGGTGCTACTTTGCGGCGTGCTTGTGCCTTGCGTCGTTCCCGTAGCCTGGCTGGTTGAGGACGAGCTTTGGCTACACGTCTGGCCTTTTGGATTTTGCTGCTGGTACTGAGCGACCGCTTTGGCAACCTGACCGTCGGGGCGCAAGTTTTCCCAGAACGTGACCTGATCTGCGTTAATAATCATTTCGTCGTATGGTCCATGCAATTCACAGCCGAGTTTCACGAGCGAAAGGTTGCTAGAGCTGGTTGATGAAGACGAGGAATTGGAAGTGCTGGAATTATTTAGGTAGAAGATGCCTTGTAAGTCGATATATTTTTGGCTGACAGTTTTAATTTTACCGAAGTAAACCTGACCATTTTGCAAGAACACGGCTTGCAATTTGCCGCCGGCAACATACTTGCCCTCGTTTGGATTAGCAATATGCAACAGATACACCAGGCTCAACACAATAACCATCAAAGAAACCAGCATGATGGCCCAGGTGCCCTTGATCCAGTCACTTCCTTTTTTGCCACGCCCGGACTTAAGGGTTCCGTTCAGAGATCCGACGATGCCTGGCGTTCCTCCTTGATTGTTGCGCACTGCCTGGGATTGTTGTGTGCTACTATCACGATTCGTAAAGTTCATGGCTCACCTTCTTGATATTGCTAATGTATATCCGTCAGTGTAATACATGCAGGCCTGTGCACGCAACTTTATGCTGGCAAAAACTAGTTGACAAATAAAAATCGATAAGAGTATGGTAGGGGTACTATCACTAATGATAAGAGAGGGACTATCTCATGGGATATACTCACGTAAACTCCAAAGGTGTCAAATACTATCTGAACTCAAAAGTAGTTACACTACGCGGCGGTAAGAAGCAGCCCATTTTCTACTTCAGCAAAGACGAGCGCAAAGACACTGCGGCTGATTTGCCGAGCGGCTTCAAGGTTATTGAAAGCGAGCGCAACGGCTTTGTAACGCTCAAGCGCGTCTAAGGTATCCTCGTTTTAGAAACACCCGCGCATTACAGATGTGCGGGTGTTTTGTTTGATTAACGTGTTAAGTATTTGGTACAGTATTTTGTATGGAAATGATTTTAAGAGTTCAGAAACTGCAAAAGTCCTACAACGACAAAAAAGTGGTGGACGGCATAAGTTTCGAAGTAAAAAAAGGTGAGATTTTTGGCATTTTAGGCCCAAACGGTGCCGGCAAAACCACCACGCTTGAAATGATTGAGGCGCTCAGACCTATCGACGGCGGCACGGCCACCATCGACGGCGTCGACGTCGCGCACAATCCGTACAAAATCCGCGCCATGATCGGCGTACAGCCGCAATCGCCGGCTTTTCAGGACAAAACCAAGTTGTCCGAACTCATCGAATTGTTTGCCGCGGCATACGGCGAGAAGGCTAATGTGAAGGAATTCCTTGATGACGTTAACCTGAGCGAAAAAGCCAGCAGTTATGTCGAAAACTTGTCGGGCGGCCAAAAACAGCGCCTAAGCATTGCGGCGGCATTGGTGCACAACCCAAAAATATTTTTTATGGACGAGCCAACCACCGGCCTCGACCCGCAAGCGCGCCGCAATCTGTGGGATTTAGTAGAAAAAGTGCGCGCCAAAGGCATCAGTGTCATTCTGACGACGCATTATATGGATGAAGCCGAAGTGCTGTGCGACCGTGTGGCCATCATGGATAACGGCAAAATCATCGCACTCGACACACCGAAAAAACTGATCAAAGACTTGCTGGCGCGAGGTTTCAAAAAAGAACAGCACGTTGAACAAGCCAACTTGGAAGATGTCTTTATTGATATGACCGGAAAGGCCTTGCGGGGTTAAGTATGAAACGAAAACTATACACCGTTTATATTTTTACCAAGTTAAATACGCGGCGTTTTTTCCGCGACCGCCTGGCGTTGCTCTTCGGTATTTTGTTCCCGGTCATTTTCTTGTGTGTGTTCGGCGGCATTGCCGGCAACAAGAGCGGCAGTGACGTGTCATTTAAAGTGGCCGTTTTGAACGAGTCGAAGAGCTCGTTCGCGCAACAGTTTGTCAAAAACGTCGACTCCAGCAAAACGTTCAAGGTGGACAGCACGGTCAATAGTTTAAGTGCCGCCAACGACAAAATGAACAAGAGCCAGATCGACGGCACGATTGTATTGCCGCCGGACTTTGGCGAACAAAACGACCACAACAACTACCCGTCAGGGCAGGCCACCGTTTACTACACGCAGAACAACGAACAAGCCGGCCAGACGCTTGTAACTGTTTTGCAGCAGGAATTTAAGGACATTAACGCCAAGTTTGTGAAGACCGCGACGCCGTTTTCGGCGGTCGGGCATCAAACGAATGACAAGAGTTTGACGCCGTTTGACTATACTTTTGCCGGGCTGCTTGGCTTCTCGATTTTGGGTCTCGGTATTTTTGGGCCGATCAACGTATTTCCTGAACTCAAAAAGCAGGGCATTTTGCGCCGCTTTCATACGACGCCGCTGCGTGTGTGGCAGTATTTTGTCTCGACCATGATCTCCCAGGCGCTTATCGGATTGATCTCGCTGGCCGTGATGTTTGTAGTGGCGGTCACCGTATTCCACCTGAAGGTTGTGGGCAACTACGCCGAGATCGCCCTATTCCTGGTTTTTAGCATCATCATGATTTTGGGCATTGGGCTAGCGCTCGGTGGTTGGGCCAAGAACGAACGGCAGGCCGCACCGCTCAGCAACATTATCGTTTTTCCGATGATGTTCTTGTCGGGCACGTTCTTCCCGCGCTTTTTGATGCCGGAATGGCTGCAACATGTCTCAAACTACTTGCCACTGACGCCAGTGATCGACGGCGCGCGGCTGATGGCGACCGAGGGCAAGCACTTAGTCGATCTCGGTCCGCAGCTTGGCCTGATGACTGCTTGGGTCGTGGTGATTTATATTATCGCTTTCCGTGTATTTCGTTGGGAGTAGTTAGTAGTTGTAGCCGGCGCTTTGCAACGATGGGCTGAGCTTCCTCTCTCGGTACGTTTCCGCGCGGTGAGCTGACTTCCGAGCCTCAGGTCTCGTAAGATCAGCTCCCGGCTGCACTTCGCCTGATAACCTCGATAGGAAGCTCCGTCCCATCGGTTGCGGCTCCGGGCATTCCTGATTACAATAGAAATACCATGAAACTCGCTTACATTCGCGCCTTGGCCGAAGAATACGCCACCAAATACAATCCCAAAAACCAGGCACCATTTCCGTACGAAAACATCGTCGCCGAACACCAGGACCTCAAAGTTTACTTCAGCGATCTTGATGACGATGTCGTGTCGGGCGTTATTCTTTTTAAGGACGATGAATGCAGCATCATCATCAATACCACCAAACCAGTAACGAGGCAGTATTTCACGCTCGGTCACGAACTCGGCCATCGAAGTCTCGCCCGAGGCGAAGCGTTTGGAAATAGAGGCTAACAACTTTGCCGCGAGCCTGCTGATGCCATCCGATCTGGTCCGCCGAGCTTGGGAAGCGACCGGGACAATTGAAGATTGCGCCCGCATTTTTCAAGTTTCCGCGATTGCAATGACTGTACGGCTGACAACTTTAGGAATCGTGGCTGAGTAACCTATGCCGAAGCCGTTCTCACCCTTGCCCGAACGCCAAGTGCCGACCGTCAGCGGCTATCTCAAGCTGCTTGACGATGCACAGCTGCACAGCGAAGCATCAACCTCCGGCATCGATCCCATTGATATCAACGCTGAAATTGTACGCGAGCAGCGGCTCAAAAACGATAACGCCGAGCAGGACATACAGCTCAAACGTAAGACGCTCAACCGTCTGTTCCTGTTTTTGACTGCCGAAACCATGCTTATTTTTCTGTTCGCCTTCTTTCAAGCGGTCGGGTCGCCATTCTATTTTCACTTAGAGGACTGGAGTTTTAAATTGTTGGTGGCCGCTACTATCGGACAAATCACGGCCATGCTGTACGTGGCCGTTCAGTATCTTTTTCCAAAAGGCAAAAGGTAAGCGTTTATGGCGCGTGAGTTGATCGTTGACTTGCACGTGCACTCTCATTATTCCCGGGCAACGAGCAAAAACTGCACCATCGAAGGCCTGTATTACTGGGGTAAAGTGAAGGGAATTAACGTTATCGGCACCGGGGATTTCACGCATCCAAAGTGGTTTGCCGAATTCCGCGACAAGCTGGAACCGACTGCGGGCGGGTTGCTGAAGCTCAAAGCCAGTATTGCCGACGCCATCGACAAGACGTTGCCGGCCAGCGTGCGTGGTAATCTGATTCGGTTTGTGCCGAGTGTGGAGATCGCCACCATTTACAAAAAAGGCGATAAAGTCCGCAAGCTGCACCAGCTGATTATTATGCCGACTGGGGCTAGACAGCAAAGAGTTGTTGCGGTTGGCGCTGGAGGCCGACCGCAGCGCTCTGTATATTCCGGCGCACATTTGGACGCCGTGGTTCGGTCTGTTTGGCAGCAAATCCGGCTTTGATACCATCGCCGAGGCCTACGAAGATTTGGCCCCGGAAATTCGGGCAATTGAAACGGGCCTTTCCAGCGATCCGCCCATGAACTGGCGGCTCAAGCAATTGGACGGGTTGGCCATCACCAGTCATTCCGACGCGCACTCGCCGCAAAAGCTCGGCCGCGAAGCGACGGTGGTCGACTGCGACCTCAGTTACGATGACGTCATCGGCGCCATCAAAACCAACGATAAGCGCCTCGTCGGCACCGTCGAGTTTTTTCCGGAAGAGGGCAAGTATCACGCCGACGGCCACCGCAGCTGCAACGTGCGGCTCACCCCCGAAGAGACCAAAGCTCATCACGGCATCTGTCCGGTGTGTGGCCGGCCACTCGTGGTGGGAGTGGCATACCGTAACGATGAGCTGGCTACGCGTCCGGCCGATAAAATAAACAGCGGCAAGCAGGTGGAGTACATTGTGCCGCTGGCCGAGGTCGTGGCCGAGCTGCATGGCAGCAAGTCGGTCGCCGGCAAGGCGGTCGTGGCCGAGTATGATCGCCTGATTGCGGCCTTGGGCGACGAATTCAGTATCTTGCGAAAATTACCCCTCGAACGCATCCGGACGTTTTCGCCGCCAGTCGCCCTGGCTGTAGAGCGCATCCGGACAAATCAAGTCTACCGCGAGCCTGGCTTTGACGGCATCTACGGCACCATCAAAGTCTTCAAAGACGGCGCCGAAAAAGCCGAGCTGCTAGATCAGCTCTCGCTGCTGTAAGTTGCGCAAGCGAACAGTATATAGTTAAAGCATGCAGCTGTTGGACGATTTGAACAAGCAGCAGCGCCAGGCGGCCACGGCCGGCGCTGGGCCGGTACTGATTGTGGCGGGTCCGGGCACTGGCAAAACCAAAACGCTGACGGCGCGCATTGCGTATCTGCTGACGGCCGGGCACGCCAATCCTGCGGAAATTATGGCACTCACCTTTACGGCAAAA
>WNGR01005957.1_pt1 | contig 13063 bp, 13 predicted proteins | sample 5407581 | NCBI WGS metagenome assembly WNGR01 (sample SAMN13153383, study PRJNA577476) | soil metagenome | isolation source: 80 cm soil or saprolite under Garry oak tree replicate 2 | place: USA:California | collected 2016-06-15 | reverse complement strand
GCCAGATAGCCGATCAGCCGGCCCACCATCGGGGCCATCCCGAAGCGCCGGGCATAGAAGCGCCCGGCATGGTCGGCGAACGTGATCTCACCGTCACTTGGCATGCCAACCACCCTACACAACCTCCTGAGATAACACAAATCCGTGTTATCTCAGCACCGCCACACAATGCCCAGAAGGATTCGTTGCCATCACGAAATGTGGGCCAGAACCAAACTCTGTTCAACAAAGTGCCGGGTTCGGGTATTTTTCCGCGCTTCGCTAGCTCCTTCTTTTCAAAAAGGGGGATGATCATGACGTACGAGCCTGAAGGTGGTTTCCGGTCCCCCATCGTGGGGGACCTCAACCTGCCGCCGGCCAGCACGGCGGACCAAGGGTTCGGCCGGATCGACCCGATGCGGCGGGTCCCCATGTTGATCGAGCTCAACGTGCGCTATCCCGGAGGCCTGCTCGCGGTCCGCGAGGCGTTCTACACGCTCTGGGAGAGGTATACGCCGGTGGCCGGCGGTTGGTGGCCCGAGGAGCAAACGTCGGCGAGCCCCGTCCAGCCGCCCGTTCCGGCCAAACTCGCGCTCATCGCGCCCAAGCTCTACCAGTGCGTGCTCTCCCGTGCAGACCTGCGCGACATGGTGGAGAGGGATCGCCAACTCGCCCACCAAAGCGGTCGGCCGCCGACCATCTTCCGGGTGTGGCCGGACTACAGGCTGCATCCGCAGATTGACCGTTCCGCGCCCACCGTGAAGGCCGACGCTGCCTGGCGCTCCTACGACGCCCGCGGCCGCGGGATCGTCTGGGCGGTCATCGACAGCGGGATTGACGCCTGCCATCCTCACTTCTCCCAGCTGGAACTCGCCGCCGCCGGCCCGGGGGGAAGATCTGCCGCAGGGCCTGACCAGTCACCTGCACCGCGACTTCAGCTTCCTCGTGGACCCCGATGACCCGTCGCAGCCTGTCGCCGGGGGTACTCCGGGTGGGCCGACTGGTCAGTTCACGCCGCAGCCCCTGGTGGACGACAGCGGGCACGGCACGCACGTCGCCGGCATCATCTCGGGCTGCATGCCGGATGGTGGGCAGCCGCGTGTCGCCGAGTCAAATGAGCCGGGGAACGGTGGGTACGTCCAGCGACCTCACGTAGCGAGGCTGTCCGGGATGGCGCCCGCGTGCGAGCTGGTGAGCGTCAAGGTCATGCGGCGCAGCAGTCGGGGCACGTGGGTCACGTCGTCCAGCGCGTTATCCGTGCCCTTACGTACCTGCGAACCGAGGTCAACGTGGACCCGGGGGTTCTGCGCGTTCAAGGGTCAACATGAGCCTTGGCTGCGAGTGGAATGCCGATCAGTACGCCGCTGGCCAGTCGCCGCTCTGCCAAGCCGTGAACCAGCTCACCGCTTCCGGTGTGGTCATGGTCGTCTCCGCGGGCAACTACGGCGCGCGTACCACCCTCGGGGACTCGGCGAACACGTCCGCCATCATGGGCTCGATCACCGAACCAGCACATGCGGAGGACTGCGTCGCGGTCGGATCCACGCACCGCGACGGTCAAGAGCCTGCTCACCGACAGCGCCACCGACCTCGGCCGGGAGCGGCACGCGCAGGGCGCAGGCCTGGTCGACCTGATGCGGATGCTCGCGAACGTCTAGACGAAGGGGGCTACAGCCATGAGGCGACTGCCGACCGGCGAGCCAGAGTGGGACCTCGAATTCGACGAAAAGGGCCGGCTGACGGCACCAGCCGAGGGAGATTTCATTGATGAGGTGGTCACCGAGAGTGTTGCCGACCTGTTCGTGTTCAGTCACGGGTGGGGCACCTCCGAAGGGCACGCTCGCCGGCTCTACGACGCGATGTTCCCGATGATCCGGAATGCTGCGAGCGGCACGGCAGGCATCGGCAAAGTCGGGTTCGCCGGCATCTACTGGCCCTCACTCTGGTTCCCCAACACGCCGGCGACACCTCCGCAGCGGGCTGGTTCGACCCAGGCCGGGACCGGCGCCGTGGTGGATATCAGCGCCGGGACGGCGGAGGTTTCTGGGGCGGACATCGCAGAGTCGCTGCGGCCGGGGTTCGCCGACCAGGCGCAGCAGGAGACGGTGACGGAGATCGGCCTGCTTATCGACGAGGGAGTAGCAGCGGCCGGCGCGGGTGAGTCCGACGAGGTGAAGAACCAGCGGCTGGTGCAAATTCACCAGCTGCTGAAGTCACTGGTGCCACCAGCTCCCGACGGCGAGTTCGAGGACTCGGGTGAGACCGCTCTGCTGCGGACCAGCGACCCGAGGACGGGATACCAGGCGGCAGCGGAGGCCTTCGGCAGCGCGCCGCCAGGCTCCTCCACGCAAGGCATCGGCGACTGGTTCACCCACGCCATCAGCGGCGCGAAGGACGCCGTACGAGTGCTCTCATACACGATCATGAAGGCTCGCGCCGGCGACATCGGCCGGAGCGGACTGGGGCCGCTGCTTGCGGCGGTGCATGCCCGGTCGCCCGCCGTGCGGGTGCACCTGATTGGGCACAGCTTCGGCGCCCGGCTGGTCTCCTTCACCCTGGCCGGCATCCGCGCACCGGCGGACAGCCCGGTCGCGTCGCTACTTCTCCTGCAGGGCGCATTCTCGCACTGGTCATTCGCGCACGCACAGGACAACCCCTTCGGTCGCGCGGGCACCCTGAACACCTACGCGGACCGGGTACACGGCCCCCTGGCGGCCACATTCAGCGTGTTCGACTGGGCGGTCAGCGTGTGGTACCCCAAGGCGTCCTTCCTGGCCAGGCAGGACGTACAAGCCGTGAGCGCGGGACGCTGGGGTGGCATGGGCGCCGACGGGTACCAGGCAGTGAACCCATCAGAGAACCGGGCCATGCCGACCAGCGGCGGCACGGACTACGGGTTCACCCCCGGCACCTTCTACAGAGTCAACGCCGCCAGCGTCATCAAGGACGTAAGCGGCCAGCCCTTCTCCGGCGCGCACTCCGACATCCGCAAGCCCCCAGTGGCCTCGCTCGCTGTGGCCGCCGCCGCGGCGCACGAGTAGTCAGTAACCGGGTAACACGAGTAGTCACCAACCGGGTAAGCCGCGCGGCGAGGTGCCTGCTTAGCAGGTCAATTCCCCGGTGTGCCCGGCACGCGAATGTGAGCCTGGGGCTAGCCTCAGTCCACCGCCGCGTGGCGAGAGCGAAGGCCCTCAGTGCCTGGGAGGGGCCTTCGCCTGAGTTCTGATCGACTGTCAGCCTGAGCAGGACGCTACGGCGATTTGCCCGTAGCGGTGGGTACAGATCGACGTAAAGTTCGCCGCGCCGCTGGCCGGCTCCATACGGTGCAAGTCAAGCCCGCCACCCCGCAGCTCAACGGCAACGTAGAAACCCTCCCAGCGGATTGGCGCCGAGGCGTTCGACCGCATGCCCAAGGGTGTCGTCATCGACGGCACCGCTCTGGTCAACGACAAGCTCGCGAAACGCAGGACTTCTATGACTACCATCGGCCCCACGGCGCCCTCGGCGGCCAGACACCGCACGAGGGGCTACGCGAGAACACCACCGCCGCAATGACCCCGAGCAAACGATCTACGTCAAGTTGCACATCAGCGTATCCGCTGGGTACCTGACCAATGCGACTCGGCCGTCTCGAGTATGAGCGCTCTGGACGACGCTGGGTCGAGCGACGCACCGACGAGCATCTGAAATGCGATCCTATGCAAGTAGGTCTCTCTCTCGCCTTCCAAAGAGAAGTCGTTTCTCAAATGTTCGGTGCTAACCACATCTTGCAGCATAGCCTCACTGTCTGACCCAAAGCGGAATATAACAAATGACTCCCCGAAGACCGTGTGCTGCGCATCAAGAGGGAGAATCTGCAACGTCACGTTTGGCCGGTCAGCCTCATGCACGAGCCGCTCAAGCTGTTCAAACATCACCAACTCATCGCCGATCCGGCGTTTCAAAAGCGACTCATCCAGCACGACTGTCAGCTGAAGCCCTGGTTCGCGATTCAGCACCTGCTGGCGTTGCATCCGGACCTTGACCAGCCGCTCGATCATGCCCGGTGCGACCGGCTCGATCTGGCTGTAGCTTCTAATTATGTGCCTAGCATAGGCTTCTGTCTGTAAAAGACCAGGTACAACATCAACGTGCCATATAGCGATCGAACTTGCCTCATGCTCTAGGCCAATGAACTGCTGATAGTCGGCGGAAAGCGCATCTGCGAATTCTTCCCACCATCCCTTCTGAGCCGCATCCTCGGCGAGCGCGAGAAGGAGCGCGCGACGGGATCCAGTGATCTCGTAGTAGTCGAGCAGTCTCTCGACTTCCCGTGGCTGCAGGCCGGTCCTCGCGCGCTCGTATCTGCTGATCTTGGAAGGCGACCATTTCAACGCTGCGGCGACGGCATCTCCGCTCTTGCCCTTACTTTCCCTGATCCCGCGCAGCTCCGCGGCAAGTCGGCGGCGCCGTACCGTGGGGCTTCCTGGCACGATCATCCGGCGTCCCTCCTCCTCGGTGCCGCGCGAGCGGGACCAGTGTGACAGTCACATAGATTTTCATAGAAGTAATAACGAAACTTTCATTAGACCTCACACCGGGATCCAGCGCAACCAAACGTCGGCGCTGACCAACGCGGGCGAAGCGCAGGAGGAGCCCGCCGCCTCCGGTTCCAGCGGACGTAGATCAGAGGACCGACTCTGTCCAGCACAGGTTGGCAGATGGGCTTGACCCGCTTTGACGAAACATCCGGGACTGTCAGGAATTTCGTGGGCGGGCGGTGGCCGCAAGACTCAGGCTGCGCGTGCGACAGCCTCGAAAGTGACCGGAGTGGTCGAGTTCAGGCGGCGCCCGAATGGCCTTGGCGCGTGTTAGTTTAGCTCGCGCCGGTGGCGTGCAGCGGCGATGATCGGCGCCGACTTGTTAGGACGCATCGGCGGCCGCCTGCTGCCTGGCGTGGCCCACATCGTCCTCCCCCGGCAACGTGGTCAGCGACATCGCCCCGGCGCGCCTGCTGGACAGGCTCCGGGCCGGCGGCCCTCGCAAGATCGAGACCTTCCGCGCCCTCGGAGCGCTCGAAAAGCCCGAGCTAGTCGTGCTCCAGTTGCTGTTCGGAGCCGGATTCGGCTTGTTGCTGTTCGGAGCCGGATTCGGCTTGCGCCGCCACTCAGTCCCGGCACCGGGCCGACGTTCGAGTGTGAGCGCGCTCTCCCGGGCGGGCTCGGTAGATCGTCTACGCCCGCCATCGCTGGTTGGCGCCGCCGGTGCAGGTCCACATCTCGACCGGGGCCTTGCTGATTCTGGGCGCGGTAGATGTCCATGCGCTGGCCGTTGATGCGCAGCGTCCCGCCGGTCTTGACAATGCTTATCGCGGAGGGACTGCCCAAACGCCGAGGTCGCGGTACGGTTTTGTGGTGAGTGGGGCGACTGTGAAGAACTATGCCTTCAGTTGCTGGCGGGCCGGAGCCCGTGACCGGACCCGGCGGTAAGTTATATGCCTACCGCAGCGAACTGGCCGCGACCCCTGATAAACCACACGATCAACCCGATGCGGAACTAGACGGATCTGCGTCGTCCTTAGTCATAGGTCATCTTGGTTCAGCAGTAATACATCACGTCGGGGCTAGCGACAGCTGCCTCCACGTGGACACTGGGCGCGTGCACTGCCGCCACGGGCATTGCGGAGCCTGACAGGATCGATCCGGCCACGCCGAGGGCTAGGATAGCAGGAATAATGATAGCTCGCCCGATGCGCATGATTCCTCCATGGCGATTCCCGAGGTCAGCAGCGCGTAGTACGGCCCTGCCAGCCCGCACGGCGTATCTACCGTCCTGTGGAGTTATCCCAGTACCTGTTTATTTTATGCACCTCGGGTAGCTATTACCTAGCATTTCTTGATAATGAAATCTGCGCGGCAATTGTGCCGTTTTCTTGCCAGAAATATTCACGTTTTCATGCGAAGGAATGTTACCGTCTCCGTGCGCTGCAAGAACCTGAGCAACTTGCATTGCATGGCGCGGAAACACTAGCAATTCCACCAGCCGACGCTATTTAGGTGGCGAACTTATATCCGAAAACACCCGCTTGTTCCGCAAATGTTCTGGTAGTAAAGTTCGCTCCGTGCCCACCGTGACCCTGGCCGGTGCGCTGATCGGCCGCGACAGCGAGATGGCGATGCTGGTCGGGCTCATGCGGGGGGTGGCCGGGGGGCGGGGCAATTCGGTGCTGATCGAGGGCGAGCCGGGGATCGGCAAGTCCGCGCTGGTGAGCGCGGCTCTGGCGGAGGCCGCGGATGCCGGCTGTCAGGTGTTCTGGGGCGCCGGTGACGAGCTGGGGCAAGCGTTACCGCTGCTGCCGCTGCTAGAGGGATTGCGGGTACGCGCGCCTTCCACAAATCCTCGCCGAAACACGATCGTCCGGCTCTTGCGCGGCGAGGTCACCGCCGATCGCGGCACGGACGTGTCGGCTGCTCTGGCGGAGCAGTTGCTGGCGCTCATCGCCGAGCAGTGCGCTGTGCAGCCTACAATCTTGGTCGTCGACGACCTCCAATGGGCAGATCAGGCCAGCATCACACTGTGGGGGCGGCTGGCAAGGTCGGTGCGGCAGGTGCCGCTGCTGCTGGTCGGGATGATGCGTCCGGTGCCGCAGCGGGATGACTTGCTGGCGCTGCGGCGAGCGGTGGGCGATGCCGCACGGCTCCAGCTCACCGGAGTCAGCGAGGCGGCGGTGGCCGAGCTTGTCGAGGCCCTGGCCGGCGGCAAGCCTGACGACAACTTGCTGCGGCTGGCTGAGGGGGCAGCGGGTAACCCGCTCTACGTCACCGAGCTTGTCGCTGCGCTGGCTCGCAGCTCCAGTTTGACCATTACCGACACGGGCGCCGCCGGGCTGACGAGCGGTCCCGCACCAAGCTCCCTGTCGGCGGCCATAGCGGACCGCCTTGGCTTTGTCGCCGGGGCGGTGCGCGAGGTACTACGGGCGGCGGCCCTGCTTGGCGTGGATTTTGCCGTACCGGACCTGGCGACCGTTCTGGGTCGTGGCGTGGCGGACCTGATCCCGGCTGTTGACGAGGCACGCGCCGCCGGGGTGCTGGCCGAGTCCGGCAACGGTCTCGGCTTCCGGCATCCGCTGATTCGTGCGGCGCTGTACGACGATATGCCGGTGCCGGTACGCGCCGCCTGGCACCGAGATGCGGGGCGCGCCCTCGCGGAGGCCGGGGCGCCGGCGGACCGGGTTGCCCGGCAGCTGCTGTGGGCAGTTGGTGGACCTGGTGGCACGACCGAGCCAATAGATGAGTGGATACTGCGCTGGCTGGCCAGCAGCGCAGAGCTGCTGGTCGGCCAGGCACCGCGGGCCGCGGCAGAACTCCTGCGCCATGCAGTCGCGAACTCTCCGGCCGGCTCGGCGCAGCATGACTGTCTTGTCGGCCGGCTCGCTGACGCTCTCTACCGGGTCGGCGATACGGCCGAGGCCGAGCATGTGGCCAACCGCGCACTGGTCCATGCCGTCGAGCCCGATCTCCTCGTTGACCTGCACTGGACGCTGGCGCAGTGCCGCATGAAGGCCGGCCGGTCCGCGGAGTCCCTGGCCACGCTGGACCGAGCGCTGGCCTCTCCCGGGATCTCGGCCCGGCACCGCGCACGGCTGCTCGTGCTCGCCGCGCGGACGCGCAGCCACCTCGGCGAGGTCGAGAAGGCCGGCCGAGTCGCGGCCACCGCGCTCGCGGCGGCATCGGAGGCGGGCGACAACTGGGCGATCGGCTGGGCATTGAACGTGCTGACCACCGTGGCCGTGGTGCAGGGGCGGATGACTGACGCGCTGCCGCTGTTCGACCAGGCGCTGACTGTGACCCAAGCCGATCCGGCACTGACCGACCTGCGGCTGCTGCTACAGATCAACAAGGCTGTCACACTGGGCAATCTTGACCAGTACGAGGAGGCCCTGGCCGCGGCCCGGCAGGCGCGGCACCTCGCGGACCAGGTCGGCACGGTGATCCGGCTTGGTCAGGCGCATAGCGCCCTGGGCCAGCTGCTCTTTGAAACAGGGCGATGGGACGATGCGCTGGCTGAGGTGGGAGTCCTGCACGAAGACTTGAAGGAGCCCGGCGCGGCCTGCTGCGATCTCGGCATCGCCGCTGTGATCTGCTTCCATCGCGGCGAGATCGCCGCGGCGCGCCGCCACCTCGCCGCTGCCGTCCCGCATGCCAAGCGGATCGGAAACCGGCTCATCGGCCCACTGACACTCGCCCGCAGCCTGGACCGCGAGCACGCCGACGCGCTACCGGAGGCGCTCGCCGCGCTGACAGCCGGGTTCGCCGGCAATACCGAAGAACTCGAGGAGATCGAGGACCTGCTTGCTGACGGCGTCCACCTCGCCGCGAAGACTGGCGATCTCGGCACCGCGAAGGCCCTCATGGGCCACGCCGCGGCCCTCGCCGCCGAATCGCAGATCCCTCACCGACAGGCGAACGCGCTCTATTGCCGCGGCCTGCTGGACCATGACCCCACTCGGCTGCTGGCGGCTGCGGAGCGTTATGACGACGCCAGCCGGCCACTACTCAGCGCGAAGGCGCTCGAGGCGGCCGCCGAAGACTTTGTCTGCGCCGGCGACCGCGGCCAGGCCCGGGCCGCATTCACCCGTGCCGTGGAGATCTATACCTCGCTTGGTGCTGCCAGGGATGTCGCACAGCTGCAGGCCAGGTTCCGCGCTCATGGCATCCGCCGCGGCCCGCACGCGAAACACCGGAAGGCGCGGAGCGGCTGGGACAGCCTCACGCCAACCGAGACCAAGATCGCCGCACTCGTGGAGGAGGGATTGTCCAACCCAGAGATCGCCGCCAAGCTGTTGCTGTCCCGGCGGACCGTCGCGACCCACGTCTCCCACATCCTGAAGAAGCTCGACGTCCATTCGCGTATAGACATCGCCCGCGAGGCAGCCTTGCGATCGAGGTGATCGCGGCGCGGGAATGGATTGGCGCGCCGGGCGTGTCCGGTGGATCCGCCGGAGCTCTCGATTTACCAGACGTAACTGCGATCGCCCTGCGGGCTGCGTTCGGCGCCTTCGTCAAGATCGGCGTGGAACGCGAGCGTGAAGTACACGGCCTTGCCCACAGGGGTCCGGTAAAAACCCCAAGTAGTCGACAGGCTGGCGACCAGCATCAGGCCTCGTCCAGTCTCCGCGTCGGCTGGGGCATCCGCCGGCTCAGGCAGGGAGCGCGACGAGTCGTGGACATCTACGCGTAACTGGTCGTAGGCGCAGGTGATGGCGAGCATGACAATCTCGCCCGCCTCGTGCTTTATGGCGTTAGTCACCAGTTCGCTGGTGAGCAGGACCGCGACGGTCAGGTCGACGGGGGCATCCCAGGCATTGACGGCCGCCCGGACCTGGCTGCGGGCTTCGGCCGCTGCGGCCGGTCCTGCGGTTAGCGAGATGCGGCGCGGGCGTTGCACTGCCGGGCGGATTGGCGCCATCGTGTCCATCTAGTTTCCTTGCCAGGCCGGTTGAGCTGGTCCGGGAGAGCGCCAGTCACTCTGCGCGGCCAGTCCGGGGAAGATCGATCAAATTGTTGACGTGGTTGCACAACAAATATTGCTGCAAGTTGCAGGCGGAGACATCGGTCAGGTGACGGATTTTGGAGCAATTGTCAAGACCTGTGGATCAAGATCTTTTGGGCGGCTTCTGGCTGGGCGCCCTTGCCGGGTCGTTCAACAAGTTTTCTGGGGAACTTGGCCCTGTAGGCGGCCGCATACGCCTTCGCCGCGGCGAAGGTGTATGGCTGCCCTCGGCGTTCCAGATCTCCGCCAGGGCCTTCTTCGCCCCGGGTGAGCGGACTTGGGCAGCGCGGCGAGCACGTTGGCGGACTTGTGGAACCAGCAGCGGCCCTCCCTCGTCTTGGGCAACACTTCCCGCAGGGCGCGCCAAAACCCCAGCGCGCCGTCGCGAACGGCCAGGACGGGGGCGCATGCCGCGGCGGGTGCAGTCGCGCAGCAGGTCAGCCACGATTCGCGGACTCGCGGTACCCATCGGGCAAGGCGATGAGCTCCTTGCGGCCGTCCGCACGCACTCCGATCATCACCAGCAGGCACAGCCCGGCCGCCGAGCCCAGGAACTGGCCGAGCGCCGGCACGAAGTCCCCGCTCCCCTGGCCATGCAGGTACAGCAGCGGCAGCAACCTCGTTGATCTTCGGGGTCTTGCGCGCCCACGGCGGCAGGATCGCCGAACAGAACCGCTTCCGCTCGCCCCTCTGCTGGCCGGTCCGCTCGTCGTTGACCCGCGGGACGCTCACCTCCACCGCGGCCGCGGCGGTTAGCACTTCCCGTGGCTGGTGATAGCCATTACGCACCACCAGGCGGCGGCCCCGCTCAGCGGCGAACGCCGCGATATAGGCGTCCACGCCGGCCCGCAGCGCCTCGGCCAGCATCCCCGGCGCCCTCCCGCACAATCTCATCGATCAGTGACGGCGAGCCATCCTCGCCGCACTCGTGGCCTGAGCCCTCGCCAGGGACCGCGGTGAGCATCGGACTGGACCTGGATGGTGCCGCCTGCCGCATCTTCCGCGACCACGGACTTTCACCGGTATTACGAGAATTTCGACCAGGCACCGAACTTCTACCGCCACCCGGCGCCCGCCAGGCTGAAGTCGGCCTGCTTCCGCGATGGTAAGCCAGGTCCGAACGCAGAGACCCTGGCCGCCGAGATGCTAGCGCCGTATTTCAAGAGCGTCGATATGCGTCGCCATCAGCGGCCGATGCTCCGGCGATCTGCGTGCCCCGGGCTGCTTCCTGGAGTGAGGCTGCTTCCTTGCGCTCCCACTCCTCGATACCGCGCAGGACACCCTCGGTGTAAGCCCGCAGGTGTGCCCGGTAGACGTCGCTGTAGGTACGCAGATACGCCAGTTCGGCCTGCGCGGCGCGCCGTTCGCGGTCGGTCTGCGGCGGGGCGGCGACGTTCAGCGCGGAAAGCGCCGCATCGCGGGCCCTGGCATGAGCGTCTTCCAGGAGCATGTCCGAGTGCTGCTGGGCCTCTCGCATGATGTCATCGCGGCGCAGCCTGGCCTCCTCGGTCACCCGGCTGCTGTAAGCCTGGGCGTCAGCCACGTACCGATCCGCGGTGACTTGCGCGGTTGACAGTATCCGCACCGCGTGTACGTGTGCGTCTGCCTCACCGAACAGCACCCCCTGCGGATCACCGCCGGCCTCTCCGGCGATAATCCGCCGGCGCAGCCGCTGAACTTCCTGCCACAAAGACGCCCGCTCGTTAACCAGGCGCACGAACTCGGCGTGCACCTCGCGCAGAAACCCGTGGACGGGCTCCTCTTCGTAACCACGCCGCCCCAGCCGCGACATCGGAAACGTCACGGTCTGCAACTCCTCGGGAGTCAGCCTGTCCTGCTCGTCGAACCATGCTGTGGTCAAGGCTCACTCCACCCGAAATCCTCGATATGTATCTGCTCCTGCGCCATGCCCGCTGAAGCCAGCCGGGCGACAGTTTCCTGGACCATCTCGGTCGGGCCGGCCAGGTAGGCATCGTGCCCTGACCAATCGCCGTGCCGGGCCACCACATCCGGGAGGCTGCCGGTCTCGCCGGCGAACCTTGAATCGGCGGACACGGCTGGCGTGACGGTCAGCCACGGGTACTGGGCGGCCATCTTCTCCAGGCTGTCTAGGTCATACAGTCCGTCGGCAGTCCGCGCGCCAAAGAACAAGTGCACCCTCGGCGGCTGCAGTAGAGCCGACGCCTGATCGAGGATCGCTTTCAGCGGAGCCAGCCCGGTACTTCCCGCCACTAGCAACAAGTCCCGGCCGGACTCGGGGCTACTCAGCGTGAGGGCCCCGACGGGAGGTCCCAGCCGGAGTTCGGTGTCAGCGATCGTGCTGCTGGTAAGCGCCATGCTCACCGCGCCGCCGTCGATCAGCCGGATATGGAACTCCAGAAGCCCGTCGCGACGGGGGGCGTTCGCCATGGAGTAGTAGCGCCACAGCTTCGGGCGGCTCGCGGACTCGATCGCTACGGACTGCCCCGGCAGGTAGTCCATTCGCGGCTCCGGCCGGACCGACAGCACGGAGACATCGAACGCCCTCCGCTCGTAAGCCACGACCGTGCCCCGCCACCAGGGCGGCCGCAGTTGTTCGTCCGCGCGCGCCGCCGCGCTCATGACGGAGCCGATGAGCTCGTAGGCCGCCTTCCAGTCGGCGGCCAGCTCCGGTGTCCAGGCCGGCCCGGAAAAATGTTCCAAGGTCGCTAAGAGACTGGCGCCCACGGCGTCATAGTGCTCGGCGACAGTGCCGAACTTCCGATGATCACGGCCCAATCCCTGAAGGAACGCAGTCAGATCATTAACACGGTCTACCTGGGAAACGATCTTCACCAGTGCATCGACGAGGTGGCCGCGCTGCGCTGCCATCGAGACTGGGAACAGCTCCCGCACCTCGGGATGCTTGATGAACAGGTCGGAGTAGAAGAACAGCGGGAACTCGTCACCGTGCATCGCGACATGGGCGAAGCTTTCCCGCAGCCGGACAACGTCCAACAGTCCCGCCTTTCTCCGCCGTCGCCACCAGTTGACTGATCTTGGCAAGCTGACCTCCGGCCTAAGAGATCCGATCAAACTGTTGACGGTGGATCGTGCCGGTAGTTGCACGACAAATACTGCTGCAAGTTTCAGGCTGAGACATCGGTCAGGTGACGGATTTTTGAAGCCGTGACCACGACCAACGAGCCAGCGCGGGCCTGATGGCGCCTGAGGCGTGCAGGGGCTGCGCGCCGCCCGGATCCAGTCCCGACTGGTCACGCCACACCTGGGCGACCACTATCGCTGTGGGTGGAACCCGGTATCAGACCCGAATCAACGAGTAGTGCGGCGACACGCCGCAGCAGGTCTCTTAGTTCGCGCTTCCTGGCTGGGATGATTGAGCGTGACAGCGCTGGAACCTTCCAGAAGGAAGCAACCCAGATGGTTATGACAGGCGGTCGGGGGCGGACACACGGCAAGATCAAGATCGGGGCTGACGACCCGTCGCTGACCGGCAACGGCGGGATGCTCGCGGTGACCGAGCTGTGCGGCAAGCTCGGCCTGATCGAGGCGCTGGATAAGGGGATAGGCCCGG
>WNGR01013760.1_pt1 | contig 13064 bp, 20 predicted proteins | sample 5407581 | NCBI WGS metagenome assembly WNGR01 (sample SAMN13153383, study PRJNA577476) | soil metagenome | isolation source: 80 cm soil or saprolite under Garry oak tree replicate 2 | place: USA:California | collected 2016-06-15 | reverse complement strand
GGGAGAAACGCCATTGGAGGGCTGAGAACAATAGAAGGCCTAGAGCCATCTAGAGCCGGTATCTTAACAATAAGAACAATAAGGACCTAATATAGAATCCCAATAAAGATAAACAATAACCGGTCCGTGAGTGTCCGGAGTAAGTCCAAGTAAGGAATAAGTCCAAAACTAGTAGATACCGTATCAGGAAACCAAAGATGACTTAATCATCTAATGACACATTGTACCGGCAAAGCGGTCCGTGTCAACAAGATTCACACAGCCTGGACAACGATGAGCAAGATGCTTTGGAAATGAGGTAAAGAGCAGTTACCTTCTGTTAAAGCCCTTCTAGGTGAACTTGAGTGTGACATGGCTGTGCTTGATCTTCTGGCAATGGAGGGAGTTGAACAGGTTGCATGGGTGATGAAGAAAATAGCCTTGCCACTTCATGGAAAGATTGTCGAAATAGGGATCGACGCGACCTGTAAGAGATGGTTCAAGCATCAGAAATAGTCGTGCTAACATAAAAAACATAGATAACACCAATTCCCAGCACCTTGAGTTATATACTATCCTAGGAGAATACGACAACGCTGGCTTCCCGCTGTCATACTGTCTCTTAACAACTGCATCATCGGTAGAGGACAAGAAATGTACCAGGGCATTGGAGGCTTGGGCAGCCAACTTGCACGACAAATACTGCGTAGTCCTGAGATTTGTCCACACAGACAAAGACATGGCGGAGATTGGTGCCAGTCATCGAATCTGGCTGGAGGCAAAGCACCAGCTTTGTTGGTGGCATCAGCGCGAAGCGGTTAGAAGACGTCTTAAAGGAAATCTACCAACCTCAATGTATAATGCTTGGCAGGCTGCCCACGAGCATGCATTCATCGACCTCAACTTCAAACCCTACGGCTGCATGGATCCAAATGACTGCGAGGGCAGTGTTCCTGGGGAGAACTGTGAGCAGGGGGTACAGGGGGAGAACGTGAACATGATACCACTCACCAGTGTCAACCCTAACTCCATCAAGATTCAAATTCCCGTCGCACACCCCCATTGTGTTCCTATGCGTGGTAGCCAAACCGTTGAAAATGTGGGAGACAAGGCAGCCAAACCGACACTCGTCAGCGGTCGCAGCAATTCACTAGAAGTTGCTGCCCATTCAGCCACGGATGCAAGGCACGACGTGGGTGAACCGACACTTGCCGGCGGTTGCCCCAGTTTGCTGGGAGTTCCTGTGTGTTTGGCCAATAACGAAGTTGATCTGGAACTTGCCAGCAGTTGCCCCAATCCACTGGAAGTCGCCGTGTGTTCAGCCATGGATACAAGGGATAATGTGGGTTGGCTGACACTTGCCGATAGTTGCCTCAGATTGCTGGAAGCGGTTGCATGTGCGGCCACAGGTGCAGGGGAAAACGTAGGTGGACCGACCCTTGCCGACAGTTGCCTCAGACTGCTGGAAGCCCTTGGGCATTCAGTTACAGGTATGGGGGAAAACGCAAGTGGACTGGCACTTGCTGATGGTTGCCTTGGACTGTTGGAAGCCCTTGTGCATTCAGTTATGGGTACAGGGGAAAACACAAGTGGACCGGCACTTGCTGATGGTTGCCTCAAACTGCTGGAAGCCCTTGCGCATTCGGTCATGGGTACAGGGGGAAATCCAGGTGGACTGACCCTTGCCAACGGTCACCTCAGACTGCTGGAAGCCCTGGTGTGTTCAGCCACGAGTACAGGGGAAAACGCGAGTGGACCGACACTTGCCAGTGGCTGCGGAGGATCACTGCAAGTTGCTGTGCATTTGGACGGATGGAGGGATAACGTGGGCCAACCAACACTTGCTGGCAGTTGCCTTGGATCACTGGAAGGGGTCGCATGTTTAGCCACGGGTGCAGGGGAAAACATATGTGGGCTGACACTTTCTGGCAGTTGCCCCAGTCCAAGGACTCACATTCCCACTCAGGACGAAGGGGTTCATGTTGCGGAACCAAGAGCACTTGCCGGCACTTTGAAACTCACCATCTGTATTCCCGCCCATTCGATGATTTGTGATCCTGGTCCAGTCACCGAAGACAAGTCCGACACTGACGAAGAAACAACAATCGGTTGATGTACCTTTTGTCCGCTTGAACACCGTGCAGCCGTGGTTGAAATGATGGAGCGCCACTTCTGCGCGCATCCTCTCATCCCCAGGTATTCGGCACCAACCCCCGAGGGTATTAAAGCCTGGGCTGTGAAGCAAATATATGAATATTGTGTTCTCCACAACCTGCCAAACCTGTGGGCTTACCTCTGGGAGAATTGGTACCGACATGGAAGGTGGGAGCTGTGGGTGTGGAGTGGGGAACCAGGGGAAATACTGCGCCTAAAAACAACAATGTTGGTCAAGGGGCAGTGAGTAAATATCTAGTTAATAGCAAGCAATTGTTACTCACCGTGCCTTGTAGTTGGTGGTGCATGAAGGGGGACTACCTCCATCACTTCAGTTTGCCCTGTCTCGACCTGCTTGCATGGGTTTTGATTACGAAACTTGCGCCAACATATTACCGAAAGCTCAAAGTCATGTTGAATGATATCGGCCGCTTTCATGAACTCCCTAAGTGGAGGAAAGATTTCAAGGCTCAGTGGAAGAAAGCAATCAGAATGCCGATTACAATGCCGTTGAACGAGAGATACCAACCAGACGTTAAACGATTCGTCTGCACCTGCCTGCAGTTCGTCGTGAGTTGATTCCTGATATGCAAACACCTGGTCCAACAATTCCACCCGGTCAACCCACGATTTTTCCTTAAAGTAACACGAAATCGATCCTTACCATTCTGGTCTTATCCTTCCCTCAAGCCCCTTTCAATAGCTGCAGAGGGAATTGAGGCAGACCATCCAATGGTGACAGATGGCAATGGCAACGGCAATGGCAATGGCAATGATAAAGCTGTGGAGGTGTACAATTGACTAAATATGGCCGCAAATGAAATTGATGACTCAAATCCTGAGTCTGACGATGACGATGCACTAATCGATACCAGGGAGAATGGGGACAAGTCAGAGAAAAAAACATACAAGGAAGAAATGGAAACTCACATACGTCTCATCCGAGATTTCTATGACAGCCTCAAGTTTCAAATCAAGTTTCAAGACCCCTGGTTTTTGAGAACATTGGAGAAAGAGGGTGCTGGGTTCCTCAGGCTTGCGCAGAACTGCCTCAGTCATGAAAGAAGGCTAAATTCCAGTCAAGCAGCCTCCCCGTCGACATGGGAAAGGTCAACTGCAAACGCACTCTTCTATTGATCACGTCCATGCTGTGATCATGACACTTAATATGACACATCTTGCGACACATGGCCTCGTTCTTTTAGTAATACTACACACTTCCTGGTCACACGTTGCACTCACGCCACATGTTCTCTGACTTCTTTTTAGTCACAAATATATACCTAATTGGAATAATTGTTGGACAATGTGGTGCACACCGACAGCATGTAATAAGAAGGGAGAATAGGGGACTTTGTACGCAGTGGGAGATAAGCAAGGCATACATTGGAAGAAAGGACAATAGCCACGAGGCAATTACCAACAGCCCACATCGCGTACACAAATCGGCTGAGGGAGTGACAGTCTTCGGTTTTGCAGGTGTTGATACTGATGCGTTGCTATGAAGCAACCTTGATGAGTCCAGGCCCTTGCACATCGGGAGGTGTTTGAGGCAATCGGTGGGCTTGGAATAATGGGAGCGTCTTTCAGAAGTGACGCGAGTGGTGAATGAGGGAATGGAATTGCTGGGACCTGAAGTGAAGTCGTGGCGAATGCAACTTTTGAAGTTGAGGGATCGACGTTCAGTTGCCACTCCAGATATGAGCAAATCTCACGCACCATCTGGTTGATCTCCTGGAGAGCGAACATGCCTTGACCGACGATACACCAGGACTTGTTTGAATAAGTGTCATTGCAGATGATCTTGGAGGCTAGCATGAAAGCTAAAATAAATAACTGGTGCCCAGAAGAACCCTTAGATGCAGGGGAGCGTACCTCGAGATGTTGGAGAAGGTAAAGAGCTGCAAAAGTTGCGGAACGTTGAAGACGAGTGGGGTGGAGGGCATAGGGATGAAATGGTCCCACACACAACGACTTGTTGTCGCAGATGATCTTAGAGGCTGGCATGAAAGCTGAAATAAATAGCCAGTGCCCAGAAGAACCCCTAGAAGCAGGGGAGCGCACCTTGAGACGTTGGAGAAGGTAAAGGCCGGTATGAAAGCTGAAATAAATAACCGGTGCCCAGAACCCTCAGAAGCAGGGGAGTGTACCATCGAGACGTCGGAGAAGGTAATGTTGCGGAACGTTGAAGATGAGTGCGGTGGAGGGCATAGGGAATGAAATGGTCCGACACACAATGACTTGTTGTCGCAGATGACCTTGGAGGCTGGCATGAAAGCTGAAATAAATAACCGGTGCCCAGAAGAACCCTTAGCGGCAAGAGGTGAGCGGGGACTGTGCCGGGAGCAAGGAGGCAGAGGTGAAGGGACTGTGATCCCAGGAGTGACAAAGCCAATCTGGGACATGTGAGAGAGGACGAGGATACAAGGGATGTGTGTAGAAGGTGATGGGAGGAGCACTGAGTGACACCTAAGTAATTAGGGGCCAGGTGACCAGTGTAAGGCCAGCCCAAGCCTATGCCCTCCACCGCACTTGTCTTCTTCATCCTTCCATAACTTTTGCGGCGGCTTTCATGCCAGCCTCCAAGGTCATCTGCGACGACAGGTCGTGTGTCGGACCATTTCATTCCCTATGCCCTCCACCGCACTCGTCTTCAATTCAACATTCTGCAACTTTTGCGGCTCTTTACCTTCTCCAACGTCTCAAGGTATGCTCCCCTGCTTCTAAGGGTTCTTCTGGGCACCAGTTATTTATTTCGGCTTTCATGCCAGCCTCAAGATCATCTGCGACAACAAGTCATTGTGCGTTGGACCCTATGCCCTCCACTGCACTCGTCTTCAATGTTCTGCAACTTTTGTGGCTCTTTACCTTCTCCAACATCTCAAGGTACGCTCCCCTCCTTCTAAGGGTTCTTCTTGGCACCAGTTATTTATTTCGGCTTTCATGCTGGCCTCAAGATCATCTGCAACGACAAGTCATTGTGCATCGGACCATTTCATCCCTATGCTGGTACCGCACTCATCTTCAACGTTCCGCAACTTTTGCAGCTCTTTACCTTTTCCAATGTCTCAAGGTGCGCTTCCCTGCTACTAAGGGTTCTTCTGGGCACCAGTTATTTATTTCGGCTTTCATGCTAGCCTCCAAGATCATCTGCGATGACACATACTCGAACAATTAGTCTTAGTTCTTTGTGCATGCGCATCGTCACCCTCAGCTGTCTCTTTCTCCTTATTACAATGCCCATGACATCATCCTGGCTTCAGCCTTTGTTCTCTCTTGCGTCGCCTTGTACCTTACCACCTCGTCCTGCATCTCCTCATACCTTACCACCTCGTTCCATGTCTCCTCATACTCATAAGGACCCTCAGACCTTACACCAGGAGCACAGGTTCTCGGATGGGGGGGCAAAGTCGTCATTTGGGGTAGGGATATTGGGTATCTAAATTGGGTACATTGTATACTACGACTTTCATTAACTTAGTCACGTGACTTACTTATGTGATCCACTAATGAAGACGACAACCTAAACTACACATCTGTGCACGTGATAAGTCATGTGATGTCATGTGACATGTTAGGGGGGGGGGTTGAGCAAGGACAGTTTGGAGGCATATCCTGACACCGAAAGTTGTTGACTTTTCGCAGGCTGTAATGCTCCCAAAAAGGAAGGTTCGTAAACGTAAGCTTTGATGTGCCTGGCTTTCCCACTTAAAGTTACAACTCAGAAAGTAGTCTTTTTTGTCAGCAACTTAAATATATTGTCTTCTTCAAAGTCATTGTTTACTTAACATTAAAATGTTGCTTACTAACTTACTTAGCAAATAAAAAGTGCAAATTGGCTAATAAAACTGCTATATGAAAAATTTACAAGTTGATACAGTGGGCACGGAGAAAGGGGTGTGTGTGTCAATGGGGGCCCCACGCTCGCTGAAAGGAGGGGAGGAGCGAAGTGGGGAGAAGGGGCATGGAAGGCGGAGGGTGGCGTGCCAACAGTGTTATGTTCCCATCTAAAGACACTTACGATACGGTGATGACTACAACATAAGCGGTAATTAGTCATGGACTCATTGATCAGTCAGCCCTAGTATCACATGTATGATAAGATGACTCGATACTAGAATTGGTGTAGTAGGGTTCAGAGTTCAAGAGGCGCTTTAAAGCCCTCTTCTTGTAGTACTTAAGACATGGTTGTAGAAGACCTAGCTCTCCAGCTTGGTCTTCTTGAATCGTCACTTGTCTTCTCCTCTACAAGATATAAGGGCTCTCTCCCTTTCTACTAGCTCAAGAACTTGACCACTGTCTCGCATCCAAGTGTCATCAGACCTTGTGACCCATAGTATCACGTGACTATCAGAGTCCATGTATACCAACTTCAGCTAAGTTGTGTATTGTGTGCCGTCTCCAGGCCTAAGTCAAGGCTGACATTGGTGACAATGTAACATTAAGACCAAGCTCTCATTGTGGCGTGCCTTACCACCAAAGACCATTGGGTTTTCGCACCCTATTCTATTGAACAAAGAGGAGAAAGAGACGTACCCCTCATATATCTCAAAGAAGCGAGGTGGAGAACCGTCAGAGGAAGTACTGGATACTTTGTGAACATCCCAATGCGACCATCGCAATATTACCCCGTTGAGTTCAATCACAACTTTGTGTGTTGGACGGAGATTACTTGGAATGCACCTCTCAACAGGTGGAACATCGAAAGGCCAACAGGACCCGACTATCGGTGTGATATTTTCGAAGACAAAGTACAAACAGCAGGACAGGTGGGACCTATAGACGGACAACCATCTCAAACCCCAAGGACTCCAGCACCATCAACAGAGGATGAGGACAGAGGGAGTGAACGCTTGGATGATACTGTCGAATCTGGAGCACCAGGAAATACTATGGAAGAAGAAAGGCTAGCTGATCTAGCTGAGTCCATTCATATTAACCCACCAGTCATGGCTACAATGACTGAAGTAGGAGAACAAGAGGCACACTACCTCAGAAGAGAAATACCAGAAGAGATTAACCCATATACAGGCCACTGAACCAGAAGAGTAGCCAACATAGTAGATGACAAAGCAGCCCTCCAATGCACCAGCAGACCTGACAGAGCCAATCCACCCAGTGGAGGACCAGAACAACTCCCTGAACTACTGCCAATTCGATTACCCCAAGACGACATACCCACAAGAGGGTTCCCTGGAGGAGGATTCCCCAGAGGAGGAGGATTTCCAGGCGGAGGAGTACCTGGAGGAGGTGGAGGATATCCTGGAGGAGGAGGAGGCCCACCTGGAGTGGGACCCCCTGGAGGAGGATGGGGACCTCCACCCATCCAAATACTGCAACCACAACCAGGAAAGCTGGTAGGAGAAACACCCTCAATCTACGACAGGGACAGAAAGAATACACAACTCTTCATCAACCAATGGGAGTTGTATTGGGGAGTAAATAATGACAACCCCCTCATGATCAATCCCTACCAATGAGCTATGTTTTTCCTTACCTATATCAAAGGAACTTGCGTTAACGAATGGGTTGTCACGGTAAATTGCTGGCTGACAAGGCAACTACAAGGAGGAATAGCAAACACAGATGAAAGGCTCTGGATGGAAGTAGCTGCATCCTTCCAATGATGATTTGAGGACAGCTTAGCCAAGGAAAATGCCCAGTCAACCCTCAGAGAAGGCCTCAAAATGAAGGGCAAAGACATTGACAATTATGTAGCCAAGTTCGAAGAACTTGTCAGAATGGCTGGGTATAGATTCGACGTACCCCAGATGATCGAGACTTTTATGGAAGGACTGCCCACTGGACTATACCAAAAGGTACTTGAATTTGATCGACCGCATACTTATGAACAGTGGAAGCAAGCAGCTATTGACCGACAACAAACCTATATCCATATGAAAGCAAGACTATGAGCACACCGAGGGAATACCACTCCCCAACAAAATAGGAGTGGGTGGGCACCAAGAGGACAACTCACTGACCCCAATGCTATGGACACGTCGGCCAGAAGAACTTGTGGATGAATTGTGGGAAGTGAAGAAGTAGATCCCCACATGATGCAAGGAGGATTCATACCTAGGGGAAGATATGCACCACGAGGAGGATTTATACAAGGGCAAAGGAGGGCAAGAGACCTCAGCGAAGTTGAGTGCTATACCTGTCACAAAAAGGGACATCTCAGTCGCAACTGCCCCCAGCACATGTGGAACCAACGAAGTCAAGGACGTGAAGCAATAGTAGATGACAGAAGCGTCGTCGAAGATGACACAGTGCTTGTAGCATGCACTCAAACACCCCAACAGCAAGCCAATACATGGCTTAGAGGGATGGCCAGTGCGGGAGAAGAAGTACAAGAGCTTGTCATGAGGGACCTTGTTGGATGAGAGGGTTTTCAAAATGCCTGAACCCATCGGCCTGGGTGAGGGTGGTCCACAATTTTAATTCTGTAATAGTGACTATGTGATTTCAATCTATGCGCATTCCCGTCTCTATCAGAACTAGTAATGCAATGGCTGACATCAAAGGACTTGTAGACTCAGAAGCTACCGACTGTGTTACATATCGACCAAAGACACTTACTCACAGGTTATGACTACTCGAGTAAGCAGTAATTAGTCATGGACTCACACATCAGTCAGCGTATTAGCAATCCTAGTATCACATGTACAATACAATGACTTGATACTAGGATCCGGGTAGTAGGGATTGGATTCAAGAGGTGCTTCAAAGCCCTCTTACTGTAGTACTTAAGATGTAGTCATTGAAGACCTAGCTCTCCAGCTTGGTCTTCTTGAATTGCCACTAGCATTCCTCTTCTACTCTGTGAGATCTAAGGGCTCTCTCCCTTTCTCCACTTGTGCTCAGAAGCAACCATTGTCTCGTGTCCAAGTGTCATCGGACCTTGTGACCATACATATCACGTGACTAGTACCGTCTGTGTATATCTGTCATCGCTAAGTTGTATCGTGCCCCACATCAGAGCCTAAGTCAAGGCTAACGTTCATTGGCAACGTAACAGACTGCTTCATGAGCCCTGCATTCATTTGACAAATGAGGTTGGGGACAAGACCCCTACAGAAACCAAAGAAAATATGGAACATCGACAACACTGTGAATAAAGATGGATTGATCACTCATTACATTGACCTAAAAGTACAGACAAAAGGAGTTCACAGAACCATATGATTCCTCGTCACAAACATAGGAAATGAAGACCTTGTTCTCGGATACCCCTGGCTTGCAACCTTCGAACCACAGTTTAATTGGGCTAGTGCAGTTATAAATGAAAAAGCACTGCCTGTAATTATCAGATCCATGAACCCCCAAATACCCAGTGAAGATCCTATCATAACAGGCACACAAACGCAAGACTCCCACTTACAAGCCACAACATTCACCGAACTCGCAATCAAAGTGCAACAATATACCACAAAGGCAGAAGTACCAACCCCATATCACAAGTTCAGCAAGATATTCAGTGAAGAGGAGTCAAAACATTACCCACCCAAATGAGCTTGGGATCATGCCATCGAGTTTAAAAAGGATGCGCTGGACGCAGTAGACTGTAAGGTATACCCCATGAACTGAATCGAGGATCAAGCAGTACAAGAGTTCATCAAGAATGAACTTGAAAAGGGGTATATCTGCATATCAAAATCACCATACGCATCCTCCTTCTTCTTTATCAAGAAAAAAGACGGCAAACTACAACTGGTACAGGACTACCGGAAGATAAACGCTCTCACAGTGTGCAACCAATACCCACTCCCACTCATAACTGATCTCATCCGTGATCTGAGTAATGCACATATATATACAAAACTCGATGTTCGCTGGGGATACAATAACGTCTGCATTCGGGAAGGAGATGAACCTAAAGCCACGTTCAAAACATGATATGGGCTTTTCGAACCCACGGTCATGTACTTTGGACTCACCAACTCACCAGCTACGTTCCAAACTATGATGAACTACATCTACCGTGATGTCATACTCAAACACGAACCCCTAGGAATGACAATATGCATCTACATGGACGACATCAGTATTGCAACCCACACGACTATGGATGATCATATTGCCACAGTAACGGATGTACTGACAGTTGCTCATAAACACGACCTCTACTTCAAACCAGAAAAATGCACCTTCCACACCCCATCGATGGATTACCTGGGGGTCATCCTTGAAAAGGGGGTGACATGTATGGACCCAGCCAAAATAGTGGGTGTGGACACCTGGTGTTACAGATCGAACCGAGACTCTTACTCACCAGTTATGACTATGGTGTAAGAGGTACTTAGTCATGGACACTTACATCAGTCAGCAGTGGAAGGTCGTCAAAGGTTGTGGAATGTGAGTAGCACATGTGATACTTGTATGATAACCGACCTAGGAGGCACTTCAAAGCCCTCTTCACTTGTATATAAACCACTAGTAGCAGACCAAGGCTCTTCAGCTTGGTCTTTCTGAATTGTCACTTCGATCATCAGATGGCTCTCTCTCTCTCTCTCTCTCTCTCTCTCTCTCTCTCTCTCTCTCTACCTCATCCAAAGCACCAGCTGTCAGATAGAATGTACCTCAAAGGAGAAGACTCTACGACAAGTATCCCGCGTTCCTGGTTAGTTGAACCCACGGGAACTAGGAGGAAGGACCATCATGTGTATCAAGGAATGCTGCATAGCATCCACATATCACCTACATGTGATTGCCATATCACTGAGTGTCCCGAGTGAGATGACCAAACCATTCACCTAAGTCAGGTGGACATATAGTGACTACGTAACATTAAGACCAAGCTCTTCACCATGGCGTGTCTCACTACAAGAGATCATTGGGTATTCCAACCCTATTCCATTGAAAGCCAAGGACATCGCAACGTCCCAACAAGATATCTAAAAGAAGCAAGGTGGAGGACTATCAGAGGAAGTACCAGATACTACGTGGACATCCCTACAAGACCTTCAAGGCACTATCCCATTGAGTTCAACTTTCCTCACTTTTGCTGGTGTGAAGCTACTTGGAGCATACTCCACCAGCATTGGAACATCACAAGACCCACAGGAGACGAATATAGGTGTGACATATTCGAGGACAAAGTAATATATGACAGAGATCAGGGACCCATTGACAGACAAGAGGAGGAAAACAACAACAGCATCCTTCAAAACCCAATTCATAAGTGTGGATCAGATCGGAGGGACAGATATTCCATACCCTTTTCCCTGGCAGTATCATATATGTCCATAGCTTCAGGGCTGATGTCTCTCATCTGCTGAGCAGCCCTATCTGCCTTCAGCCATCCTTTGGTCTGCTTCTTAAAGTGCTTGCTGAGGGTTATAAATGCCTCAGCACTAAGCCCCAGGCCATTATCCAAGCACTTCCAACACTTGAGAAGTGAGGGAACTATCATATAGAAGTGGATGTCAACCATGCACATGCTAAATGCATGGATAATGCATACCAATCCAGACCAGCTTCTTCCAATTAAAATGATTCATATGGGCATCAAGGACCTCTTGCCAATGAGCCAATGTCATTCCTCGTAGGCTTCAGGAGATGTTGTTAAGTGGGGCCTATAATGTTTCTATTATTTCTCCATTGACCTGCTTTGCTCCAGGAATGAAGCTAGGTGAGTAGCAGGGCAAGCAGGAGTCCTGATGTCCGTGAATATGGAACAGTCCAATGCCAGTCCAGAGCTCCAAGGATCTAGGCAGAGACAGCCCTGGACTCTTTGAAACCCTGTCCTTGAAGTTGACACAATATTGGCACATAATGTCATACATGACACTCAGTAAAAAAGAAAAGTCAACAAAAGTCAATGTAAAGTCAGCTAAAAGTCATTGACTTTTTGTTAACAAATGTCCTATTTTTTTGACTGACACAAGTCAGGTTTTAGTCAAACAAAGTAAGGCCAAGGTCAATGTATGGTCAGTTGGAAGTCATTGACTTTTTGTTGACTGATGTCCTATTTTTTTGACTGACAAAAGTCAGGTTTCAGTCAAACAAAGTAAGGCCAAGGTCAATGTGTAGTCACTTGATAGTCAATAACTTTATTGACTTCCAACTGACTATGAAAGTCAATGCAAAGTCATTTGAAAGTCAATGACTTTTCATGACTGTTCATTGACTAGCACCTGACTATGGAACTCAAATGGCAGTCAAATATTAGTCAACTAATAGTCATCTCACAGTCAGGTAGCAGTCACACCAGATTTGCCACATTCATAATTAAATATTATTATTATTATTATTATAACAGTAATAACAGTAATAATAATAGTAGTAGTAATATAGTAATAGGTGCCGCAGGTGGGGGCCAGGCGATACAGGGTGACGGTGGGTGCGGCAGCGGTAGTGGCGGTATTGGAGTGGCGTCGAATGAGAGGTGTCGGGGGGGCATTGGATGTGTCGGATGGGCGGCGTCGGGTGGGGTCGGATGTGTCGGATGTGGGGGGTGCAGCGGATGTGGTGTCAGGGCGGCGGCGGACGTGGCGGTATGGAGGTGGGGTTGAGTGTGTCAGATGCGGAGGTGCGGGTGCGGCAAATGTAGTATTGGAGCGGTGGCGGACGTTGGGGTGTCGGGGTGGCGGCTGGTGTAGAGGCGATGAGGTGGCGGCGGTGTTCGTGACGGAGTCGGGGAGGCGGTGGTCGTAGTAGCGGCGGGGTCGGTTGCGGTTGCGGTTTCGGCGGGGCAAGTTGGCTTGCGTGCCGCGGATGGTGTAGGGGCGGGTGAGTGGGCAGCCCCTACGTGCGAGGGGAGGTGGGGGTGACGGCGATGTTGTGGTCGCCATTGCCCTGCACAAGTTCGGATTAGAGGAAAAAAGAAAAGGAAAGAAAAAAAAACTTATCTTGTTGTTGCCAATTGAAGCGGGTGGCTTGTGTGCACGCAAAGAGTGCACAGCAGGTGAGGGCGTGCCTGTATGTGC
>WNGR01006466.1_pt1 | contig 13065 bp, 20 predicted proteins | sample 5407581 | NCBI WGS metagenome assembly WNGR01 (sample SAMN13153383, study PRJNA577476) | soil metagenome | isolation source: 80 cm soil or saprolite under Garry oak tree replicate 2 | place: USA:California | collected 2016-06-15 | reverse complement strand
AAAATAGGCGCCGAGAGCCTGCTCAAAGCAGCGGCCGAAGAGCAGCGTTGCCCGACTGTCCTTTTCTTTCCAACCATCGAGGTATCGATAGCGATAGCTTCTCGGACAGCGCAGGTACTGCGCGGTTTGGGTATAGCTATAGGTCATGACCAGCTTCCCGGCTCGCCGCAGGGGCGAATTCTTCCCAATCAGCCGCGGGAGCAAATCCGTCGAAATTCAGGAAGGAATGACCATTCAACACGGTGTGTGAGACGCGAATAATTCCTTGAAGGCCGAGCAATGCTTTTTCGTCGAGTTCGTCCCTACCGAGCAGATCGGTGTTGTAGCCGAAATCTCGCAGGAACCAGCTGAGTCGCCACAGTGCTTTGGGTGTGCAGTAGATCCGGCCAGACAGTGAATGGCCACGGTGCTGTTTAGGCTCAAGAACCGCGAAGCGCAGGAGGTAAAAAGGTCTGCTCGGATGCCAACGGTAGAAGGCTCGATCCACACGGACGAGGAAGACACCTTCAAGCTCATCGGAGCCATTTCTGCTTTCGCGATGCAGGCCGGNNNGGAATGTGGCGTGTCATGAGCCGACCTCCTGCGATCTGGAATAGCTATTGAGCTTGCAGAGAAGGGCTGGCCGGTCTTTCGTCGCCCAGTCAGCTAGACTCGTAATGAAGGCTTCAATCTGCTCGCGAGAGGCATCCCGCAAGTTAGGGGTACCGCAGGAATCAGCGGCATAGGCTTTAACCAGATTGGCATCGAGCTGATGGTGGCGGATCAGGAGGCAGAGGCGATCCCGAAGGGAGGCTTGGCCGTTCTGGTGGCCATTGCTGTTTGCAGTCGGTGCTGCCTTACGCGACTCGGATGGGCTGTAGGTCTTAGGTTCCCAACCGAGTTCCTCGACAGAGCAAAGGCCGATACCGTAGGCCTTGCGAAGAGCGCGATTGACTGCTCGTGTCTCGGCGACCCGCATTTCAGCACCGCGAACAAGCGGGGAGACGTTAGAAGGATCTGCATCGCCATAACCGACAAAGCCTTTCGAGCTTTTCGACTTGTGAATGATGGCTTTGAAAACCCATCGGTTATCGGCTGGATAAGAGAATTTCTCCTGAATGGCTGTTCTGATTCCTAAACATCGGCGCCGCGCGGCGATTTGAAGGAGACCGGTGTGCGTGACGTACCAAGCGCCGTCTAGCAGTTGCAAATCGCCATGTGCGAATGACAAGCAATGTCGTTCGCTCAACTCTTTGAGGCGGATGATCGCCACCTTCGGCAGGCAGCCCCACGTTGCTCGCGCTAATTTGAGATTCGACCTGTAGGTGCTTATTCTTCTCTTCATAAATCTCCTATAATGCATGGTATTGTATGTCTATAACACACATTGCGTCAAGGACTTTCTGCTAGCAAATCACACACACCTGAATACAATGTGGTTGGCATGAGAAAGGACACTGCTCTCTCTTTCCGTATTCCAGGACGGTTGAAAATGGAACTCGAGAAGGTGGCCTTAAGCGAGGGTCGTAGCCTCGCACAAATTTGTGAGGTGTTTCTGGCCGGAGGGCTGGAGAGCTACAGGAAGGAAGGCTCGAAGTACCTTCAACGGTTTCTCTCTCGCCAAAAGAAAGACGAGTCCGAATGACGAGATCGCGTCCTATTGGACTTGTGTCGGGACCGACTTTGAACTATGCGAATCGCTGCTTACTTGTTGAGAGGATACGCTTATTCGACAACCTTTGACCTTTGACGCTGCAGGAACTCAGGGTCGCAATCCTGCAAAGCCGGGTGAGCCTCAAACTCCTCCATCGTCGGCTCCCTTCCGATCTTCTTCACGATTCCCGTTTCGTTCACAACGTATTCCACTTCGCAATCTGGAAAGCCCTCGTAAACAACGCGAAACCGGTATTCATTGCTTTGCTTTCGGCGAGCGAGCATGGCCCTCAACGCCGCCCTCGATTCTAGCGAGCCGATCGGGAAATCTTCGGGGCGAGGGGCATTTCTCAGTGTAATCCATTTACGTCCGTATCATTGGACTTTTTCATTTGGGAACCATTCTGGCAGCGCGCCCGACGTTGCATACGCTTCCAATTCTTCGCGCGACTTAAGGTCAAATGCATCCCCCGAGCTGGCAGTTTGGATTTCGACAGACTGCTTAGCTTTGCCCTCGGCGCGTTCAACTAATTCCTGCGTCAGCTGCAATCTCTTCACGATGAGAAGAGTCCGAAAATGCTCCTCATTTTGCCTGTAGTTTGCCTGCTTTCGGGCAAATTAACAAACCTCCGTCGAGCTCCTGCAGAGAATGCGTCTTGGACGGCGTAGTTCCTCCCACCAATGTCCTGTCCGGATAAGAACTAATTCCAATATCGCAGGCCGATCACATAAATCGCGGGCGACGATACCAACGCCAGGGCCCATTTTGTGCGCGCGCTCCAATTGAATCCGCCGCAAGCCCAGGCGGATGAAATCCGCAAGGCACTTGGCGGGAATGCTGGTACCTAGGGTTGCGCGGTCTCCGACAGCTCCGGCATTCGAATTGACAGAACCGCGCTCGTGCGGCGCTTCGCCTGGTGGGCTCATTGCTTGTAGCCATGGAGAGGAGGTCGCGATACCGGGCGGAAGCGTCAAATTGTATTTGGACGATTCTGGATTGAATCGCGACTCGGCCAACCTCGGCCTTCCGAGGCGCAAGCTGACGAAATTCTGGACGGCCTCCGCGAGGCTTTGCAACGAAAACTATCGGCCTTCGCGCTCCCGGACCGCATTCGCGTTCCCCTTTATGTGGGTTTGTCCGACGCTGCTGGAAAACTTCTGAGGATCGATTTCGCAGCGAAAAGCATCGATTGTGTGTCCCTCATGCCTGAATCGGATTATTACTCCCTGCTTACGCCCTCATGGCAAATCAGGCGCGTTCTCGATAAGGCCATCACTTGGGAAGAGTTTGCGCTCACCTTTCGCGTACGGTTGAATCGCAAGCCAGACGTATACCAGACGCTGATGCAAGGCTTTCTGCTCATGGAACCGGAAGATATGAACTGGTTCTACAGCAAACTCGTGGAAATCGAGCAGCGTCAGAAACGCATAATCATCGAAGCGTGTGGAACGCGCTATTCCATGGACCGCTACTGCCCTCATCAGGGAGGAGATCTCAGCCAGGGTTGGCTCGGTGACGGGAGGTTCTGGACCTGCCCCAGGCACCGTTGGCAGTTTGCCCTGGATAAAGAGGGCCAGTGCCTCACGAGCAACGGCAGCATTCACGCCGTGTGCCTCGAAAATGATTAGGCCCTGCGCGTCAGATTAACTGCAGCGCAGTAAACCCAAGCCTCAAATTTAATTTTGCCTGCGCCAAACAAGCCCGTCTTAACGGTTGCTGATTGTGTGGAGTAATAACATGCGAAGGGCTACGCTGAAGTTTACCAACGATTCAAAACGCTTGATCCACACGACCCCAGGAACTGCCTTCGACCCTAGACTAACGCGCTGTTATCTCGTCAGACTGGATCCCTCCTACGCTGGACGAAATTGCGCGTCAGATTAGGCGATTGAAATACGACGAAGACGAATCCGCTGCGGCCGTTTTGACAGAAATTCTCCGTTATGTCGATCATCCGTCAGGGCGACGAAAAAACCGATGACAGCGGCTATCCAGACGGGTTATCACTCCGCCCTCCCGTCTCCTCCGAAAAGCAGAGCCCATGCCGATTCAGGGGAGTGTAGTTGTAAACTTTTCGATCTGGTGCTGTGCCGGATCGACCGGGCGGATTGTACGGACACAGGAATCTTAGATGTTCATGAATCCAACCTTCCTTGCCCACCCGATCGGATAAGAACCAGAGCACTTACAAGAAGGATGGCGCAAAATACCTGCACTGCCACCACTGAAATCTGCGTTGTTGGAAGTGGAAGCGCCTGTTACGTCAAGATTCAAATTTTACCGATTTGGAAGCAGCGAAATTCCTTTTGCCGCGAGCATGCGTGCGTCGGTCGTAACCAGAGTTAGATCGAATACTTTGGCGGTGGCCGCGAGAAATGCGTCAGCCGGATCTCGGTGGGACAGGCGCGTCTTGCTGGTTGCGAGCGCAACCTCCGCGGTGAGAGGAGCTTCCTTGAGCGGGGCTATCGCCATCGACTGCGCGACCCATTCGTCGACGCTCACTGTGAGGAACACGCGTTTCTTCTCGACCAGAATCACGAATTCCCAAACACTAATTGGAGAAAGCCATTTTTCATTTGCCGGATCCTCAAGTGCTCTCCTGACGCGGGGCACCATTTTCTCTGGCTGGACCACACCAGTTTGCCGCCGATAGTGCTCAATTCACCCGAAACAATCGACAACCGCAATTCTTCAGTCAGTCGTTTCAGCTCGCCGAAGGTGTATTTCTTCGGCAGCTTCATCCTAATGTCCTGCTCCACCTGACGGCGCTGGACCGGGGGAAGCTGCATCTCGAGCGTCTCAGCATATCGCTCAGTGACGGGTAGTCTCCTCGGTCGGCCACCCGGGTTGCCGGACTTGCCTGGGCGGAAGCGGAAGGCGACCGGCGGGCGCCCGTAACCAACCGGCTCCTTGCATTCCCTGTTCTCAGGGATTTTTTCCCTGTTATTCGGAGGTTCGATCCTGCGTTGGCCAGTGTCGGCACTACCCCGGTCGTTCCGCCCATTCGGAGGATGATCGTCGTCCTCGGATGCAGCTCCAGCCGGATGCTGGATTCCATGCGACGGCGTCACTGGGGTGGCCCCATCAGCGGCTCCCGGGTTTAACGAAGCATTGGATTGATTTTCGGTAGCGGTTGTTGAGCTGTCCACGATTGCCTCCTTCTCATCTGCACTGCCTGCTACGGCGTTTTCATTGGCTTCTCTTTTTGTCATGATGTTCTCCTATTAGGGGCCGCCAAAGCCGCCTGCGCGGAGCGGCCCACACGAGCCTAGTTTCAGGGCGAGGGGACCCGGGGGAATACGACTTGGCAGAAAATTTACGGGGCGAAATGTCTATGGAAAGTAAACACGGGGATGATGCAAGAACTCAGACCGGGGCAGGTCAATCGGTCTTCTAGGAAGAGGGAATGGTGGCGAAAACCTCGTTGGAAAACCCGCTTTCGTTCGATTGAGCATCGACGGCCGTTACGACGTAGTAGTAAGTCTTTCCCTTCTCGATCGCTAAATCTTCGAAAGAGGTTCCCGAAACTGGCGTAGAGGTGAGCAGTGTATAAAACGCGCCCGATTGCGTGCTGCGATAGACTCTGTAGCCGACCACTACCGATGTGCTCGGATTCCAGGAAAGGATCACTGAGTGAGCTGTGACTTGTACATTTGGTCCCGACTGGTTTTGGGCTGTGACGCCCGCGCAACCTGATAGCGATATTATTCCGACGACCAGACCAATGGCGGGCAGAAGCCCACTGCGCCTCGAATCAGCAACTCTGGTGCGGGACCGGCTCACCCTATGGGGCTGGTTCATAGTTATTGGCCGCACTCACGCTAAATCGGAGCGATTATGCCCAACCTTGCCTGTGGGAAACTACTGTACCTTCGGGCAGCTTCCGGACAGGTTAAATAGCCCTGGCTTCCGGCCGGACCCAGATATCGCTGCGAGATCGGGGAGCGCCCCAGGGACAAGCCCTTTCGCCCCATGTTCCGAGGTACTGGTTCAGCGTCGACATGCTAGGCCGTTCCTCCTCAATCGATCGACAGATATGGTTACCTGGGGCGGAGTTGCTTTCCTCCACCCAATTAGATCGTGTCGGTATCAGACAGGGCTGATTGAATTCAATTACTGCTTCGATGGATGCCGGGGCGTTCATTGCCGAGCATGGCTCTTGGAATCGACGCATGCGGAGCGGCTATCAGGTCGTATTTATTCCGTTTTACAACGGCTCTCCGGCGGGACAACCAAAAGCGTTTTTCTCTGGATTCGTGCCGAGCGCAGCAGGTAAGGAGGTCTACGGACGCATGGTCGGCGTTGCTGTCGCAGCCGACGGCTCCCTCTTGATTTCAGATGAAGGCCAAAACTCATTTGGCGCGTGTACTACGACCCGAGACCAAACACACGGTAGGGAATTCTAGCTCGTTAAAGAGCGGGCTCGCAGCACGGTCTCACGAGACTCTTCTGGTGTCAGATTAATGGATGCTCAGATTATGCGCGCCGCTTGCGAGCGATGTAGCCGTACTCACCGCCTGTAGAATCCACCAGGTATGTCTCGCCCACCCGTATTGACTCGTCATCATGCGCCTGCTCAGATAGTCCAACAGAACAGGACCGACCTGAATGGCCGCGTAAAGAGATGCGTTGCCGGCGAAAGGGCGAAATATGGGGTTCAGCTCGTGCGCTTCACCGCTGGAGAGCGCCTGCCGCGTAGACCACGCGTCAAACGCCGCTGCGCTGTGTTGTGCAATGGTGAGCGCCAACCACTCACGACGCCGAACCTTTTCAGAACGGTCCTGTAACCTAAATTTCGATACAGATACGGGTTCCGATAAAGACGCGGGCGCGGCAGAGGCTTCTGCGCTAGATGCATCGGAGACTGGGGGCAACTCCTCGGATACCCGAAATTTGGAGGTGGGAGGCGGGTTCGCAGCCTCAGTACGATCCGAGGAAACGGCCAAAGCGCTGGTATCTGGCTTAGCGCTTGCTTCTGAGACCGCCGCTGGAGTGACCTCGGCTAGAGCTCTGGAGACTCTGGAAATCGAATCTTGTGGAATCGCTGGAATTTGCAGAAGCAGCACAGCTATTGTCAGGATCATTTTAACTGATACTGCTACTTCGCTTCCAAAGTTAGAGGCGACAAACCTAGCTCTTTCAATAAGATCGAATCTTGTCATCAACGCTGATAGCAGCCATTTACCTATTTTGTCCAATATTTTTACGAGATCTTCCCGGCCCACCGGTGGTCTCTCTTTGTCGTCCAGAATCAGCGGTCAACGACTTGGTAGTCATCGCCCCTTTAGAGGAGTTTGAGCTCATCCACTGACAGTCGGAGCGACGGGGTAAGTGACTGCCTACTTTCCCGCACGGACACTACTGCTCGCAGCCTCAGAACTCGTGATGATGTTCACCGCATTGGTCACCGCAACCTATGTCCGATTCAGGGCTGACGGCACAATCATGCTCTTTTACGAAAATGGAGGGGAGCGAGTCGCGATCGTCTGCCTTGTCTGTTTGTTGTGCATCTACTATTACGATCTGTACGATTCCACTGTACTTGCTAGTGCCCGCGAGGTCTTCTTGTGGCTGGTTCAAGTTGTGGGCACGTCATGCATCATCCTAGCCGTACTCCTATTTTCTTTATCCCTCCATTCAGATACGTACGAGCCTATTTGTTCCTGCAGTTCTCTTCATGGGCGCCTGTCTGGTCAGTTGGCGAAAAGCTTTTTCCATCGTCAACTATTCCCCGGCGCTTGCGGAGAGAGTCGTTTTGTTAGGCGCAGGACCGTTAGCCGAATCCGTGGCCACGGAAATTAGGCGTTGTCCTGAGCTTGGCTCGGCTTTATGTCCGCTGGCACGGACTCAGTTTTAAATGGATTCCCGCATCTTGGAGATTCGGAGGAATTGGCCGAGAAGGACTGGGAAGCTTACGCGCCAGCATTCCCGGTAAGGGCCTTGCGGATTTCATCTGCCTGGGCTTGAGGCGGATTCAATTGGAGCGCCCGCATAAAATCACGCCTTTGGCGAAACAGAGTGGGACTTTGCCCGTAAGAGTTTCATAAAAAGCCGATCCGTCCTCAATGAATACCCACGGGCCTTAACTTCCAACAATTCCTCAACCGGCACGTTTCTGCGCCGATCACTCATCGTTACAATGAGTCGACCTTTTCGGCCACGACAATCAGGTAGGCGGCATCATAGGTTCTGGGTCGGCTGAGGGGAGTTTGCTACACTCTCGGGGGCGGGGACGTGCGTTCGGGGAGGGGCGGGGCGCGGCCAGCTTTGTCTTCTAGCGGTCTCCCCGTGGGACTGGCCGTGCGTGCACACAAGCGGCGGGCGATAAGGTCGGCTGCCGCTGTAACTGCGTAGTTGTATTGGGTTTCGTGGGCAGAAGGCCCGGCCCCTTCGAGATTGGTGAACCGGCCGAAAACGGATTCACGAGATTACAGTGATTCCCGTATTGAACAGACAGGCGGCCACATCGACTATATTGAGCCTGTACCGGATACCCAACCATTCCGCCAGTGAGGCGGTTCATGAGTGAGAGCTCATTGCCCGCCAAAATCCTTATCGTGGACGACCACATCGCGGCCCGGATAACCGTCCGCGAGATTCTAGATTGGCACGGGTTTCAAGTTTTGGGCGAAGCCAAGGACGCAAAACAAGCCATCGAAAAAGTCATCGAGTTAAAGCCCGACATTGTCGTCCTCGATATCAATATGCCGGGAATGAACGGCGTCCAAGCCGCCCACGACATCCGGCGTATCTCTCCTCAAACGAAGATTGTGTTCCTAACAATCCATGACTCTCCAGCCGTTTCGCACGCTCTTCGGGTGTGGGCGCATGGATTCGTGTCCAAATCCGCCGCTGGCACTGAACTGCTTCACACGCTGAATCGCCTCGCCGGAATCCCGCCAGATGGCTCGTTAAAACCCGCCGAGCCGCCGCATCCACTCGCGTGGCAGTGCCAAGAACACCCACATAAAGCCCGGCGAGTGCTCACGATCTCTCGCTCGTTGCGGTACACTCCCACGAAATCTGGCGCTCCAACGCCGCTGTAATTCGGGAAACGGATTCACAGGGCATAGGGTAATTCCCCTATTGAAGTGGCGAAAAAGTACAGGGAATATAGCCTGCCCAAACGGGGGCTAGCCGTCACTTCCACGTGTGGCCGGATTGCAAGTCGGAGGCCTAGTTGGCCGCCCGAATCCTTATCGTGGACGACCACTACGCTGCGCGAATAACGATTCGCGAACTTATGGAGTGGCATTCCTTCCAGGTATGTGGTGACACCCAGGAGGGCAGAGGAGCTATCGAAAAAGTTAGCGAGCTGAAGCCGGATATCGTCGTGTTGGATATCAACATGCCGGGAATGAATGGCCTCCAGGCGGCCCAAGAAATTCGTCGAATCTCGCCCGGAACGAAGAGTGTGTTCCTAACAATCCACAATGCCCCAGAAGTGGTGGAGTGTACTCGGCTGTGGGCGCATGGATTCGTGCCCAAATCCGCCGCTGGCACTGAACTGATTCCCACGCTGAATCGCCTCGCCGGAATCCCGCCGGATGGTTCAATAAAATCACGTAGCGCCGCAACGGATTAGATGTGCGAGGGCGGGTCGAATATGGGACTGAGTGGAGTGGAACTGTAATGAGCCGCGCTTCGTTGTGATGACGATTGAATGCACACTGTAAAGTGAGGCAGAAGGTCCACGTTGCCACGCGCGCCCGGATTCGCGCAGATGGGAAGCCAATATACATCGTGCATTAAGTGCGACAGCGAATTTGATGTTTTGTTCCCAAAAAATTGTGGGCGGTCCCTTCCCTGCGTAGAGCCGGGGCCGCGAGGCTCCGGCCTTTTGCTTTTCAGGGCAGAATCCGCCGCACTGGAGGTACCCGGCCCCAATGGATAAACCACACAAGCAGGTAATAACAACCTACCCAGTGGCAATCAAATCTGGACAAAGGCGAGTGCACGTGCAAAATCCAATTCCGTGGAACGCCCACAGCGAAAAGGTAAAATGCCCGAAATGTGAAACGGTATTTATCGTGACAAAAGGTTTTCCGAAAGGGCAGCTACTAGAGGAGCTTGAAACGCAGCACAAGAATCAGAAAACGCATCCCGACTTTATTCCATCTGAACCAACGTGGACAGCAGTTAGGGAATGTGATTGTGGCCTGTAGCCCGGTGCGCTGATTCCGGAAAATGGGGACCAGGAGACGGAATGGCGAAATCACAGCTTAAAGCCAGACACAAAACGCGGAAGGAGTCTTTTTCTTACCAGCGCGTTAAAACAACTAAGCCTTTCCTTGTTCAAACCTGAAGAAGACGCATTTCCCAAAAGAGGGAACTAGCGCGAAGGAGTAGACCGTGCCAGCCCCGCGCATAGATCACCTCCTCGGGAACCACAAAAAGGGCCCCGATGCAGTTTCTCGGGCCTGCGGAAAAAGGGATCGTCGCCAGTCGATGACGATGTTGTGAATTCTCAGGTCGAAAGCGATCTGGATTGAAACGGTCTGGCTCCTCCCATAGATCGGGATGCCGCTGGATGAAGTAGGGTGGAACGTAGATTTCAGTTCCGGCCGGAACGAAATACTCGCCGAGCCGATCGTCACGCAGCGCTTTACGGGTCAACAGCCAACCAGCTGGATATAAACGCATGGCCTCGTCGATGATTTGTCGTGTATAGACAAACCTGGGCAGATCATCGAGCTCAGAAAAGGTCGTCAGATAGTTGAGCTCGTTAGACAGCCTTTGTTCAACTTCCGGGTGCTGGGAGATCAGATACCAGGTCCAATTCAGAGTGCTCGCCGTGGTGTCGTGACCCGCGACGATCAGCGTGAGAATCTCGTCGATCAGTTGGCGATCCTGCATTAATTGGCCGCTCTGCGGGTCGCGCGCCCGCATGAGCATGCCCAAAGCGTCAGTGGGGCGGGATTCTTTCGTCTTCGATCGATGACCTGAAGAATGCTATTCCCTAAAGCTCGGAACGAGCGTGCAAATGCCATGTTACGCGCCGTTTCCTCGGAGAGGAGATCGAAATGGAAGCCGACCTGCTCGTAATCGTCGCCCAAAATGAAACGGAGCACAACCTCGAGGGCCATGCCGCTGACATCGCGCGTAACTACGTAGTTCTGCCAGTTCTCAACGGGCACATGGTGCGCAAACTCGACGTCCCTGATCGCATACACGCTGGTCCCATACACGGAGGCCTTATAGATATCACCGAGGATTTTGAACTGACGACCCATCCAGTCCAGGAGGTTTTCAGTGGTTCCATATTCCTCTTGAGGGCCGGGCGGTATGCGTCCGTGTTTGACTTCCATATGCGCTCACTTCTGCCCCAGGCATGCGTTCAACGATTAGCCGGGATCGTCATTTTGCCTTTGCAGTTGCAGCTGGGATTTCCATTTTGACTTCCCGGTCGACCCGTAACATACGCCCTTCCCTGCCAGTGTGCAATGTTCCAGCCAGGTTCTTGAGTGCAGAGCCGTTTCGGCGGCTACGGCAAAATCTCAAGCCAATAACTGACGCCTCTCCCACCCATTCCTCAAACACTTTTCCTTCTCCAGTGTCGCTCAGCACCGAAATCTGTTTCGGTCTAGGGCTCGTGAGAAAGGTCAGCAATCGTAGGGCAGCACGGGACGTGGATGCGTCTCTCAGCCAGAAACGAGCATTTTCCAGGGCGAAAAAAAAGCGTGGTGACGGCTGTGAACGTTATAAGTGCAAACCACGAGGCACCGGGCCCTTCTCATAAGGAGGTCGGCCTCGCAGCGGCCCGGTAGACTGTTTCCGTGTTCACCCTAACAGCGCTCGAGCCGGAAGAGGCCTCGACCCGAATTATGTGCGCTGATTTGCACACGCGACAACAGACGCTCGCAATGCTGGATACCGATACGGGGGAGGCGATCGAGAAGAGGCTATGGAAGGTGAATGCCGACGCCCTCCAATCTCGACACCCTGCCAGCCTGATTATTGCGGCTAACGTGATGAGGTTAAGGAGAACCCCGGAGCAGCCGGATACGCGCGTGACCTACCGAATTTTAGCCAGCCCGTTGGGATCCACCTAGTTATTCTTGTCCCGAAGTGTCGCACCGCATTGTGTCTCGCAGGGTCCCATAAAGATGCGCTGTCTCGACGAAGACGCGTGCTGCTGATCCCGAACACCCGACGGTGGCCTGCGGCGCAAAGTGGCGATGCTTAAGCAGCTGAACGGCCATGGTAGCGTTAAGCGGGCTGGTGCTGCTCATTCCCACACTTCCTTGGTCACAAGCTGACTGTACAGCCGGACAGTAACCTTCGATTCTCCGCACCCCCCTTTTCTAGTCTCCTGACCAGCAGATTCCCTGCCTTTGCCTCAGTCACCATTCACGTGCGGACGGACCCCTTACGTCCCCGGATCGTTATGGACGGACAGCCGAGCAAACTCTCTGGGGCCTCCCGCGTGGTCGGGGCTGAAGTTAGTTCCACAGTGCGCCTCAGGAAAAAGGCATGAGAGGCACAGATGGAAATAACGAGCTGCAAGGGTTTGGTTCCCACATTAACGCGAAGGGCGAGTAGGATCGGGCAGCTATTCGGACCGCTTTCATTAGCCTTATTTCTCGCCGCGTTCAATATCGGCTGCGTCGGCGTTACTGCCAGCAAGTCGACCGATACAGCAACGGGCGCGCTACAGATTAATACACCGGCCCTGCCCGACGCGATTACGCAGACGGCCTATTCTGGAGCACTCTCCGCAACCGGGGGAATCACGCCTTATACCTGGAGTGTTACCTCTGGATCTCTACCCCCGGGACTGAATCTGAATTCCTCTTCGGGCGCAATCAGCGGAACACCGACCACGGCAGGAACTTTCACTTTCACGGTACAGGCAAGAGATTCTAGTCCCACCCCGCAAACGGCAACCGCTTCCGCCTCCGTCTTGATCGTTGAGCTTTTGCAGATCACCACGACGAGCTTACCCGATCCGCTGGTGCAGACCAGCTACTCTGCCACTTTGACGGCCTCCGGAGGCATGGCCCCGTACGTCTGGAGCATTTCATCCGGCAGCTTACCGCCTGGCCTGAGCCTAGATAGCTCAAGCGGCGTGATCAGTGGCGTTCCTACGAGCACCGGCTCGTATGCATTCACCGTGGAGGTGAGCGATCCGCCGTCGTTTCCTCAGAAGTCGCAAAAGTCCTTGCATGCGACGGTTCAAGCGAAGACTTTGCAGATCACCACGAGCAGTTTGCCGAGCGGGCAGGTGCAGGCGGCTTATAGTGCGACGCTAACCGCTAGCGGTGGCACGACACCCTACAGCTGGAGCATCACTTCCGGTGCCTTGCCGGCGGGTTTGTCGCTGAGTGCTTCGACCGGTGCGATCAGCGGCACACCCACGAGCTCCGGGAGCTATTCGTTTACGGTGCAGGCGAAGGATTCCTCGGCCACGCCGCAGACCACGACCACGTCGC
>WNGR01013202.1_pt1 | contig 13066 bp, 10 predicted proteins | sample 5407581 | NCBI WGS metagenome assembly WNGR01 (sample SAMN13153383, study PRJNA577476) | soil metagenome | isolation source: 80 cm soil or saprolite under Garry oak tree replicate 2 | place: USA:California | collected 2016-06-15 | reverse complement strand
TACACTCGAAAAGCAGCCTAGCGCCGAGCTGCATAACCTGCTGGCATCACTCGAAGAAGAAGCAGGGCGTTACGTGGAAGCCGTTCGACACTATCAAAGGGCTGTGGACCTGGAACCGGACGACGAACAATATTATTTTGATCTCGGCGCAGAATACCTTATGCATCTGACGCTTGTTCCAGCGACAGAAGTATTCCGCGTGGGCTCCCAAAGATTTCCTGCATCCCCACGGCTTCATGTGGGCAGGGGGTTGGCCCAATTTGCCCTGCGTCAATATACGGACGCGGCAGCTGCGTTTATTGACGCTCTGGAGATCGATCCATCAAGTCCGGACGCGTTTCTCGCCTGGAACGCTTTGCCGACGTTCGTAGTGGTGACCGACTGGGAAAGGATACAGCCACGGCTGCAACGTTTAGCGGAACGATTTCCTGGAAATGCCCAGGCTCTATTCTGCTACGCCGACGCGCTTTTCCGGCAGGGCGTGGCCTCGGATCGAGGAGACGGTCTCGATCTGGCACAATCACTGCTCGAGAAAGTGGTCCATTTGAACCCAAAACTGGCTATAGCCCATCTTGAATTGGGCACGCTTTATGCCCACCGAAAAGAAAGCCAGAAGGCCGTTGCCAGTTTCCTCACGGCAATTCGGTTGGATCCGAACTCCGAAATGGCTCATTACAGGCTTGGGCAGACTTATCGAGACCTGAATCAACTGGCTTTGGCCGAGTGGGAATTGAATCTTTATCAAAGGTTGTCTCGAAATCATCAGAACCAAATGGCGCAAACCCGGAGTGCGATTCGACAGTTCGTGCTTGCAAAACCCGCTTCCCAGCCGGTTTTGACGGAGAAGAAAGCACCTTTGTGAAAGTTTCAGTCGCTCATGAAGAGGTGAGGTTGTCGCGATTGTGTCGCGAGAGAAAGGAGTGACAAGAAATGAGCAGAATGCCGTTGAGGCGCGGTAATTGTGCGTGGCAGCATCTCGTCGCTCTGTGTATTGCCATTTTCGTAGGGTTTCCAAGCGCCCTAACTGCAGCCGACGCACGGAAGGTGCTTCCCGATCACGTTCCTCCCAAGCGCTCCTCGCAAATTGAAGACGGCTTTGCATAAACTCCGATCTGCCGCGTGAACCTTATCTGCCATGGAACCGCTGGTGGTGGACACGAATGTTTGACGCCGGTTTCAAGTGGATTCGGATTGGACAATACGAAAACAGCTCTGATCGTAGAGTTGGGATTGGATCGAGCAGAAGCGCGGCGTGTATTCAAGCGCGCAGGAGCTGGAGGATGCGGTAGATTCCTTGGTGGAGAACGGCGTCAACATTCAAGTGCAGCTGCTGTATGGCAATCCCATGTACACAGCCGCTGCCGGCAAGATGCCCGATGCGATCACTCCCGAGCCGGGGTCGTTGCATAATGCAGACCGCAGCCTCTATTCGGTATTTTGGCCTCCGAAGACACCCGAGCAAATCGCCGCTTTCAATCGCTATGTGAAATGGATGGTGGATCACTTCCACACTCGCATCCATTACTGGGCACTGTGGAACGAACAGGACATAAGCTACTGGAACCCCGTACCCAATCCAGAAGAATATGGACTGCTTCTTAAATCCTTTGTGCAGGTCGTCCACGATGCCGACCGCGACGCCAAGGTTATATACGGCGGTCAAGCTGACCCCTCTCGCGATTTCACGAAGCGCGCGCTGGATACTTGCCAGTGCGCCTCCGGCATTGATGTCTACGCCTACCATACTTATCCCGGCTACGGTCAGAACCTGAATCCGGAAACCATGGACTACGGAGCCTATCTGACAGAGTCGCCCAAGCTGCTGCGTCAGCTGGTCCGGAATTATCCCGGAATTCGATCTGACGTTCCGTTTTTTGACGACGAATTCAATTCCATTCCGTCGTGGAAGGGATCGGATGAGTCTGTCCAGGCCAAGTACGTTCCACGCGGGCTGGTGTATAACCTGGCGGCGGGCGTGAAAACATTTGTCTGGCTGTTGACAGCCGGAACCGATGGGAACGAGTACGACGACTTCGGTCTGATTCACGGCATGACCTTTCACGGCAACGACTTTACCGCGCGTCCCGTGTTCCAAGCGCTGCAGAACACCAATGCACTCTTTTCAGACACGAAGTTTGATCCTACGATCGAAATCACGGCTCCCGACCTGCCCGCCCTCCGCCGGCAAACAGGGTTTCCATTCATGAGCTTCGCCTTCCGTTCCCGATCAGGAAAGGCCATCGTGGCTTACTGGCTTGCCGCCCATAGTCTGCCAGGAAATGTATTCCCGCCGATTTACGGGGACCTCTCACTAAGGAACTCGGGCATAACGCATCCCGTGTTGGTTGACGTTGTTTCGGGGGAGATCAGGCCCATCGAATGGAAGCGGGAAACAACAGACACGCTGCAAGCATTGCCTCTGAAGGACAGCGTCATGGCCATTACCGATGAGAGTTATTTTGACTGGCCGGTTCTTCCGGAAGCGCCGAGTTCGCTAAACGTAACTTTCAGTGGAAACTCCTCGCAGCTCATGTGGAGCCTCCACGGCGGAGAGTCTAAAGGTATTTTGGTGGAACGCCGGATTGAAAGCCGAACCGGAAACGGAGCCCGCTGGGAACGAGTTGCGAAACTGGAGAACACCGCGACCGAGTACACTGATCCCGGTGCCGCGAACGCCCAGAATGCTGCTTATCGTGTACGTGCGTACAATGACGCGGGCGAGTCGGCCTATTCCAACATCGCACGAGCGACCGTTCCGAGCCATTAGAACTTAAGGCGTCACGCTAGAAGGTGTATTTCAAAGCGAACTCAATCTGCCGGTTGTCTGTCGCAGTACTGGTGATGCTGGCGCCTCCGGCCTCGTCCACCGTGCTGCCGGGCAGGCTGAAGTTGGGATGGTTCACCATGTTGAAGAACTCGGAGCGGAACTCGACCTGATGAGTTTCGTGTATCTTGAAGCTCTTTTGAAGGACGAAATCCATATTGAAAAGGTGCGGGCCGCGCAGATTACCAATCCGCGAGTCACCGAAGACATGCGCGATCTGTTGGCCGGCGGCCAAAGGCGGCGCGACGAATACTGCCTGGTTATACCAGCACGCCAGTGTCTGGTGACCCGGATCACAGCCAAGATTCGCCTGCACATTCTGTCCAATGGAGAAATTGTAGGGATCGCCAATCTGGCTCGGCCGATAACTCCCGCTACCAGTATTGCTGAGATCGCCGGACATGACCGCTGTAAACGCCTCCCCACTCTGCGCGGTCGTTATGCCGCCGATCTCCCATCCGCCAATAACTCCCTCCGCAACACTCCCTAAGTTGCCAAGGAAATGCCGGCCCCGGCCGACCGGTAATTCGTAGATATAGCTCACCACGAACCGATGCCTGATGTCGGGTAGCACCGGGCCAAATTCTTTCTCCGGATGGTGGGCGTCCTGAATCGCCGCCCCGACGTTGCCATCTGCATTGCCCAGATTGTGAGCCAGTGTGTAAGAGGCCAGGACGTTAAAGCCGTTTGAGAAGCGCCTGTTTAGCGATGCCTGGAAGGCGTTGTAGAACATCTGAAGCTGTGGAAAATCCAATGGCAATACATTGCTTAGGTCCGGCAAGACGTTGAAGTAGGGACGGCCAAAATTGCCTGTGGCGTCGGAGAAGTTGGAGTCCAGCGGCTGAAAGGGCTGGTTCAAGTCACTGACCTCATGATTCCACAAGTGGTACGCGCGCGTGCCTACGTAGGCGATCTGCGCCACCCAGTTCCGCGAGAACTGGTGTTGAATGCCCAAATTCCACTCAAGGATCCGGGGCATGCGACGGACAGGGCCAGTAGTCCGCACGACTCCCGTGGGGTGATTGGGATCAGCGAAGAGAATGGTGGGCGAAAAGCCGGCAGATATTAATTGGCTCGGCGAGGGCGCCTGACCCACATTGAAGAAATGAGAGGTAAATGCCAGCTGCGGTGGGTTCAGACCCAAGTCATCGAAGATGTTTCCCTCGCTCGAATAGAAGATGCCGAAGGCGGTGTGTACCACCGTGTCCTTCTGCGGAGACCAGGCCAAACCGATTCGTGGCGCCCAATCGCTCTTGTCAAACTTGACGCCTGCATGCGATACCGCATTAGGTCCATACGAATTCACTACCACTGCACGCTGCAAATCGAAGTTGCCCACGCGGCCATTGGCGGGCGACGTCACTTCGTAGCGCAAGCCGATGTTCAAAGTGAGGTTTGGCGAAACGTGGAAATCATCCTGTACGAACTCCGCCAAGTCCCAATAGCGCGTTGGATACATTCCAGTAAGAAAGTCCTGCCCCGACGAAATCGGTATTCCGAGCAGCAGGTCGGCAAGCCCGTTGCCGCCATTGGATGTAGTCAGGTCGGCGGTATACCCACCTGGAAAGCTGAACTGTCCGCGAGAGGCGGTCAACTGAAAGAAGTTCCGCTGCTGGCGGCGGAAGTCAATGCCGAATTTGAACGAGTGCTTGTTACGCACCCAGGTGACGGTGTCTGCGACCTGGTAAATGTTTTCAATGGCGTGTTCGGGCGTCCACAGAGAATCACCCACAGGAGTGAAGCTGGCGACATCAACAAAAGACAATCCTGAAGAATTCACATCGCCGCGATTGGCGAACGGAATCCCTACCTGCTCCGAAACGTTCTTGCCGAACAGAAGCGGCAGGGCATTCACCGCGTAACGAAAAAAGCCCCCATGGGCATCATTGAGCAAGCGGCCCGAAAAAGCGTGGGTCCAACCCAGGCTAACGTGCTGCGAGCGGGTCTTATCGCGACTGGGACAGCAGTCCAGCCCGCCCAGGTCCCCCAACGGTCCCGGCCGAAAGCTGCGGATATCACCGAAGCTGTACCCCGCGAAGATCTGATCCTGTTCGCGAAAGCGATGGTCCAGGCGAATGTCGAACGAATCCTGATCATTCACTCGATTAGGATTGGAGAAATAGTTGTTGACCAAGCCCGGACCGTTGGGCAGCGGATACAAATCGGCAACATTCGATCCCGTCGTATCAGTCATTGTAGACGGGATTACGTTTATTTGACTGCCGTTGCTGATCGGGTCGCGAAGCAAAACGGTCCCGCTTCCGTCCGCGCATGCATGGTTCTGAGTAGTGAACGGGTTAAAAATGGTGCCTGTGTCGAATATCTCGTTTGGAGCAGGAGTGGGACAGGGCGAAAAGGTCGCTCCTGTTAACCGGTCGGTAAAATCGCCGCTGCGCTCCGCGGCAGTAGGCACGGTGGAGACGTAGCTCAAGGCCTCACGGAGCCTGCTTCCCTGGTAGTCACCGAAGATGAATGTCTTGTCTTTCTTGATGGGTCCGCCGAGAAAAGCACCAAATTGATTTCTCTTGAAGCCCGGTTTTGGCGCTGGTGACGGCGAGGCGAAGTAGTTTCTCGCGTCCAATGCATCATTGCGGATAAATTCAAATGCTCCGCCGTGGATCCGATTGGTACCGGACTTAACTACGACGTTGACCGCAGCACCACCGCGGCCAAATTCCGCGCTCATGGAGTTTTCTTCTGTGCGGAATTCCTGAATCGCATCCGGCGGCGGAAGAACGACGACGCCCCCAAGACCGAACTCATTGTTGTCAACCCCATTCAGTAGGAAGTTGTTGTTTGAAACGCGCAGACCGTTCACCGAGAGCGCTTCATTCGCCCTCTCGTTCTCAAAGACTCCGCCTGAAACGTTGGACCCCGTCATGCCGCTATTGGCCCCTGGGCCCAGATAAGCAAGCTGAATGAAATTGCGGCCATTTAGCGGGAGGTCAGAAATCCGCTTCTCGGTTTCTAGGGTTCCCAGTGAGGAGGTCTCTGTCTGCAGTAAGGGCACGACGCCGGTCACCTCCACGACTTCGTTCGCGCCGCCTACCTGCAGGTTTAGATCAACCCGCACAACCTGGTTAACGCCCACGTCCACGTTCGGTTTCACCGCTCTTTTGAAGCCTTGTTTTTCGACGGTCACAGAGTAGGAGCCAATGCGCAACAAGTTGGCGGCATACGCTCCGGTGCTGTCTGTTGTGACGCTAATGGATTGATCGGTCGCCAAATTCCTGATAATCACCTCCGCCCCGGATACATTCGCACCGCTGGGATCGTTGATTACGCCTACAATACTGCCGCGATCAACTTGAGCGATTAGCACGGAAGCGTTGGTGATTACGACCAAAGCAAAGGCCAACTTCAAAACCCGGCTAGAAACTGACGGTGCCGTCATGGTGCCCCCTTCGGCCTGCCAGTCGGAGATAGATTATTTGAACGGCTTTAATACTCCACCGCCAGCGGCAAGTCAAGCGGAATAGCGGACGCCGGAAAGTCGCAGGATTCCAATAGCCAGGGTTACAATGTGGCCTGCATTGGAGTCCCGTCATGAACACCATTCGGCTCTCAAGCTTGGTGCTGGTTCTTTGCTTGTTCTGCACAGTCGCATCGCCGCAATATCGTGGGCCAGTAGGGAACGGCCACGAAAGAAAAAGGTGGGCTGACCCACCAGAACAGAGCAGCGCGATTTATCCGAGCGATACGCCCGATCCGCGAGATCTCAAAAAAGACGCGGATGAATTGGCCCAACTTTCGCAGGCTATACCCTCTGAGATCGAAGGGCTCAATCACGGTCTCGTCCCCAGCGATTTGAACGAGAAGCTCAGACGTATTGAGAAGTTGTCCAAGAAGCTGCGGGATGCGGTAGAGCGTAGCCGTCGCTGATGCGGAAGGCTGTTGTTCGGCCGTCATTCCACCGCGCAGGCGCACTCGAAAAGGGAGTCTTATTCGGACGAAAGCGACTTGAAATACCTCTATTGACCGCATCGTAGTCCTGCAGCTAAAGTTCTTTGCCTGTGAGGAGGGGCGGAATGTCTGAACTGGCGCTTTTAGGCGGTCGAAAGGCAAAAGGCAAACCGTTTCCCGACTGGCCCATGTACGACGACAAGGAACGTCGTGCGCTGATGGAAGTGTTGGAAAGCCGCATCTGGTGGCGGACCCCGGGAACCAAGACCCTGGAATTTGAGCGCGCGTTCGCGACTTTTCACGGCGCCCGGCACGGCGTGGCTGTGACCAACGGTACCGCTGCGCTCGAAGTTGTGATGGCTGCATTGAGTATTGGTGCAGGTGATGAGGTCATCGTTCCTGACTTCACATTCATCGCGACCGCCAGCGCGGTGTTGTTTGCGGGGGCACTTCCGGTTATGGTGGACGTCCGGCCCGATACCTACTGCATTGATCCAGACCTGGTTGAAGCCGCGATTACGCGACGTACAAAAGCTATCATCGCAGTGCATATGGGTGGACATCCTGCCAACCTAGATCGCTTGAACAAGATCGCCCAGGACCACCAGCTCGCGCTGGTGGAAGACAGCTCCCATGCGCACGGCAGCGAGTGGCGGGGGCGGCGAATCGGTACGTTTGGCAAAGCGGGAACATTCAGTTTTCAATCCAGCAAGCTCATGACAGCCGGCGAAGGCGGCATGATCATCACAAATGACGATAAAGTCGAACGTCTGGCCCGCTCCGTACACGATTGCGGCCGCATGCCTGGCGAGTGGTTCTACAGCCACTTTATTTACGGTTCAAATTACCGGCTCAGCGAGTGGCAAGGTGCCGTGCTCAGGGTGCAACTCACACGCTTGGATGCGCAAACCGCCCACCGCCACAAGAATGCACGCCTGCTCGATCGCTTGCTGCCGGAGATTGAAGGCATCACCCCGCAGAAGCTCGACACTCACTGTACCCGCAACGGACAGTACGCATACATCTTTCACGTCGATCGTGACGCTTTTGCCGGTATCAGTACTGAAAGATTCATCGAGGCTATGAATGCCGAGGGCATTCCCAATCAGGCGAGTTACCCTCCGCTGCACGATCTCGACGTGTTCAAGAGCGGCGAATATCGAAAGAAACTTACCGGCAGACAGGCCGAGGAAAAACACGCGTTCTTGAAAGGAGATTTTCCCCACACCTACCGAGCCGCTTGGGAGACGGTCTGGATCCCGCAGCCAGCATTGCTGGGAGATGAGCAAGACATGCATGAGATCGCGACAGCGCTGCAGAAGATCCAAAACCATGCGAGCGAACTTGCCGCCGCGCCTGTCGCCGTCCGTGGAACCGCCTAGCAACGGCATGGAACTGCAACAACGACAGCGCTATGTCCCATACACGCACGAACGAAACTACGCCTGCCGGATCACCGAATGCACGTTTCGCGGCCTCCGCTCCGTAATCCTCGAAAACCAGATCATTCGAATCTCCGTGGCCGCAGACAAGGGCGCCGATATCTACGAGTTTCTTCATAAGCCTACCGATACCGAGTTTCTCCTGCGTACACCGCTGGGACTGCGCTCGCAGCCTCCTGTGCTGCCGACCATCAACTTGCGTGAAGGGTCCTTCTCCGATTTTTACGAAGGAGGGTGGCAGGAATTGTTGCCTGCGGCGGGCGATTTTCCCTGCGAGTTCAAGGTTGATACGACCCGCACGCCGTTTCATTTGGATCGCACTATGGTGCTCGAAGACGGCAAACCGGCGCTGCAAATTCGTGAGAAGTTGAGGAACAACGGCGACGAGCCGATGGAATTCATGTGGGCGCATCATCCCGCTTTCGGGTGGCCGTTTCTAGAAGAGGGCTGCCAAATCGATCTGCCGCGTTGTGAAGTCGTGGTCTTGGCCTCGGAAGCCCCGCCCACCTCTCGTCTGGTGGAGCAAGAAGGCGAGTGGCCTCGTGTAAAAGGCAAGAACGGAACAGTGGTGGACTTGTCGCGGATGCCCGGTCCGGAAGCCAAGGCGCATGACCTGGCGTTCCTGCGCGGCTTCAAGGAAGGACGGTATTCCATCACAAACCACCGGTCGGGTCTGAGCTTTCATCTTTCCTGGCAAAACAAGGTCTTCCCGTATCTCTGGTATTGGCAAGTCACGCGGGGCGCCTTCGGCTATCCATGGTACGGGACCACTTACAACTTGGCGCTCGAGCCGCATTCCTCTTTGTTTCCCATGCTTCAGCGTGCTATTGAGCAGGGGCACGCGCTCAAACTCGGGCCGGACGCTGAGCTTTCCACTGAGCTCGAGGCCGCCATTTCGCTAGCAGCCTGAATGAGGAGCAGAAGATGAAGATATTGGCCGTCATCATGTTGACGCTGGCGGGTATTGCAGCCCCGGGGCAGCAGACGCGTCTGGAAAACCTGCATGGCAGGACTGTTCTGGTTTTTACGCCCCATCCCGACGATGATGTCTTTGGCGCTGGCGGTACAATCGCCTTACTCAACCGCAACCAGAACAAGCTCTACATCGTCATCTACACCAACGACGATAAGGGTTCGTACGATCTCGAAATGACATCGCAGCACCTGGCTCAAATTAGAAAGACTGAGGAAGAAGTATCCGAGGGCCTGCTTGGCACGCCGAAAGAAAACATTATGTGGATGGGATATGACGACGGCATGCTGGAGTATGCGCCACAGCCCAAGCTCGTGGAGGAGGCAACAGCCATTATCCGGCGCATCCGTCCTGATGTATTACTCAGTGTGGATCCCGGCGAGTGGTATGAGCGATGGCACAAAACCGACCATCGCATGGCGGCTTTTAATACCATCGATGCCGTGCGTGCGGCGGAATTCTGGCTCTACTTTCCCAATCAGCGCCTGCAACAAGGCCTGCAGCCATACAAGGTTCCGGAAATGTATTTCTTCTACCCTTCGGCGCAAGAAGCGAATTACTACGTAAACATCGATGCGGTGGCCGATCTCAAGTTCGATGCTGCCGCCAAGCAGGTTAGCCAGTTCGAGCCCGCAGTCAACAAGTATCGGTCCGATTGGCAACCTGCCGACCTGGCCAAAGCCAAAGAGGAGATGCGGCGGGAGCAGCCGCGAAAGGATGGCCATTACGTAGAAGCCTTCCGCTACGCGACAGGTTTTGTTCAGTACTGACCGACGCAGACGCTTGGTCTCCACTGAGCACAAGGCGGATTTTCAGCTTTACTCGTCAGACGGCAGAGCATTCAAGTTGTAGGCGTTCGTAACGCGCAGTATTTTAACCCAGACTGCAGAAAGGTGGCCTATGCGAAACCAGACATCTTCGGTCTTTTCAAGAAGCAGGCGTGCTGCTGTGCTGCTCACAGCGTTCATTTTCCTATTTTGTTGGGCGGCGGCTGCGCAGGATATTCAGATCTACGTGTCCTCCAAGGCGGGAGACCGCATCGCAGCGAAGCCCGCACTCCACTTCGAGCAGCGTATCGACTCCAGTGCTGTAGCGTTCGAGATCAACGACAGCGTGGCCTATCAGAAAATCGACGGCTTTGGAGCTTCATTGCTGGAAGCGGGCTTGATCTGCATTAACAGTCTGCCACCCGCGGAACAGGAAGCGGTCCTCCGGGCTCTGTTCGATCCCCAAGAGGGCGCCGGCTTCTCCGCCATGAAGACCGTGATTGCTTCCACGGATTTCATGTCTGCCGGCCCCTTCTACAGTTACGACCCGGTCTCCCAGGACGTGGAGATGAAGCACTTCTCGATCGCTCGTGACCTGGGACCGAATGGTCTGATCACCTTCATCAAGCGGGCCCGCCGATATGGCAGCTTTGTGCTCCAGGCGCCAATGGATTATCCGCCTGATTGGATGTTGTTTGATGTGGATACAAATCAAAATGTGAACCCCAAGTATTATGACGCCCTCGCGCGTTATTACGTGCGCTATTTGCAGGAATATGAGAAGAACGGGATTTTTGTCGACTATCTAAGCCTGTTTAATGAGCCGGGTGTTTACACCAAGATTCATTACAGTGACATTCGCGATCTGCTCCGTGATCACGTGGGTCCGCTGCTGGAGCGGTCAGGCTTACGCACGAAACTCATGTTGAGCGAAGCGCCCGAACGTAACGAGGCATACCGCAACTATCCCATCGTTCTCGATGATGCCGCTGCCCGCAAATATGTTGCTGTGGCGCCTTACCACGGATACGACTTCAAGGATTACGCCGAGATGGCGGAACTGCATCGCAAGTACCCTGATATACCGTTATGGATGACCGAGGTCTGTTATGCCTACGAGGCTGGGACGCCAAAATCGATGTCCCTGCCACGCTACGATTTCGAGGACGGAGACTTTTGGGGTACTCAAATCTTCAACGATCTCGAGGCCCATGCTTCGGCGTGGATTTACTGGAACATGATACTGGACGAAAAGGGTGGGCCCTGGTCGGTGTCATACGTTCACGGGAATCCCGACCCGAACATTCAGCACCCTGTTGTTATTATTGATCGCGAGAAAAAGAAGGTCACGTACACGGGCCTTTATTACTATCTGACGCATTTCAGCAAGTTCGTGCGGCCGGGGGCGGTCCGCGTGCAGACGCTGGGATCGCAAGAAGGCATGCGGGTCATGGCGTTCAAACGGCCGGATGGCGGGATGGTGATCGAGCTGATGAACAGCCGGAAAGAAGACGCCGATGTCAACTTATCGTGGCATGGACAACTCCTGCGGCTGAAGCTGCCAGCGGTTTCGATCACAACGGCTCTCTGGAATCGGTGATACTCTGTGCGCCAATTACATAGGACGAAAGATCGAGCCAGTAGCGCTTCATTGCCTCAATGTCGGGAGCGTCGCGGAAAAGTGGCCGGATATCGGCAGCGAACGAGAACATGGACAGAACCTTGGAGAGAACCTTGGCAAAGCTGAACTAGTAATAAATGAAGGGAACAGTCGAATTGGGTTCGCGGTTTGTCGCAACAGATGCTGCGCGCTGAGTGTTGTCAACTCAGGCGACCTGGCAAACTTGGAGGGCGTTGGAGCGTATACTGCCTGGGTTAAGAACAGCTCGAAGGTGCCGTATGCGGCGTCACCGCATAAATCGCAATTTTACAAAGCCGGAAGCACTCCAGGCGTTTATTTTCTTCCCGAGTTCGTTTGAGCAAGTCGTCAAGGCTCTGAACATCTCACCAGAAGAATATGAAAGTTCGCTGGAGCTGAAGGAGTGGGTACGCCGTAACAAGGATCACAAGTATGTGCCCACGGGGTTGCTGGAGGCATTTGGGTTTCACGTAAACACTGAACCGTGAGTCCGCTCAATGACCACACAATGACCCGCCATTCCCCCGCTTAACTCGGGTAATCGGGACTCCGCACTCAATAGGGCAGCGGATCATTCCTGAACGTTCTATACCCACGCGGCGTAAGCCGAATCACACCGCGCATCTGTTCCTCAATCTGTCCTTCGTTCCTCAAATCCGTGACAACCCCGCGCATCAGAGCAGAGTCCAGGCTTTGCCTCGATAGGGTCAAAAACTGGCTTGGATTATCTCGGTAGCGTTGGGATAAGGCGAGCAGGAGTCCATCTCGTATCAATTCTTCTCGTTGCATTACAGCACCAACTGGGTGAATTGAATTCAGGGTATGCGACGTCTTACGTGAGATGGAATGGCCTGAACGTGCGGATGAATGGTGGGATAGAAAATTCCCAAAAGATCCGTCCCATGGTTGACTCGCCTGCGCGAATATCAGTTGCCATGAACTCAGGCACTCTGGTCACCAGCTCGACAATTATGGTCTAATACCGCCTCAGACGGTAGTTCTGGCCCTCCGCCTGTTTGATCCCAATCATTGCTGATGAGGAGGTTCCTCCCTATGTTCTCACGCTGGCAAATTCGTGTGCTGCTCATTGCGACCGTACTGTTTGGGGTTGGGATTGGACTCCTGATGGCCGCAATCCCCAACCAAGGTCGCACCCAATTTTTTGGCAGCTCGGGTGGTAACGTGAACAATATCGGCAAATCCTTCTGCTGTTCGGGCACCCTCGGGTCCTTGGTGAAGGACAGCTCAGGCGTTCAGTACATCTTAAGCAACAACCACGTGTTGGCGGATACCGACCAAGCCGCACCAGGGCAAAATATTTCGCAGCCGGGATTGGTTGACAATAACTGCCGTCCCGCCACCACCGTGGCTCACTTCACGGTCGCACCTCATCTGGGAACCAACGTGGACGCGGCACTCGCTAAATTAGTCGCAGGAACTATGAACTCCGGCGGTTCAATCCTCGGCATTGGGGTCCCAAATCCCGCACCGGTGAGCGCGAAGATCAACATGGGCGTC
>WNGR01010458.1_pt1 | contig 13066 bp, 14 predicted proteins | sample 5407581 | NCBI WGS metagenome assembly WNGR01 (sample SAMN13153383, study PRJNA577476) | soil metagenome | isolation source: 80 cm soil or saprolite under Garry oak tree replicate 2 | place: USA:California | collected 2016-06-15 | reverse complement strand
TGAAACCAACACCCTGTACTCAGGGCCATATAGCTCAGTGGTTAGAGCACCCAGTATATAACCAGGAGGTCCTGGGTTCAAACCCCAGTCTGGTCATTTTCTAGTGTGGACCCACACTTTCCCCTTTGGGCTGTTTCCCCTTTGGGTGATGTTTCCCCATTGGGCCATTTCCCCATTGGGTTGTTGAGGTCCCATGAATTCAACATAGGTCTAGGGTAGCCCAAAGAGCAGTGTCTCACATGTACTGGCATGGTTCATGTGTTGGACATGTTGCACACATAGTGCACAATGACTCAGCTCAAGGGGGGTCTCTTGCCTGCACATGTAAGAGTGCCTGAGGTGCCAAAGGCACCTCTCTACATCTGATCTTGATGACACACTGAGTCCTAACTGGGTGTGGCATTGTTATAGCACAACTGCAAAAGCTTTGAAGGAAGGGGTGACCCAACTGAGGGTCTGAGGGAGGAGGGTTCACAAGGGGAGGGGGGACACACCAAAGGGGATCTGGGGCAGGGTTGCTAGATTGCAAGACAAAGCCAAGTCTGGCTTCCTACAATGTTCATATAGGGTCTATATACTACAGTGTGTCCAAAGTATCATATACAAGTATCAACAAAGATAAGCTTGGTACAGTGGCATGGTGGGAGATAAGGGATCCTTCTAAGGTAAGAATACTAGGATCAGATAAGGACAGGCACCATCATCCAAGATGGTGGGACATGGTCTGAGTGGGACTGGGGGTGTGTCTGGGACTGGGACTGGGTTGATGCCATGTGGGTGTTACTGTGGTGATACTGGGTGAGTGGTTACAGTGTCTTCTGGGATACAGGTGTGACACTGGTATCCCTTTCATTTCCTTAGGCAGAGGCATAGTGCCTCATGTCCTGTCTTGTCTTTCAGTCTTCATAGGAACAATCCAGATTGTTCCTTCTTCTGGGTCTGGGCCTTGTGGCCACTCTTGGTGGGGGTGTCACTCAGAGCTGGACTGGTGTTATGTGTGAGGTCTTAGAGTCACTGTCCTGCTGGTACTTCTGAGGTATTGTCTGGGGTTATCATTGGGAACTTCCCAATGTCTCTGTGGGGATGCTTGTCTTAAGCATTCAGGTCTTGTGCAGGGACAGGGTTCAACAGTGTGTCAGTGTTGAGTCTTCAAGCTGGTTCCATAGCCTGAATCATCAGGATCATGATGACAGGTGGGCTCCCCCTGACTTGATAGTTCATTTCACTGTCACCTAGTGAGTTTTGTTTGTTGATTTTCCTGAAATGCTCATGTAGAGCTTGGGTCCCCATTTCCAGCTTATATGAAGTGGTTTGTCATCTGTCTCCAATACCCTTGGAGCCTCTGTTCATTTGCTATGCCTAGTGATGAACCAGTCCCAGGCAAGAACCCACTGGTGGTATATTAGATATTGTATTACAGTAGTGTGCACATCTTCACACAGAACTCTGTTGTGGTGCTATCCAAATTCATTTGTCCTCATCAAAAAAAAAACTCAGATTATGCTAGTCTACACCCTGCTTGCTCAAGTGATTGTCAGCTTCACCACTGCATCACAATGGTGCACACATATATTTGCATTAGTCCCAGATCTAAGTTCAACATAGTATGGTACATGACAAAATTAAGGAATCCATAACCAAACTTATGACAGTGTTTGGTGCAAGACAATGGCAAGTCTTGCAAAAGTCCTGTTTGGATAACGCATTGATGTCCAAACTCTGCATGTTGGAGAAATCACCCTAGTCCCAGTCAAAGCCATCCCAGTGTGACATGACCATGCATACCAACTGAATGCAATTTATCCATGCCTTCTTGCTGTGAAAGAATTTGAAGTCACAATTGCCCCTGTGGGGGTCCACATCTCCACCATTCAGTTAAGTAGTGGGCTTTGATGTTTCCACTGCCTCTCAAACTCAACCAGGAACTGCCAGTGTTTGATTTCCTTGATATCCTAAATGGCACAGAATGAATTAAGACCACCTGATGAATGTCTGGGTCATCAGTGGTGGTCATTTGGGTATCAGGATTGCAAGGAAATGACCTCTTGTATCTTTGGAATCAAGAAGGTGCTGCCCCAGTGTTGATAATACTTCTTAGTTCTAGGCTACTCAAATGAGTGACCTGGGTGGCTATGCTAGTCCTCACCTCCTTGGCCCTGCAACTGGCTGTACATAGGACATTAGCCTGAATCAAGGACAAGCAGAAAATGTACTCACTTTGTTGTTTGCCCTGTTCTCCACTTTTTTCCAGCTTGCACTTGAGCATCTTTGTTGGTCAAGTCATCCAAGTGTTCTGTATAGCCCTGTGGGGCAGTCTCCAGATCAATCACAACATCTTGCATGAGTGGGGGATAGTACCATTGATAAAGAGAGTGGACAAGAGGCAGATAGGACATGGGTTGTGCCTTACACAATTTACAGGGGATAATTTGACTTCCTTGGCAGGATGGAGCACAATGGTTGATCTTGGAATGAGAAGATATGCTGCAACAGACCAGCAGCATGATCAACATATAGTTTCCTGTCATTAAAGATAGCACCATGGGTTGGAGCACAAATGGGTGATTGAAAGGTGTCATGAGGTGAATGTCATTCTACCAGCCCAGAAAAGCATAGGGCCCTAACAAAGACTGCTGTAGGTTGCAAAAACTTTGACAAAAACTTGCCAAGCTCTGAACTTCTCCACCAATCTTTTCAGGGTTTTGAACACCCTAGCATATGCTTTCATTGGGCACTTGACAGATGAAACCGAAGGAACAGAAGAATGGTGGCTAAATGAAACTTCTAGGGCCACTTGGTTGACTCCCATTTAACCTTAAGCTTGTCCAACAAACCAGATTGGCTACATGTGTATCGGATTTGCAGGGATGACCTTGCTACTCTGTCTTGTCAACAGGGCCACTGGCAACAATGGAAGAAATGGAGGAGGGCAAAGCAATCAGGGAAAATCATGATGATATGGCTGAGGGTGGCCCATTCATGAGAACCCCAGAAGCCATCAACAATGATGATAGGTGGGACTGAGGAGAGGGGGTATGGCATTGGAATTAGCACCTAGCATAATGTATCCAAGTTGCCAGGCATCAGTGGTGGCCCAGCATGTATATACAAGGTGGGATGGAGAGACATAATAATGCTAATGATCTATGAGTCAGTGCAGTGAACAACAGTGTGGAAAAGAAAAGGAATGACAAACAGGATGGTTGAAAATGAGAAAGGAACTGGGAGAATGAGATCCTCATGCAAGGCAAGTTGAAATGGAGAGAGAAAATGGGAGAGGCAATGGTGAAACCACCCAATACAGCAGACAACATGTCAAAGCTGATTTAGATAGTACATGTGTAGGAATAGGTATGATGGTGTTATTTGTAGCTAGATTTGAAAAATGACCCTTAGTCTTATATCCTCCTCTGCAGGTGAGTAGCACTCTTACTTTAATCAATATAGTCTTATATCCTCCTCTGCAGTCCCCTTGTGTCCTCTGTGACTCAAGGGCCATCTATAGCTTGCATTCTAACAGATGGCCAAGCAGTCAATTTTGTGTCAGGGTGGGTGCAGGAAAGGGTGGGTGGAAGCGCTGGTGTGAGATGGAACTGGGACAGGCAGAAATTGAAATTGCCATGTTTATGTGCTTGTTTTGAGATGGGGTCCTTTCCTGCCACTGGCACCACCACACCACCACCATCACACTGTTATTTGTAGCTAGATTTCATTCTATTGCTTATTTGTGTGTCTGTACAATGCTCCAAGTTGTCTTACCTTATTTGGATAGCTTAGTCAGGTTGGTATATCCTCCAGAGGACGGAAAAATGACCCTTAGTCTTATATCCTCCTCTACAGTCCCCTTGTGTCCTCTGTGACTCAAGGGCCATCTATAGCTTGCATTCTAACACACACACCTCTATTGTACTCTGACACTGTTTCCCATCTTATCATGGACCACTCATTTTCTCTCACCCTTCCTGCATGCCACCCTTCATGAGCAACCTCAACATGCCATCTGGTTGCCTTGGTGGGGGTATTCATTGCCCTATTGTTCAAGATGTGTTGGTCAGTCCAAAATGTCTTACTCTTTATCCACATGCTGCCCTTCACAAGCAACCTTGATGTGCCATCTGGTTGTTTTAGTAGAAGTGTTCGTTGCCCCCCTTCCCCTGTTCCTTCCTGGCAACTAAGTCTTCAATTCTCTCAAGTTTCTCAAGTCTTTTCTTGTCTTTTCTGTGGGGCAACTTTCACATTGATGTACTGTCCTGTACTTTCCCCCTTTTTTGTCTGACCTCTGTTGCAGGCTCCCTGGTTCAATTGCACACCTTGCATGTGAAGCACAACCTCCTCAGAGTTCTCTGAGTGCTGTGGTGATGCACAAGTCCTGGGTGAGTTGCTAGCCACCTCTGCAGAGCACCATCACTGGCCTAGAGTCCCCCAGGAAAAGTGCACCCCCACTACATGTTAGAATGTGACCTTATAAAGGGCCCTTGAGTCACAGAGGACCAAGGGGACTGCAGAGGAGGATATAAGACTATATTGATTAAAGTAAAAGAGTGCTACTCACCTGCAGAGGAGGATATAAGACTAAGGGATAATTTTCCATCCTCTGCAGGATATATCAACCTGACTAAGCTATCCAAATAAGGTAACACCACTTGGAGCATTGTACAGACACACAAATAACCAATAGAACTAAGTCTAGCTACAAATAACACTACATGGGCCCTTTGTGTCACCCAGGGAAGTCCCTAAATGGACTGTAATGATGGCCTAGTGTGGTGGTCCCCCTGCAGCCTGTGAGGGCACTGATGAAGTAGCCACCATTGCCCTTGTGGTGGTGGGAGATCCAAGCTCTATCCTGTCTGGAGGGAGCAGTCCCTTTTGGGGGGTAGAGGTGTGAGGAGTGCTGAAGTTGGCAGGGGATGGGAGGTCAGTTTAGTGACCAGCCTAGGTTTTGTTGTTGATGCCAAGTGGTGTGGGTCATTGCCTGCCTGCCTGACTGACAAGGAGTGGGTGCACCTGTCCAAAGACAAAATTGTGTTGTCAATGGATTCAGGCAAGGCACATCACACATCACTTACTGCCACCTCAAAGAAGAGGACTCATGTGTCCTGTACCTCATGCCCACCAAGCACCATTGTTGGACCAAATGCCCCTGGTGAAGATGTGCCCCCACTATGTGGGCCTCTTATCCACCACCAGGGAAGGCCCTGTGAAGCATGTAACTGATTCAGGTGACAGTTTCCTGACCATCAGGAAGAGGGCATGTTTGAGGAGGAGGTTGACTTTTGTCACCATCACCTCAAATGTCATGGCAGACTCATATGCCTCTGCACTTCAAGATTCCAACCCAAGGGAAAGGGATGATTGATATTTTGTCAGTCTTGCTTCCTTTCCTGTTGGTGTGTCCTGCACTGAGCGATGGCATGAATCTGACTTGCTCACTGGTGCTGTGAAACTGGCTTGGAGCTGAGTGATTCCTCACCTCCCACACTGGTATGTGTCCCTGATTGTTGGGCCTTGCAGGTGTCTGGACACTGGTTTAATTTCAGGGCATTTTGTTGGATAAGCAATCTGTCATAGTTGATATGAGTGTGAAACCAACACCCTGTACTCAGGGCCATATAGCTCAGTGGTTAGAGCACCCAGTATATAGCCAGGAGGTCCTGGGTTCAAACCCCAGTCTGGTCATTTTCTTGTGTGGACCCACACTTTCCCCTTTGGGCCATTTCCCCTTTGGGCATGTTTCCCCTTTGGGCATGTTTCCCCTTTGGGCATGTTTCCCCATTGGGCCATTTCCCCATTGGGTTGTTGAGGTCCCATGAATTCAACATGACCTGGTCAAGACAACAGACAAGGAGGATGAGGAAGTAGATGAGTTTAAGGAGGAATAACTTGATAACTTAAATGACCAAAAGCAAGATAAGTGGAAGCACCCCAATGATGAGGAACAACCCAAGGTGGCTTAAGGAAGTGGGAGTCACAAGTGGACTGTCTGAGAGACAGTCCATTGTATTGTTCTAGCTTATATACCTGGGTACATGGTCTGTGCATACTTTAGGGTAGGCCATCAGTCAGTCATTGCTGCTGTGGAATGGAATCTACTAGAAGGTCTATAATTATCATCCAATGGTGTTGACACCTCATGGTCAGGTGTTTACTGTGGAGTTCCTGTTGATTGACCAACAGACTCTTGTTGATTGATCAATGAACTTATTGTTGATTGATAAATGGTATCACATGGTATCACATGATCTTGGTCTTTGCCTAGACTGGAATCCATAGGGGGAGTTCTCTCCCACCTGTTGATGTGTTGTTTCCATTGGTCCATACCAGTCTGGATATTTGCCTATTTGGGTAACTTGCTCATTCCTTGAGCTCTTGGACTTGTTTGAGTTGTCACTTTGTGACAGTATCCCCTCTTTATGGGGTTACTGTGCCATCAGCAACCTTATGTTACTTGGTTGTGGTGTGCATGGGTGTTGTAAGTGGAACTGGTGAACAAGGGTTTTTGCATGGTGCATTTGGGAAGCAGGGAGCCATGAATTTTCAGAACTAGGGTATCCCTTCCACTTGATTAGGTACTGGATCCCCTTCTTGTTGGGAGATGGTCTGGACTGGAGGATAGTTTCTACTTTATGATGGTCATCTTCCCCTTCAATGATGTCTAGTGGGGGCCTGGTGAAGTTGGGTCCATGGGCAGTGGTTTCTTTATATGGGGAAACAAGGGATTTGTGGAATACAGGGTGCATGCACCAATTCTTGGGTAACTGAAGTTTACAGTTAATTCCCCAGGTTGATAATACCTTGAAGGGGCCATGTCATTGAGGGGCTAGTTTGGCCTTTGGATGGGTAGTATGAACATTAGTACCTTCTAGCCAAACTAGGTCACTGGGTTTAAATTTGTGTGTTAGCATGGAGACATGGGGACGCTTCATGACTTTGGCAGCCACCTTCAGTGCTGCTGTGACTTTGGATTTAATCTGTTCAAGGATGTGGAGACATTCTTCCACTGTGGGATCTTGGTAGCAAAATTGACTGGGGGGATGAAATCTGGTTGAAAGCCATACCATATTGCAAATGGTGACTTTCCTGTGGCACTGTGTTGCCTAGCATTGTGGGCAAATTCCATGAAGGGGACTAGTTTGGTCCAGTTGTCTTGTTCAAAGTTGCAAAAGATGCAAAAGTACTGCTCCAATTCTTGGTTAACTCTTTCAGTTTCGCCATCTGTTTGTGGGTGGTGAGCAGTGGACATGGTTAACTTGACTCCTAGTTTTGTCCAGATTTCTTGCATGACTTTTGATGCAAACTGTGGTCCTCAATCTGATATTACTTGGCGTGGTAGTCCAGTTCTTCTCCAGACATTCTCTAGGTATAACTTGGAGGTTTCTTCAGCTGTGATGGTCTTGTTGCAAGGGCTTATTATTGTAGCCTTGCTAAAGTGATCTACAACCACAAATAGTGAGTTGTATCCTTGGGACATGGGGAGATCCATGATAAAGTCCATGGTGATAATCTCCCAGATGTCAGCGGGAACTTGGTTAGGTTGTAGAGGTACTTGGTTTCTTGGTCTAATTTTCATGGCTTGGCATGTGGTGCATCCATCCACATAATGGTGGACATTCCTGGCCACCAGAATTCTCTTGAAAGTACTTCATAGGTCTTCCATCTTCCAGGGTGTCCTTTGGCGACATGGTCATGATATTTCTTAACTATATCTCTTCATAGTGATTCATTCTTGGGGATGTAAACCTGTCCTCTGTATAGGATGATTCCATCCTCTAGGTTCCAATCTTCAAGGCCCTTTGTAAGGGATCTTGGTCCATTCTTCAAGATGGATTCTAAGGTTGTACTGACATCCTTGTTGTACTCTTGGGTGGCTTTGATTCTTTGGTGTAGGGTGGTATCCCCTAGTACCATGATTGTCATTGGTTGAACTGTATGAATTTCATATCCAGGAGTACACATTCATTTTCTTCATTCACTATCCCCTCTTTATGGTCTGGACACCAGGACAGCACATCGGATTTATTCTGAGTACTGGGTTTGTGAATGATGGTAAACTGGAACCTGGAGAGGAACAATGCCCATTGGGCTTGTCTCCTCATAAGCTTCTGCTTTGTGGAAAAGTAGACCAAATTCCCATGGTCCAACCAGATTTCCATGGTGTCATTGCACCCCTCTAGGTAGTGTCAAAAGATGTTGAGGGCATGGATAATGGCAAGAAGTTCTTTATCATGGATTTCATAGTTGCATTCTGCAGGCAACAGGGACTTGGAATGGTACACAATGGGATGCCAATGGTTCAAGGCATCAGGTTGTTCTAGGATAGCCCCAGTGGCAAAGTCACTGGCATCAGTGATGAGATGGAATGGTTGGCTGTGGTCTGGCAGGGCAAGAACTGGGGCTGTGGTGAAGATCCAGATTAATTGCTTGAATGCATGGGCTTGGTCTGGTCCCCAAACAAATGGGACTCCTTTCTTGGTGAGGTTAAACAGGGGGCATGCAATGTGGGAGAAGTCCTTTATAAAGTGCCTGTAAAAGTTCCAGAACCCAAGGAAGGCTTGACCCTGTTTGACAGTTCATGGTACTGGCCAATTTACAATGCCAGCTATCCTGGTGTGGTCCATCTGGACCTGTCCTTCCATCAAGATGACTCCTAGGTATTCAATAGATGTTTGCATGAAGGAGCATTTCTCTGGCTTGAGGTAGAGATCACATTTCTCTAGTCTTGATAGAACTTTGTGTGTGAGTTTGTTTAACAACTGGGGTTCTTTGGCAAAGATAAGGATGTCATCCAGATAGACAACTACCTGTCCTCCCACCACCATGTCTTCAAAGATATTGTTCATAAATGTCTGGAAGGTGGCAGGCACATTACAGAGGCTAAAGGTCATGACTGTGGGTTCAAAAAGTCCAAGGGGTGTCTTGAATGCTGCTTTGTGTTCATCCCCTTCTCAGATATGTATGTTGTTATATCCCCATCAGATATCTAACTTGGTGAAGTACCTGGCACTGTGAAGTTTGTCAATTAATTCTGGAATTAGTGGCAAGGGGGCAGTGTTCTTGATGGTGATGTCATTGAGGGCTCTGTAGTCTTGTACAGGTTGTAGTTTTCCATCCTTCTTATCAACAAAAAAGAAGGGACTGGCCATGGGGGACTTGGAGGGTCTGATGTACCCTTTTCGGAGGTGTTCACTAATGTACTTGCTTAAAGCACTGGATTCCTTTGGCATGAGTTGATAGATGGAGCAGTTCTTCATACTTGCTCCTAGCTTTAGTTCTATGGCATGGTCCCATGCTTGGTGTCTTGGCAGGCAATGTGAGGCTTCCTCACTGAATACTTTGGAGTACCTCTGGTACTGTACTGGGATATGTGACGTGGATGGCTTTGGGGCTGTTTGTGCTGCAATTTCTGTGCTTGTGGTGGTCTTGGCTCTTATGGCCAGATCATCATACTTGGTAAAACTGTGGTTATACAGGAATGCCTCCATGGCATCTTGGGCAAATTCATTCACAACTTGGTCTGGGGTGTCTTCATTGGTTACTATGGCATTGATAGTCATGGAGCATGTCTGTGGCTTGCTAGATTGTATGACAAGGGGGACCTTGGACAAGGTACACATAGGGGGGCAGCAAGTGAATGCAATCTGTGGCAGGGCCCAGTCTACTTCTGGGTTGTGTATTCAGAGCCAATCTGTTCCAAATATGATGTCTTGGTCACCTAGCATGGTTACATAGAGTTCAGAGAGTTCTTCATGGAAATGTCCTTCCATGGTGGTGATGTGGATCTTCTGGATTGTTGTATACCAGACTGAACCTTGCTTGTTCAGTGTTCCATCCACATTCTTGACCAGGAGTGGGTTGACTAGGGTGCATAATGTTAACTGGTGCTTGCTGGTGAAGCCATGGTCAATGATGATTCCTTTGTTAGAATGCAAGCTATAGATGGCCCTTGAGTCACAGAGGACACAAGGGGACTGCAGAGGAGGATATAAGACTAAGGCATATTTTTCCGTCCTCTGCAGGATATACCAACCTGACTAAGCTATCCTAATAAGGTAACATGACTTGGAGCATTGTACAGACACACAAATGAGCAATAGAGCAAAATCTAGCTGCAAATAACATCCTTCTGCTCCACTATCTAGTAGAGCTCTTGCACTGATTTGTTTACTGGATGTCTTTCCCACTAGAGATACTCAGAGTGTGATAGAAGGTGATCTTTTATTTCATATAGTATCACTTGGCACACACTGGGAGTCTAATGTCTCTAGAAATGAATATCTATCTTGCAGACTTGTCTTGGCTAACTGGAGAGTCCCTACTAACAGTGCTGTAGTGGGACATTTCAAAAATCCTTGTCTTCTTGGTCAAACAGTGGGTGAGGGATCATGGACAGGGTGCATGGGGCATAATACAGAGCTCCTACTTGAGCTGGGTGTTCTTCACTTGGTTCCCCTTCATACACATCTTATGCAACTGCTGCACATGCTTGGAAGTTCTTCTTTGGATGTTGATCTCCAAAGTGGCCACTTCCTTGGCCTGCTTTCTTGACTCAGCATTGACTTGCTCTATGGCTTGGTTTGCTGCAATAAAAACACAGCTTCTCTTTGAAGTGTCAGTCCTTTTCTTCCTTGGTAAGTCTTCCTCCTAACTGAGGACACATGGTTGTGGCATTGACTTGGGTAGCCTCTTGTTACACACCAATGGGGCATATCATGTGATGTGCAAGTTCTGGGTGTGAAGTTGTATCAGGACTTCAGTTTGGGGTTTCACAAGTATTGACTGAGCTGGGCTTAAAGTCAATGTAAGTGGGATTCAGTTCAAAATAGAGACACAAAGGTCCTATATAGTTGTTAGATGTGGAAGTCAATGTATTGATGAGGTGATGTGGAGGAAGTTGTGTTGGTATTACACAGGAAGTCAAGTCTACCAATACAAGCTAGGTAAAGACAACTTATATACTGTTACAGAGAAGTTTGTCATGGACAAACTAATAACACAGGGTGGTGTTGCATGATGTACAATGATGTCATCCTAGTACAGCTATTGTAGGAGTCAAGAATTGAATGATGTCATAGTGATGTCACAATGATATCATAGTCAAGAAAGATGAGCCAGCATGGATGATAAGAGATGATGTCAGAGATAGGTAAATAAAGAAAAGACTGTGTCCAAAATCATAACATTACCCCCCTACTAAGCTTGAAGTCACCTCGACTTCAACTCAGTCTGAGCCTACATAGTCATAGACATCAGCCCCCAGGTCATTAGCTATGTCCTCTTCCTCTTCCTTGGTGCATTGGTGACTTCTGAGGAACCCCACAGGACCATGTACCCAACATTTTCTGCATCCTTCGTATGAGGGGCAGTCAATCTCATTATGCCCTGGCATATCGTGAAGACACTTGCTGCACCAGTTACTCACATGTTCAGCTTGGTTGATGCAGGCCACATTTTCAGTGACTGTGGCTTCCCTGAGCATGTTGAATCATCTGAATATACACTCATTGGGGAAGTGTAGATGGCTGTTGCAGTGGTGGCAGTACTTCTTGACAGCCTTCTTCTTGGGGCACTTCTTAGCAATGTGCCCCTGTTCTTGACAGTTGTAGCAGAGGTGGTTACGGCCTCTGCCTTGAAGGAGGGGATGCTTGACTGGGCCTCCATGTTGGGGAGTCAGTGGCATCTGATCTTTGGTGGCTGTGGTCATCAGGGTGTAGGCAACATGAGTGTTACTTATCTGCTCTAGTGCCTGTACCTGTTCCATCCTTCTTTGCACTCTGTCCATCTCCATATCAACAGCAAACAGGGCGTGTGATAGCAGCTGCTCCTGTCATTGCAAGTCTTCAAGTTGCTTCTTGACCTGCCCTACCTGTACAAGTCCATCCTGCAAGCGGGAGACTTCTGCATTTAAATGGGGTTGGTTGAGTCACTGTAATGCCTCATTGATGGCATAAGCATGACTGTCATCAGGGTGGAACATCTCCACCTGTGTCATAGTCATAGGTACAGCACATTGGGTAGGCGGGTGTGCAGTCAAAATAGACCAAGTCACCATACCAGGGTTCTCCTCTTCCCATACACCCTACCACCTCTTGTCCCTTTTTGCAGTAGAAGATGTACTTGGCAAGTACATGGGCTGGTCCATTGGGGAGAGGGTCATCTAAGTGGATATAAAGGGGGTAGTAGTGGGATGATGTTGGGTTGTTAGGGAAGAAGGGGAGCCCTGGATTGTTAGGGTCTTTGTTCTCTTTTTCTTTGTCCATTTGATCGTAATTGATGGGGGAGTCGAGGGTGTTATCAGGAAGGGGCTGTCAGAGTGTGAAAGGAGAGGGGTCTCAGTCATTGATGTGTACTGCTGAGTCTTGTGGTGATGGAATGGCAATGGTGAGGGGGAACATTGGCAGTGGTATTGTCAGTTGTGGAGAGGGGGGTGAAGTCCTCAGATTGGGGTGGTTGGTGATGGCTGCTTCAATGATCTTGACAGCAGTTAGTTCATTGCTGGTGATGGTGGGAGAAGAAGTAGGAGTGGTCATGGTAGTAGTGGGGAATGGGAAGATGCTCTTTCTTTGTCCTTCTTGCCCTTCTTTTATATGTCTTTGGGTGCTCCTTCAGCTATAGGGTGTAGGCAATAGTAGTCAGTGATAAGGTCTTGCACATTACTACAGCCAAATCCATATCGATAGTCCCCTTCCGTTTTCAGAACAGAGGTAGTGGGGTTTGAATGCCCCCATGCCGGGGTTTTTTCCCACAGAAAATAAATGTTGTAAATAAAAAATGTAAATAAAAAATAGATTTATATAATTCTACTCGTCGCTAGGTCATGCGTGCTTGCCATGCAACGTGGCGCCGTGGCTACCTTGGGCTGCGCGGAGAAAATTCCATGTTTGTGGGTCCAACAAAATATTCATATTGTCATTATAGTACTATATTACAATTCTGGTTGTCAGGAGCTGCCGTGACAAGCGCAACATCGGGCTGGTGTACAATGGAGTCGCAGAGAAACTGCATGCTATGAGACGTTGTATGGAGCCAAGTCCATGTGAGTTCAAAAGGCACAGACAGATTCCGCAGG
>WNGR01008723.1_pt1 | contig 13067 bp, 13 predicted proteins | sample 5407581 | NCBI WGS metagenome assembly WNGR01 (sample SAMN13153383, study PRJNA577476) | soil metagenome | isolation source: 80 cm soil or saprolite under Garry oak tree replicate 2 | place: USA:California | collected 2016-06-15 | reverse complement strand
GCAGGATTAAGGGAATCGTTCAACGAAAGTATGCGAGAGAGCTGTGCCTGATACAATAGAGACCCTCATTAAACGCAATCTCCACGAGGTGTTCGGAGAGCGAGACGGCAAGAAAAGACGGGAGGCGATCGCCCAACTTTGGACCGAAGATTGCGTATTCATCGATCATAGCGGCAAGAGCCACGGGCGAGATGAACTCGATCGTGCGGTCGCGGCATTGCATCAGCGTTTCCCGAGCTACGTTTTCAGTGAGCTTCGGCCTGTCGATCTGCTTCACGAAAGCGGGCGCTTGGCTTGGAGCTATGGACGACCGGGCCAAGAGCCTATCAAGGGCGTAGATGTGGTTCTTGTGCGAGATGGTCGCATCTCTCTAATGCTGACGTTCCTTGATGAGGTGCCGGCGAAACTCTAATTGGCCGTCGGAAGTATGGCGGTGTCGCTATCGATGCGGCGGAGGCAGGATGTCGGGTTTCGGGGCAAAGCGGACGAGAAAGCGGTGATCCCACGTGCTTGAAAATTGTTCAAACAGATGCGCCGTGACGTGACGTGATGATCACGAACGAGCAATTCTTACCGCCCCCTATTGCCGTCCCCTCTCCTGTACGATTGCATCAAATATCGTGTGTGATCAGAGCGATAGGGCGCGCACTGGCTTGATCCACAACCACCCCTTCGGCGACCCGACCCCCTCGCGCGCCGACATCCAGATGACGCAGGCGATCATCGAGGTGGCGAAGCCGCTGGGCATCGAGGTGCACGACCACCTCATCGTCGGCAAGGACGGGCATGCGAGCCTGAAGGGGCTGCGGTTGATTTAGAGCAGCGATGTGAGCCGCCTCAGATCCTCGATTTAGAAATCCGGCTTGTCGGCAGTCGGGATCCTGGCGTCCTTGTCAGAGTAAAACTGCCCAACGGCATAGTAGTGCTGGACATTTTCGGCGCAGACACGTTCCTGCATGTCTGGGTGCCCAGCGCGCAGATAAGTGATGGTTGCCTTCCATGGCATCGTGAAGGCGCCCGGATCCTCCACGGTGAATTCGAGCTGCAAGCCCTTGCCCTTGTAGTTGGCATCGACGGCGCCGGCGCCGGCGCGCGGCCACTCTTTCTGGCCGCGTTCTTGCGCTTCCTTGGCGACTTCGTGGTCGAGCAGCCGGTAACGCTCGACCACATGCAGAGCCTCCGTGTACGGGGTGCCGAAACGGTCGATCATGGTATACCGCCCGACCTTGACCCCCACGGTGTCGATCACCAGCGTGTCACCTTCGTAATGACCGACGGAATCCCCGTGGGCGGTCGGAGCGACCTTTGCGGGATGAGGCTGGTTCAGGCGCACTTGGCGGAAATCTAGATCGTGCGGATAGAGGATGATGACCCGGTCCGGCAGCTGCAGCATTTGGATTTCAAAGTTCCAAAAAATATACGGCACGGGTTGGAGAAGACACTGGTTGTCCGGGTCCGGAAAAGCCCGGCCGGACAACGAGATTTCGCCGAACTTCTTGACGACCTCCGCCGCCCAGGGCTGCAAAATCGGATTGTTGTAATCTCCGACCAGCGAATTGAAGTTGCTCGCGCCGGCCGGGGTGCGTGACAGATTCCGCACCGGGCCCGGGCCCGATACCGGGGGCTCAAAGCCGAGCGATGGGTGCGCCCAAATGCCGGAAAAATCCGGAATCGATGCGGCGTTTTGGGTGGTGGCTGGCGTGCCTGCTGCGGGTGCCGGCGTTTGCCCCAGGACCGGTGCCGAAGCCGCTGTCGCCAATGCCACCACAAGAAGAAGCTGCCGTCGCTGCAAATTCATGCTTTGCTCCCTTGCATGCCGCCCAGGTCCGCAAGGCGCGCCTTTGGTTTGCGATCAGCTATTGCGTGACCGCCTTGACCCAGCGACGCACGTTCATCTTGCCGGTCCAACCGCCATAGATGACACCCGAGGAGTCGGCCGCAATACCTTCCGGCATGTTGGCATCGGGCGCGATTTCGGGGATGAAGGCCACCACCTTGCCGTCCTTCGCGCTGCCGACGCGAATGCCCTTCTTGAAGCCGGGATTGACCTTGCCGCCGTCATCGCCCGACTGATGGTCGGCCGAATAGACGTTGTCACTCCTGTCGATGTAGAGGCCGCTCGGACGCCCGAACTGCTTCCACTCTTCGAGGAATTTCCCATCCTGATCGAAGATCTGGATGCGGTTGTTGACGCGATCAGCGACGAACAAGCGGCCGGTCGAATCCATGGCCAGTTGATGTGGGGTGTTGAACTCGCCGGGACCGCTGCCGCGCTTGCCCCAGGACTTGATGTACTTGCCGTCCTTCGAGAACTTGAAAATGCGATCGTTGGGGCGAGCGCCGTGTCCCTGTGACACGAAGATATCGCCATTCGGCGCAACGTAGATGTCGGTGGGCTGATCGAACGCGTCCGTGGAGTTCGCGTCACCCGTAACGCCCGGCTTGCCCAGGGTCATCAGCACCTTGCCGTCCTTGCTGAACTTGATGACGGTCTGGCCTTTGCCGCCCTCGGCGACAGTGTCGGACACCCATACGTTGCCTTCGCGGTCCACGTGGAAGCCATGCGGGTCGTTGACCATGCCGCCGCCGAATTTGAGCTGCATGACGCCGTTGGGATCGAACTTCATGATCGGATCGAGCGTCGAGCCGCGGCAGTTTTGCGCGGCACAGCGGTCGAACGTCCACAGACTCTTGCCATCGGGATCGATCTCGATGCCGATGGTCGAGCCCCACGTGCGGCCGGGCGGCAGCTTCGCCCAGTTCTCCTGCAGCTGGTACGGATTGGGATAGGCGTTGGGATTGTTGGCCTGGGCGCATGTCCGCTCTCCCGACAGCGCGGTGAGCGCGAAAATCCCTGCTCCCAGCATCAGGGTGACGCGGCTTGCGGTCTTCATGAGATTCCTCCCTTGTGGCTGCTTAATCTAATCCGCGGTCGATCGCCTCCCTCTCCCCGCAAGCGGAGAGAGGGAGCAACCGCGGCGCGACAAACCTTAGTTGATATATGCGGGATTGGGCCGCTCGTTCAGCTCGATGTAGGTGCCCCACGGATCGGTGATGAAGGCCAGCGCGGCGCCGGTCTGTTCGTTCTTCGTGTAGGGCCGATCGAGTTTGATGCCGTTGGCTTCAAGCTTCTTGATGAAGGCCTGCAGGTCCTTCACGTCGAAGCCGATGTGGTCGAGGACGCGGCCCTTGGTAGGGGCTTGCGCCATGTCGGCCTTGTTGAAGCGCAGTTGCACACCCGGCACGTCCGCGACCGGGGCGTTGTTGCGCAGGCTCGCCTTGGCGCCAAAGATCTTGCCATACCAGGCTTGGCTCTGCGGGATCGCGGCTTCCGGCAGGAAGAAATGCACGTGCTCATGCTGGATCGGATACTTCTGGGCCTTGTTCTCCAGGATTTCGATGCGCAAACCGTCCGCCGTCTGGACATAGGCTTGGTCCAGCCTGTTGTTGTTGCCAGGGAGCACCGGCACGCCTGCGGCCTTCCACTTGGCGACCGACTCCTGGACATTCTGCACGACGAACCCGACGTGGTTGACCACGCTCCCGACCGTACCGGCGGTCGGCGGCGGTCCCGCTTGCCCCGGATTGAGATTGACGACGACGCCGGGAAATATCACGCGTTGGATGCCTGGGCCCGTTGGGGAAGTGCCGCCCATGCCGACGAAGATCTTCCTGTTGGCCTCGATGTCCCTCGAGTTAAGGTGCCAGTGTCCCATGGTCACGCCCGCTTCGTTGGGCGCGAAGGGTTGCGCAAAAGCTGTCCCTGTTGCCAGGGTCGTCGTGAGAAATAGCGCGGCAAACAGCGATTTCATGGACGCCTCCTTGTGAGAGTGATTTTCCTCCGGTAGCCGGGGTCAACGCTAACACTCGACGCGGGCGCAAGAAAGCCCGAAGATTGGGCGCGAAAGCGGACCGCGAGATCATCGTCGGTCCGCGCGGATTGGGGCAAGGTCCGGAAATCTCGCCGCACGAGGGCGAATAGCCACTACTTGCGGCCCCCAATACACCTCCCCTGTTGTCGTGCGCGCCGGCAAAAATTGAGGAATATCTGTGTCGTAGTGTGGAGTACAATCTTCGGGGGATGCCGCGATGCAGGACCCGGCACGAACCACGAGGAGGGCAGCATGAGAGCCTTTGCGCGAAGTCTGTTGGTGTTGTTGATCGTAGGGCTGGCGGCAGGGAAGTTGTCGTCGCAGACAGCGCCAACGCATGTGGTCACCGCCGCAGAGTACGAAAGCTGGAAGAAAGAGCTTTCCAATTGGGGGCGCTGGGGCAAGGACGACCAGATCGGAGCCCTCAATCTGATTACGCCAGCGAAGAGAAAGGAGGCGGCAGGCCTCGTGAAAGAGGGGTTCTCGGTATCGCTCGCAGGCGACGCCGATACCGTCAAGGCCGTCGATAATCCCAATCCCTATGAGGTCGAGATGCTTGCAATTGGCAACGACCGGATCGGGGTCCGCTATCACGGGATCACCCACACGCATTTGGATTCGCTCGCGCACATCAACGACAACGGCGTGTTCTACAACGGCTACAAGCCCGACCAGGATACGGTGTTGAAAGAAGGCCACGCGAAAAATTCCATCCACAACGTCAAGAATGGCATTTTCACTCGCGGCATCCTGATCGACATTCCGCGGCTCAAAGGAGTTTCGTATCTGGAACCGGGTACCCCCATCTATGTCGAGGACCTGGAGGCATGGGAAAAGAAGGCGGGTGTCAAGGTATCGGCCGGCGACGCGTTGTTCGTCCGCACGGGCGTGTGGGCACGCCGGAAGGCAGTTGGGCCATGGCTTCGCGGCCGCGCCGAAGGGGGCAGGTCAGCAGGGCTCGATCCTTCGGTCATCCCCTGGCTCAAGCAACGCGACATCGCCATCCTCGGCAGCGATCATCCGCAATACGTCTCCCCGTCGAACCTCCGTGGAGCCGTTCATGACTTCTCGCTGCTGTACCTCGGCGTGCACCTCTTCGATAACTGCGACCTGGAGGCGCTGGCGGACGCGGCGGCGGCCCGGGGACGCTGGGATTTCCTGCTGACAGCGGCGCCGCTGCCAATTCGCGGCGGCACTGGTTCGCCAGCGAATCCCATCGCGACGTTTTGAGGCTGATGTAACCAGCGGGAGGAAAGGGCGATGCTAAAATCAACCATAGGGCCGGTCATCGTGCTGCTGTGTTGCTTCTCCGCATTCTCCCAGGCGCAGCGCAACCCTGCTGGCCCGACTGCGGCCGAGCGCAATCCGTCCGAGGCCTTACGACAGATCATTCCCGGCCACTATGTCTTCAGTTCCGGCACTTTAAACAGCGGGGTCATCGTCACCAGTGAAGGGGTGATCGTGCTCGACGCCCTGAATTCCGAGCCCGTCGCGCGGGCCGAACGAGAAGCGATTGCCAAGACGATTCAACAGCCGGTTCGGCTCTTGGTCTCCTCGACGTTCCATAACAACTATTCAAAGGGCAACCTTGCCTACGCGGACGTATGGAAGATCGGACACGAAAACTACCGGACCGATCTCCTTGGACAACTGCAACGGAACAAGGCCCCGCCGGAGGAGCAGAAAGCGAGACTCCCGAACGAGACCTTTCGGGATCGGATCACGCTCTATCTTGGCAGCAAGGAGATTCAGATTCTCCATGTGGGCCGCGGTCACACGCGCGGCGACAGCATTATCTATGTTCCCCAGGATCGCATTGCCTATCTGAGCGAGCTCTTTTTCGCCGACCAGTTTTTATTTATCAACGACGGTTACGGCCTCGACTGGCTCAAGGCGCTGGATGCGGTCGAAGCCCTCGGGGCCGACATCTTCGTGCCGGGACATGGTCCCATTCCTGCAGACCCCCGGGAAACTCAACAAGAGCTTCGCCGCTTTCGACAGATGTTGGTGGATGTCCGTGATGCCGTTCAGAAAGAGATCGCACGGGGCGCAACAGAAGATCAAGCAGTCACGACGATCCGATGGCCACAGTATGAAAAAATGCAGGGATACGATTCGCAAAGGGAGACGGCTGTGCGACGGCTTTATCGGCAACTCACTGGCGCGCTCCCGTGAATGCGGCCCGGCTCTCACCGGGCCCACCTTGTCCGTGCGACGAGCAAAAGTGTTGAATGTTCAGCTCCGCCGCGATCGGGAGCAGCTCCTCCGATGAACGACCTCGCTACCAAGCCACGCACCAAAGTTCGGCTGAAAACGGAACGACCGCGCCTTCACAAGGTCATCCTGGTCAACGACGACTTTACGCCTCGGGAGTTCGTGGTCACGGTCTTGAAGGCGGAGTTCCGCATGAACGAGGATCAGGCGTATCGGGTGATGCTCACCGCGCATCGGCGCGGCGCCTGCGTCGTCGCCGTCTACACCAAGGACGTCGCCGAGACCAAGGCAACAAGAGGAACGGAAGCAGGCCGGAGCAAGGGCTATCCGCTCCTGTTCACGAGCGAGCCGGAGGAATAGAGCGCCTCCCCGTTCCGGACGAGGGTGACGCGTAGGAAGACTGCGCGGCATCGCGACCTTAGGCGGGCGGTGGCGCCACGCCCTCCACTGTCATTGCCCGTGAAGGCGGGCAATCCAGTCATCACCGATCATCGTTTGACGCTCGATCGTGCCGGATCGCGGATCCGGTGGTTACTGGATGCTCCGCCTTCGCGGGGCATGACAGTGGAGGAAGGCGCCGAACGCCGAGCGCCCGTGGCCGACCCTGGAATTGCCGATGCCGGCGCTCACTTCCGCGATGGGTTGAAATATCTCAGATCGGGAGGCGGCTGGTCCTTGCGGGTGGGCATCAGCTCACGGTCAGCGCTCAGGTAATAAAGCTCCTTGCCGATGACGACGTTTGCGGTGGCCCCGGCGCAATTTTGCTCGGTCCAATACGGGTGCTTGGCGGGGCTGCGCCGGTAGGTTTTCAACACCGTCCACGGCCGCGTGAAGGCGTGGTCGATCAGCGTGATCTCGTCGTGCAGGAAACCCGGAATGGCTTTGTCGAAGTAGATGCGCTCCTTGACGATCGACTGATTATCGGCATGGACCGGCATGCCGGCCGGGTCCAAGGCACGCGGCCCTTTGAAGTGCCGGGTCTCGACTTCGAGCACGTCGAAGCGGCCGTCGCCGTCCTCATCGATCCATTTGCCGATCGAATAACCCTGAAAGCTCGGCTCGACCTCCTTCGGCCAGTCGCGCCCGTCGGTATAGATGCGGCGATGGATATCGGTGTTGTGATTGAGCAGGACATGGGTGACCTCGGGCAGCACGACGATTTCCATCTCGCCATAAACCGTCATGATCGCCGGCATGCCGGGCGTCAGGCACCTGGCGCCGGAATGCCAATTGCCCTGGCCGCCGTTCGCCTGATCCGCGAGGCTCGCTTCCAGAACCGCCTGGTACTCGGGTGTCAGCGGGGCTTGTTGCGCCCTGCCCCAGGCCTTGGTCGGGTCGAACGCCGCCTGGCCCCCAACCCCGAGGTTGACCGCGCGCCACTGGCCCGAGAGGTCGGGATACTTCGCGTCGTCGAAGGCCTGGACCGCAGCAATCGACGCCAACAGCGCGGCAATTGCAATCGTGCCGATCGCGCCGCGGAAAGGCATGGTTGTTCTCCCTGTGATCACGACCCAAGGGCTCGCGAGGCAAACCAGAGGCGGTCCAGGCCGAAAAAGGAGTGGCCGTTGAGGAGTTGATGCCTGCCGACGGCATGAGCGCTGCCGCTTAAAAAAAACAGGACTTCGGCACGTCCCGCTGGCAGCTCGCGGACGAACTCAATGGCGTGCGCAACATATCAGGTGCGCATCCCGGCCGGAAGGGCGGGCCGGAGGGCGCGCCTTCGGAAGTCGCGCCTGAGGAAGCCGCCAACCAAGTTGGATTGCCCATTGGCGCTGGAAGCCGCGCGATGTGAGGTCGTCCGTGACTGCGACGCGGGCTGGAATCAGGCGTCGCCTGACTCCGCGGAGGGTACGTCGGGTGCGCGTCCAGCACAGCGACCGGCAACCGCCGCGGCTTTGGCCTCGTCGATTCTCTACTATCGTTGGGTCCATGAGTAGATATACTGCCGACTGATCGAGCAGTCGGGCGTCGCTAGTTGCCAATCCAGTTACCGGCTTCAAAAGGCGCGCAAGCAATGGTACCTTCAAGAAATCAACAGGAGACATCCATGGGACAGGAAGGGAAGAAGATCCCCGCGGAAGCGGTAGAACTTTACACGCGTTATATTCATGGCGAGGTCAGTCGCCGTGACTTTCTCGATGGGGTGAAGCGTTACGCCGTCGCCGGTCTTAGTGCCGGGGCGATCGTCGAGGCGTTGATGCCGAACTACGCATTGGGCCAGCAGGTTCGCAAGGACGACGAGCGTATCAAAGCGAGTTATGAGACCGTACCCTCGCCGAATGGCAATGGGTACATCCGGGGCTATTTCGTCCGGCCGTTCAGCGCCGATTCTCGCACTGAGACTCCGTCGAAACTACCCGGAATTATCGTCATCCATGAGAATCGTGGACTCAATCCGCACACGGAGGATGTTGCACGGCGCTTTGCCCTGGAGAACTTTATGGCCTTCGCGCCGGACACGCTTTCGTCGGTCGGCGGCTATCCGGGCGACGACTACAAGGGCGGCCAGCTATTTGCCAAGATCGACCGTCCCAAGATGGTCCAGGATCTCGTCGCCGCCGCGCGGTGGTTGAAATCGCGTCCGGACTGCACCGGGAAAATCGGCGCGACGGGTTTTTGCTTTGGCGGCGGGGTGTCCAATACCTTGGCTGTTCTGCTCGGCACGGAATTGGCGGCGGCCGCCCCGTTCTACGGCGGCGCGCCTCAGCCTGCAGACGTGGCCAAAATCAAGGCCGCTATCCTCATCCACCATGGCGGGCTCGATAAGCAGTTGGCGGACGCCTACCCTGCGCAGGAGGCGGAGCTGAAGAAGAACAACATCCGGTACGAAGGCCACATTTATCCGAATTCCGTTCATGGCTTCTTCAATGACGCGACGCCCGAACGCTACAACAAAGTCACGGCGCAGCAGGCATGGACGCGCACCATTGAGTGGTTCAACCAGTACGTGCGCGGAGACGGGGCCTAAGCCAGCAGGGCAACTTGGTGCATGAGCCTGTATGAGCACTGCAGCGTGGATTTTCGAGTGCAGTCAAAGTCTATTCTCGTTGTCGACGACCGAAAATCCACGCTGACGCCAATTTCGAAAAAGGCGCCTGACCCCGCCTGACCCCATTTTTCCTACTTGGAAGTGGCGTCCATCCGAATGGCGCCGGCGGCCTGCCCTGCCCGCAGCAGCCGATCCATGGCGGGTTGCGCGTCTTCCCGAAGCATCAGCCGCTTGGTGACCATGGCTTCGACCGCGTGCTTGACCATCGCAGAATACACCGAGAACGATGGATAGCGCTCCTCAGTCGAAAGACGCGGATCGACCGCGAGATCTGCTTCGGGATCGGCGCGGTCCCGGCAGCCTTCGCAATCGGATTATTTCTCTCCGAAGGCTTTGTCCGCCGGAACGTTGGCGACAATACCCGCCTCGTTGCCGGTCTCACCCGGCGGTATCAGCTCATAGAACCCGCTGATTTTGACCCGCACGACGATCGGGTTCACAGACTGGTTCTGGAAGAACCAGCCATGCACGCCATCGAATGGCGCCGTGAGTGCGCCGTTGGCGCTTGTGCCCGTGGCCTGCTTATACGTCGCAACGGTCATTTCCTTGGTGTTGGTCAGGGTGTGACCGTGGAAGTCGTAATAGAATTCCTCGGAACTCGGGAGGTCGGAAACGCTCCATTCGTAAATGAGCGTGGCGTCCTTGTTCATCCGCACCCCCCGCGTCGGATCGCCCTCTCTGCGCAGAGGAATCTCGATCGTGTCGGCTCGAAATCCAGACCGATATTCGCGCGCGAGCGGAACGGCGGTCGCAGCGGTGTCGAATGCGACCTCGCGGGGCGCCCACAGCCGACTTAACCCGGTGATTCTGCCAAGACCGAGCGGATCCGAATTGAATTCGGCGGGAAGGATCGCGCAGAATACGATCAGGCTTGCGACAACAAGCGCGCTCCACGTGACGGCGAGCATCCGGCCCGCGGAGAGCGGTTTCGATATCTGCCCTTCGATCGTCATATTAGACTCTTCCTCCGACGAAGTAGCCGGCGAGCTGGTATTCCATCAACATGAAGCCGGCGGTCAGAATGAGCGCATTCGCCGCCACGGCGGAACGCTCGAAGCTCGCGGTCCGCCGCCACTGCAGCATGATCGCGAGCATGATGGCCAAAGCAACGAGCTGCCCCAGTTCGACCCCGACATTGAATCCGATCATGTTCGGAACAAGCCCGTTCGCATTCAATTGGAGCGCCTGAAGCTTCGTCGCCAGGCCGAACCCGTGTATGAGCCCGAAACTTGCGACGGCGACTCTATTATTGGGTTGCACGCCGAAGACCGATTTGAAGCCGCCGAGGTTGTCGAATGCCTTGTAGACCACCGAGAGGCCGATGATTGCGTCGACGAGAGATGACGACGTCTCTCATGCGATAGAGGAAGAAGATGACACCCAAGAGAAAAAGGAGGTGGTCGTACCCGGTGACCATGTGCTTGGCACCGAGATACATGAAGGGAGCAATGTCAGGCCCATTGGTGGCAGCCACGAAAGACGCATCTTTGCCGCCAATGCCATGGGCGACGACGGACTCAAATTCGCCCTGGACGATCAACAGCCCGATTACGGAGACTGCCAGCAGAACCAAACGGACGCCGGCCGACCGAAACTGTCGAAAATACACCAACCCAACCGCTCCTGGTTCCCGTGTTCCCGGGTCTGTTATTTACGCGATGAGGCTCGCTGCGCGCAGGCCGTCACTGTCGCACCAGCAGGAGCGGATTCGTGCTCAGCGGCACGAGTTCCCAGGTGGTCGGATCGCTCTCCTCGAAGCGCCAGGTGCCGCCGCGCCCGGTGAGGATCAGCTGGTCGCGATCGAGCTGCCAGGTCGTCAAGCCGAAGCCGGCGATCGAGCTGTCGCAGCCCGGCTTCACGATCAGTTTGTAACCGTCGCCGCCGCTCGATTGATTCGAGAGCGTGAACCGGCAGAGCGGCTTGTCGAGCTCCCGCAGAACCTGCCAGTCGCCGAACATTTCCTCGGCGCTGCGGGTCCCGGCCTTGACGGCGGCCTGGGTCTGCAGAAACAACAGCCCCTCCCCCCGCCGTTCGCCTTCGTACAAGCCGTTTTCGACCTCGGTGAATTCGAACACCGCGGCGCTCCTGGCGTCGATCAGCCGGAGCACGTCGTTTTTCCCCAGCGTCCATGCCACGACATCCTTGAGCGCGGGAAAGGCGGTGGCGCAGGCCGCCTCGAGCGCCAGCTTGAAGCCGAGCGGCGCAGGATCGACGCTGAAGGTCACTGCGCAGCGCTTGTCGCGCTCGGCATTGGAGATTTCCCAGGCGCCGACCATGGCCTTGGCGGCCTCGCTCGCCGACGACGCGGGCTGCGCATGGGCGGAAGCAGCGAACCCCGCACAGGTCAGCAGCGCGAACAGAGAGACGCGGCAAGGCATGATGGAATCACCGGTCATCGCGCTGAAAATGCTAGCACGCCGATGCCGGTCCCGCACACGTTTTGTCGTCCCCGCGAAAAGCGGGGACCCATGGTTCCGGTGCTCGGAGAAATGGGTCCCCGCTTTCGCGGGGACGACATTATTGAATCGATTTGTCGGGATTCGGCTTGTCACGTCCGCTTCTTCGGCGGCCACGGTGTTTCCGGGACTGGCGTCAACGGCGGCTTGCCGGCGGCCCAGGCGAGGAGGTTGTCGACCACGAGCTGGTCCATCTTATCGCGGGTGTGGACCGTCGCCGAGCCGAGATGGGGGAACAGGACCACGTGCTCCATCGCCATCAGCTCCGGCGGCACTTCGGGCTCGCGCAGATAGACATCGAGCCCGGCGCTCATGATCGTGCGCTCCTGGAGCGCCTTGATCAGCGCCGGCTCGTCGACCACCGAGCCGCGCGCCATGTTGATGAGGATGCCCTCGGGACCGAGCGCCTCGAGCACCTCGGCGTCGACGAGGTTCTTGGTCTCCTCGCCGCCGGGCGTGATCACCATGAGCACATCGACATCGCGCGCCATGTCGATGAGCTTCGGATAGTGGCGATAGCTCACTCCCGCTGCCGGCCGCCGCGAATGGTAGACCACCGGCACCTGCATGGCGTCGAGCCGCCGCGCGATCGCCTGGCCGATGCGGCCCATCCCGACCATCCCGACGGTGCGGTTGCGCAGCGTCGCCTTGGTGAGCGGGTAGGATTTGTCGCGCCACTTGCCGGCGCGCAAATACCGCTCGCCCTGCGGGAACTCGCGCACGGTGGAGAGGAGGAGGCCGAGCGCGGTGTCGGCAACCTCCTCGGTGAGCACCTCCGGCGTGTTGGTGACGGTCACTCCGTGCGCGACCGCCCAGGGCACGTCGACATGGTCGTAGCCGACGCCGAAGGTCGAGAGGATTTCGAGCCGCGGCAGCCGCCCCATCAGCGCCCCGTCGATCCGCTTCGAGCTCACGCTCGAGGCGATCGCGCGTACGCGCGGCGCAATCTCCTCGACGAGCGCGGCGGGATCCTTCGCCTCGTCGAGCCTGTGCACCGCGAAGGCCGCGGCGAGCCCTTTGGCGATCACCGGCTTTGGCGGTCCGATCAGCAGCACCTCGACTTTTTCGCCAGCCATGCTCCGCTCCGGATTCGCAATCTCTCCAGCGCCTGTAGGGTGGGCAAAGGCGCGTCCTCTTCCCTCTCCACTCACACGATCGCCGCCGCGCCTTTGCCCACCGCTCGGGTTCGTGCCCACCCCATGAAGCCTGGTGCCGCGCTGCATGGTGGGCAAAGGCGGGCAACACCGTGCTCCAACCTAAAGACCAATTCCGCGCCTTTGCCCACCCCACAAACTCCGCTCCTTACACCAGCATCGTCACCGGCTGCTCCGCAAGTCCCCGGAACGCCGCGATCAGCTCGGCGCCGACCGCGCCGTCGACCACGCGGTGGTCGCAGGAAAGCGTCACCGACATCAGGCTGGCGAAGGCGACGCCGCCATCCGCGGTCTCGACCGCCTGCCGCCGCGCGGCGCCGAC
>WNGR01005956.1_pt1 | contig 13067 bp, 18 predicted proteins | sample 5407581 | NCBI WGS metagenome assembly WNGR01 (sample SAMN13153383, study PRJNA577476) | soil metagenome | isolation source: 80 cm soil or saprolite under Garry oak tree replicate 2 | place: USA:California | collected 2016-06-15 | reverse complement strand
GAGCACCTCGTCGGCCAGCATCAGCGTCCCGTCCGGGAGCACGCCGAACTCCAGCTTGGTATCGGCGATGACGATGCCGCGCGCGGCGGCCAGCTCAGCGCCCCGCCGGTAGATTTCCAGGGTGGCGCGCCGCAGCCCGGCCGCCACCGTGTCGCCCACAAGCCCCGTCACCTCGTCGTACGTCATCGGCTCGTCGTGGCCGGCCGCGGCCTTGGTGGTGGGGGTGAAGACGGGCTCGGGCAGCCGGGACCCCTCGCCGAGGCCGGGGGGCAGGCGCACGCCCGAAATCGTGCCGGTGTCCCGGTAGGACGCCAGGCCGAGCCCGGCCAGGTAGCCGCGGGCGATGCACTCCACCGGGAGCATGGTCAGCCGGCGGCACCGGATGGCCCGCCCGGCCCACTCGGCAGGCACGTCGGTGCCGGAGATCACGTGGTTGGGGATCACGTCGCCGAGCTGGCCGAACCACCACAGCGAGAGCTGAGTCAGCACCCGGCCCTTGCCCGGGATCGGCGTGGGCAGCACCACGTCGTAGACGCTCACCCGGTCCGAGGCGACCATGATGATGTCGTCGCCGTCGGCGTAGAGATCCCGGACTTTCCCGGAATGCACCAGTTCCAATCCGCGCTCCTCCCAGCCCGGCGGGGACGGGGCCAGCGTACTAGGGCCCGGGCGCGTACGATCAGGGCCATGGCCGACCTCGAGGTGCAGTACCTCCAGGTGCAGACGACGACCGATTCGCGCGCCGAGGCGATGGAGCTCTCCCGCGCCGCGGTCGAATCCAGGCTGGCCGCGTGCGCGCAGGTGGCCGGGCCGGTGGCGTCGATGTACTGGTGGGACGGCGCGCTGGAGCGGACCGAGGAGTGGCTCGTGCTCCTGAAGCTGCCGGCCGATCGCTACGACGAGCTCGCCGCCTTCATCACCGAACGGCACAGCTACGACGAGCCCGAGATCATCGCGCTGCCCATCATGGCGGGCTCGGCCGCGTACCTGAACTGGATACGGGAGGAGACCCGGCCCGTAGACCCCGCCCAGGGCGTCTGAGGCCGGCTGTGCTGAGCTTTGACCGGTACTGCGACGAGATCGTCACCCAGACCAGCCTGCTGACCTCGGCGATCACCGGCGCCGACCTGACCGTGACGGTTCCCAGCTGCCCGGATTGGAACGTCGGCCAGTTGCTGCGGCACCTCGGCGGCGCGCAGCGCTGGGCCGCCGAGATCGTGCGAAGCCGGGCCACCGAAGCGATCAGGCGGGACTTCACCGACCTGTCGGCCTATACCCGCGAGGATCCCGCCGTGACCGGCCCGTGGCTGGCCGAGGGTGCCGCGCGACTGGCCGGGGCGCTGCGCGAGGCAGGCGCGGGCACGCCGGTGTGGACCCCGATCGCCAGCGGGATCACCGACTTCTACGCGCGGCGCTTCACCCACGAGACCCTGATCCACCGGGCCGACGCGGCCCTGGCCGTAGGCGCCGGGTACCAGGCCGCGCCCGATGTGGCCATCGACGCCATCGACGAGTGGCTGTACCTCGGCTCGCACCCGATCCACCTGAAGTACCACCCGGAGGTGCGTGAACTGCTCGGGCCCGGGCGCACGCTGCATTTCCACGCTACCGACACCCCTCCGGAGGCGGCGGCCGAGTGGGTGGTCGACCTCACCGGCGAGGTCATCACCTGGCGGCGTGCGCACGAGAAATCCGCCGTCGCCGCGCGCGGGCCGCTGACCGACCTGCTCCTGGTCCTGTACCGGAGGCGCGCTGCCGACGTCCTCGAGGTCCTCGGCGACGCGCACCTGCTGGACCTCTGGCTTGACCGGGCCAGGTTCGGCTAGATCACGGCGAGGGCGGCACGTTCCAGGACGCGATGACCGGCTCGTCGTGTTCGGAGCCCAGGGTGCTGACCGTCCCGGTATCCAGCCGGAACAGCCGCCCGTCGGCCGGAGGGAGCCGCAGGTAGCGGGCGGTGAGTACGCGCAGCACGTGGCCGTGCGCTACCAGTGCGACGTCGCTGTCGGCCAGCAGCGGCCGCACCCGGGCCAGCACCCGGTCGACCCGCTCGGCTACCTGCTGAATGGTCTCGCCGGGATGTTCGGCGTCGCCGGGAATCACGCCGTCGCGCCACAGGTACCAGCCGGGCCTCGTCTTGAGGATCTGCGGCGTGGTCAGCCCCTCGTAGCCGCCGTAGTCCCATTCCCACAGGTCGGGATCGGGCTTGGCGTTGTCCAGGTCGGCGAGCGCCGCGGTCGTGACCGCGCGCCGCGCCGGGCTCGTGAACACGGCCACGATGTCCCGCCGGGCCAGCAGCGGGGCCAGCGCCTTGGCGGCCGCCTCGCCGCGCGTGGTGAGCGGGATGTCAGTCCGCCCGGTGTGCCTACCGGCCAGGCTCCACCCGGTCTCGCCGTGCCGGAGCACGATCAGCTCACCCATGGCACAGCAACTTACTCAGAGCAGCTTGCGCAGCGCCAGCAGGTCCCGCATGCTGGCCTGGACCTTGACCCGGCCGGACAGCCACATCCGGGCGATGTTGGCCGGGGTCGCGGATAGGGAGATCACGTCGTCGCTGTTCGCGGTCAGCCTGATGTCGGCCGGCGGGTCGTCGGGCTTGGCCTCGGTCACCGCGTCGGCGCCGGAGTCGGTGAACCTGGTCACGAACGTCACGCCGAGATCGGTCACGTGGCAGCTCATCGACCTCTTGCCGAAGTAGCTGGCCCGGTCGTCCGGGCTCATTTCGGTCAGCCGGACGCTGAGGGCCTGCAGCGCCTCGCGGCACTCCTCAACTGAAGCCATGCGCGCCTCGCTCTAGTCAACATCGGACGGTAGCGTTCCACGCGGAGGGTAGCGCACATGAACGAGGAATACCCAGACCAGGGTCTTGAGGGTCAAAATCAAGATCTTGATGCCGAACGGGCCCGGCTCACCGCAGCGCCGGACGGCGGGGAGCTCCGCCGGGCGGCCGAACCGGCCCTGGCACCGCCGCCCACGGGCGACGACCGGGTGGATGCGGCCGTGGCCGGGCTGAGCCGCCTGGCCGCAGGTCCGGCGGAGGAGCACGTCGCCGTGCTCGAGGAGGTGCACGGACGACTCAGGGACATCCTGGGCGAGGTCAACGAGGGCACACCTTGACCGCAGCCCGGGCACGGCTCGACACCGAGCTGGTCAGGCGCGGCCTGGCCAGGTCGCGGGAGCAGGCCGGCGAGCTGGTGGCGTCCGGGCGCGTGACGGTGGCTGGCCAGCGCGCGGCCAAAGCCGCGACCCAGGTGACGCGGGACGCCCCGATCAGCATCGCCGAGACGGGGGAGCCGGGGTACGTCTCGCGCGGCGGGCACAAGCTGGCCGGGGCGCTCGCCGTGTTCGGCCCGGGAGGGCTGACCGTGGCGGGCCGCGCCTGCCTGGACGCGGGCGCGTCCACCGGCGGCTTCACCGACGTGCTGCTGCGGGCCGGCGCCGCGCACGTAGTGGCGGCGGATGTGGGGTACGGGCAGCTGGCCTGGTCACTGCGTACCGACCCGCGGGTCACCGTGCTGGACCGGGTCAACGTGCGGACCCTGGCCGGGGTGACCCCGGTGCCCGGGCTGGTGGTGGCCGACCTCTCCTTCATCTCGCTCACCCTGGTGCTGCCGGCCCTGGTGGCGTGCGCCGCGCCGGACGCGGACTTCGTGCTGCTGGTCAAGCCCCAGTTCGAGGTGGGTAAGGGCCGGGTGGGTTCAGGCGGCGTCGTGAGGGAAGCGGCCGATCGTGCCGACGCGGTCCGGAAGGTGGCCGGCGCGGCGGGCGAGCTAAGCCTGGGCGTGCTGGGGATCACGGCCAGCCCGCTGCCCGGGCCCGCCGGGAACGTGGAATATTTCCTGTGGCTGCGCCGGGGCGCGCCGCCGCTTGACGACGGTCAGCTGGAGCGGGCGATCAAGGAGGGACCCAGCTAGTGGGACAGCGGACGGTGCTGGTGACGGCGCACACCGGGCGGGAGAACGCGCTGCGCAGCGCCCGGTTCGTGGCCGATCGGCTGACCGCCGCGGGGATCGCCGTCCGCACGCTCGCGGGCGAGTTCGCCTCCCCGGGCACGCAGGAGGTCCCGGCCTCCGCCGCGGCCGCCGAAGGCGCCGAGCTCGTCATTGTCCTCGGCGGCGACGGCAGCCTGCTGCGCGCCGCCGAACTCTCCCGGCCCGCCGGGGTCCCGCTGATCGGGGTGAACCTGGGCCACGTCGGTTTCCTCGCCGAGGCCGAGCCGGACGGGCTGGCCGATCTGGTCGAGCGGGTGGTGGCGCGGGAGTACGCGGTCGAGGAGCGGATGACGATCGACGTGACCGTGCGCCGCAACGGGGCCGGCATCGCGTCCACCTGGGCGCTGAACGAGGCTACCGTGGAGAAGGCGGCACGCGAGCGGGTGATCGAGGTGATCATCGAGATCGACGGCCGCCCGTTGTCCCGCTGGGGCGGCGACGGCGTGGTGTGCTCGACCCCCACCGGCTCGACCGCCTATGCCTTCTCCGCGGGCGGGCCGGTGGTGTGGCCGGAGGTGGAGGCGCTGCTCTTGGTGCCGATCAGCGCGCACGCGCTGTTCGCTCCGCCGATGGTGGTCTCGCCGCAATCGGTGCTCGCGGTCGAGCTCATCGTGGCGTCCGAGACATCGGGGGCGGTTTTGTGGTGCGATGGTCGGCGTAAGGTCGATCTGCCACCCGGGGCCCGGGTGGAGGTCCGCCGCGGGGCGCTGCCGGTCCTGCTCGCACGGCTGCAGACGTCGGAATCCCGCAGCGGGGGCTTCACGGACCGGCTGGTGGCCAAGTTCGGCCTGCCCGTGGCGGGCTGGCGCGGCCGTACCTGGGAGGACGCAGGCAAGCATGCTTGAGGAAGTCCGGATCACCGGGCTCGGCGTCATCGACGACGCGGTGCTCGAGCTATCGTCCGGGTTCACCGCGCTGACCGGCGAGACCGGTGCCGGGAAGACCATGGTCGTGACGGCGCTCGGGCTGCTGTTCGGCGGCCGGGCCGACCCGGCGCGGGTGCGGCCCGGCGCGGCGCGGGCGGCGGTGGAGGGGCGGCTGCTGGTCACCCCGGAAGTTGCGCGCGAGGTCGAAGAGGCCGGGGGAGATCTCGACGACAACGGGTCATCGCTCGTGCTGAGCCGCTCGGTGTCGGCCGAGGGCCGGTCCCGGGCCTTCGCCGGCGGGCATTCGGTACCGGTGTCGCTGCTTCAGGTGCTGGCCGACGACCTGGTGGCCGTGCACGGGCAGTCCGACCAGCAGCAGCTGCTCAAGCCGGGCCGGCAGCGGGATGCGCTGGACAGGTTCGGCGGACCCGAGCTGGCCGCCGCGCTGGCCGACTACCGGAGGGTGTACCACCGGCACCGCGCGGTCCGCGACGAGCTCGAGGCACTGACCCAGGCGGAGCGGGAGCGCACGGCTGAAGCCGAGACGCTCCGGATCGGCCTGGCCGAGGTCGAGGCGACCTCTCCGGCGCCGGGCGAGGACGCGACCCTGCTGGCCGAGGAGGAGAAGCTGGCCAACGCCGACGCGCTGCACGCCGCGGCCACCACCGCGCACGAGGCGCTGCTCGGCGATCCGGCCTCGGCCTCCGTTGACGCGTCCGACGTGGTGACGCTGCTCGGCCTGGCCGTCCGCGCGCTTGAGCCGGTCCGGTCGCACGACCCGGCGCTGGCCGGCCTGGCCGACCGGCTCTCCGAGGCCAGCTACCTGATCGCCGACGTGGCGGGCGAACTCGCCTCCTACACCGAGTCGCTGGACTCGGACCCGGCCCGGCTGGCCGCGGTCCAGGAGCGCCGGGCCGCCCTCGGCCGGCTGATCAGGGCCTACGCGGCCGCCTCGGGCGACCTGGCCGGGGTGCTCGACTGGGCCAAGCAGGCCGGGTCGCGCCTGGCCGAGCTGGAGGGGGACGACGACAAGATCGCCGCGCTGGCTGCGGAAGAGGCCGCCCTGCGATCCGAGGTGACCTCGCTTGCGGCGCGGCTGACCGGGTTGCGTTCGGCGGCGGCGGAGCGGTTCGCGTCCGAGGTGACCGCCGAGCTGACCGCGCTGGCCATGCCGCACGCGTCGCTTACCGTCGCGGTCAGCGAGCTGGACGCGCCCGGCCCTTACGGCGCCGACGACGTGGAGATCAGGCTGGCCGCGCACCCCGGCGCGCCGGCCCTGCCGCTGAACAAGGGCGCCTCCGGCGGCGAGCTCTCCCGCGTCATGCTGGCCATCGAGGTGGTCTTCGCGGGTGCGGACCCGGTGCCGACGTTCGTGTTCGACGAGGTGGACGCGGGCGTGGGCGGCAAAGCCGCGGTCGAGATCGGCAGCAGGCTCGCCCGGCTGGCCCGCTCCTCGCAGGTCATCGTGGTCACCCACCTGCCGCAGGTCGCGGCGTTCGCCGACAACCACCTGGTGGTGGAGAAGTCGGGCGACGGCCTGGTCACGGCGAGCGGCGTGGTCCGGCTGGACCGGCCTGGCCGGATCCGCGAGCTGTCCCGGATGCTGGGCGGCCTGGAGGAGTCCGAGTTCGGCCAGGCGCACGCCGAGGAACTGCTGGCCCTGGCCGCCGGGGAGCGCGAGACCTCCGGCTGACTCAGCGGCTCACAGCGGTCTCCCGCTCCATACGTGACAGCTTCTCCGGATTGCGCACGGCGTAGAGCCCGGTGATGAGGCCGTCGTCGATGCGCACCGCCACCACGGTGTCGATCTCACCGTTGAGCCGGAGAATCAGCGCCGGGTAGCCATTGACTTGTGCCGGCTGGAGCGACACCGCGGCGCCGATCCTGCCCAGCACGCTAGCCACCGGGCCCGCCCCGACGACGGGCGCCAGTGCGGCCTGCACGACGCCGCCACCGTCACCCAGGGCCTGGCGGGTGGTGATCCGGACCAGGTAGGCACGCTGATCCCGCACCGCGTCGAGATCGACGTCCGCCCACCGCAACCACGTCTCCTGCAGGACGTCCTCCGCTTCGGCGGCCGAGCCGAGCATCTCGTAGGCGACGGTGAACAGCAGGTTGCGGTGGGCGACGAACCCCTCGGTCGCGGAGTCCATGCGGCCGCTCTCGCTCATGGCTGGCTCCTGCCTGTTCGCTCGACCGTGGCACACACAAGACGCCGGTCCCAACCGCCTTGTGACATCCGCGATCGGGGGTGTATCACGCCTGCCGTCCTGTCCTCCGGAAGAGGTAAGGGGGTATCTGCGGTCTCGCCCGGGGGCGGGCGGCCGCTGGGGGCACCATGGATCTTGACGTCGGGGACAGCGCACGCCGTCCGTCCTGCGCCGCCGTCCGGCTAGCCGGCCTGGGCGCGGCGAGCCCGAAGGCTGCGGTTCTTGAGCCTGTTGCCGCACGAGGCCATGTCGCACCACGCGCCCTGCCGGCTGTGCGACCGGTCGTAGAACGCCCAGAGGCAATCCGGGTTCCCGCACAGCTTCATCCGCTCCCAGCTGCCGTCCGCCTGTGCGTCGCGGATGGTCAGCAGGAGCCCGGCCAGCCCGTCGGCCAGGCGCTGACCGTCTTCGCTGCACTCCAGCTCGACCTGGCAGTCGGCGGTCACCTCGAGCCTGGGCGCGGCCTCGCTCGTGACCCGCTCCAGGGGGCGCAGTTCGGCTTCGGTGAGCGGAGGACCGCCGGTGTTGCGCGCGATCATGGCGCGCAGGCTCTCCCGGAACGCGCGGGCCAGCTCGAGGTCCGCGGCGAGGTCGGGCTGCCCCGGATCGCGCAGGCCAGCGTCGGCCAGCCAGGCCGGGGCGTCGTCGGCGTGGGCCAGTATGTCGGTGCGCAGGTCCAGGTCGAGGGTGTTGATGTACGCCTGGACGAGCAGCAGCGGGGGCGGCGCCAGCCTGTGCATCAGATGGGACGCCCACGACGGCAACGTCATGCCGCTCAGGCTAGCCGCCATGATCACCAGCTTTCACGCCATAGTGACCTTATAAGGTCACTTTACAGGTCACTCATGACCAGTATAATAGATTTATAGGTCACAACGGGGAAGTGACGGATGATGCACGTTCTACTCGACGACGATCTCGGCCGCCTGACCGTCCGGAGGCTGCGGCCCTGGCACCGGCTGCTGGCCCGCTGCCTGGCCCCGAGCCTGGACCGGCGGCTGGCCGACGGTGCCCGGCCGGAGGCGGACGCGGTCCTGGCCGCACGGGCCATGGTCCTGACCTCTCTCAGCTACCGCCGTGCCCTGGCCGCGAGCCTGGGGCGGATGCTGGCGGCGTCCGTGTCTCCGCATGCGCGCCCGCGGCTCATGACCGCGTCGCGGTCGGCTGGCGTCGCGCGTCAGCCGTATATCCCGCTCCGCCGGGACCGGATCGCCGGATCCGCATCCGAGCTGGACGGGCTGGCCCGTTGCCTCGCCGGGCAGCGCCCGGTCCCGGCGCAGGGCGTGGCGATGGTGAGCCAGCTGCTGGCCGACGGGGGAGGGCCGCTCTACCGCGCGGGTGCGCGCGATGACCTCGACGCGATCATCGAGCGGGCCGCGCAGGCGCTGACCAGGTAACCGCCAGGCTCCGGCCCGGGGCCCGGCTAGGTGCCCGGCTTGCGCGCCACCGCGCCGTGCGCGGACGCGGTCCCCTCCGGGGCGAAGTCGCCGGGGTCGGGCCGCCACTGGTGCACCTGCACCAGTCCCGGGTCGACCAGCTCAAGGCCGGCGAAGAACCTGGCCACCTGCTCTCGGGTCCGCAGGGTCTGCGGCGTGGCGACGCGCTCGTTGTAGACCCGCTGTGCGTTCGCCTGGGACTGGTGGATGTCGATCGCGGGATGGGAGATCGTCAGGTAGCTGCCGGGCGGCATCGCGGCCATCAGCCGGGCCACGATGCCCCACGGGTCCTCGGCATCCTGGATTAGGTGCAGCACGCAAACCATCTGTAGAAGTAGGCTACTGGCTTGGTGGAAAGATGCTGGTCAGCGGCCGCGTGAGTCAGGCGCGTCATCACTGGCCCAGGCACGCCGGGCACGTCGCCATATGGCGCTGGCGGTTCCGGCCCCCTGACGCTCGCCCGTGCGGAATTTGCCCGGTCCCCACTGGTCACGCGGGCGGGTGAGCTTGCCGCCGCTGGCTTGCCTGAGCTTCCTGCTGTTGCTCATGTCACGACGCCTCCTGCATCGCGCGGCGGGCAAGCTCGGCATCGATGGCGCGCATGCGCGCCAGCGCCGGCACGGCGGACGGTGCGCCGGGCCTGGCCCAGCGCCAGGCTTGCCGCTAGCTCGCGCCTGGCTTGCTCGAGCTCGCTCACGGTCAGTCCCGTGACATCGTGGTCACGCATGGGCCGCTATCTTCGTGCGGTCGTCTTGCTCGGCCAGCACGTCATCAAGTGCGGCTTGCAGGCCGGCCCGGATCGGGGGTACGGGGGCCTGCTTGTCGAAGAACGCGATGGCGCTTGATAGCTGGCGGGCGTAGTCGCGTAGTTCGTAGGTGGTGAGCGCGTACAGCGGGTGCGCCGGCTTGTCGACGGCTGGCGGTTGCCCTGGGGCTGAGGTAGGTGGCATGGGTGACGGTTCCTTACGGGGCATCTGGTGACGTAATCTCGCTACCCAACCTGCCAGGTCAGCGGTAGGTTGATCTACGAAACCTGCCCGGACTCATGCCCTATAGAATCTGGCGATCACGTGTAGAAACCCAGGTGGAGCGATGGCGACCGATCCGTACTCAAGCCCGCTCGCGTTCTTCATCAAGAAGCTGAAGCGGTCGCGTGAGCGTGCTGGCATGACGCAAGGTGACGTTGCCGAGGGAACCAATTACGCTCTTTCGACTGTCTCGGCTTACGAGACGGGCAGGCTGATACCGCCGGCCGACTTCGCGATACGAGCAGACAAATTGTTCGGGACAGGCCCGGAGTCGGAAGACGATGAAGGAGAACTTGAAGGACTGCAAAAACTAGTTGAGACAGTCTCGGTCCGGCCGTGGTTCCGTGATCGCTTCGAAGTGGAGCGGAAAGCCAGGGAGATACGTGAATATGATGCCTATCAGGTACCGGGACTGCTGGAAACGGAAGACTATGCCCGCGCGGTCATTAGCGCCGGGCGGCCGAGGATGTCAGACGAGGAAATAGAGCGTGCGGTCGCTCTGCGGATGACCCGGCAGCAGATACTTGAGCGAGACGACGACTTGCCGGCCGATCAGGATAATACCCCTAGGCTGTGGGCCATCATCGATGAGGCAGCAATGCTCCGGGTTGTGGGCAGTTCCGAGATTATGCAAGCTCAGCGTGACCATCTCGTAAAGATGGCGCAGCGGCCCAATGTCACGATCCAGGTCATTCGTAACAGCGAAGGTGTCACGTGTGCCTTCGGGCGGGCGTTCACTATCCTGAAGCCAAATTCCGGTGGCTCGCCGGTCGTCTACCTTGAAGATATCTTCGATGCTCATTACATCCGCAGCAGAGACACGGTGGAACTGTTTGAGCTGCTATTCGATCACTTGCGCTCAAGCGCGCTAACCGACGACAAATCCATCCAACTCATACAGGGTTGATATCCATGAAAAGCAAGTGGCGGAAATCAAGCTACTCCTCAGCTCAAGGCAACTGCGTCGAAGCCGCCGGCCACGGTAGCGGCGTGCTCGTTCGCGACACGCAGGACCGTACCGGCCCCCTGCTCCGGTTCACCCCCGACGCATGGCGCCGGTTCGCGGCCCAGGTCAAGCGTTCGTTAGCGTCTGACCTCCAACCGGGGGCCGGCCGGCATCTATAGGGCACTCGCGCGTCTCGGCGCGGGTGCCCCTCTGCCGTGCCCGGCGCCGGCGCACTGTCAGATGACTATCCGTAACCGGGAGTGCAAGTGCAGTGCACTCTCACGCGCCCGCGTCTGCACCATAGGGGCCATTATCAGCTCGTGCACTTGCACTCAGGCGCTGCCGTTCCGTCGCTAACCGTAATCGCTGAGCCTTCCGGATCGCGGTCGTCCACAAGCCTCCCGACTTGGCCACGATTTGACCTGGGCCGATTTCGGCGGGGCGCTGACCTGCTGTTTCTCTCTTCGTGAGCGCTGAACTTGGCGCTAACGATGGTCACTTAAAGGTTTACCTAGCCAACCTGGTCACCCAGGCTGCTGGCGCGGCGAGCCCTGGGTGCGCGCCAGCGCGGGAGCGGATCACCAAGCTTGCCGGGATCTAACGTGAAGTATGCTTACCCCATGAATTTGAGTAATATGAGTTACTCAGACGTTAGGAGGACGGATGGACCAAGCGGAGAGAGACCACATCCAGCACGAACTCGAAATCGCGGCGAACGAGCTCTTCGCTGGCTGGATACGCCGGGTGGAGCTGCTGCGACACGACGACGCGCCGTGGATGGAGCCGGGCCAGCTGATGCCCAGGCTCGTCTTCAAAGATCCCGCCGACCGCGTGCGAGATCCGCATCCCGATCCCCGCAAGGTGGCCAAGTCGGCCAGGACGTTCAAGCTGGCCGTTGGCCCCGCGCTCAACCAGTTCCGGAACGACCTGTTGGAGCGGTGGCCCGAGATCCGGTACATCGAGGTGATGCAAGAAGACGACAGCGGCCAGAGGACGGGCGGTAACGTCCGGTTCGTCGAAGACGGCCGCGAGGCCGCCGATGGTGAATTCACCCACGTGATGGTCCGGCTCAAGACGCCTGAGCTGGACATCGTGGACACGCTGATCGCCGCGGGCATCGCGAACAACCGCGCGGAGGCCATCCGCTGGGCCCTGACCCGCATCCGCGAACGCCCCGCCTACGAGCAGCTGCGCGAGCACACCCGCGACATTGAACGGCTCAAGAGCGAGTTCTAACGCGGGCTCCCCCGGATAGCTGCCAGCCGACGCCGGTACTGCACGGCCGTCCGCCCATGTCATCGACGGTTCTGCGCGGGCTCAGCATCTGACCCACGCGACTCTCGCGCCGGTGAGCCAGCTTGCGCACTGAATTGGCCCAACTCAGGCCATAGGGGCCCATTATCAGCTCGTGCACTTGCACTCAGGCGCTGCCGTTCCGTCGCTAACCGTAATCGCTGAGCCTTCCGGATCGCGGTCGTCCACGAGCCTCGCGCCTACACGTATGGGGCACACACGCGCCGTGGACGTGGACGATCACAGATCGTAGCAAGGCATGACCAGGCGGAGGACGGACAGTAATCGTGAACGTGAACGGGCCTCGCGCCTACGCGTATAAGGCACACACGCGCCGTTCACGTTCACATTCGCAACCGCCCGGCTGAGCCCGCAGGAGACGCGGCGGTCGGCGCTCCAGGATGACGGTTCCAGAGCGCCAGGAGACGCCCAGGACACTCTCAGACGTGTCCCGCGCGTCTCGGCTGCCCGTGCTCTGAGGAGCGCTCAGGGACGCTCTGAGCGCTTCCGCTCCCGTGTTCGCTTCAGCCAGCCCGACCGGCCCAGCGTGTGTGTGCACAACACGACTTGTAACGGTCGTTGTCCACGTACACCACCCGGCACGACGGCTCGACCGACTGCGCCACCTCATGCGTGTTATTCGCGGAGGGCAGCCCAGTGCCGAGGTCAAGGAACTGACGTATCCCCGCCTCCGCGGCCAGGTAGCGCACCGCCTTGCCGAGGAACGCCCGATTCGCGCGGACGCTGGGCAGGACGCCGGGGCTGGCCGCGATCGCGCGGTCGCCGGTCTCGCGGTTGACCGCGAAATGATCTTTGCCGCCTAGCCAGTAGTTGTAGACCCTGGCTGGATGCGCCACGCTGACATCGAAATCGAGAAGCTCTTCCATATCTTCGCCCACGCGCGACAGATTAGCCTAAGTTCAAGCTGATTGATTGGGGTGGCGAGCATGCGGCGGTGGACGCTGCGGCCAATGAAGGTGGGTGGGGGCTCGCCTCCCGGTGAGCCCGGGAGCCTGCGCCCGGCTATCCCGGCGCGGGTGCTCGACGCGGCGATCGCGCTGACCGTGGCCCTGCTCGGCGTGGCCAGCGGGCTCGGCGCGCTCGCTCATCACGAGTTTGTCCCCGCGCCAACGATTCCCCTGCTCACGGCGATGGGGCTCATCCTCTACCTGCGCCGCCGCTTCCCCGGCACGGTGGTCGTCGTCATGGCGGCGCTGACCGCCGCCTTGTTCTCGCTGCACACCTCGCTGGAGGCGTCGTTCTTCGCCATCCTGATCGCCTCCTACAGCGCCGCCG
>WNGR01015017.1_pt1 | contig 13068 bp, 14 predicted proteins | sample 5407581 | NCBI WGS metagenome assembly WNGR01 (sample SAMN13153383, study PRJNA577476) | soil metagenome | isolation source: 80 cm soil or saprolite under Garry oak tree replicate 2 | place: USA:California | collected 2016-06-15 | reverse complement strand
CACTGCTGCGCCACCATTACGGCGGTGAGCAGATCTACTACCTGGCGTTCCAACGGGTAAAACACCTGCCTGTTCCCGAACACGCGCCGCCCCACACGCTCCTCGCATTTGCCCTGGAGTTGGCCATCCTCGTGATGGCTGCGCAACTCCTGGTCGGGCTTGCGCGAACAGAGGAGTGGCAACACCTTGTACACGTAGTGCAGCGCGACCGGTGGAACCTCGACAAGGCCTTCCAATCCGCGCAGCTGCTCCTTACCCACGCTATTCGCCATCCCGAATGCGCTTCCCTTCACTGGGAGCAGCGAGAACAAACGGCTCATCGCACCCCTTTTCGGCTACTCTTACCACCCAGAGCAGCGCCGGTATGTTGCCTGCGCGGCAGGCACCGGCACGACCGCTTCGGTGAGGGAGGGCAACGATGCCAATGCTTGAAGAGGGGATTGTACGCCTGGGCACACTGCTCAAGAAAGCTACAGGCGACCCGGCGGCATTTGATCCGCTGTTTGCTCGCCTGCAGGAGGTGCTGCGTGAGGTGCTGGGGCGACTGGAACACGACTTCGCTGAGCAGATCGAGCGCGTCCTGGCAGTAGGAGATTGGGGGCGGGACGGCATAGACCTGCGCAATCTCCCTTACGACGATGTCGTGCTTCTGATCGTACTGTCGGGCGATACGCGGCCATTTGAGCGCTATCAAGAGATCGCGACTCAGATATTCGCCGACCTGCACGACGAGGACGTGTTCGTGCAGTTTTCATTGATGTCGTTGCCGGAGTGGCAGCGAGCCGAGGCCTTCGCGCGTGCGCAGGCACGAGAGGAAGCGCTCGGCACACTCCTGTGGACCCGGTAAGACCGACGCACCCTCTGCGCGCGCGGGCAAAATCTCCGCATTCCCCTTTGTCGTCATGCCTCCCCCCGGCCAAATCGAGCCGGGAGGTGGTCTCGTCAGCATGCGCCGGTCTCGCATGAGAAAGGAACTGAGCTTTATGATGATCACCCATTCCCAGGCCCTGTTGGTCGCGGAAACCATCACGATGGCCGAGGTGAACGAGGTCGTTGCCCGTTTCCTCGACCTCCACCGGCGGGAGCCGGAGCACATCTCTATTCAAGGCCCTGCCACAACGGTGGGGCATCATCCCGCCCAACGTATCGATATGCTCGCGCCCGTGCCTGTGTACGCCGTGCGCCACAACGCCCTGCAAATCGAGTACCTGAATGAGCGGTGCTGGGTCAAGCCAGCCGAAGGCGTGTGGGAGCGCCTGATCCTGGAACACCGCCGATCCCTCGATCAACAACCCTCCCTGAAGGCTGGTCTCCACCCGGTGCCGCTCGACGAGGGGACACGCGCGCTCGTACTCGCGCTGCTCGATGAGGTCGCGATCGGCTCCGAGCACGTCTACTCCATTACCCAGACGCAATCGGCCGAAACAGGAGTTCGGTGCGTGCTGCTCTTTTACGAGGGTCGCAGGACGGCCACTCTGCTGATCGGGGCCAGCGCCCCCGACGAGCATGAGCGCGCGCAGCAGAGCTGGAAGCTGGAGGATGAGGAGGAAGGAAAGCCGAGCCAGTAGTCCGCGCGCCATCCGAGCCATTCTGTTCGCATCCCGCTCTACCGGCGGGAAAACGTTCTCGTACAAAAAACCAACGCAGGCCAGGGGCAAACACGCCTCTGGCCTTTTTTCACGATAAGGAGTTGCTGCTATGCACATCGACACCATTCGCTTTCCGGGCAGCGTGATCGAGCGCCTGGAGGGGCCTGGTTCTTTCTTCTCGCGCACCGTCTTCATCGTCTCGCACAAAAGCGAGAGCCTCGAAACGCTGCTCGGTGTACTCTGGTACCTTCCGGCGGCCAGCCCGACCATCGTCGTGACCAACTGCCCGGCGGAAGATCCTTCTCCGCTCGCAGATGGCCTACGCCTGGCAAACCGCGACAACCTCTTTCTCGTCCATCAGAAGGATGAGCGTATCGCGAGCTACTTCCGCGAGCGGGGTGTCTGCAACGTGCTGGGTGCCGACGGCCTGGTCATCGACGGCAAGGGCGAGGGGATGTACATCGGCGCGCTATGCGCTGCAAGGAGCGTGTGATGCTATCACCGCCCAAACTGACTGAACTACGAATGCTCTGGGAGACCTGCGCGGCGGGTGGACTGAGCCCTACGACTACCGTCGAGCAGATCTCTTACTTACTCCTGCTGAAGTCGCTTTCCGACCAGGGGAGTGACGACGCAGGAGATGACTACCGCTGGGAGGCGATTATCGCGCTCGCCCGGCAGCGCAGCGAGCTGTGCCTGACCCATCTGCGCGATGTCGTCTTTCCCTGGCTCAGGCACAAGGAGCGCGAGGCGGCGCTGCCAGGGGCTCACAATTTTCTTCAGCACGCCCACCTGGCATTCAACAAACCTACGCTGCTTGCCGCCGCCCTCGCAGATATCGACACGTTGTTTGCCACGGACGAGCCGGGGCAGCACGCGATCATCTATGACCGGCTGCTCTCGATGGAGGAGGAGGCGATCGCCTCCTCTGCCAGGCCAACGGGACGCATCTTTACCCCGGACCACATCTCAAAGCTGCTCTGCCTGCTAGTGGACGTGCGAGGGGACGACCTCGCCTGGGAGCCGAGCTGCGGCAATGGCCATCTCCTCGCCCACCTGTACAGGGCGATGCAGTGCAAAGCGGGAGCTGGCTTCAGTCCCGAGCAGCTCTACGGCTGTGACCTGGACGAAAGCTGTGCCTTCGAGGCCTGGATGCGCCTGTTCCTCCTTGGCGTCGGGTCGCCGCGCGTGGAACACACGGACACCCTGGGAAGCCATTTCTACGAATCGAGGCTGTTGCCCGCGAATGGCCAGGGGTTCGCCACGGTCGTGTTGGCCAACCCGCCATTTTCCGGCGTCACTGACAAAGCTGACATTGGCAAGAGCCTGAAAAGCCTGGGGACGACGAAGACCGAACTCCTCTTCCTCGAAATCGTCCTGCAGTCTCTCAAACCTGGAGGGAGGGCAGCGATCATCGTCCCAGAGGGCTTGCTCTTCGGCTCGACGAAAGCGCACCGATCACTGCGCCGCAGGCTGCTCACCGAACACCGCCTGGTGGCAGTGGTCTCCCTGCCGCAGGGCGTGTTCCTGCCGTGGACCAATCTCAAAACGGACCTGCTCCTGTTCGAGAAAGATGGCACCACCGAAGAGGTCTTCTTCTACGAGGTTCAGGGTGACGGTTTCAAGCAGACCAACCGGAGGGATCCCGACCCGGATCACGACGACCTGCTCGATCTCCTGATGCGCGTGCGCCTGCGCACCACATCCACCGGGAAACCGCCGCCAGCAGAGATCGATCCGGGCCTCTGGGAAAGATGGATAGCGCTCCCTCCCGAAGCGCGAACCCAGGCCTATGTCCGATCCACTTCCAGGTGGGACCAGGACGTGCCCTACACCGGCGAAATCGTCGAGAACGAGGAACCGAGATCGTGGACGACTGCGCTGGGAAGTGTGGAAGCGAAGGGGTACGATCTCAGGCCAGGTGGGTACAAACCGTATCACCCGCCGGAGGTAGAGTACGAGGATCCGCGAACTATCCTCCGGAACCTGATCGGCTTAGAGCATGGGCTTCTCCGCGACCTGCGAGAGCTGGAAGCGATGCTGGGCGATCCTGGTTCCATCCTCCGGGAACCGGAATCATCAGAGGCGCATCTCACCGCACCCGATAGGTAGCTTTGGTGACACCTGAGCAGGAGTATGTGGCGCGGAACGGTCACCAGGCACTCACCGCAGCTCCTGCCATCGAAGGTGCGCCAGAGCACCCCTCGCCCTCCCCACTCGCAAACGGTCAGGCGGCAGGCGAGGGTGCAGGCGAGAGGCCATGCCTCTTTCCGGTGGCGATCCCCACCGGCAATCCGATGATTGATGCGGTCGTGTCCTCCTACTTTACCCTCTGGGAGCGCGGTGTGGCGCTCGAGATCCTGTCACACAAAGAGGGTGGGTATCCGCAGGCCTGTGCCTTTCTGGCGTCACAGGTGCGCCGAAGGCCTCCTGATCGGAGCATCCTGCCGCAAGGTGTCTGCTATACCACGCGGCGGGCGGTGATTGCCATCAACGACGCGCGGACTCCCGAAAAGGACCCGCCGGACCTCCAACTGTCAGTCAACCGACTGGTCCGGCTGGCTTTCCCTCCGCTGTCCGAGAGCGCACCACGCCAGCTCGCTCTCTGGTAGTTCGACCCGCCTGTATCCCTTCCCTATCCGTCCAGGATATGGGCGCTCGGAGCCCGCTCCTCACCGTCCTCATTGTCTCTTACTCTGTCCGAGTCCCGGGTGGGATAGGCACGCACAAAAGGAGTGAAACCCATGGAAAAGGTTATTGCGCAATGGGCTGGCTACTGCGGTGAAACGACACGCGACAAGAAGCCAGACGGTACGATCAAGGAGACGAAGCACCACAAGATTTGGGCCTGCTGCTGTACCGATGAGGGGCTGGTCATCGCGCGGCACGGATCGGCAAAGCAGCCGCTGGATCTGCAGGAACGGGTACTTGACCGGAAAGCGACGCTGGAAGACGCCGTGGCGTCCTTCCACGCCAGAGTCCGCGAAAAATCAACCAGGCGAAAGGAACGGTACACCGAGATTCCTTTCGAGGCCGCCCCGCACCATGTCGAACATTTTGCTCGCTACCTGCTGAACAAAGGTCTGGTGGCCGCAGGCATGGAGGCTTCGGTTACCTCGGCTGCGGTAATCGAGCCAGCGGAGGCGGACACTGGCACGACAACGGTTCGCACGCATCTGGAGCGGGTTACTGGAGACCTGGAATCGCCATGCGAGGTGTGCGGCGGCGCACATCCCGCCTACCTGGTAGATCTGGGCGCGGGGACCGTCCTGCCTGCCCGTACACTGCTCGACACCCTCATTGCCCACCCGGATGGAAAGCTCTGGCTCGAGACTCCCTGCCTGTTGCAGGGAGATACGCTGGTCGAGTCTTTCACTACCGTTTTCTTAGGTCGGCTCATTAATGTCCTGGTTGCCCCCCTGCCAGGTGCGCCAGATCCTGCGCTTGAGCAGATACCGTGCCTGCGCCGCCTACGGGTAGGACGGCTCGCCTACACCTGAGAGGAGGGTTTGCCAGGCAAGAGGCCTCACCAGCCTCGGCAAGAAGTCCTTGCCCATTTCACGAAAGGGGGCGTCGATGTTACGCCAGTTTTTCACGACCGATTCCACGACGATCAATGCCGAAATTTCGGCATACCAGGCGCAAGCAGGCCCGAAAGTTGTCGCACGCCTCGCACCCGGCGCAGACCCTGTTGAGATCTGCGCGGCACGCAAACGCGACAGGCGGATGCCGCGAGCAGATCGGGCGCAATGGCCAGGGCTCGAACCGTTCGCCTGTTATAAAGACGAGCCTTAGCACCACTCGGAACAGGCACATCTCACGGGTGGACCCGCATATGTACACACGCTCGTGCCATCGCGCGCTCCCCTCGGCCAACACAGGCGAGACTTTCCCTGCGCGCGCGCTTCGACTCCCATCACATCGCACCCTGGTCGGCAAGCTGACGACCAGGGTGCCGTTCTTTTTGAAGAAAGGATGCACCATGTATTCAGGAGCCCACCTCCTCATACACGTCCTCCTGCCGGTACTCGATTCGCCTGACGTGGGCACCCGCCTCGTCTCGCTGCGCATGCTAGGGCAGGAGGTCTACGAAAAGCAGCACATCACCTCAGAAGAACTCCAACTGCTCCAAAGAGTCCTCGACCTGCTGTGCGATCAACCACTGCTCAAAAAAGTGCCCGGCACCGGGTATATCTGCCCGGCCTGCGGGGAGAGAACGCTCCTCCCCCAGTCGTACAGGTACGCATCTGTGAGCTGCGAGAAGTGCCAGCACCGGGCGCCGGTCAAACGCGGAGTGGATACCCTGTACCTCGTCTTGCCTCTTGGCGAGATCGAAGACACCCCTGGCAGAGGGGACCCCCAACCTTCCTGCCCTCCTTCTTCGCTACTCGTCCTCGACGATGTTCGCGCGCAGCTCGACGCCGGCAGAGGGCCTACATCTTCAACGAGCGCGCTCCCGCGTTTCTATACCGGCAGGGGCGAGGCCCGTGAGAAGCTTTTTGCGGCAGTCTACGATGAGCGACCCGGAATCCTCATCGTTTTCGAGCGAGGGCCTCTCGGACGCTTCGAGAGGACGTTCCTTGCAGATGACCATTGGAGAGACCTGACGACTGTGGGCAGCCCCGACTGCCGTTACAACGAGATCTCGCTCACCGCCGCCCGTGAACGCGACAATGCCCTGGTCGATTTCATCGAGAGCAGACGATACGCATCCGGGAATGCGTAGGGAAGGGGCCTGCCTTCCAGGGTGAGGCAGGAGGCACCGTTTCAATCCATCATTGACATCGCGCCCCACCTCCTTCTTTCCCGGCGAGAAATGATAGCGGAGACTCAGACGTTTCATTCTCAGGAAAGCGAGAGGCGGGGTGTTTGACCGAAAGCGAGGATCACACGAATAGTTATGTCAGATTCCGTGACACCAGAACAGGTTCCAGATTTGTGGACCGTGAGCCGCCAGGACCTGCAGCAGGGCGGTCTGCTCTCACAGCGGCTCCCCGGATACGAAGAGCGCCCGGCGCAGATCCAGATGGCGGAGCTGGTCGCCCAGGCCCTGACAAAAGGGGTTCACGCCATCAGCGAAGCCTCAACCGGGACCGGGAAAAGCTTGAGTTACCTCATCCCTATCGTGCGCTCCGGCAAGGTGGCCATCATCAGCACTGCCAACAAGGGCTTGCAGGAGCAGCTTTTTTATAAAGATATTCCCTTCGTCCAGCAACACATCGCGCCCTTCAAAGCCGCGCTGGTCAAGGGAATGTCGAACTACGTTTGTTTGAACCGCCTGGAAAACGAGCGCGTTGGCCTGCAGTACTACGTCAGGAACCCCGCGTTCATGCGCCTGCTCAAACGGACGGAGGAGCCGCCAGGGGGCTTCAACGGAGACTTCGAGACGCTGGGCTTTCAGCTCCCCGCCGACATTCGGCGGGCCGTTCAGGCCGAGAGCGAGCAGTGCGCCTGGAACCTCTGCCCTTTCTTCGCGGACTGCTACGTGCGCGATATGCGCATCGAGGCGCAGGACGCGCGCATCATCGTCGTCAACCACACGCTCCTCCTGCTGGATGCTGTGACCGGCGGCAACGTCCTTCCCGAGCGGGATATTATCGTCGTCGACGAGGCACACCACCTGGAGGAGGAGGCGACGAAAGCCTTCACGACCACGATCGGCCTGGGTCAAATAACCAGCCTTCTCGAACAGCACCGTGTGCGTGACCACGTTCCCACGCGTCTACAGAGCGATGTTCTGCTTACGGCCAACACCGTGTGGCGACAGCTGGAAAAGCTCGTTCCCAGGGAAGCGAGCAAGCGCATCCGACTCTCCACGCCGATAGAGGAGGGCATCCGCCTCGCCGAGCAACTCAAGGGCGTGGCGAGCGTGCTTCAGGAGAATCGCCCGGACTCGTTGGACGGTCAGGACGGCTCCCTCTACGACAAACTGGTCAGGCGCACGAGGAACCTGGCCGAGCAGGTGCGCCTGGTCTTCTCCGTGTCGCTACCCGAGCAGTTCGTCTACTACATCGAGCGCGTAGGCGCGCCCGGCTCACGTCACGCCCCTGCCATCCAGGTGTCCGCGGCCCCATTCACCGTCGCTCCCTGGTTGAAGGAGCGGCTCTTCGACACGTGCCCCTGTGTCTGCACCTCCGCAACCCTGGCAACGCTCGGCTCTACTGGCGCAGGCTCAGGCACGGGCGCGAACTTCGCCTACTTCCGGGCGCGCGTCGGGCTAAACGAGGTCCCGGAGGGACAGGTGTTGGAGCGCATCCTACCGCTTACTTTCGATTACCAGCGCAACGCGCTCCTCTACCTGCCGCGCAATATCCCCGAGCCGATGTTCGGAGATGATAAGAGCGCCGAGGAGTACATCACCGCGCTGGCCAGGCAGATGTACTCGCTCGTCAGGGCCTCCCGTGGCCGCGCGTTCCTCTTGTTCTCAAGCCGGCGGGCACTCGACCAGGTCTACGAAAAGCTCGCCCCCCACCTGGATTTTCCGCTGCTGCGCCAGGGCGACCTGACGCGCATCGAACTCGTACGCCAGTTCCGCCAGGTACCGGGGTCGGTCCTGTTTGGACTGAAGAGCTTCTGGGAAGGGGTGGATATCGCAGGCGAGACGCTCTCCCTGGTTGTGATTGATAAGCTGCCGTTTGACCCACCCGATGACCCGGTCCACGAAGCCAGGATCGAGCGGATGAAAGCCGCCGGTGAAAACTGGTTTGGCACCTATGTCCTGCCGCAGGCGGTGCTGCGCCTCAAACAGGGGTTGGGGAGGCTCCTGCGCACGCACGAGGATCGTGGAGTGATGGCCGTGCTCGACGCGCGCCTGCATACGAAGGGTTACGGCAAATCGATCATTGCTGCGCTGCCTCCCGTTCCCAAAACATCCAATATCGCCGACGTGGTAGGGTTCTTCGCACCGGCGGCTCCACCTTCCTCAGACTAAGAGCCCTTCTCTCGCAGATCGCCGGGCGCGGCATCAGCGTTTGTTCCACCCTGGCTTCGCTCTCCAAACGTCCGCGCGGAATTTCGCGCCCGGCGAGAACCTGCTCACGACTGTTTCCCGCTCGCACTTGTCCTGACTGCCGTTTCATCGGAGTAGTCTGGACAAGTGGTGCAGCGACTTCCAACCGTCACCTTCAAAAGATTCACTTCCAGGAGGTCTAGAGCTATGCACTCTCTGAAACCGCTTTGTTTCTACCTGTTCGGTATTCTCCTTCTGGCACTCGTCCGATTGGGCGGCGAGGGGCTTCTGGTTGATTCTGCCCAGGTGACCCTCGCCATCGCAGGCACTCTGCTCGCCACCGCCCTCCTCCAGGCACTGTCCTGGGGGGTGGCACGAACGGCACCGGAAAGCATGAGCCACCTTCGCCTGCGCGTAGCTATACAGGCCCTTTTCATTCTGTGGCTGCTCTGCATGGCCGTTGCGCTGAACGCAACGCTCTTTTAGAAGAGAGGAGACGACGGGAAAGGCCTGGAGGAAGTGTGCATTGAGCTTGTTGATCCAGTTTGGAAACCGGTGAGGGGAGACGATGAGGGCTACATTGACCCAGACTACTGGCTTGATGAAGAACGTTACACAAAGTTCCTGGAGATACGCCGGAACCGCTGGCGATGGTAGCCCCACAGCTCTCGCCTCCAAGCTGGTCGGCGGCGCGGCGAGTTCACCGTGGACAAAACCGCATACCCAGAAAACGGAGGATACAAAAGATGATTCCACACGAACACACTGAAACACCCAACGTGCGCGTGCTGAGCCCGTGGGACACGTACAAGGATTGGAGGGCTGGCCGGGCCAGCCTCCTGCAACTGCTGGCAATCATTGCGGAAAACGCCGCCGGCTATGCCTCGGTCATGCATTTCCTGGGGTATACCGGCGAAGCCCGGCGCTATAAAGAGCAGGCCGAGTCCGCAGTGGCGCTCTTCCGGCGCAGAGAAGCGCTCGCAAGCGACGACGCACTCCTCGAGGAGACCGAAGCGCTCATAGACGGGTACCGCCCAACCATACGAGTTCTTCCGCCCCGTAGAACGCAGCGCCGCGTCCATCGTCCCTACCCACAACCACCGCTCACCGTCTACCGAACCACCATCGACCTGCAGGTGAGCGAGGGGGCGAGAGGAACCTACTGCGTACTGGCCGAGCAGGAGGGAAGCAGGCCGAGGGCCAGCGCGGCCATCTGGTCGGTCTACCGCGTCAAAGAGCGAAGCTGGTACTACGGTGAGCGGCTGGAGGTCCTCGAAGAGGGATTGACCCGCATGACCGCAGTGCAGCGCATGAGAACCATTGCCCAGGAACATGCCTGAAGTGGAGAGGAGGTGATCACACATGACATACATTCAGACCGTATCCCCAACATCCGACGAAGACGGCGGGCGCCTGCTCTGTTACCGCGCCTACCAACCTTCCGCCGAGGAGCGTGCGCTGATGCGAATACAGAACGCGTTGGCGTTCCAGAAGCCCTCTGAAGTGCTCGCAGCGTACTATACCGTCTGGCAGCAGTGCAGGACGCTGGGCCATTCACCAGTCATCGTGGAGAAGAAAGCCGTCCTGGCGGCCGAGGCCCGCCGCCTCTTGCAGGCGGGGGAGGCACCAGATGGGCCGCGACCAGACGAGGAGACGCACCAATTTCGGCGTTTCTGTCGATTATTCCTGGCGCGAGGCGGCGAGCAGTTCCCACCTTTCTACGACCTCTTCGCGCAGTTCTGGGCCGGCCAGGATATTGTTCAGGTGCCTGGCCAGCCAGTGAAGATCATCAACGTCTTGCCTCAGCCGGTCGAGCCAGGCTTTCCCGCTCTCGCCTGGGTGTTGGCGGCCCCGCTGCCACGCGACAGCATTGTCTGCGCGGCCTGGCCTATTGGTTTCGCAGACGGAGCAAGAATCCCGGCGGGAACGCTGGGCCGCGTAGAGGGCTGGGGAGGGCGCGCAGGCAACGTCCTGTGGGAGGGACACCCCCATCTCGTGCTCTGCCTGCGCGAGATGCTCATGATGCCGCGTGGCCCGCTCCCGCGCAAGAGCAGACCGACCAGCGTGCGCGCATTCTTCAACAAACCAGGAGGTTCGCACGAGGAAGATCGGGAAAACGATGGTGGCGAAGCGTGATGTCGCAGCGGGTAGGCAGCGCGCCCAGATGCCCTTGTAGCATACACCGCCCTCCGGTACAGATGTCGTAAGCCGTCCTTTATCCACCCACACCCCGAGACGATTGAGATGCTCTCCCGAACAGCGAGAAGTCCGCCGCGCTAACGCAGCGGATCGCATTTTTGCGCCCTGGTGCGCTACCCCTTTCCCTGCCTCCGCCGCCTGGGCTCCAACAGGTGCTGCCCGTACAGCACAGGAGCCACCGCATGCGGGCAGGGCATTTTTTATCCCTTGTCCCAGAAAGGACCGTTTCAATGAAGTTTACCTGTACAAAACGAGATCTGAGCTATGGTCTGTCCATTGTCGGTCACGCCGTACCCTCTCGAAGTACGCTCCCGATCCTAGCCAACATACTTTTCGCGACCGATCATGGCCGCCTGAAACTCACCGCCACCGACCTGGAAATTGGGATCAACTGTTGGGTCGATGCCGAGATCAGCGAGGAGGGAAGTGTGACGCTCCCCGCGAAGCTCATGACCGAGTTCGTGAACAGCCTTCCCCAGGGATCGGTGGAGCTGACCCTCCTGGAGGAATCGCATACCGTCAACGTCAAGGGAGGGCCAAGTTCCGCGAACATCAGGGGCATGGATCCCGAAGAGTTTCCGCGCATCGACAGCGTCGAGGAAGACACGACGCCGATCCAGATCGGGGCGACATTACTCAAAGAGGTGATTGGCCAGGTCACCTTCGCCGCCAGCGACGATATCTCCCGCCCTGCCCTGACCGGGGTTATGCTGCAGGCAAGCGAGGAGAAGATCACCTTCGCCGCAGCCGATTCGTTCCGGCTGGCCGTCAGGGGCGTGCCGCTGGCGCTATCGTCACCCCCGAAAGACCAGATCCTGGTTCCTGCAAAGACCATGGGCGAGCTGGCGCGCATCCTGCCGGAGGAGGGAGAGGTGCAGATCCTCGTCACCACGAATCGAAGCCAGATCCTCTTTCACGCCGAGAACATCGATCTGCTTTCGAGATTGATCGAGGGTACCTTTCCCAACTACGAGCAAATCATTCCCAAAGAACACACGACCTGCGCCGTGATTAACACCCAGGAGTTTGCTGGAGCGATGAAATCAGCGAGCCTCTTCGCTCGCGATGATGCAAACCGCACGTACTTCACGCTCCGGGGAGGCGTTGGCGAGGAGCCGGAATCGCAGGGGTCGCTCTTGATCGAAGCCCACGCAGAAGACGTGGGTGGCGGTGAGATGCCGATCAGCGCCCAGGTCTCCGGACCAGAGCAGGAAATGAAAATCGTCTTCAACGCGCACTACCTCGTGCAGGTCCTTGCCGCACTGGATACCCCGGAAATCTCCCTTGAACTCACCAAGGAATCCAAGCCCGGCGTCATCAGGCCGGTCGGGGCCACCGACTTCATCTATGTACTGATGCCAATGTCGAAGCAGCGTTGACCGGCGCTTCCACCTGGCCATTTCCTGATGACCCGTCGTGCTGGAGGCACACGACGGGTCATCGTCTTCTTTCAGCCCGGAACGCATGGGGAGAGGCGTTGTCGCTTCTCGTACGGTCCGGGTCCCTTGGCTTCTGTCCATTACTCGTATCGACACCGTCACACTGACTCCATTGCTACGGCAAAGAGCTTGTGTCCGTCCTCCACCTCAGCCCTGAGTACTTTTGCAAGCGCTCTTGCGCCTTCCGATCGGAGCTTCGCGGCAAAGGTCGGCTGCGAAAGGCGATGAGCGCTGATTTTCTTCTCCGTTCTCATTCCCATTCCTTATTAACAGATTCCTTATCAGGCAGCGGAGAACACTCCCTCCGCTGCCTTTGCTGTCGGAGTACCTGAATATGACCACACCATCACCTTTCACACCAAGAGGGACACCTCGCTCGCAAAGAACACTGAAACAACCAGGTCAGGCTCCGGAAAAGGCACTTCAATTGCCACTGTTCGCGGTTTCGGAAGCGCCAACTGAGGGCTCGCCGCCGATGCCGGTGGCACCCGCCTATGACGGTGCCGACAGCGAACCGGGCTATGGCTCTCCCACGAACGCCGCCGCGCCGCTCCAAGCTGAAGTGAAAGAAGGTATGGAATGGCTCAACGAAGACCCATTTCCACCACCACCACCTTTCCTGTTGCCGGGAGAACACCTGCGCAAAAGCATGGAGAAGTGCATCGAGTACATCATCCAACATGAGGGGCTGGGACGCAGTACTGCGTTCGAGCAGTTCCTGTTCTTGCTCTGCGCCAAGCTGTTCGAGGAGAGAAACCCTGGAACACCCAGATGCTTCTGGGCGGATGAGAAAGAAGCCAGGGCAGACGAGGGATGCGCGGCTATTCGTAGGAGGATTGCCACGCTATTCGACGAGGTGAAAGAGGCAGTTCCTTCCGTATTCGGAAGCCGG
>WNGR01006398.1_pt1 | contig 13068 bp, 10 predicted proteins | sample 5407581 | NCBI WGS metagenome assembly WNGR01 (sample SAMN13153383, study PRJNA577476) | soil metagenome | isolation source: 80 cm soil or saprolite under Garry oak tree replicate 2 | place: USA:California | collected 2016-06-15 | reverse complement strand
CGGCGGCGGCACTATACACAATGCATTTGGCGGCAATGAAGTAGGGAACGGGCCACACGCGTCACTCAAACTCAGAACCGGCGGCGGGGAGATTCGCATCTCTCGATAGCAGTATCCTCAAAGTGGATCGTAATCAAACATATACTTTCCCTCTTCTCGAGGACTTTTACATCACTCTGGAGAAAAGTCCTTGTGCTGGCTACGTGGGGCATCCGTCCTCAGAAAACCACCAATTTTTCGGACGGATATCCCACGTAGCCAGCACAGTACTGCCAACGATTGGATGCCTTGAACGCTATGGTGCTGATGGCCTGACATCTAGAAGGATAGCGGGCGAGTTTTGCCCAACATACGTGTTGATTCTTATGTTCTCAGTTTCTGACACACCCTCAATATTTATGGTCACAGTCTCAGGATGTGCGAAGTAGCCATTACAGGTGTTCACTTATGAAGGTATTGATACTGTCCAATCGCTCATGCTCGGACGAGAGACCATAAGCCACGGTCTTGCGCAAATGCACATATTTGCTGCATGTTCAGAATGCCCTTGCCAACTTCAGTCATCGAGCGATCAGCAGCCATATCTTTGAGGTGAACCAGAACGACACGGTCTGCTAGTACTTGAAGATACAAAACAGGATCGACACCAGCGTAGGCAGCCCAATAGACATCTAGCTCGATCTTAACGAGAGAGGGATCAGTAGTCTGAAGCAAGTAATCGAAGAGAGAGACACCATCAACTCTCGTGAATTCAAAATCATGGTTATGATAGGCAAAAGTAATGCCATGCTCCTGGCATTGCCGCCCTACAGCATCCAGGCGCGGAGCTAGAACTCTTATCCCCTCCTGGGTGCGATACTCTTCTGGTAAAGAAGGCAGCACAATGAACGAGCAGCCGATATCCTTGCAGTAGCGGATCGATGCACGCAGTTGCTGATTTTCTAACGCATCCAGTCCAAGATGAGTACTGACCGCCTTCAGCTTTGTCTCAGCGAGCAGTGCCGACATTTCTACTGAAGTCAGATTCCCATAACCAGCAAATTCCACACCGGCATAGCCGATGTGTGACACCCGTTGCAGTGTACCAGCGAAATCTTGTTTCGTCTCATCTCGTACGGTATACAACTCGAGAGCTATCTGTAGATCGTTCATCGTGTTCTCTCCATTTCAAGCGCCGCATTGATATTCCTTCACCATGCACTATATCACATGCACCGATCCGACCGCTTGTTGTGCCATAATATGTATATCATAGTAGCGCATGAAACTGATTGCGTGATCCGCATAGAAGGAAGCTTGTGACACGCTTATGAACAACAAAACCACCATCGGCATCATCGGTTGTGGCAACATCAGCTCAATTTATCTTCAAGCCCCTCGTCTTTTTGATATTTTGGAGGTCGTCGCTTGTGCTGATATTGATTTGAAACGTGCTATCAGCCAGGCAGATCGGTACGGCATCCCTAAAGCGTGTACAGTTGAGGAATTGCTGGCTGATCCAGACATCGAGATTGTCATCAACCTCACCGTTCCCAATGCGCATGCTGAAGTTGCCTTACAAGCGATTGCAGCAGGCAAAGTTGTCTACAGCGAAAAACCGTTAGCAACCCGGCGAACAGATGGCAAAGCCATTTTAGAAGCTGCACAAGCTAAACAGGTTCGAATTGGCAATGCTCCTGATACATTTCTTGGTGGAGGTTTTCAAACCTGCATCAAGTTGATCAATGATGGACAAATCGGAACACCTGTTGCCGCTACAGCATTCAGGTTGAATCACGGGATGGAACAATGGCATCCGGATCCATATTTCTTCTATCAACCCGGTGCAGGTCCCATGTTTGATGTAGGCCCTTATTATCTCACCGCACTCATAGCTATGATGGGACCAATCCGGCGTGTGACGGCCTCGGTGCAGTCTACCTTTCCCGAACGCACAGTGACCAGCGAGCCGAAATTCGGGACGAAAATCCAGGTCAATACGCCTACACACATTGCTGGGATTATGGAATTCGCGAGCGGCGCCATCGGAACAATTCTCACGAGTTTTGATGTCTGGCATCAACGATTACCCTTTATCGAAATCTATGGGACAGAAGGCACCTTGAGTACACCAGACCCCAATCGCTTCGATGGCCCGGTCTTTATTCGCCGGGCAAACGACGAGACATGGCGCGAAGTACCTCTCACACATGGCTACACGAGTAATTCACGTGGGATAGGTATCGCAGATATGGCCCATGCCATGCGTTCTGGTCGTGTACATCGTGCTCATGGTGATATAGCCTACCACGTCCTCGATATCATAGAATCATTCATACAATCTGCTACAGAGGGAAGACATATCATTCTTACCAGCACATGCGCTCGTCCCGAACCATTGAATCCCGGTATACAGATGTGGAATGATGATCAGACCGATTAAGAGTACGCTTCACCTATGAGATAGAATGATGCAAAATGCTTCGGCCAGTGACGTCGCTGCATGAGTGTGAGCGCTTTACACTAGAAAGGCAGGTATGTGTGTCTCAAATCAAAGGACCGGCTCTGTTTCTGGCACAATTCGCGCAGGATGTACCCCCTTACGACACACTAGAAAACATTACACACTGGGCTAAAGACCTGGGCTTCATCGGCGTCCAGATTCCCGCCTGGGATACACGCTTGATAGATCTCGATAAAGCGGCAGAGTCAAAACAGTACTGCGATGATCTCAAAGGAAAATGCAACGGGCTGGCAATCACAGAACTGGCGACACATCTTCTAGGACAACTCATCGCTGTACACCCTGCCTACGATGTTCAATTCGACGCTTTTGCGCCGAAAGCGTTGCATGGACATCCACAGGAACGAATGGAGTGGGCGATGGCTCAAATGATTAAAGCCATGCAGGCATCCCGCAACTTAGAATTGCACGTTTTGCCTACCTTCTCTGGCGCATTTCTGTGGCATACAATGTATCCCTGGCCACAACGTCCAGCTGGTCTGGTAGAACTGGGGTTTCAAGAACTGGCGAAACACTGGCTGCCCTTGCTTGATAAGGCGGGAGAATACGGAATCGACCTGGCCTACGAAATTCATCCAGGTGAGGATCTGCATGACGGTGTGACTTTTGAACGTTTTCTGGCAGCAACCGGCAATCACCCGCGCGTGCATATCTTGTACGACCCATCCCACTTTGTCCTACAATGCCTGGACTACATTGGCTATCTCGATTGCTATAAAGATCATATCAAAGCTTTCCACGTCAAGGATGCAGAATATCATCCTTCGCCACGCTCTGGGGTGTATGGTGGCTATCAGGATTGGAAAGATCGCCCGGGACGTTTCCGCAGCACAGGCGATGGACAGGTTGACTTCAAGCGCATTTTCTCGAAATTGACGCAAAATGGCTACACTGGCTGGGCCGTGCTCGAATGGGAATGTTGTATTAAGGATTCTATCCAGGGCGCGCGCGAGGGGGCTGAGTACATTCGGGGGATGCTTATCGATGTTCCAACCAGGGCTTTCGATGATTTCGCAGGTGGAGTGCAAGATATCGAGACAAAGTATAGGATACTGGGGTTACAGACATGAAACAGGATATTCTCAAGCGAAAACTACGCGCAGGTATCGTTGGCGGCAGCCAGGGTTCATTCATTGGCGCAGTTCATCGCATCGCTGTCGAACTGGATGGGCAGGCCGAAGTTGTCGCAGGTGCAATGTCTGCAGATCCGCAACGAGCAGAAGCATCGGCGCAAGCCTGGTATTTGAAACGCTCCTACAAGAGTTTTGAGGAGATGGCTGAGGTAGAGGCCAGTTTGCCGGATGGCATCGACTTTGTGATGGTGGCAGTGCCGAATCATCTGCATTACCGCGTCTCACGCTCATTTCTGGAGCACAGCATCCATGTCGTATGCGACAAGCCGATGACCTTCGACCTGGAAGAAGCACAAGCGCTGGTCGGACTGGTCGAACAGAAAAAGCTTGTTTTCGCGCTGACTCATAACTACACTGGCTACCCAGCGGTACGCCAGGCGCGTCACCTCGTGCGCACAGGAGCAATTGGCACGATTCGTAAAGTATTGGTGGAGTACCTCCAGGATTGGTTGATGGAGCCTGTTGAGCATACTGGGAATAAACAGGCACTGTGGCGCACTGATCCAACCAAATCGGGCATGGCAGGCTCTATCGGTGATATCGGTACCCATGGTGAGAACCTGTTGGAATTCATTACGGGCTTAAGAATAGCGGCGGTATGTGCTGACTTAACTGCCTTTATTGAGGGGAGACAATTAGATGACGACGCAAATATGTTGCTACGCCTGGAAAATGGAGCCAAAGGTGTCCTTGCTTGCTCACAGATCGCAGCTGGCGAAGAAAATGCTTTGAGCATCCGAATTTATGGCAGTAGAGCGGGCTTAGAATGGCACCAGATGGAGCCGAATACGTTGTTATTTAAGCAGCCTGGCAAGCCTCTCCAGGTACTACGAACTGGAATGCCATATTTGAGCGACGAGGCCAAAGCAACTACTCGCCTGCCCGCCGGGCATCCAGAAGGGTATCTTGAGGCCTTTGCCAACATCTACCGATTAGCAGTTGCCGATATTCGGCGCGTTGAATGGGGCGAATCGCCTGTAGGAGGTTATCCAACGGTTTATGACGGGTTGCGTGGCATGCAATTTATCGCGAAAGTTGTGGAGAGTTCGCAAAAAGGTGGTATCTGGACAGACTTTTAACAACGGTAGTGTCAGAACTGTGAACACAGAAGCTCACCAGGGCTTCAAAGTATGATTACTACTGGTCGTCTCTCGCTATGAGGCTGTTTGTATCAATGCCTTCAAGGCGACAAGTCGTCAGAGGAAAGCTTGTCGTTGTTCTGGAAGTGAGACAGATTCTGAGGAAGAATTGTCCTCATCAAGTAAAGTCTCTTCTCGAATTCATGCTCAACCAAATTGTCAATTAAGGGAACGGATATGCCAAGTAGCCACTACACCTGTCCATTTTGATGTATGAACCTCCCATACCAGTACGCGCTCTGTTTGGGAACACGTGCTTGCGTCCGGTAATCGACATAGACGATGCCGAAGCGCTGAGAGTAGCCAAGCGCCCATTCGAAATTATCCAGGAAGGACCAGACGAAGTACCCTCGCAGATCAACGCCTTGCTCAATCGCCACTGAGGCAGCCCGGAAATGCGCATCGAGATAGGCAATCCGTTCCACGTCATCGCTCTGGCCCTCTGGATCAATGTAATCGTGGAGCGCCATACCATTTTCGGTGACGAATAGTGGAAGAGAGGTATATTCGTGCTTCACGCGTAGCAGCAGCTCTGTCAATGCGGATGGATTGATGCTGGTTCCTCCAGCAGTACGCGGACCAGGCGGGACATCTATGAGCGCTCCACGTTCGGGGTTGCGTGGATCGGCATGCACGATATGCTGTTCGTAGTAGTTAATTCCTAGCATGTCCAGCGGCGCACTAATGAGCGTAAGATCCTCATCATGGACAAAGCTGAAATCGCTCACCGGGTGATAATACTCTACCATATCTTCTGGATAGCACCCGCGAAAGAGTGGATCGAGGAAGAGACGGTTCTCGTTGCCATCAACCCGCTGAGCTGCCGCGCGATCAGCCGGGTCGTCGGAGGCTGCAATCTGAGAAGCCAGATTGAGCACGATGCCCAACTGACCCTTTCCGCCTAGATCACGCAGTGCCTTGACGGCCAGGCCATGCCCAAGTAAAAGATAATGGGTTGCGGTCAGCGCTGCCGCTTCGTCGCGCCATCCTGGTGCATGCCGCCCCTGGAAATGTCCCACGAATGCAGAGCACCACGGCTCGTTCAGCGTCATCCAGAACGGGACGCGATCCCCCAGCGCGCGGTAGACCGCAGCGGCGTATTCCGCAAATGCCTGTGCGGTATCCCTCCGTGTCCAGCCCCCCTCATTCTGCAGCGCCTGAGGCAAATCCCAGTGATACAGTGTCAACATTGGGGTGATACCTCGCCGCAGCAGGCCGTCAACCAAGCGCTGATAGTAGTCGAGCCCTGTTTGATTGATCGCTCCACGCCCGGAGGGCATCACCCTGGGCCACGCAACCGAGAACCGGTAGGCAGGAATACCCAGCTCTGCTAACAAGTCGAGATCATCATCCAGTCGATGGTACTGGTCGCAGGCGATATCTCCTGTATCCCCATGAAACGTTTTTCCTGGTGTGCGGGAGAAGCTATCCCAGATCGACGGCCCACGCTCATCTTCCTGCACGGCTCCCTCGACCTGGTAAGCCGATGTCGCAACCCCCCATAGAAATCCCTCGGGAAATTCTCGCATAACACCTTTTCTCCTGTTAGCTTGTCTGCTGTCAGCGGTGGCTCAATGCATCAACGCTCACAGCGTTGACCAGAATAGTGCCGGTCGCGATAATTTGGGTACTCGTCTGATGCCCTAGCAGGTTCAGCCCGTTCTCGATACTTCCAATCACCTGGCACCAAGAAGTCAGCCCTTGACACTGCCGGTCCCCAGACCACCACGCCAGAAGCGCTGCAAGAGAATACAGCCAATCAGTAGCGGGATCGAGGAGATCAAGGCCCCAGTCACGATCAGATTGTAGATTGTCTGAGAATTAGCACCAGCATTGGCTCCGGTCACATTCCAGCTCTGTAAACCCACCGTCACCGGAAAGAGATTGGGGTCACTGAACATGACGAGCGGCAGAAGGAAGTTTGTCCAGATGCCCACAAACCCGAAGAGTAAGACCGTCACCAGGGCTGGAGTCATCAAGTGGAGCGCAATTGTAAAGGTTCGAAACTCGTTTGCCCCATCGATGCGCGCCGCTTCCAACAGTTCATCAGGGACCGCGGTGGCAGCATAGATGCGCGTCAGAAAGACGCCGAACGGATTGACCAGGAAGGGCAAGAGCACCGCCCAAATGGTGTTGGTGAGCCCCACTGCACTCATCATCAGGTACAGGGGGAGAGCCAGTGTCGACGCAGGCACCAGAATGGCCCCTAAGATTATTGAGAAGATCAGGTTGCGTCCGCGGAAGACGTATTTGGCCAGCGCATACCCAGCCATGGCGGCCAAGAAGGTTCCTCCCACGCTGCCCACTCCGGCGTAGAGCAGCGTATTGAGGAGCCAGCGTCCATAGATGCCATTGTTGTAGGTGAAGAGGGACTGCAGATTCGTGAACAGATGAAAGTCGGGGGCGAACCACAGCCCGAAGGTGCCGAACAAATCGGCCTGACTCTTGGTCGCCGAGACGACCAACCAGAAAAAGGGTATCAGAAAGTAGAGTGTGAAGATGAGCAGGATGGTCATGACCCCAATGCTCGACAGATTGAAGCGGCGCGGGCGTTCCTGCCTGGAGGTGGCCAGTTCCTGGGCAGTCGCAATCGGAACAGTAGTGGTTTGTTGGCTCATAGTGGTTACACTCCTGCTTGTCGCTGGGTGACACGTAGCACGCTAAACGAGAAGATGCAGGTGATCACTGCCAACACCACCGAGAGAGCGGCGGCATAGTAGTAATTGTTGTTGCCAAAGGCGGTGGTGTAGGCATAGAAGACGGGCGTGAACGATGTGGAGATGTTGTTGGAGATCGCCGAGAGCACCTGGGGTTCCGCGAAGAGCTGCAGCGCTCCGACGATGGAAAAGATGCAGCACAGGACCAGGGCGGGAGCCACCAGTGGGAGTTTGATGCTCCAGGCCAGCCGCCAGCCTGTACAGCCGTCGACACGGGCGGCTTCGTAGATGTCGGTCGAGATGGCTTGCAGAGCGGCGAAGATGATGAGCATGTTGTAGCCCGCGTAGGTCCAGGTCACTATGTTGGCGATCGACCAGAGGACAGTGCCTGGCCCCAGGAAATCGGGCGCGGGCAAGCCAAGCGCCTGGAAGCCCTTGTCAATGGGACTGAAGACCGGCTGGTAGAAAAAGGCCCACAACAGGGCGGCGATGATGCCAGGGATGGCAAAGGGCACAAAGAAGGCCACGCGGAAGAAGGCTTTCAACCGCACCACCGCCGAGTCCAGGAGCAAGGCCAGGAGAAGGGCGATGATCAGCATGACCGGGATCTGCACGATGCCGTAGAGCAGCACCCGGCCTATACTTCCGTAGAAGTTGGGGTCGCGCACGACATCGGCATAGTTGCTCGGGCCGTTGAAGCTGGTGGTAGCCGCTCCCAACCCCAGGCCACTCCGCTGAGAACGATACAAACTTTGATCGATGGCATAGAGAATGGGCACAATAAAAAATAGGATGAACAAGACCCCGAAGGGCAAGAGAAACAGATAGGGCGCCAAGGCCTTCGGCCGCAACGTTCGTGAGGTTCTCGGTGTGCGGCCGGCCACATGATCGAGCGAGGTGATTTTCACATCCATCTGCTCGTTCTCCTTTCCGAACTAGTACTTCCGTGTACGTGCCGCTGCTACACGGCCCACACGGGCCTGTGAGAGCGAACAAGATGTTGAACTGATCGTGAACGACGCTCTGGAGGCTCGGCGAAGGCGAACACCTCCCATGTTCCTCTGGGAGAGAGGTGCTCACCACCGCAGTATCCTCTATCGACGAGCCGAGCCGGCAGAGACGTCTGACCCGGCTCAGGTCGTGACGCTAAAGCCTTGCTTTTTCATATAGGTGATGGTACTCTGCTGCACGGCATTGAGTCCGTCGCTCAGGGTGCTCGTCCCATTGACTGCGTTGGCGAAATTGTCACCCATGTCGTTGTAGACCTGTTCCATTGTTGGGCCCCACTGGAAGTTGACATTCACCTGCTTAGCCGAGTCGCTGAAGACCTGGTTGATCACCTGGTTGCCAAAGAACGGCTGCGGGCTGTTCACCGTGGGCGAACTTAAGGCAGCAGTTGAGGCTGGATACGCCCCCGTAGAAAACTCCAGTTCGGCGCTCTGTACGTTCGCACTGATCCATTGGGCGAACGTACTGGCCTGCTGTGGATACTTCGAACTCTTGAAAGCCACGGTCGTGGACCCGCCCCAGTTGCTACTGACGGTTTGACCCGCCTGCCACTGCGGGAGGGGGGCAACGCGCCACTTCCCCGCGCTCTGTGGGGCATTTTGTTTGAGGATGCCATTGCCCCATGCGCCGGAGATCCAGGTGGCAAGTGCTCCGGTCTGCAGGTCGTTGTACCAGGCGTTCGTGAAGTCCGGTTCGGTCTTGATGAGTTTCTTGCTGATCAAATCTTGCCAGTAGGAAGCGACCTGGAGGGCTTGCGGGTTATTGATGGACACCTTCCAGGACTGCCCACTGATGCTGAAAAGGTTCCCGCCATTCTGCCACACCAGTCCGGTGAACCATCCTGGATTCCGGGGTGGAAAGTCAGTGATGTAGGATTTCGGGTTGGCAGCATGCAGTTTCGCTGCGTCGTCGGCGTACTGAGCCCAGGTGGTGGGTACCGGAAGATTATACTGCTTGAAAATATCATCCCGGTAGTACAGGGCCATTGGACCACCATCCTGAGGGATGGCGTACACCCCATTGCTGAGAGTGACCTCGTTCCACATCCAAGACGGAAACTGATCCTTCACCGAGTTCGCTCCGTACTGGGAGAGCTCAACGAGCGAGCCGGTCGTCTCGAATTGCGGCAAAGTCTGGAATTCGATCTGAGCCACATCTGGCTCATTATTGGCCTTGATGGCCGTAAACAACTTGTTGTATTCGATCGGACCTGAACCTACATTACTCAGAGTAACGTGAATCTGTGGATGGGTCTGGTTGAAGAGCGCAACCTGCTTGTCCATTCCTGGAATCCAGGACCAGTAGGTCAAGTTCACCGGACCAGTCGAGGTTCCACTCGTCCCCGTACTTGAGCCACCACAGGCAGAAAAAGAAGCCATAATCAGCAGTGCCAAGCTGACGATGGAGAATCCGGCCGCAAAGCGGCGCATCGAATGAGGAAAGGCAAAATGCTGCATAACCTGAGTACTCCTTTGCTTGTAAATAAGTGAAGTCGTAGTTACACTATCTCTCCAAATCTTTTGGCTTTTAGGCTAATTTCTTGCAAAGCCGGGTGGGAAGCTATACGAGCTATTTTTATAGAGATCGCGTGATCCCAGGCTACAAGGCATTCGACGCGAAATTAGTCTAAACACCAATGCTACAAAATAGCACTCGCTACGGAAGAACTGATAGGGGCCGGGGTTGACTGCCTTTTCCGCTGCAAGCCTCCTTTCTGCTTGATCGATTGCGATGGTCCAACGGTGAACAATGAGATAAAGATTAGCAGAGATATACCCTAGCCAACCGCCTCTTGCTTCGTTCCTCCACTGGACAGAAACTGCTCCAGGACAAGCGTTGCAGACCCCATTGCTACGGCATCCTGCCCAAATTGAGAGACCTCCAGTGAGACAGCCTGGGCGGAAGACGGTAACGCCATTGTCTCGATGAAGCCACGTAAAGCCGGGAGTATCAATTGACCAAGCTGGCTGCCAACCCATCCTCCGAGAATGAGACACTGGGGATTGAAGAAGTTGACGAGATTCGCAATCCCAACTCCAAGATAATGCGTTGTTTCCTCCAACACCTGTAGCGCATCCGCGTCACCTGCGCACGCGGATGCCGCCAGAGAACTCATGGCTTCCTCCTCGTTGGCGTAATCCAGTGCTGGATGTGTTGATACTCGCGCGCGTAGACGCTCCAAGATCCGCGAAGAACCGATATAGGCTTCGAGACATCCCCGGTTCCCACAGCGGCAGAGCGGACCATCGAGAGAGAGGCGAGTATGACCCCATTCACCTGCGCTATTGGAAGCGCCGCGATAAAGTACCCCGTTGGCAACAATACCTGCGCCAATACCTGTTCCCATGAGCACGACAACGAAGTGCTGGTAGCCACGTCCCGCACCAATCAGGAGTTCTGCCTGGGTCATAGCTTTCACGCCGTTATCAAGCAAAAGACGGTACGGAATCTGCTCCTCCAGCAAGCGGCGGAAAGGGACAGCTTTCCAGCCGATACTTGGTGCATGGACAACCGATTCAGTAGTCATTTCAACGATTCCGGGAACTCCAACGCCGATTCCCAAAATGTTCGCCCGTTGAGAGATTCCGGCAGTCGCGAGCATGGTCTCGATACCCTGGGCGATGTGCGCGGCAATACGCTCAGGATAAGCCAGGTGGCTGAGGATCGCATACTGTGCAGAAGCGACCTTGGCCAGCGTTAAATTGAAGAGTTCCAGGCCAAGATGTTGCTCACCGACATCAACACCGATGAAGTAGCAGTAACGGGGGTTGATGGCTAAAATGGTGCGGGGACGTCCGCCAAGAGACTCCTCACTCCCGACTTCAATCACGCTCCCCTCGTTCAAGAGTTCTACAACCACATTCGTGACGGTTGCGGTACTGAGCTGGGTTTGCTGGCTCAAGTCCACCCGGCTCATCTCACCACCGAAATAGAGCGTGCGGAGAATAGTGGCGCGATTGGTGCGTCGTAGATCGCGTGAAGAGAGGTTGGTGGTCGTCACGTGTCTCCTGACCTCCTCGAATGACATAGCCAGTTAATTTACGACTTATATTAAGTGTAAGTATAATGAGAAAAATAAGTTTGTCAAGAGGGGCGTATTCACTCTAGATTTCCTCCTTGACGTGTTGAATCTGTCTGGTATAATGAACAGAGAAAAGGATCAAGGTGACAGTATGACGACATACACTTCATTCATGATGCTTATGGCAATGCGCAGCCGCAGGAACCCATGCGGAGAGTTGCCTCTGTCTTCTGCCACCTGAGTCGATCAACGGAACACAGATTGGGCCACCCGGATGGGGTGGCTCTTTTTTATTGTGGTCGGGCAATCGTGATGAAGGAGCAGGCACGATGACGAACTTGATTCCCCCATCGCCCTCTCCCATCTTTGGGGGGATTATGTGGGATGAATTCCCCTCACTCACTGTCACAAGAACTGTCTTACGGGAATTTTCAGAAGTAGGGAGAGGGGATAAAGCCAGGTGTGAAGGGATCTCGGCGTGGTCGCTCTCGAGGCAGGCAGGCGGCAGACCTGCGCCCCTTTCTTTTTTGCATTTGCTCTGATTATGGCGTTTCATAAAATAATCTGGATATTAGGAAAGCCACCGGGGGCCGATACATCGGCACCTACGCGTGTCCAGATTATTTTATTCATCTGATTTATAAAGAGGTGAAACATGAATGATAGTTTTAAACAGAATATCGGCAATAAGCCTTACTACATTACAACTGCCATCGATTATCCGAATGGGCCTCCGCATCTTGGTCACACGCTGGAGAAAGTAGCAGCCGACGTTATTGCTCGCTTCCATCGCTTGCAAGGACAAGATACGTGCTTCAGTATGGGACTGGACGAGAACAGTCAACACGTCGTGCAAGCTGCCAAAGCTAATAATGTTGATCTCGTCACCTGGACTGACAGCATGGACGAGGCTTTTCGGCTGGCATGGTCAAAACTGGATATATCATATGATCGCTGGATTCGTACGACCGAGGAAAGACACTTCCGGGCTTCACAGGAGATGATTCGCAGAGCGCAGGAGCGCGGAGACATCTATAAATCGATCTACTCAGGTTGGTATTGCCCTAACGATAACACCTTTTACCAGGAAGAGGACCTGGTGAATGGCAGATGTCCTAACCATCCGTCAATCGTACCTGAATGGCTGGAAGAAGAGAACTACTTTTTTGCTCTTTCAAAGTACAGTGATCGACTGCTTGCGCATATTGAGGAACATCCAGCTTTTATTGTGCCCGGCGTCCGAAAGTCTGAAGTACTTGGGATGATTCGCCAGGGTCTACGAGATTTTTCCGTATCCAGACGTGCGGATCCAGCGAAGAAGCCCTGGGGCGTACCTTTCCCAGGCGATCCAGAGCATGTGATCTATGTCTGGTTCGATGCCCTGACTAACTACGTGTCTGCTGTCGGCTTTCCAGATGACCCAGCTACATTTGAACATTACTGGCCTGCTGATGCACATGTAATTGGCATGGATATCACACGCTTTCATTGTCTTTATTGGCCAGCAATGTTGCTGTCCGCGGGGTTGCCATTACCGAGGCAAGTAGCTGTGCATGGTTTTATGACCCTGGAGGGAGCAAAGATCTCAAAAAGCACGGGCAACATC
>WNGR01005954.1_pt1 | contig 13069 bp, 14 predicted proteins | sample 5407581 | NCBI WGS metagenome assembly WNGR01 (sample SAMN13153383, study PRJNA577476) | soil metagenome | isolation source: 80 cm soil or saprolite under Garry oak tree replicate 2 | place: USA:California | collected 2016-06-15 | reverse complement strand
GAACCCGCCGTTGATGTCGGTCTGCTCGACCAGGACGAAGGGGCGCCCGGCGCCCGGGAAGTTGGCCACGCTGACCGCGGACGGCCTCGCGCCGGCGATGATGGAGGTCGCTGCGGTGGCATCAGAGGTCCACGAGTCTGGTGAGACGCGGCTTGACCACTGGTAGCTCAGCGGGCGGGTCCAGGCCAGCGGGCTGGCGGGCACCCGCGCCTCGAACAATGCCCCTGTGGTGCACCGGCCGAAGGCCGGGGCCGTGCACATGGGCCCGAACAGGTACAAGTACCGCCCAGAGAAGACCGGCGAGCCGAGCAGCTTCGCGGAAGGAGCGTCGTCAAGGTTCGTCCTGGAGAACACCGTCACGTAGTGACTCAGCGTCCCCGTGGCCGGGTCATAATCGGCCAGGCCGAAGCCCTCGGGCTGAAATTCTCCTGATCCGCTCAGCACGCAGAAATTGTTGAAGGTCACCAGCAGGTCGGGGGTCGAAGGTATCCGGGTGACGCCGCTGACCCACGAGGCCGCGTAGCTGCCGTTGCCGGGGCCGCACGGCAGACCAGCCTGGGTGACGAGACCAACGGGTGCCGGGAGGAACGGCGCAGGCGCCCCTCCGGGCGTCGGCGCGTCATCCGTTGCCGTGCCGGTTCCCGCGCGGGACGGACTCGCGGCAGGCGCACTCGCGGCAGGCGTGCCCACCTCGCTGAGCGGGCCAGGCGCGCGGCCCGCCGGGCCTGAGCGACCCACGGTCAGGCCGACCGCGGCCGTCGAGCCCGAGATGAAGCGCTGGAGCACCCAGCGCACCCGGCCGCGCGCGTTCGTGCTGGGCACGTAGACCGGCGTATCGCAGAACAACCAGAGACTGCGGCCTGGGCTGGCGGGCAGCGGCGCACTGTAACCGCAGTCACGGGCCAGGCTGACGCCAGCCGCCAGTTCGAATCCGGACAGGACCTGAACCGGGGTCACCATGCCCTGCTGAGCCGGCGGGCCGCCCGCGGTCGGCACGACCAGCAGTACTGCGAAGAAGATCAGCAGGATGATGCGGCGGCGAAGACGAGTGCCCGCGCGCATTTTGTATAGCTCGGCTGCGGGCGGGCAACCTAATACATTACGCAACGATCGCATGCTTGCACATTGGCTGCGATTCTGCATATTGCGGACCGGCGTGTCACGGGCAGGTGCCGTCTCTCGTCTGAGAGTACGGCCGGTCCAGAGGGATCGGCAGAATCCGAAGGGAGTAAGTAATGCGAGTCTTCGTGGCCGGAGCCGCCGGAGCGATCGGGCAGCAGCTGCTGCCACGCCTCACAGCCCAGGGTCACCAGGTCACGGCGACGACCAGAAGCCCGGGCAAGGCCGCGCTGCTGCGCGAGCTTAGCGCCGACCCCGTGGTGGTCGACGGCCTGGACGCGACGGCTGTCGGCAAGGCGGTCGCCCAGGCCGAGCCCGAGGTGGTCATCCACCAGATGACGTCCCTGGCGGGCGCCGTCAACCTGCGCGGCTTCGACAAGATGTTCGCCGTCACCAACCGGCTCCGGACCGAGGGAACCGACCACCTGCTGGCCGCGGCCGCGGCCGCAGGCGTCGGGCGCTTCGTGGCGCAGAGCTACACGGGCTGGTCGAACATCCGCGAGGGCGGCCCGGTGAAGTCGGAGGATGACCCGCTTGACCCGAACCCGCCCGCCATGCAGCGCGAATCGCTGGCCGCGATCCGCCACCTCGAGCGGGTGGTTACGGCGGCAGCGCCGATGCAGGGGATCGTGCTGAGGTACGGCTCGTTCTACGGGCCAGGTGCCTCTGACGCATTCGTCGACATGGTCAGGAAGCGGAAAGTGCCGATCATCGGCGATGGGGCCGGTATCTGGTCATTCCTGCACATCCGCGACGCCGCCGCCGCGACCGTCGCCGCGCTCGAGCGGGGTGCGCCCGGCATCTATAACGTCGTCGACGATGAACCAGCTAGCGTGGCTGACTGGCTGCCGTTCCTGGCCCAGGCGATCGGTGCCAAGGCGCCGCGCAGGGTGCCGGTATGGCTCGGCCGCCTGGCGGCGGGCGAGGTGGGCGTCTCGGTAATGACGCAGATCCGCGGTTCGTCGAACGCGAAGGCGAAGCGCGAGCTCGGCTGGCAGCCTGCGTGGCCGAGCTGGCGGCAGGGGTTCACCCGCGGACTCACCGAAGCCGAGCCCGCGCGCGGAGCCGCGTAACCCGTGGGAGGGGCAGGTCGTGAGCACCGCCGAGGTCTATGAGCGGCACCGGCCGCTGATGTTCTCGATCGCCTACCGGATGCTCGGCAGCGCAAGCGAGGCCGAGGACATCGTCCAGGAGGCATTCTTGCGCTACCACCGTGCGGAGGCCGGGGCCGGCGAGCCGGGCGGTTCGGCCGGGATCAGCTCGCCGAAGGCGTACCTGTCAGCGGTGACCACCAGGCTGTGCATCGACTACCTGCGCTCCGCGCGGGCCCGCCGCGAGGCGTACCTGGGCGAATGGCTGCCGGAGCCGTTGCTGACCGACAATTCTGCCCCTGACCCGGAGGGCTTGGCCGAGCAGGCCGACTCCCTGTCCATGGCGTTCCTGCTGTTGCTGGAGCGGCTGACGCCGGTAGAGCGAGCCGTCTTCCTGTTGCACGATGTCTTCGGCTACGACTACGACGAGGTCGCGCGCATCGTCGGGAAGAGCGCGGACAACTGCCGCCAGCTGGCCCTGAGGGCCCGGCGCCATGTCGGCGAGCAGAAGCCCCGCTTCGAGGCCTCCCGCAGCAAGCGCGAGGAACTAGCCGGGAGGTTCTTCAGCGCGGTCGGCCACGGGGACATGGACGGCCTGGTCTCGATGCTGGCCGCGGACGTCGTGGTCTACGGCGACAGCGGCGGGACCAGCCCGTCCTGGCCGCGCCCGATCGTCGGCCGCGACCACGTCAGCCGGCTGCTGGCCGGCGTCGCCCAGCAGATCCGGCAGGCCGGGATCTCGATCCAGCGCGCGGAGTTCAACGGGCAGGCCGGAGCGCGGCTGCTCGACCCCGGTGGCCGGCTGGTCAGCGTGTTCGTCCTGGACATCGCGGACGGGCAGGTACAGACCGTCCGGTCGATCATCAACCCGGATAAGCTGCGCCACCTCGGGCCTCTGGCCGACGTGCAGGAACTCCGCCGTCATCTGCGCCCGCCTGCCTGATCCCCCGTGATCAGGCAGGCGGGGGGCTCAGCTGTCAGGTCACGGCCGGGCTGCGGCAGGGCTGGCCGGGAGGTCGCGGGCGGCGTCAAGGTCGCCGAGCAGTGTGACCGCGGCCGGCGCGAGGGCGCCGGCGGCCGCGAGGTCAACCGTCGGCTTGAAGGCCTCGGGGGGCAGGTTGTCGCTCGTGTCGCAGTTGGTGAGGGTCAGCGTGGCCAGCCGCTGCGGGTTCCTGGCCGCGAAGACCTGGGCGATCGCACCGCCGTTGTCGTTGGCGACGAGATCGATGCTGGTCAGCCCCAGCGTGTCGCAGAAGTCGTCGAGGACCGATGCCAGGCCGGCGACGGACAGGTCCTGCTCCGCGGTCACCGGGGACTGGCCGTGCAGCGGAAGGTCGAGGGCGATGCAGCGGCGCAACCCGGTCAGCGCCCCGATGACGTTGCGCCACAGATAGGCGTTGGTGGCGATGCCGTGCACGAACAGCGCGACGGGCCCGGTGCCGACGTCGATGTAGCTGATCTCACCGGAGCGGGTCTGGGCGACGTGCCGGTGCGCGTCAAGCTCATGTAGTTGCATGGTGATCACCTTCCTTGCGAGGGCCAGTACTCTTGATAGATCTAGACCGACTGTCGGTTTATCAAAACAAACCGACAGTCGGTCTGTCAACCTTGCTGGCCGGGCCACCCGGGCCGGATCCGGGCGTACCGGTCAGCGGGGGATGATCGAGATGGGCACGTCAGCTGAGCCAGGAGCCGTGATGGACCGACCGAACAAGAACATCGCCCGCGGGGAGGCCACCCGGGCCCAGCTGATCGCGATCGCCACCCGCCTGTTCGCCGCGCACGGCTACGAGGGCACCTCGGTCGAGGCCGTGCTCAGGGAGGCAGGGGTCAGCCGGGGCTCGCTCTATCACCACTTCGCGGGCAAGGAGGCCCTGTACGAGGCCGTGCTCGAGGATGTCGAGACCAAGGTCGGGATGCAGACCCTGGAGGCCGCGAGCGACGCGACCGGGCCGGTCGACGCGCTGCGCAAAGGCTTCACCGAGTGGATCAGGCAGGCGAGCGACCCGGTGGTGCAGCGGATCCTGCTGATCGACGCCCCGTCGGTGCTCGGCTGGGAGCAGTGGCGGGCGATGGAAGAACACCATGCCCTCGGCCTGATCAGGACCGCGCTGCAGGAAGTGGCGGACGAGGGAAGCCTGCGGCCGGAGCTGGTCGGCACGCTCGCGCACGTGCTGCTCGCCTCGGTCAACGAGGTCGCGCTGCTCGTGGCCAGGTCCGACGATCCGGCCGCCACGATGAAGTCAGGCGCCGATGCCATCGACGAGCTGCTGCAACGGCTGCTGAGCTGACCGGCCGCCAGTGTGACCCGCCGGTTCGGGCCGGAACACAGGAACGCTGAGCCCGGTGTGATCCTCCCAGCCCACGGCGACGCGCTGGTTCACCCGCACCGCGTCGGGGGGCGCATCGATCTCCGCCAGCATCCGGAAGCCCTCGTCCAGGTCGATCAGGCCCACCACGTAAGGCACGCGGGCGCGGAAGAACGGCTGCCGGTGCTGGCGGATCACGGTGAACGAATACACGGTGCCGCGGCCGGCCGAGTCCCGCTGCTCCAGGTCGCCCCCGGTGCACCCGGTGCAGTGGCGGCGCGGGTAAAACACGATCTGGCCGCAGTTCCCGCAGACCTGGTAGGTCAGCCGGTGCCCGGCGGTCGCCGCCCAGAACGCCTCGGTATCGGGCTCGGGGAACTGCGGCAGCGGGCGCTCCGGGAGGACATCCCTGCTCTCTGGCACGTCAGTCCCTTCCCAGGATGACGGTGGCCGCGGCGTGCCGGGTGCCAAGCAGCCCGCCGTTCCCGTGCGCGACCGCCAGGCGGGCGCCGGGAACCTGGGCCGTCGACTCCCCGCGCAGCTGCCGGGCGGCCTCGATGAGCAGGAAGATGCCGCGCATGCCCGGGTGATTGGACGACAGGCCGCCGCCGTCGGTGTTGAGCGCCGGCCCTCCGGGCTGGTCAAACCCCAGGCAGCCGCTGGCCGCGAGCGGCCCGCCCTCCCCCTTCTTGGCGAACCCGAGATCCTCCAGGATGGCCAGGACGGTGATCGTGAACGAGTCGTAGATCATCGCGATGTCGATCTCCCCCGGGCGGACGCCTGCCTGCCCGAACGCTTCCCTCCCAGACCGCACCGCGGCCGTGGTGGTGATGTCGGCGCCTGCGGCCGGGTACCCGAGCGCCTCGCCCGTGCCGAGGATCCAGGCGGGCGGTTTCCGGATCCCGGCGGCCACGGCCCGCGACACGATCACCACCGCCCCTCCGCCGTCCGAGACGATGCAGCACTCCAGCAGGTGCAGCGGGTCGGCGATCAGCCGCGAGCCGAGTACGTCATCGACGGTGATCTCGCCGGTGTTCCTGATGCCGATGTCGGCCAGCCCGGCGACGGCCTGCGGGTTGCGCGTGGCGTGCCTGCGGGTGATGACCGCGATCTCGGCCAGCTGCTCGGGCGTGGTGCCGTGCTCGGCCATGTGGCGCCGGGCCACCAGCGCGTAGTTCCCGATCAGGGTCAGCCCGTACGGGCGCTCCATGTTGCCGGCCGGCTGCGGCCCGGCCGCGGGGCGGGCGCCGGTGCCGATGGCCCGCGACTCGCTGTGCGCCGTGGATCCGTAGGTGAGCAGCGCGACGCTGGCCCGGCCCGCGGCAATGCCGGCGGCGGCATGCGCGGCGTGAAACTCATACGAGCTGCCGCCGACGGCCGTGGTGTCGATCACTCGCGGGGTGATGCCGAAGTACTCGGCGATCGTCAGGCCCTGCATCAGGCCAGCCTCGCCGGCGTCGTAGACGGCATCGACATCCGCCCAGGTCAGCCCCGCGTCCTCCAATGCCCGCGCCGCGCACTCGGCCTTGATCTGCAGCGGGCTCAGGCCCCCGGCGACCCGCCTGGGGAACTCGTGGATGCCGGCGATCGCCGCGGCCGGGGACGCCATTAACCCGGCTGGAACTGCATCTGGCCGCGGTCGATGACCACGGTCCCGTCCTCGGTGGCGGTACGGAACAGGGCGGTGTCGCCGCCATCTTCCGGCCGCCAGATGGATACCACCAGCGTGTCACCGGGCAGCACCGGGCGGGTGAACCGCCCGGACATGGACCGGAACCTGGCCGGGTCCGAGCCGCACAGCGTGTGCAGCAGCGCCCGGCCTGTCATCCCGTAGGTGCACAGGCCGTGCAGGATCGGCCGGCTGAACCCGCCCCTGGCCGCGAACTCCGGATCCGCGTGCAGCGGGTTTCTGTCGCCGGACAGCCGGTACAGCAGCGCCTGCTCCGGCCGGGTCGGCTGGACCACTGTGTGGTCCGGCGGGCGGACCGGCCGCCGCCAGCCGCCGCTGACCCCGCGGTCGCCGCCGAATCCGCCCTCGCCCAGGATGTACACGCCGCTGGTCGACGTCACCAGCTTCGCGCCGGTCGCCGCGTCTTCGGCCACGTTCTCGCTGACCACGAGCGCGCCCGAGCCCTTGTCATAGATGCCGGTCACGGTCGAGACGGTGCGCGCCGTGCCCTCGACCGGCAGCGGCTGGTGCAGCTCGAACGCCTGCTCGGCGTGCACGAGCAGCGCCCGGTCGAAGTCGCCCAGGCTGCGCCCGAGCCGGGCCTGTGCGATCAGCACCCCGAAGGTGGGCAGCACCTGCTGCGGCATGCCCTCGGTGTTCTCGGTAGTGAACTCCAGCTCCTGCAGCGGGTTCCCGAGCCCGGCCCCGACGCCGACCGCGTAGAGCAGCGCGTCAGTGGACGTCCAGGAGCGTTCCTGCGGCTCGCTCGGCACCCCCACCAGACTGTGGTCGAGAGACATCCTGGCCTCCGTGACGGACCCGGCGCTAGAATTGCGTTCCAAAATTATTCGGGCCGGGTCATGCGGCTGTCAACCGCGCAGATGAGCCTCGAGATCAGCGATGGCCTGCTCGTTGCGGCCGAAGAGCACGGCCGTCATGCCGACGTCACGGGCGCCTTGGACGCATTCCTCATGATCGTCGAGGAAAACTGCCTCGTGCGGCTGCACGCCGAGCCGCGCGGTGACGATGTGATAGAAGCGCGGGTCTGGCTTTTCCATGCCTTCCTCGTGGGAGTAGACGACCACGTCGCAGAGGCTCTCGAACCCGTACGCGTCGCGTTCGCGCTCGCGCGCCCCCACAAAGCTGTTGCTCAGGATCCCCGTTCTATATCGCGGCCGCAGCGCGGCGAAGTACCCGGTCAGCTCCGTGTTCAGGGTGCCGAGATATTCGGCCCAGAGATCCTCCATGAACTGCCCGAGCTGAGCCTCGCTCAGGCCGAGCACCGCCGCGATCTGCTCCTGCGCCTGCGGCAGGCTGATGGCGCCTATATTGCCGGCCCGCGATATTGGCTCGAGCCGGGAAACCACGTCCGGCGCGCCGAGGCCAAGGCGCTCCGCCCAGCGCTCCAGCCAGCCGGTGGGCGGGTCTGTCTCGAGTACGCCGCCAATATCAAAGATCACCGCGCGGATCGCCACCACGCAATCCTGGCACGCCTGCCGGCAGCCCATCGACCATGACCTTGAACGCAATTGTGCGGCCGCATCTGACGCCGAGTACGCAGCGGCGGGCGGGCAGCCGCGTCACACGCCGATGCGCTCGGCCAGGTGCTCGCGGTGGTAGCTGGCGTCGCCGAGGAACAGCTCGCTGGCCTTGGCCCGCTTGAAGTAGAGGTGGGCGTCGTGTTCCCAGGTGAAGCCGATGCCGCCGTGGATCTGGATGTTCTCCGCCGCCACATGGAAGTACACGTCTGAGGCATAGGCCTTGACCAGGGCGGCCACGACGGGGATCTCAGCGGAATCCTCGGCCACCGCGGCCGCCGCGTAGCTGACGGCCGGGCGAAGCGACTCGACCTCGAGCAGCAGGTCGGCGCAGCGGTGCTTGATCGCCTGGAAGCTGCCGATCGGCCGGCCGAACTGGTGCCGGACCTTGGCGTAGGCCGTCGCCATGCCGAGAGCCCGCTGGGCGCCGCCGAGCTGCTCGGCGGCCAGGGCGATCGCCGCGACGTCCAGGGTGCGGGCGAGCACCTCGGCGGCGTCACCTGGCCCGCCGATGAGCCGGCCAGGTACCGAGTCGAACTCCAGCCGGGCAAGCTTCCTGGTCTGGTCCAGCGTGGGCAGGCCGCGGCGGTCAAGCCCCTTCGCGCCGGGCCGCACCGCGAACAGCGACAGCCCGGAGCCGGTCCTGGCCACCGTCAGGATCAGGTCCGCGGTGTGGCCGTCAAGAACGAAGCTCTTGTGCCCGTCGAGCACCCAGCCTTCGCCGCCATGGGCCGCGGCGAGCCGGATCGCCTCTGGCGCCCAGGACCCGTCGTCCTCGGTGAAGGCCAGCGTGGCCACGGTCCGGCCGGAGGCGATGCCCGGCAGCAGCTCGCGCCGGGCCGCCTCATCGGAGGCTGACAGCAGCGCCGTGGCGGCGAGCACCGCGCTGGCCAGGTACGGCCCGCCGTACAGCGCAGCGCCGAACTCCTCGAGCACGATGGCCTGCTCAGCGAAGGAGAACCCGCCCCCGCCGTACTCCTCGGGGATCGCGATGCCCTGCAGGCCAAGGTCGCCTGCCTGCTGCCACACCTTCCGGTCGATGCCGTCCGGGGTCTCCATGAGCTCGCGCACCCGGGGCAGGGGAGCCTGGTCAGCCAGGAACCGCCGCACCGAATCGCGCAGCGCCCGCTGCTCGTCACTGGCCGCGAATCTCATGACCTCGGCTCCTTGGGCAGCCCCAGGGCCCGTTCGCCGATGATGTTGCGCTGGATCTCGCTAGTTCCCGAGTAGATGGTCCCCGACCGGCTGGCCAGGAACACGTTCTGCCAGGCCGTCGTCGGGTAGCCGGGGCCTTCCGGCCGCAGCAGCGCATCGGCGCCCACGATGCCGACCGCGATCTCGCCGAGCCGCTTGTGGTACTCGCTCCAGAACAGCTTCGCGACCGAAGCCTCCGGGCCGGGCGCCCGGCCCTCGGCGACCTCGGCCAGCGTGCGCAGCCCGCTGAACCGCATCAGCTGCACACCGGTGTAGGCCCAGGCCAGCTGCTGGCGGATCAGGGGATCGGCGCTGCGGCCGTATTTGCGGGCGGTGTCGACCAGTTCCCAGAACTCGCGCTCGTAGCCCAGGTGCTGGACAGTGGCCTGACCGCCGCGCTCGTGACCGAGCGTGGTCATGGCCACCCGCCAGCCGTTGTTGAGCCCGCCGATCACGTTGAACAGCGGCGCCCGGACGCCGTCGAGGAAGTCCTCGCAGAACTCATCCGCCCCGGACATCTGCCGGATCGGCCGGTACTCCACGCCAGGACCGGTGAACGGGATCAGTACGTAGGACAGCCCGGCGTGCTTCTCCGCGTCCTGGTCGGTCCGGCACAGCGCGAACATCATGGTCGCCCGCGAGGCCCCTGAGGTCCAGACCTTCTGCCCGGTGATCGCGATCTCGTCGCCGTCCACCACGCCGCGGGTCTCCACCGCGGCCAGGTCACTGCCGTGGCCGGGCTCGGAGAAGCCCTGGCAGTACACGTCCGCGCCGGAGACGATCCGGGGCAGGAAATGCGCCCGCTGCTCCGGCGTTCCGTGCACCAGCACCGACGGGCCGACCAGCGCCTCGCCCATGCCGCGGTAGACCCGCGGCAGCCCGGCCCGGTGGAACTCCTCGTTCAGCACCGCGACGCGCACCGCGTCCATGCCCTGCCCGCCGTACTCCTGCGGCCACTGCGGGCAGATCAGCCGGGCGGCGGCCAGCGTGCGCTCCCAGGCCGCGTAGGCGGGCTGCTCCATGGCGTCGACCAGGTCCGCGCTGCGGTAGCCACCCCCGGTGGGCGCCATGGTCCAGTCAGCCAGCCCGGCCAGGCCGTCCGGCGCCTCCGCCGCGATCCAGTCCCGCAGCTCGGCGCGGAATCGCGCGATCTCAGGGCCGAGGTCGAGATCCATCGGTAGCCTCCCGGCGCGTCATGCCTCACCGCAATCCTAGAATCAGATTCCGCCGGGCTTCCAGGGCCCGCCCGCCATCAGCCGCCGGGCGTACTCGGTCACTGCGTCGATGATCTGGCTGGCCTGGCGCCGGGTCCTGGCCGCGGCCACCTCGCGGGCGCCCTCGCCGATCAGCGAAGTGAGGACGGAGGCGTAGAGCCGGTCCAAGGCGGTGTCGGAGAGGTGCAGCAGGACATCGTTCTGGCCCGCCCATTCCCGGTCACGCCGCCGCATCATCACCTCGAACCCGGGCGGCCCGTCGCCGGAAAGAAACAGCAGGGCAAGGTCGCGGCGCTGCCAGCTGCCCTCCAGGAACGCCCGCGCACCAGCGGCGAAGAGCTCTCCGCGGTCGGTGACGCCGGCCTTCCTGGCCTCGGCCACCGCCGTGCTCGCGGCCTGCTCGTGCGCCGCGTGATGCTCCTGCCAGAGGGCGAGGAACAGCTCGCTTTTGCCGCCGAAGTGGTGATAAAGGCTGCCCACGCTGGAACCCGCCCGCTCCACGACGTCGGCGATGCTGGCGTCGGAGAAGCCGCGCGCGGTGAAGACGGCCCGGGCGGCTTCGAGAAGCGCGCGCTGGGTCTGCGCGGTGCGCCCCCATTGCCATCCCCCGCCCACCTCCCCATCCCCCTTCACTGGCCGGCCTTTCGGCTGCTTGTCCATGGCCGACCGGCTAGCCGGGTGCAGTACCAGATCTAGTCAACGGCGGGACGGCGGATCTTGGCCGCGAACAGGTCGCGGATGCTCACCACGCCGCAGACCGCGCGGCCGTCGAGCACCGGCAGGTGGCGGAATCCGTTCAGCAGCATGATCTGCGAGGCTTCCTCGGCCGACATCTCCGGCGTGGCGAACTGCGGGTCAGGGGACATCCACGCCGAGACCTGCGATGCCGAGAGGTCCTCGCCGGATGCGGCCGCGCGGAGCACGTCCCGCTCGGTGAGGATGCCGGCCAGGAACGATCCCTGCAGGACGACCACTGACCCGACCCTGGCGCGCACCATCCCCGCGGCCGCCTCGGCCACCGTGGTCTCCGGCCGCGCAGTCACCACGCTGCTGTTCATCAGGTCCTTGAGCTTCGCCATGGCCTCCTCATGCGGGTTCAGCCCCCGTGCGTTCAGCCACTGTCCCCGACCTCGTCAAGCTCCGGGTCTTGGTGCGGAGTGGAAGGCCCGGACATCTCCTCGGAGAGCATGCGCCACAGCGAGCCTGCCCACGCAGAAAGGCCAGGCCACCTCTTCCAGAACACCTGCAGCGTGGTCGCATCAAACTGAGCGTGCGCCTGCTCCGGGGGAAGGCAGCGAGTAACCTCCTCAAGGTCATGCACCAAGTCGAGGAACCGCTCGCCGACATCATCCATGAGATCACCTCCCAGCGAGTGTAGGCCCGCAGCGCTCTCGCGCGAAGACCCAAGACCGTGAACCCGGCCGCCGGGTGCACCAGCGCCGTGGGCGGCTTCCTGCGCGCGCAGGAAGCCGCCCATGTCGGCCAGGGTCAGGGCTGGGCTGCCTGCCCCGCCGCGGGTGTCACCCGCCCCCGGTGACCTTGGGTATCCCGGAGATGGTGCCCTGAGCTTGCTGCAGCGCGGCGGTCACCGACGCCCCCCCGGAGACGGCAGACTGGATCGCGGTCCAAATGGCCTCGGAGACCTTGGGGTAGTTGGCTCCGTACTCCGCGGTCCGCCCGCGGGCGGTCAGTGTCTCCTTGGCGAAGACCGTGTACTCCGGGCCCCCCTTGAGCACCTCGGCGGTGACCGCGGGCTTGGTGGGCAGGTAGTACATGAGCGAGGTGACGTGGGTCATGACCGAGGGCACCTGCATGCCCTTGACCCACTCCCAGGCCAGCTTCTGCTGCTGATCGCTTCCTGAGGCGCCGAGCGTCCAGGTCTCACCGCCCAGCGGCGCGACCACGGTCTGGCCAGGCTGCCGCACGGGGATGGGCACGATCCCGAACTGCTTCCCGTACTGCATGCCGGAGGCGTTGAGCTCCGGGAAGATCCACGGACCGTCCTCGATCATGGCGGCCTTGCCGTGCTCGAACTGCTGGTTGAGATCAGGGTCCTGGCCCCACTGCAGCACCGACTTCGAGGCCGACCCGGCCTTGACCATGTTCACCCACAGCTGCAGGGACTGCTCAACTGCCGGCGTGTCAACGTTGGACAGGCTGCCGCCATTGCTCCAGAAGAAGGGCTCAAGCTGCCAGGTGGACTGCTCGTCGGCGGTCGCGTCGAAGGCGAATCCGTAGACACCGGGTTTGGTGAGCTTCTTGGCGTCGGCTTGCAGCTCCGCCCATGTTGTCGGTGGCTGCAGGTGCGCGGCGGCCAGCATCTGCTTGTTGTAGAAGATGCCGAGCGAGTTCGTGCCGATCGGGTAGCAGTAATACGATCCCTTGAACTTGCACTCGTTCATCGAGCCTGCGTAATAACCGCTGGTCGTGAAGCCAGGCAAGTTGTTGAAGGGACGAAGCTGCCCGGTGGCCGCGACCTGGGGGATGTTCGGGTTGTCCAGCATCACGATGCTGGGCATGTCCTGAGCGCTCGCGTCCTGGAGCACCTTGGTAATCAGGTTCGCGAACGGAACGGACTCCCGCTTGACCGTGACACCTGGGTGCGCAGCCTCGAACCGCTTGTTATACCAGTTGACCGCGGTGTTGGCGCCACCCGACGTGAAGTAGTCGAACTCGGTAATAGTGATCTTCCCGCCGCTGCTACCGCTCGACCCCGACGACGAGCATGCAGCAGCGGCCAGGCAGAGCGCGGTCAGCCCGACAGCAATACGCCAGGACCGCTTGCTTGGCTTCATTTTACAGTCACCTATCCCTTCACGGACCCGACGGTGAGTCCTGCGGCGATATATCGCTGCGCCGCTATCAGCATCATTGCGGCGGGCAGCACCGCGAATACAGCCAGTGCCATTGCGGCCCCGAGGTTCTGCGTAAATTC
>WNGR01011530.1_pt1 | contig 13071 bp, 10 predicted proteins | sample 5407581 | NCBI WGS metagenome assembly WNGR01 (sample SAMN13153383, study PRJNA577476) | soil metagenome | isolation source: 80 cm soil or saprolite under Garry oak tree replicate 2 | place: USA:California | collected 2016-06-15 | reverse complement strand
GATCGTTCACCGAGATGGAGGACGAGCACGGGACGCATGTGGCCATAGTGGGGTCAGATATCGTGGACAATGTGCTTGGTCCAGGCGACCCGCTGGGCAAGGAAATTCGCGTGGATGGTTCGCCCTACACGATCATCGGGGTGGGCGAACGCCAGGGCAAAATGCTGGGCATGAGCATGGACAACTGGGTCGCCATTCCTCTCGCGGCGTTTCTTCATTCCTATGGATCGAACGCCAGCATGGTGGTGTATGTGAATTCGGGTGGAGGCGGCGAGGTGATGGACCAGGTTGCCGATGAGTTGCGCACCATCATGCGCGCGCGGCGCCACCTCGCACCCAATTCGCCCGACGCCTTCTCCATCGATTCAAGCGCAACGTTCCAGAACCTGCTGGGGAAGATCCTCAACAGCTTCGGAGCCGTGGTCGCGGCAATCGCATCCATCTCGCTGGTCGTAGGCGGGATTGTGATCATGAACATCATGCTGGTTGCGGTGACTGAACGCACGCGGGAAATCGGTGTCCGCAAGGCGCTGGGGGCACGCCGCAAAGATATTCTGCTTCAGTTCCTCATTGAGTCGGCAACCGTATCGCTGGTGGGCGGGGTGATCGGCGTGGTCTCTGGCATCGTGGTGGCAAAGCTCATTACACTCGCCATCGCGTTTCCGTCGTCGATTCAGTTCTGGTCAATACTGGTGAGCCTGTTCGTCTCCACTGCGGTGGGGCTGTTCTTTGGCATTTACCCGGCTTACAAGGCATCGGAGCTCGATCCGATCACTGCCCTGAGAGCGGAGCTTTAGGCATGCGGATAAGCGACTCGAAGGAATCGGTGCGTTTGGCCTTGGACACGCTGCGCAAGAACAAACTGCGCTCAGGTCTGACGGTTTTGGGAATCTCGATCGGCATTTCGACCGTGATTCTGATCTCTTCGGCCATTAACGGCCTCAATACCAACATCGACCAGTTCGTCCGCTCGCTGGGAACGAATAATTTGTGGGTCTTCCAGTTTGAGCCGTTTGGCAAACGCCCCACGACGGAGGAGCTGAATCGAAAGAAGCTCACATATGAGGACGGTGTGGCCATGCGGAGCCTGCCGTATGTCGTCGCCGTCGATCCCGAACTGACCTACCAGAATTTTCAGACCGGGCTCGGCAGCGTATCGATCAAGCACGGTACAAAGAAGATTCAGAACACCATCATCAATGGCTCAACTTCGTCAGTAAAGGTGGTTGCGGACATTGAGATGCTGGAAGGCCGCATGTGGACCGAGTCAGAAGAGGAGCGCAGTGCGAACGTGGTATTGCTGGGTCATGATGCCGCGGAAGATCTCTTCCCCACCGAATCTCCCCTCGGCCAGGACATCGATTGCGAAGGACACATCTTCACGGTCATTGGAGTACTCGATAAGCAGAAGCAGCCTTTTGGAAGCGGAAGGAACACGCAGGACAACTCCGCTTACTTCCCGTTGACGACCTTCCGCAAGATTCATCCGGAGATCAAGGATTTCTGGATTGTTGTGAAATACGACGATCCGGCTCACAAGGCGCAGGTGATCGAAGAGGTGCGCGAGCTTCTGCGCATTCGCCGCGGGGTGCGGGTTGCTCAGGATGATAACTTCGCGATCTTTGGCCCGGATTCTTTGTCGCGCCTTTGGAATCAGCTTACGGGGGGTTTGTTTCTTTTCATGGTGGCCGTGTCTTCGGTGGGCCTGATGGTAGGCGGCGTGGGCGTGATGAACATCATGCTGGTGTCGGTTACGGAACGTACGCGCGAGATCGGCATCCGCAAAGCCATCGGCGCGACCAAAAAGAACATCCTGCTGCAGTTCACGTTGGAAGCGGTGACGCTGTGCGCGGTGGGCGGACTGCTGGGCATACTGGCAGGATCATTGTTCACCCTTGTCCTGCATTTTGCAGTGTCGTTCCTGCATGCATCGCTCTCGATCACATGGGTAGGAATCGCGTTTGCTGTCTCATGCTTTATCGGACTGGTTTTCGGAATCTACCCAGCGTGGAAAGCCGCCGCCATGGACCCGATCGAGGCGCTGCGGTACGAATAGAGACGGGGGAGCACGGATTAGAGAAGGTCGCGTAGAGGCTACGCGGCCTTCCTTTCACGGGAAGCGAGTTCCTGGAAATACTGCTTCAGTGTGCGCGGTTCGCGACCGAGAATGAACTTGAGCGCCAGAGCATTGCCGCCGGGCAAACCATGCTCGCTATAGTCGCCATACATGCGCCTGAGCCCCTGTCGCGCGAAGCCCTCCCGAATACCCTGCTGATCGGCCCATAGGTCAAACGGCACCTCTCGCGGCTCGATCTTCCGTCCCAGGGCTTCGCTCATCATGGCCGTAACTTCGAACCGATTGAACATCCCGTGAGAGCAGACCTCGAAGGTGCCGTAGTCCAGCCGGGTTCCGGTCAGCGCCATGGCGACAGCCTCAGCGACATCGCGGTAGTCGACGTAGCTTGCCTTTGCCTTTTTCGAATAAGGCAGGGAGAGGCGGCCTTCGGTGAGAGCTTCGTCCCAGCTGTGATCGAGGGTCTGCATAAACATTGTGGGCTGCAGCACAGTAAATATCATGCCCGACTCGTAGATGGCGCGTTCGACCTGCTGCTTGCCGGCGTGGTTGCTCAACGTGGAGATGGAGGGATGAATGATGCTTGAGAACACGAACTTTTTGACGCCGGCAGCTTTGGCCGCTTCCACCATGGTGACGCCAATGGAAGCTTCGCGATGAGCAAAGGCCGGATTGATATGAAAGACCCCATCGGCTCCAACGGCGGCCGAGATGAGGCACCGCGCGTCCTCGAGATTTCCGAGAACTGTCTCGTCGGCTCCCCGTTCGCGGGCAGCACGTTCACTCTCCCGATTTCTGACCTGACCCCGCGCTTCTTCAACTCCGGCAACACAAGGCCCGCATACTTGCCGGTAGCCCCCACCATTAGAACCCTCATCTACTGCTCCCAAGATATAAATGAACGGGTATTACAGGAATGTATGCGTATACAAACCACCGTTTTGACTAGGAAGCAGATAAATGACCAAAGGATGCTTTCAGATTTTGGCAGTTTCCCGTAATTGCAAACACTCGGGAGGGGAACGAACTCAGCACTTTGCTGGGAGCTGCGGCGCCTCGGGGTGAATATATCCACCGAGACGCCGCGGGTTTCTTCGGTTCTCATAACAGTCCGGCCTAGTACCGTTTGCCGCCTGATGGACCGGGCCTTTTCGCGCCCGGGCGAGGCCCTGATTTTCCTCCGCCGGAGGGGGGCCGCGCATTGCCGCCAGAGGGGGGCCTGCCGCCAAAATTCGGCTTGGGCTTCCAGCCGGTCTTGCCGGCCGGACGACTGCCCGAACCGCCACCGGAACCAGCACCGGGGCGCGCACCATACGAGTGTCCAGCCGGCTTACCGGGTTTGCTGCTGGGGCGAGCTCCGCCCGCGCGCGGAACGCCAGAGCTGGTGGTGAAGGGTCGAGCCAGGCCGCTGTCGCTGCGAGGCGGGCGCGCCGGACCGGCAGGCCGTCCGCCTGTTCGAGCCGGTCCGGCAGGACCTCGTGAGCCGGTCCCCTCAAACTTGGGCCTGTCGAAACGGGGCTTGTCAAAGCGCGGACGATCGGACTGAGGCCGGTTTGCGGCCGGCCGATCAGGGCGCGGTCCCGAGGATCGCGGACGATCCGTGGCTGCGCGATATGAGGAGCCTCCACGATCAGCGCCGGGGCGATTAGATCCGGGTCTGCCGGCGGCGGGCCGGGTTGATCCGGCGCGGTCGAACGTCCCTCGATTCACTTTTGGAGGAGCCGAGCTGGGGCGAAACGGACGCGAGGCCTGCGTATCGCGGCGATCGGGTTCGATAGCCTCAATCTTCAAACGAATCGGCGGCCGCTTTTCGCCCATATCTTCGGGCGGAACATCGCGGCGCGGTCCGGAGGGACGCTGATAGGCGGGGCGGTCGCTGCCGCCGGTTTTGTTCCAGGCAGGTTTAGCTCCAAAGGAACGGCCGGCGCTTGTGCGCCCGCTGCCAGCCGCACCGGGGGCAGAAGTGTTCTGTCCGCCGCGATACGCACCGCGGCGATCTTCTCCACCTTCAGTTGCATTGAATCGCGCCGGTGGGCGGGTGGTGCGGTCGTCCTTCTTCCATGCCGGTCGTGCCGCGCCAAACTTGCCGGGCGCGGGCTTGCTGAAGCCGGTGTTGCCAGTCTCGAACTTGCCTGGGCCTGATCTGCTGGAATCGAATCTGCCCGCAGCCGGTTTGCCCGCGTCGAATCGTCGCGGAGCGGCGCCGGTGCGTGCCGCGGCCGGGCGGAATCCTTCACCGGCTGGCTGCGTGGGACGAAACGGCTTTGCCGGGCCGCGATCGCCGGGGGCGCCAAACGACTTCCTGGGCGGATACTGCCCCGTTCGCTGTCCCATTTCACCGCGATCCTCACTCCTGTCCTGAAGAGAGGGAGCGAGGCGAGGCCGGCCGCTTGGCTTCGGAAGCACCGTGGGCAGGCGGCCCGCATCGGCAGCGTTGCGGCGGCGAACGTCTTTCGATTTTGGAGTTCGCAGCTTGCCATCGGCGGCTTTGCGCAGGGAGTCCAATTCTTCTGACTCCAGTTCGCGCAGGTTGCCGGGCTCCTGGTCCAGCACCAGGGGGCCGTAGCCTACGCGGCGAATCTTTTCGACGAAGTGGCCGATCTCCTCGAACATCTTGCGCAGTTCGCGATTGCGGCCCTCGATCAGCACTACCTCATACCAGGGGTTGTCGCCCTGGCGCACCTGGCGAATGCGGGCTGGCGCCGTGCGCACGCGGCCCTCGCCGGGCTTGCCCTTTTCGATCGCTACGCCACCTCGCAGCAGTTCAAGCTGATCTTCAGTGGGCTGCCCGCTGACCTTTACCAGGTAAGTCTTCTCGACACCTGACGAGGCCTTGGTGAGCTTGTTGGCCAGCTCGCCGTCGTTGGTGACCAGCAGCAGCCCCTCGGTCTGATAATCGAGGCGTCCCACCGGATAGAGGCGCTCCGGCAGCTTCTCGAAAAACTGCATCACCGTGGGGCGGCCTTCGGGATCTTTCACCGTGGTGACGTAGCCCTTGGGCTTATTGAGCACGAAGTAGCGGAGTCGCTCGGCCCCGTGCAGCAGCTTGCCGTCCACGCGAATGTGGTCGCGGGCGGCGTCTGCCTTGGTGCCCAGCTCGGTTACGATCTTGCCGTTTACCTGCACGCGGCCTTGGGCGATCAGATCTTCGCCGCGCCGGCGGCTGGCCACTCCCGCCTGGGCGAGGATCTTCTGGAGCCGCTCGAGCTTGGCCGGTGGGCGAGACTTAAGCGTGGGCTGCTCCTCGTCTTCTTCGTCTTCTTCGTCTTCCAGCTCTCCTTCGTCGTCTTCCGGCTCTGTTTCTTCGTCGTCGTCCGGTTCTGTTTCGTCGTCGTCTTCTTCGGCATCGGCAGCGGCGCTTTGGTGGCTGTCAGACTCGGCCGCGTCCTCGAAGGTGTCGGCTGCCAGCGCTTCGGCTTCCGCCTCAGCGTCTTCGGGAAGAAGGGGGCTTTCGGCCTGCATGCGGTGTTCAGCCTGCTTATCGAGATCGGCCTCGAATTTTTCGGCGAGCGCGAGTTCCTGCGGCGCGTGCTGCAGTTCAACGGGAACCTGCGCGGCTTGGGGCGTAGATTCAGGACCGGCCGCTTCAGAACCCTTGACTTTCCGGCTGGTCTTTTTAGGGCTCTTTGGTTCAGCGCTCTTCGTGGTTTTCTTGGTCGCCATGGGGGAGATTCTCGGTTTCTGCCTGCGGGGTGGAGTCAGGCTCAGCGGGCGCAGCCTCTATGGGAGTGGATTCGGCCACTTCGGCCGTCGGTTCGGCTGCCATCGCGGCGGTCGAATCCGTTGTTGGTTTCTCGGGTTCTTCGGTTACGGGTGCGTCTTCTTCCCTGGCCAGCGCTTCCGCCGCTTCACTGGCTTCGGCAGTTGCCGCCGCCAGTTCTTCACCGTTTGGCGAATTGGATTCAAGATCCAACTCCGCATTTGCTTCGGATTCTGAAAGCGTATCGTCTGCCTGCACCGCTTCCGGCTCCATCTCCTCCATCTCGATCGCCGCCATCTTTTCAAACTCTTCCATCGATGGCAGCTCCGAGACATCCTTGAGCCCGAAGCGCAGCAGAAATTCCTTAGTCGTCTTGTAGAGGATGGGGCGGCCGATGACCGGCTTGCGACCTGCGGTAGCGATGAGCTTGCGGGCCAGCAGAGAGCCCAGCACGCCGGCCGATTCCACGCCGCGAATTTCGTTCACCTCGGGTGCCGTTACGGGCTGCTTGTAGGCAATCACGGCCAGCGTTTCCAGCGCCGGCAGAGACAGCTTCATCGCCGGTTTGAGGCTCTTCACAAACATGCGCACCGCGTCGTGGCACTCCGGCTTGGTGGCCATACGGTAACCACCCGCGATCTCCCGAATCTCCACACCGCGGCCATCTGTTTCACAGCTGGCGATCAGCTCATCCAATAGCTGTTTCAATACGGCTTTGACCTCGCGGTCGCGCTGGCGGGCTACGCGCCGGGCCTCCGCTTCAGCGTCGACGGGAGCTTCGGGTACGGCAGTACTTTGGACTTCGTCGCCCGGCTCAGCGGCGGCCGGATTCAGTTTGGCTGATTCGGCCTCGGTTGCGGATTCGGCGTCGGCAGTATTGGCCGGCGTCTGATCAGAAGATTCGGAAACCGAAGAAGAGGCACCTGCGCCAGGTTCGGCATAGACGGCGGGTGAGTCCTCGAGCCCCAGGTATTCGAGCCCCTCCGACAACAAGGGCAGCGGCAGCCGGGTGTCCGGGGCTTCGCCGGCAACTTCTGCCACCTGCTCGGCAGCGGCTGCAGCTTGTGCGGCTTTCCATTCCAGTGCGTCGGCGGCAAACAATTGGGCGAGCTGGGTCAGTGTGACCGGCTCCTCCGCGGCGTAAATAACAGCTTCCAGCTTAGCTTTCAGGCTCATTCGTCAATAGGTACCTCAAGTATGGTACCGGAAGCGGGGGTCTGTGGGCGGTGCAAGAGGAGCCACGGCAGGCGTAACCTGCGAAATGCGACGGAAAAAGGGCGTCCGATTTGCCGGACGCCCCAAGGAGGAATGAAATTCAGTTTTCGAAGGCCCCTCGCCTCAACGCGCGGTCAGAAGATGTGCCGGAATACCCAGAACAGAAGGCCCGACAACAGCGCTGCGGCCGGCAGAGTGAAGACCCATGCCGCCGCGATGTTACGGATCGTGGAGATTTGCAGCCCACTGCGGTTGACGGCGATGGTAAGAAGGTGCTCCTTGCCGAGTTTTTCGCCGACGGTCAGGGATAGGACGACAGCTCCGGCAAGCTCGGGGGAAGCGTGAGCCAGACTCAGCAATCGATAAACGAGCAAGATGAAACGGTAATGAATTTCGTCGAAGATTGATGGTGAGAGTCGTGCCATGGTGGTAGAGCGTCCCACGAAAGATTGATAGCGGTGAGCGCGAGGGTGTGATATACCTCACTTACAAATGAGCAAGTGATCGATTATAAGGTGACTTAATTAGACAGGGTGCAAGGTTCCATCACATTCCGAGGGCGCGCTCGTTCCGGAAGTGGATTGGGAACCGTTTCAGGAACATCCGAAATATTTTGAAAGTCTCAGAGTTCTTTTTCGTTGCCCTTCCCCAGCCTCTACCGATAATTGGCTTCGAGGAACGACCACACTCTGGGAGGTCATGCCCCGACTGAATGCGTTATCGGTGAACCAATCGCCTACCCCCGGGAGAGATGTATGAGCCTTTTCGCCGCCACCCAGACCAAGACCACTTCGTGGCCGATCAATGTTGGAGCAGAGGGAATTGCCGCCGCGCAGTTTGCCCGCTGCGGATTTGACGTCCTGGTTCAATCGGGCCACGACAAACCCTGGTACGACCTGGTGATCACCAAGGCGGGAAACCTGCTGAAGGTGTCAGTGAAAGCCAGCGATGACGGCGGCTGGAGTCTGACCCACTCGTATCAGCGGCGTGTCGACCCGACGGGAAAAAAGACTGATTGTCACAGGGCGATCGATCTTTGGCTGGATTGCCAGGGATCTCGCACGGTGTGCTGCCTGGTTCAATTCAAGGGAGTGTCGATCGACCAGTTGCCGCGCATCTACCTGGCCTCGCCGAGTGAGCTAGCGCTCAGGATGCGCGACACGGCCGACAGGCTGAGCCACGCCATTCTCTATGAGCAATATGAATGGACTTCGCCGGAGAGCGGCGCGCGCGTTGCGGAGGCTTTGCCGAGCGAATGGCTGTTTTCTCTAGCGCGCATCCAGGAACTTCTTTCCCGCGAAGCGTCGGAGGGAGTGTCAGGACACTCGATGCCGGTGAGAAGTCACGCGTCGGCACGCACGTGGTCTGCCTCTGCTGAGCCAAGGAGCAGAGAACTGCAAGTCGTTCTCAGCGCGTAGTTGGAGAATTGGTGCGGGATGCGGCCGCTCAGTGAGCCTCAGGAAATCTGCCGGAAGATCCAGTAAAGCATTCCGGAGAGCAAAGCCGCAGCCGGTAGTGTAAAGACCCACCCAGCCGCGATGTTGCGAATGGTTTTCAGCCGGAGCCCGCTGCCATTTGCAGCCATTGTGCCCGCCACACCCGAACTCAAAATATGCGTCGTGCTGACCGGCAAGCCAAACTTGTCGGCCGCAAAAATGGTGGCCATGGCCACTAGTTCCGCACTAACGCCCTGCGCATAGGACAGGTGATCCTTGCCTATCTTCTCACCGACCGTTATGACAATACGTTTCCAGCCCACCATGGTTCCGAGTCCCAGAGCCAAGGCAACGGCCACTTTGACCCAATTCGGAATGTATTTGATGGCCTTATCTGTTCGTTTTTTGTAGTCGGTCAGCGCCTTCCGTTCCGCAGGGGAGAAGGCCGGGATTTGCCCCTTGTCCATGAGCCGAAGGGCTTCGCTTGCGACGTACATGTCGTTCCGGACATTGGCCTGGTCCTGCTGCGGGACAGCTTTGAACTCGTGGTAGAGTGCCACTTCGTGGTTCAGGTCTTCGACCAGCTCGCGCAGTGCAAGGACAGTGTCCGGCTGCAGCTGCTTGGTGCGGATGTAATCGGTGACTTCAGCCCGTGCGTCAGGCCCCAAAAGGCCTTTGGGGTCTATATGCTTGTCGAGGATCTGCCCGGCTTGCTGCGAGGCGGCGATGAAGTCCTGGATCTCCATGGGGCTCACAGCATGGTTCAGCGCGTAGGCGGTGGGGATGGTGCCGATCAGAATGAGCATGATGAGGCCCATGCCCTTTTGCCCATCATTGGAACCGTGGAAGAAGCTGACTCCTGTGCACGTCAGCACCATCAGGGCGCGAATCGGAAGTGGCGGCGGCTGATTGTTCCTGGGGGCTTTATAGAGTGCCGGGTAGCGGAAGAGCTGCTTCGACAACAGGATCAGCAGGGCTGCCAGGGTGAATCCAACCATGGGGGAGATCAAAAGGGCCTTGAGCACCTTCATTGCCTGCTCCCAATCGACCCCGGATGTGCCCGAGTGCTGGTTGAGCAACTGGTTTGCAATGCCCACGCCGATAATGGAACCTACCATGGTATGCGAGCTTGAAGCGGGAAGGCCCAGCCACCAGGTGCCGAGATTCCACAAGATCGCGGCGATCAGCAGCGCGAAAACCATGGCGAATCCTGCCCCTGAACTCACCTGCAGGATGAGATCGACGGGGAGCAAGGTGATGACGGCGAAGGCCACAGTACCGGAAGAGGCGAGAACGCCGGCGAGGTTGCACAGTCCGGACCATACCACGGCAACGTTTGGCTCAAGCGAATGGGTGTAGATGACGGTCGCTACGGCATTGGCCGTATCGTGGAAGCCGTTGACGAATTCGAAGCCGAGCGCGATCAGCAGGGCGAGCCCAAGCAGAAGGTAAGGCCAGATTCCGGTCCCCTGCACGGCGCCCAGATCCTTGGAAACATGAAACACAATGTAGGCCAACCCGCCTGCCAGTGCGGCGATAAACAGGGCAATGCCCCTCTTGCTCGAGCGAGCCTTGAGCTTGCGGTCAATTAGCGTGGGGCCGTGCGGGAGGGTTTGAACAAGGGTTGCCAGGTCAGCCATTAGAGGGCTCCAAACTGGTCGTCGAGTGATCGACGGCGCGTGGAGCCGGTCCTTGCGGACTCGATAGAAATAGCAATGAAATGGAGATGGATGAATCGGGAGTTGTAGAAGCGTCGGCCAAACGAACAGGCGTCCATAAAACCCCAACAACTGCATCACAACGCAGTTGTTTATCGAGCGACCCCGGGGAATTGGAATTCGCTGTCTTAAGTCTACACGGCAGACCCGGGGTAATGAAACCTCCAAATGGTTTGAAACAGGGTTGCTGGAAGCTTTCCAGCGCCATTCCTCACAATTCACATAGCTTTAACATAGGGATCGGCGATCTTTATCTCCAGTCGTCGCGGGCGTTCGCCGGGCTCTCGTTCATCACAGCGTCGAAGCCGTCCTGCTTCTTGATGAAGATCTCGCTGAATGCGCGGTCCTGGCGCAAAAGGACAGCCTGAAGGCGCACTAACTCGAGTAGGGCCAGGAACATGGCCACGAGAGCGCGCTCGGATTTGGTGTGGCTGAGGAGCTTGCGCAGCGCGACGGGTTTGTCTTCCATAGTGAGGCGGCGGCCGAGGAACTGGATCATCTGGCCCACCGTGATCGAGTCGTCCTGCACGTTGAAGGTGGGGCGCTTGCGGATGCGGTCGAGAACGTCCCGAAAGATGCGCACCAGGTCGTCGGTGTCGGCTGCCACCTCAGGTTCTGCGGCCGCATCGTCTTTGAATTCGCGAATGCCGGGGTTGGTCCACGTGGCGGCTTCGAGCATCTGTTTCTGCTGCAGCATCTGGGCGGCATTTTTGAAGCGCTCGTGCTCCAGCAGCCGTTCTACGAGTTCGCGGCGGGGATCTTCGGAGGCCTCTTCAGGGCCGGAGGGCGCGCGCGGCAGAAGCATCTTGCTCTTGATGTGAATCAACAGCGACGCCGTATAGATGAACTCGCCGGCCACATCCACATCGCCGGCCTTGAGCTGATTCACGTAAGCCAGAAACTGCGCCGTGATCTTCGCAATCGGGATGTCGTAGATATCGATGTCCTGCTTGCGAATGAGATCCAGCAGGAGGTCGAGGGGGCCGTCATACACCTGTCCTACGAAGACCGAGAAGGGCGAGAACTGGCTCTCATCTTCCTGCTTCTTGGGTTTGGGCGCGGGCTTGGCGGCGGGCTTTTCCTGCGGCACGGGCTTCGAAGTCAGCACCAATGTGGGAGCGCCGGGCACGGAGTCCACTGCGGAGGGCGAGTTGTTACCCTGGCCCTTGATGGGCGCAGCATCGGGGTCTACGGGAGGGTCGATGCGGGGAATTACATCGGGATCGGGGTCAGGGCCGGGGGGCGGCGGTGGATGGGGGTCGCGGTCCGGCTCCGGATCGGGATCGTCGGGGTGCGGGTCAGGATTGGGCTCGGGGTCAGGCTCGAGGCCCGGCGTCGGGTCGGTCATCGGCGCAGGTCCGGGTTCAGGTTCCTGGAGGGGAGTGCCGGCAGCGATTTCTTCGGCCGAATTGGGGATTTGATCAACCACGGATATCTCTATTTCCAGATGCCCTCGTTACGGGCTGTGTCATTGCGCTTTCGCCGACGTCAGTTGCATCGCGGATCGCACCTGCTCCATGGTTTGCTCGGCGCGGGCGCGGGCGCGGTCTGAGCCGTCTTCAAGGATAGCCCTAACATCGCTTTCGCTGAAACGGGCGCGGCGTTCCTGAATCGGGTTGAGTACCTGAACCAGAGCGTCAGCCGCCCAGCCTTTGCATTCGATGCAGCCTATGCCGGCGGAGCGGCAGCCCTCGTAAACCTTGGCTGCGTCGAACGCGGGCCGGATCGGTCACCATGGTCTTGAGCTTCTTGCGGACCTCGAGCTCCGGGTCGGTCATTTGGATGGTGTTGCCGTAGCTCTTGGACATCTTGCGGCCATCGGTGCCGGGCAGCTTGGGCGAGGGCGTGAGAAGGACCTTTGGCTCGGGCAGAACATAGTTTCCCTGAAGCATGTCGGGGAGTTCTTCATCAGCAACGAAGCGCTTTAAGGGGTTCTCACCTCCGGTGCTCGTAACAAACACAGGGTTTGCCTTGTCCGTTTTTTGGTACAGCTTCTTGTTCTCAAAAAAGTCAACGCCACCTTTGAGCGGTTTCTTTGGATAGAAGAAGTTAAATCGGCGGGCGATTTCACGCGTTAGCTCAACGTGCGCCTGCTGGTCTTGACCAACCGGTACAAACTGCGGCTGGTATAGGAGAATATCGGACGCCATTAGCACCGGATAGCCCAGAAACCCGTAGGTCGTTAGGTCCTTATTGGCAAGGTTTTCCTGCATCTCTTTGTAGCTGGGTACGCGCTCGAGCCAGCTCAGCGGCGTGCTCATCCCTAAGAGAAGGGGCAACTCATAATGCTGCTTCACCTGGCTCTGCACGAAAATCGTGCATCGTTTCGGGTCGAGACCGGCGGCCAGAAAGTCCAGCGCCACTTCAAGCGTGTTGGGCACGATGTTGGATGTGTCTGCATAGTCAGTGGTCAACGCGTGCAGATCGGCGATGAAGAAGTAGCACTCGTACTGGTCCTGGAGCTTGACCCAGTTGGCGAGGGCGCCCATGTAGTTGCCCAGGTGGAGCTTGCCGGTGGGACGCATGCCGCTCAAAACGCGCGGACGGGAGATGGAAGATTCTGCCATTGTGCTTGTCGTTTCCAGCTTTTCAAAATCCGGGATGTGCCGCGAGAATGCAGCCGTCGGTGACGGAAATCCTCAAAACCAGGCTGGCTTCATTGTACCGGTCGCTGCCAGGCTCTTTGGCATTCCGGAGAGGCCTAGAGGCTGCGCAGCGCGAGGCGCACCAGGCCCAGGGTTGGCGCCATCAGAAAGCGCACGATCGGGCCGCCAATAAAGATCATCAGCACAAAGCTCAGAATCCCCATGCGGTCGTAGAGGTTCAGCGCATTGTAGGGCAGGAAGTGACGCAGAATGCGGCTGCCGTCGAGCGGAGGCAAGGGCAGCAGGTTGAAGAAGAACAGCGCCAGGTTGACGTTGATAGCCA
>WNGR01005951.1_pt1 | contig 13072 bp, 20 predicted proteins | sample 5407581 | NCBI WGS metagenome assembly WNGR01 (sample SAMN13153383, study PRJNA577476) | soil metagenome | isolation source: 80 cm soil or saprolite under Garry oak tree replicate 2 | place: USA:California | collected 2016-06-15 | reverse complement strand
TGAGGCCTTGAGGTGATGGAATGGTATGCAAAAGTGTCACTTGCCACTCGCTAGCCAATGCCCGTGATTTTATTGTGAGTGGTGGTTGAGATACCAGAAACAAGTGATCTCGGAACCGGGCGGCCAACTGAACGCTGTCCTTTGTTTCAGCATATTATTCACGGAGACCACGTAGTGAAGGTCTTTGAGCATTAGTGTTATGCCATAGAGGAGTCACCGTGCTCGACCCTTCAACAACGCGAGCGTGTGTACGCCCAGGTTCGAGTTTGCCCACCAGCCCACACCCCCAGGATGATGTCACGAGCCTGCATCGTTATGACACGAAAGGGTTGCTCGAGAGGACCAACAGGATGTGACCGCAGCTGTGAGCCCACGTGCGAAGACGGATCAACGCTCGGGTTGTCTATCACTGCAACCCACTGATAACGGTAGCCCGATTACGTAAGTTGATCATATCTCCAGCGCTCCGCGGGTTACAGTAGCGCTCTACTGTAAGTTATCAACATTTTGCACAACCGTCAACTAACCACTTATAGTAAAGGATCCTGACACATGCTCAAGCCTCAAGGTGGATAGCCCGAGAACTGCTGAACCAAAATCCCTTAGGTCCTAAGGAACGGACGGCGGATCGTTGCCGCGGAGTGCAAAGAAACAAGAAGGATTACGATGGGCGGGTTGAAAGTGGGTCAATTCAGAGCTAATGTGACATCAGGCCTAAGTCAGATGGCTGATATCGGTCTTCTAGTAGCATCTAGTAGCACTTTCCAAGTCTGACATGGGGGACCAACGTGTACAGTATGTAGAGCAGAGGAATTGTTGAGACGCGTTGCATCTATAGCGAATAAGACCCGAAAAGAAGTTAAAAGGGGGCGAACGGCGAAGGACTGTAAGTGAATCCGGCCGATATGAAGAGTGCGAGCTACGGGGCAGCTTCCGTGGCTAGTTTCAGTTGGGGTTCTCCTGCATTGATGCGTGCCCGGAGTGGCGCGTGACGACTCGTAAGCATGCCTTACAGCAGTGTTGATCAGATGACTCCTCCTCACGCCTTCCTCACGCCCCAATCCAACCTCAATCCCTCGACTCGGTCACTAGTAAGCCTCGTCTTCAAGCTTCAACACAGAGTGCCGCATGTCGTTTACGGTACTACGATACAGTGTGCTGGATTTGAATCATGGAGCGAGGCTAATTTTTGGAAGCTGCTCGGAGGGGTTAGGCTTTCCATTCGCGTTCGCATTCGGTACTTGTGTATGTAAGCTTACAGTAGTAACTAGCAAAGCTTGTCCCGAGATCTGCCGCGCAAGATTCAGCAGTTTCGTCCTTTTAAAAATGTCGTAGCCACCCCGAACGACCTGATCCCGCTGGTCCATTTCTCTATCTCCCCTCTCTCCCTTCTCCTCTTCCTCACCATCCTCTCTTCCCCCCGCCATGCATCTCTACGGTCTTACGCTCGGCTTTCTTCTTCCCTCTCTTGCCCTATACGCAGCGGATTATGTCGTTGCTGTCCCTTCATCGATCACATCTCCGGTCAATCTCGCCGCCCGGAATCCTTCCCCTGGATTGTCAAAGAGGGGAGATGTCGGTGCCCCTTTTTCTCCACGCGATGGGGCCGAGCATGGTCACGGTCACGGTCACGGAAATGTGGCCCCTGTTGTCGAGCTCAATGAGACCGATGTTCTCCTTGACCACGGCCCGACTCCCCCTTCCTATTGGTCTATCGATATCGATGGCCACGGCGGAGAAATGAGACATCCTGGTCTCATGGTTTTACATGCGCTAATGATGACACTTGCTTTCTTTGGCGCCCTCCCAGCTGGTCAGCCTTGGTCGCTCCTTCACTGCGTCTGTTCTGAATCCTCGCGACAGGAATTGCTCTTCGTTCCGTGAGTCATGCCTGGCATGGCTTTTCCATGGTGTTATTCTGGACGTTGATTGTTTTGGGCTGCGGAGCGAGCACTTTATACCGGAAGCTCACCCCTAACATGTCAGTCTTGTGATCCCCCTTCGCTTGAAGACTTATTAACAAACACCTTTCGCAGGTATGCGGGGCAAATGCATTGCACTTATGGATACCTTGTCCTCGCTTTAGCGTTTACCCTTTCGGCGATTGATATGTTTGCAACAGCTACCCGCCTCTTCTCCTATGTCAGGTCTATGGAGAGAGGTGGAAAGTTCTCGATCCGTTCTTTCTGGAATTCTGTTATCCTTGCAAGGAATGAAGACGGTCACGTGTTCGGGACGAGTAATGCCGCCGAATACATCAATCTGGTTGCGGACGAGCCTGGGAGTCTAGACGAGGACCTCAAATCTAACGTCAACCACAATCCCCGTATTGTTGCAACAACCGACGTTGAGAGCATCCATGAAGAAGAGACCGCCCAATGGGTAAACAATGTTCAGCGTCACTCGGAAGACTCACCAGAGACTCCAACATCTGACTCTACGCTGGTCGGCCACCGCTTTTCTCGTGGTTCCCAACACTCCGATGATACAGTTCAATTTGACAACACTCCCCTGTCGCGTCGCCTTGGTAAACTAATTTTCGCGACTTCGGAGCGGACCTTGGTTTTAGCTGGCTTCGCTCAGCTAATGCATGGAGTAGTCATCTATACCGGTGGTTGCCGTGAGAGTTATCTCAATGGGTGCCTTGCTCACATCATCAGTAAGTCCGGCCCAATCTCTCCGATTTCCATGCTCTGATGACTCCACTCCTCCAGAGGGCGGCATCTTCTGGTGCTACGGTCTTCTTACATTTGCACGCTTTCTTGGATCGTTCTCCGAGTTTGGCTGGGCGTGGAATCGCGCTCCCACGGGTCGGCATGTCTCTGCGGAGTTCGTCGAATCATTTGTGATATTCTTTTACGGCATAACCAACACCTGGATGGAGCGTTTCGGCGCACTACCCGGCGACCCCTATACAACTAAACAAATCCAGCACATCAGCATTGCCGTCATGTTCTGGTTCGCGGGCTTGATCGGGATGGGTCTTGAATCCCGTCGTCTACGCCGATGGCTCGCCGCGATGTCGACCGCATCCTTGATGGCCAAGAACAAGAACAGCGATGCCGTCGCAGAGCCTGCTAGTTATGGGGCTAGCTTCAACCCGTTTCCCGCCTTGGTCATCGGTGTAACCGGAGCTGCAATGAGTGCCCACTTCCAGACGTACCTTTTCCAGGTGGGAGCCACACCCACGCGCATTTGAGAGCACGCGCTAACATTACGAACAGGTCCAAATACATGCGCTCTGGGGCTACTGCCTCACTGGATTTGCCATTTTGCGTTGCTTGACCTACTTCTTTGTCTGGCTAAGCCCCCCGCGTTCTATTCTTCCCTCGCGTCCTCCTTCGGAAGCTCTTGCCGGCTTCTTCCTTGCACTTGGAGGTCTGATATTTATCATGAGCGACGAGGAAATTGCATTCGCTGCTATGCGTCGGGGTTACGATGGTGAGCTATACTCCTGCTTTCGAGTGCCACAATGGCAACTGATAATATGGTTTATAGACGTCATGATGTTCCTCAATGTTGCCGTTGCTATCACATGTTTCGCGTTTTGTTGGACCGTGCTGGTGGTCAGCTTTAAGGGCTGGCTGAAATCCAGGACTCACTCTGCTGTATCCTTCCATCAGTCTGCGTAGGCTGGTGTTGTTTTCTTTATATGCTTTTGCGCATCAACTTACTGCTGTTTTATTCGACGGGAGTCAACATTAGTTATTTTTTTCTGCCACATCTATCACTCCCCCATCCTCCCATTGATTGATTTTTCTTTCTGAATGACTCATTACGACTTTTACGTTGTCGTTGTCTTAGAAAATTTAAAATTTATGTTGTAGTATTATGCATTTCTATGAATTTGTATTTGTTTTTTGCGAGGTGGTATCGTCTTCATTTGCTCCAAGTTGTAACCAGATGTAGTCTCCGAGAGCACCCATCCACACCCAGAAGCCTACCCACCCACACGCCACAAAGCTCCGGCCACAGCTTGTGCGGTCATTGAAATTTGTCCTGCGTATGATGAGCGCGAGCTGCGCTGCGGCGAGACCAGTTCCAAGGAAGAATGGTGCGCCTTGGGCGTTCAGGTATCCTGCGAGCGCAATGCAGCCGACCGAGGACGCGGAAAATGCAGCGAGTATCGAGCGCGTGTGTTCGCCAAACAACAGTGCCGTCGAGCGGATGCCCACGCGCACGTCATCCGTCTTGTCCTGGTGCGCGTAGATGCTATCGTACACGAGCGTCCAGAGCACGCCACCCGCATACAGCGGCACGGCCACAGGCCAGTGAACGGCGCCGGCCACTGCTGACCATCCGAGGAGCGCTCCCCAGTTAAATGCGAGACCTATTGGCGACAAAAAAAAACGCGTCGGTAACGAGGTAAGTTGGCTAGGCAATCGAAGAGAATCGAAGAAGAAAAGTGGAGTGGGTGGGGGTGAAGGAGGGACGTACCGAGGACAGCCTGGGGCCAGTAAGTGACGCGTTTCATGAGCGGGTATATGGTCACCAGGGACAGAGAGGAGGCGCCCAGGAGGATGCTGGCATGGGGCGGGTGAGTTCCTTTGGCTCGGCTTTGGGGCGAGGGAAGGTTCGCATGCCGCGGACATACCTGTACCAGTTCAGCTGCGTGAGCACGGCGAGCCCCGCGGTCAATTGGGGCGCGAGGAACGCGATGGCCTGACCTGGCGTTATGTCCCCTCGGGCGAGGGGACGCGTTTTGGTGCGCTCTGTGTTCGTCGTTCAGTCGGCATGGCATGCATGGGGCTCTCCCGGGCGGCGTACCGACGGCGTTGTCCAGGTTCCTGTCCCACAGGTCGTTGATCGTGCATCCCGCACCGCGCATTATCAGAGCGCCGGTGCCGAACAGGGCGATGTATGTCAGGGGAACGGACGGTGGCGCGTTGACCGCGTATGAGGCCATGGTGATGGACCAGGCTACAGGGACTCGCGTCGTCGCGTGGCTCTCACAAAGGGTCGAGAGGCTGGACGGACGCACTGCAAGGATAGAATAATAGGAGAGTTCCGATTGGCTTGTCAATCCGAGTGAGATAGAGGTACGGTTGCACTTTGGGGGGAAGCCGGTCCACCCATGTTGTCGGGGCTGTGGGGGACCCAGGGGAGGACGCATAGACGCGCCCTGTCCGGAAGAAATCTGATGCCAGCCTTGAGGAGAGCAGTCGCAGAGGATAGCGTGGGCGGTGGCATCTCAGAAATGCCATCGACGGAGTCGGTCGAGAGGACTCGGAATCGTACAGTGGCACATGCACATGTGGGAAACCAAAAAACGATCTTATCTTATCATTTTGGTTACTGTAACATGGTCGATTGTATCCATCCACACTAACCACGACGTACAGAAGAAAACAGGTGGGAAAACAGGTGGGAGCTACATTATGTTTCACGACATCCACAAATCCGTAGATTATGCCAAGTACTGGAGGTGGGGGGCTCACCAGTCCTTCGCAATCTTGAGCCGCCATTCCCAGTCTAGGTGATACAACGGTTATCCATGTAAGTCAGAGTTTAACAGGTAGACGCACCGAGCCACTCCTTTCCATCAAGGTCAACGACTTTGCTTATAATCTTGTACGTTCCCCTGGCCACCAACCCCGAAGGAAACTCATCGTTGATGACTTCCGTAAGACGTGGGTTCGGGTCTGCACTGTAGGAGCCGAGCATCGCTTCCACCTTAACTACATCGGGCATTGGGACGGGTCGAAAATTTTTTCGCTTTTCTGATTTGACCTACCTTTGCCGATGGTGGCCTTGGTCACTTGGACATAACGAGCACCCTGATCCTGCTGTCAGTCTCGTGGCGATGGTATCTATTGATTGGACGCGTACGGTAACGATGGAGTGGTTGACTCGATACGAGATGGTAGCCCTGGGAGTGGGAATACCTCAGTGACACTGCCCAGGGAGAAAAGTTGTAATGCGTTCTACTCACTTGTACGGTGCACCCTCCTTCACCTGTATGGGATTGTTCTTGTAATACTCTCGCTGAGACTCGACAGTAAAATCAATCTTGATCAACCTCCCTTCCGGAAGTGTGGGGGAGGTAAGCTCCAAGTCCAAGACGGTAAGCTAAGTGAAAGATAGATAAAAAGGAACTGCTTCTTGATGATATCATAAGCTACCTTGGGCCCACTGGTATCACCACTGGACGCCGCATCAAGTCCAAGGCTGGCCTTCCAACGCGCCAGACTCTCATCGCCGGCATCTAGGTTGCGATATTCGTCCACGCTTTTACCCGCAGCGGGCTTGTATCCTGTGACAGTTGGCACCAGACAAATAGGACGACAACAAAAAAATACGCCAACCAGGAGTGTTGATAGCTGCAAAATCTTCAGCATCCTCAACTTTGTCGGCCATGACACCAGGTATTAGTCGTAGATGTGTTCAGTTACTGTGTAGTCACCAAGGTCGAAAAGGGTGGGAGTACAATGCGTCGCTACCACCAGTGATATATCGATATTCCCACGGGTGCTAACGGCACGTTCCCACTCAACAATAATCAATCAAAAAATCAAATCAGTTCGATTCAATAACCGAATCTTCATCCTATCGGATCTTATACGAAATACTGTTCAAAACCGCGACGATCTTTCCTCCTACACTGTAGCCTTTCAATACTATCCAATCTTGCTGGCTTTAGCAGCCGAATCATTATATGTTTGGAGGGGGGAGGGGGGCTACAGATAGTCACCCCTCGGACGATGCATTCCGGCTGGAAATAATGATATCAACGTTCTGTCCGCAAATTGATACTGCATTACTCACATCCTTTGAAGCGGCATTTGTCCTTAAGCGAAAACTGGCACTTGATGCCGAAGGGACAGACATGGCCCCAGCAGCAACTCGGACCAAACGGACACTCGCGATCTGCGCATCCTCGTTATGATAGCTATAATCCAGACTGGCGCGCGGCAGCGTACCGTTGTTTAAGAACCAGCACGGGGACTGCTTTGCATTTCTGGCGAGTGTAGCGAGTTGATCATCCGTCAACTCATACTCATGAGAATATCTGCAGCGGCCCTAATTTATGGCTCTTCAGCGCGGCATCGTAAAAATTCCGCGTCATACTTACTTCTTTAGAACAAGTCGCCATGAGGTAGTGCTCGTTGCAGGGGGGTGGGTTTTCTAGAAGTAGCGGTCAGAGTGAGTAGACATTCGAGGCTGGATACTTACGTTTGTACAGTGGCTGTGCCCGTCCTTTAGCGTCATCACCGCGCATGATGGTCCAGAACTTACCAGAGTTGGATCGATGGTAGTCTGCTTGTATTGTCCTTTGAAAGACTTTGGAGTGGACGTCCAATCATCGGGTTCATCAACTTCCGGCATGGGAAGCGGAAAAGGAGAAGCAGCAGGCCTAGGGGTCGCCGGTACCAGTTGTCCAGCAGGGACGTTCGTAAATAGGCCAGGCAGCATGATAGATGGGATGCGTGCAAACGCGCCGAAAGGGGAACCGGTTTGACTCCGCAGGATGACCAGCTTGCTAGAAGCATTGCACGTTTCGAGGGTGGCCATGACGGACAAGTAATGAGAGCTGTTTCCACCTGAGCCATCACGGCGACTGTCAGGTCAGCAATGGGTACGACAAGTTATACGAACCGCTAAAGAATACACGGACGGTCTGTGTGAGACCTGCGAAGAGTTGCAGATATTCTATGTGAAGAATGTCAGAGGTGTTTCAGCCTGATTAGCCTGTTGCCCACCTTCTATCTTTCTGTCAGTGTCACTCTTGCTGCCAACCTCAACTACATTTAAGTATCGTGTTTCATTCAAACCGACGAAAAATCCGTCGAACTGCTCGGCGGTACATGTGTTACCCACGATCAGATCGTTCCGAAGCTTGGGTCTCATGACATATATAACGATGGAGACTTTGACGTTTGCAACTTGAAGGGACCCATCATTGGCGAGGTGATCGGTAATTTCCTGAACAATATCTTGCCCAGCCCTCTTCCCACCTTCCTCGCCTTGAACCAAGTAGTTCGAAGAAAAAACGCTCCGAGTGCCGTCAATCACACAGAGTGCGACATTTTTCTGTAGGTTCGTTCCTGTCAGGTTCGATCAGGGCTGAGGGGATAATACGGCACTCACGTCCTTCCCCTCGGCGCCATTTTCGAAAGCAACAGACCTTCGAAAAGTGGTCTTGCTCTCGTAGTCTTGCGCACTCCTCGACGAGATGGCTTGCTGCTTCCAAACGGCTACTTCGAGTTCCAATTCCCTCAATTTATCATTAAGCTGTGTGTTCTCGTTGGACGTAGTCCTGGCGAGTTCTATTGGCAGATAAGTAAAGAGTAGGCGCTGGGTCTTCGCGGTGCGTACCCTGAACCCTAGCCAGAAGTTCTCGCCTAACAAATTTACCATCAGCGGACCACCCCCATTAACCGAAGCGCACTATTTGCGAAATCTCACCATTGTTCTTGCTTGCTTGCCTTATTTATGGAATCCATACGAGAATACAGCTTACAGAGATGAAAAGATGGTGCTGCGAGAGCAGTGACCTTATGTGGGGCTTGGAAGTGCAAGTTCAACACGGGAACCAGCTTACAGGTTCGGTCTTATATACTCGCAGCTACCCGACTGCGGGCGAGGGCGTGGCGAAGTAGGCAGTGACTTAAAGTTCTCAAAGACCCACGGTCGGCGTTTGTTAACCCAAATACATGGGCGCCCCGTGTCCTAATGCGAATTGAGCGCAGATAATTTGGAGAGTTACCATGTCGAGACATCCGCCCAAAGCTTCGAGAATCGGATTCTAGTGACAGAGTCGTGCCCCTGTGAAACATATGCTTACCACGCCTCCTTGGCAGCGCCGGGAATGCCACTCAAGGACGTGTGGCCCGAAATAGGGGCCGTGCCGCTCCGCCGGAGGACGTCGTGGTACCCACCCACATACGTGAACATAGAGCTCAGGGTTCGCCAAAGCCACAAATTAAGCCTGTTTTTGGTGGTGACCGCCTCGGATGCAGAAGAACAAACTTGAAAACGGTCTCAGTCTCACTAAAGACAACAATCACGTGATCGCGTCGACGCGCGAATTAATTTGTGTTTTGGTCGTTATTTTTCACCCACATTGTCTGGTCGTCGTTGTACAATAACTCATGTCCGATCTTTACACTTCGCTGCATATATCTCCAAAGAAGAAACGAATTTTATCTGACGACGAAGATGACTCGGTTTTAACTCCAAAGAGACTCAGGACCGCGTAAGCCAGCTAGTTCCCACTCCTCTTACGAACCGTTTTCTAACGGTAAAGCAAGACCACCCTCACCCCCGAGCACAGTCAAAGCAAGCCGCTTTAAAACTGCCTCTGTCCGTCAAACTCCTGAAACCACCCCTGACATCTCTGCGCTTCCACCCCACCTGTCACGACTTTACAGCATCCAGACTGCTCTTCAACATGCTCTTTCTCATGCGCTTGCTTCATGTGCTGTCTCGCCTTCTGCCGAAACCGGAATTTTACGCAATGTGCTGAATCACCACACCCTGAACGCGTATTCTGGTCTCTCCGTGAAGCTAGATCTGGATGACCTTTCTCGTTTATGTTGGCTCTGGGAGTGGAGAGGGGACGTGATTCCTCCTGTGAACAAGTCGTCTCGAGCAAAGGAAGATGATTCCAACCCTTTTTTGGAAGATCCGTCTCCGTCTCAGCAACCGAAGGACTGGACGCGGGGGTCCATGGGCTTCGTAATTAGCCCTACGAGCCACTTCTCCAAACCATCGAAATCACGAATTCCAGCATACGGCATCGGTATCGAGGTGGAAATGGACCTGGACAAAGATATGGGTAGTGGCATGGCCTCCGTCGCACGCTGGACCGCCGACGGTGAAAAGAGACGGCGAGTCGTCCTGTCGAAACTGCGGCGTTGGGTCGAGGTACGTGATCCCCACGGGCGATACCTAGGCATTTAGTTTGAATCTGGTTACAGCTGCATGCAGACGCAGACCAGACACCAAACTTTCCTATGGCTGATCTACCACAATTGATCGTTCCCGCCAAACCTTCGAAGCTCACACAGCTATTGGCATCTGCCTCTCCCAAGGCACCATCCTCTGTGAAGATTTTATCAACACCGCCTTCACCTACGTCACCAACGAAATACTCAAGGGTGTCACCTTCGTCAAGGTCTCCAGCGAAAATGTCTTCCGTCATGTCTGACTTCGGTTCCCATCTTAGACATACACCCACATCCAATAAATCTTCGGCTTCTAAGGCCGGATCAGCAGCCACGAATTCTGTTCAATTCCCTAAGACACCCTCGCGCCGCGCGTTGCTTGAAGACTTGACTGGTCTTTTGACTCCAAGGACACCCTCTACGTCACCGTCCAAGGCAGAGCCAAGCGATTCTTTGCCATCCACACCTGTCCACCAGAGGGGCTTGAATGCCGCTACATTCCCTCAGACTCCGACTTCTTCTCGACGACAGGCCCTATATGAACGTATCAGGCACAAGTCCCTGACCAATACCCCAGTAAAGACGCCTGGCAAGAGTAAGGATATTACCGGGGGAAAACTCAGCCGCGATCAACTGTTCAAGTTAAGCCAAGAAGAGATGCGGCGTCGCGTGCTCCTCGGCCGCTTGGACGGCGTTGCTGAGAGCGTCTGGATGTAAGTTTTCATCTTGATTGATTACTTCCCTTGTTGATTCTGTGTTTCAGGCTTTTCTCAGGGCCTTCCACACCGAGCGCCGGACTCTCCACTCGCAAGCGACGAGCCTTGCCCGCCTCTGAGGTGGCCTCTGCTGTCTTGAAGTCATCACCTGTCCCTATGTCAACTGCCGAGGCCCAGGAATCTCTTGCCATCTTGACTTCCCTGTGCCCATTCTTTCTCAAGCCACTGGACGTCGACGGGCAAGAATGGTTGGAGATGCCTGCTTCGGCACACACATCCGGTGAGAAGCTTGTGCCGACTAGCCCAGGCCCAAGCCGGGGCAAGGAAGACAGCGCGGAGATGTTGGCCCGCAGTCCGCGACGAGTCAAGAAGGAGGTCGGCGGCCTCCGGGAAGTTCGTGAGCGCATCCGACGAGAGATCGAGTTGCAAGATTGATATGGCACGATGAATTCACGATCTACCACCTGCTTTTTGCTTTGCTTTATTGCTATATTTACGTTTGATGCCCACCGTTGCTTAACCCCCCTCTCTCATTCACATCTTGTTTTGCGATATCTTGCGATACCTGTCTTCTGCGCCTCATCTTTTGCGAAACATCCCTAACATTCTCGCGATACCTAGCACTTCCCTCGCTGTCGTCAATGTAATCCTTTTACCCATCCTCAGATTCCAAAGATGGTCATTCCGCTGAACCTGTGTACCCTACGGCTACATTGTTTGGCTACTGGGCAGTTGTCCAAGTTTTGACACTCCCGTCATGAGGCTGAACGAGCGGCGTTCTCAAACTCCACACAATCGACCACAGTTCTGGTCTTCCGACTGTGCTCCGCGGCGAAAACGGTAAGATGGCTCTTGAGGACGTCCGTTACATCCGTGCCCAGCAACTCCTGCTGCCTCGTCCGAACCGCCTCGACAAAGGTCCGCACCAGGCCGAGGTCACCACCGCCATGGCCACCGCCTTCGGAGGGTGGCCGATGAACGGTCGTTCGACCAGTGCGGAAGTCCGTCACGGTGAACGTGTTCATGTCGCCGACGATCTCGCCGTGGGTGAAATGTAGACGGGTCTGTCGCTCACAAATCAATGTGGTATAGGCGACCATTGTGAAAGATACGGTTGCGCCTGACGCATACTGGATGTTGACGACCTTGGTATTGGTGCATAATCAGTGGATCGATATGCATAATAAGGTAGAAGACCCGGCAATACCTGGTGGTCACAGACGTCGTTATCGCTTTCGTATACGCACTTGCCATAAGGTCCGTTCTGAAGTGCGTTCGTGATGTTCTCGATATCTGGAATCCCGTCAACGAGAGGGGACGCCGGCCAGCCTACGTCACCCGAAGCAACTCTGTCCAAATAAACTAACAGATGCTCAGTACTTCAGCGGGGCTGCTGATCGAGGAGGGGGACCTACCCTTCTTTGCGCTGTATGGACACTGCGCCTCGTAAGTGCAATCCAAACACCGTGTTGCATCCCCGGCTTCTGCGGGCTTGTTTGACTTGCGGAAGTGCTGCAACCCACCGAATGACGACACATGGACAGGAGTGTCTGGCGAGAGCCAGTGGCACAGAATGTCTATGTCACTGAAAGATAGGTAAAAATTAGTCGTACGACGTTCTCCGGCCCTTGTTGGCTCATCGGATGAGGACGTACTGACAACTCTTCGTCATCAACGAGAAACTGCTTTCTGCTTCCTTCGACCAGTTTCCACGGACATAGGAGTGTGCAAAGTGCCAGTGACCTACGGGCTCGATGTGCTGAGCGTTAACGAGTCGGCCGAGCTGCCCCGACCGAACGACTTCGGTTACGGCGCGACTGTACGGCGAATAACGCAGAACTGGGGTGGGTCACAGAGTTGGTCTTGGTGAGTGGGGCGCTACACCGCGTACACAAAAAGAAGCCACACCGTGTCCCATTCCAAAGATAATGCCAGCCTTCTTTACCGCCTCCTCGATCTGAAGACAATGCCCGATCGATGTAGCCATCGGCTTCTCGCACAGAATATCGTATCCTTGCGCAGCAAAGGCCCGAACAAGTTCTGCGTGCATATGGTCCTGAACAGCTATGACGACAGCATCTGCCAGGCGCTTTCCAACCGTCTGGATGGTCTCGGTCGAGGCTTTGTGAAGCTGTTCCCAAGTTTCAAATGTGAGACTGCTGTCGACGCCGTACTGGCTCGCAAAGAGTGCCCTCGTTTTGGATCGTGGCTCTGCAATTGCTACTATCCTGCATTTCGCGGGCTCACTGAGAGAATACCTCGCATAGCTCTATTGAAACCCGAAAATGGGTTAGGGAATGGAATCGTCTGGTATAGTTGATTGTGAGTGGGTGCGTACTTTTCCCCTTTGCCCACAGCCAACGATAGCAAGTGTGATGGGCTCAGAAGGGCGCCCGATCTGAACGTCCATGAATGTGATAGTAGAACGGAAGAGGAGGTCATTCACCTCGTGGTTCTAAATAGTAGGGT
>WNGR01007616.1_pt1 | contig 13075 bp, 13 predicted proteins | sample 5407581 | NCBI WGS metagenome assembly WNGR01 (sample SAMN13153383, study PRJNA577476) | soil metagenome | isolation source: 80 cm soil or saprolite under Garry oak tree replicate 2 | place: USA:California | collected 2016-06-15 | reverse complement strand
CCGCCGCCCCGGCCACGAAGACCGGGCCGAAGCGGTAGCGCTGGCCGGGCGTGACCGTGTACGTGACGTGCGCCTCGTCGAGGGTCGGGTCGACCTGCGCCCGCTGCTCCACCTCCGCCTTGGCCCAGCCGGTCGAGGTGAGGGCGGCGAGCAGCGCGGCGCGCCCGGCGTCGAAGCCGGCCTCGGTGAAGACGTCGCCCTTGCCGAGCGGAAGCTTGCCGAGGCGCTTCTTCGCCTCGGGCGCCGCGTCGAGTCCCACCACCTCCAATTCGGTGACGCGGACGGGTGGTCCCTCCACCACGCGGATGCGGAGGCGGACCTTGCCCGGCCCGGCGGGGATGACGTCGGCCGACTCGACGCGCGCATGGTAGTAGCCGCGCGCCTGGTAGTAGCGGACGATCCGCTTCTTGTCGTTCTCGAACGCGTCGACGTCGAAGGTCTGCGGATCCGGGAAGATGAGGTACTTCCGCCCCGACGGCTGCGTGGCGAGGTGCGCGGCGAGCTCGCTCGCCGAGACGACCTTCGTCCCCTCGATGTCGAACTCGAGGACGGTCGGTCGCTCCGGCGTGCCGCTCGGCTGCGGCCACAGGAAACACCCCGAGGCGCACAGCGCGAGGAGTGCCAGCGCGGCGCTGGTCCGGGTGGAGGTCACGGGCCGGCCGATTATGACGCAGCGCCGGACGGGGGCGCGTCCTTTCGCGGGCGGTCAGCCGGGAAGACCCGTTCCGGGCCCAGCCGCGCGCCTTCAGGCCGAGAGCAGGAAGGACAGGTTCTCTTCCTCCCAACGCTTGGCGAGCTCGTACTCGGGGTACTGCCGCTCGCGGCGGCGGAACTCGGGGCCGTGCACCACCCGGCGGCCGTTCCGCTCCACGATCGGGATCACCTGGTGCAACATCTCGTGGAAGACCACGGCCGCCACGTAGTGTTCCGGGACCTGAGGGCGGTCGAGGGCAGGGTGGATGCGGATGAGGCGGGCATCCTGGACATAGACGCCCGTCTTGATGGTGTGCCTCCTGCGCCCCGTGCACCGGTTCGGGCCCCAGCCGATCCGCGCGTCGACGAGTCCCCCGAAGTGTCTCTCGTTGAGCCGGTCGAAGATCGCCTCGAGTTGATGGACGCGCCCCCGCGGGTCGACCTGGGACGGATGCGGCTCCCCGATCCGGGCGCGGTGCTCGCGGACGTAGGCGTCGATGCGTTCGCCGGCCTGGCGCCGGCGGGCGGCCTGGCCGCGTCCCGACCCGGCGAAGCTGGCCAGCGCGTGCACGACCTCACGCGGCGCGTCGAGGAACATGTGATGGATCCGGTAGTGGAGGAGCCGCTCCAGCCGGCGGAAGGAGACCATCGTCGAGCGGTTGTCGTGCACGATGACGAGGTCGGAGAGGTGGTCGGCCAGCTCGGACGCGGCGGCGAGCCGGCGGGGTTGGTTCCACAGCCGCGCACCCAGGAGGTCGAGCTGACGATCGAGCTGGCGAGTGCCCACGAGGCATGCATGCTACGGAAGAGGGCGGCGTGCTTTCAAGGGGGGGCAGAGCGCTCGGCCGCTCGCCGCCTGTTCTTCATGGCGCTTGCTCTTCCTCGCTGGCGAGGAGGCGCTCGGTCGAGACGACCTCCAGCTGCGGTTCGCCGCGCCCGTCGCTGAACCATGCGGCGAGGTGGGCTGCGTCGAGGAGCGTCTCGCCGTCGGGAGCCCGGCCCTTCTCGAGCTTCACGACCACGTGCGACCCGGCGAGCCCGCGGGCGTGGAGCCACAGGTCGTTGCCGCGGGCGTGCTTCACGGTCAGGGCGTCGTTCGCCTCGGCATTGCGGCCGACCAGGACCGCCGTCCCGGCGATCGAGCGGAAGAGCCGGTAGGGCGGCAGCGGCAGGTCGCGCTTCGAGCGCGGCCGCGGCGCGGCGCGGGGGGCGGCGCCGAGCCGGCGCGCCTCACGCTCGAGCCGGGGCAGCGCGTCCTGCGGCGCTCGCTCGAGCTCGGCGAGGAGCGCCGTGAGCTCGCCCTCGCGCCCCCGGACCTCGGCAGCGCGGGCCGCGACCCGGGCCGCGCTCTCCGCGATGCGGCGGTAGCGCCGGTAGTAGCGCTCCATGTTCTCGCGCGGGCCGAGGGCCGGGTCGAGCGCCACCCTCACCTCGCGCGCGCCCTCCGCGGTCCACTCGGTGAGGACCGCCTCGCGCGCGCCGCGGGTGAGGCCGTGCAGCTGCTGCTTGAGGAGGTCCGCCCGGCGCCGGTCCTCCTCGGCGGCCGGCACGCGCGCCGCCTCCTCGGTCAGCTTCTCGAGCGCGCGCCGCGCGCGGGCGAGCGCGGCGCGCACGGGCTCGCGCAGACGCTTGCGGCCCTCGGCCGCGGCGCGGTCGGCTTCGAGGACGGCGTAGCGGGCTTCGAGGGCGCGGGAGAGGGGAAACTGCGTCTCCGCCGGCGGCGGGGGACAAGCCCCCGCCCTACGACTCGCGTCCCCTGCGTCCTCTCCCTCGGTGAGAGGGGTGCGCGCCGCGGGGGGCACGTATGGCTTCCCGACGACCAGCTCCCGGCGCTGCGAGAGGTTCCGGCCCGCGCTCGCACGGATGATCCCGTCCGCACCCACCAGGAAGATGTTTCCGTGCCGCCCGGTCAGCTCCGCGACGAGCCGGAGCGGACCCGCCGGAGCGTCAAACCCGAGCTCCACCACCCGCTCGCCTGTCCGCGCCGAGATCGCGGCGAGTCGCGCTCCCTCCAGCTCGCGCCGCAAGAGGGTCTGCAGCGCCAGCGGCGCAGGCGGCGGCGGTGGACGGCGCTCCACCGCGTGGAGCCGGGTGAGGTCGGCCTCGGCGGAGAGCAGCACGGTCGCGCCGCCGGCGCGGCCGAAGAGCTCGAGGGTGATCGCCCGCTCCGCATGCACCCGCACCGCGTCCACGCGCGCGCCGACGAGCGGCTGCAGCTCCTGGACGACCGCGGCGATCTCGCTGGCGTGGAGCGAAATACGGCACCCCAAAAATGCGACGGCCGCCCGAAGGCGGCCGCGGCACCGAGCGGGAAAGGCTCGAGCCTAGAAGCTAGGCCTTGGCCGACTTCCGCGTGGTCTTCTTGGCCGTCTTCTTGGCGGCGGGCTTCTTCGCGGCAATCTTCTTCGTTGCGGTCTTCTTCTTCGGCGCCATCGTGTCTCCCTCCGTTGAGGAGTCTCGTGTTCGGGCCGGCTCGACGCCGTGCACCGGTGCAGACGAATGCACGTTATCGCGCCCGGATCGCGCTCGCAAGTTGGCATGCATGAAATTGCACGTGATCGGATGGCACTCGTCGCGTTCCGCGCCTCACGGCCACGACGCATTCTTCACGCTTCGTGTCTCATACCCGCGGCGCACGTGGGCGTCGACGCGCGCGGAGGAGCCGCGCCGAGCGCCTCAGCCGCGCGGCTTTCCCGTCTTGACTCGCCGACCGGCCCTCTCCTTAATGACCCGCCTCACCACCACGAGATCTCTCCATGCTGACGCAGAAGCTCCTCGCCGTGACCCAGCTCGGCGCCGATTGGGTGCTCTGGCTCCTCATCGCGCTCTCCGTCGTCTCGGTGGGCGTCATGCTGGAGCGAGCTGCCTTCTTCCTCGCCCGCCGCATCGCCAACCCCGACGCGCTCTCCCGCCTGCTCCTCTCCGGCGACCTCGCCGGCGCCCGCCATGCGGTCGAGGGCCGCCACGGCATGGAGGCCGACGTGGTGCGGGCGGTGGTGGACCACGCCGCGAAGGGTCCCGACGCAGTGGCGGAGGTCGTGAACGGGCAGCTGGAGCGCTCCCGCCTCGACTACGAGGAGCGGCTCGCCTTCCTCGGCACGCTTGGCAACAATGCCCCGTTCATTGGCCTGTTCGGGACGGTCCTGGGCGTCATCCGCGCCTTCGCCGACCTGGCGGCGCACCCGGGCGCGGCGGGCGCGGGGACGGTCATGCAGGGCATCTCGGACGCGCTCATCGCCACCGCGGTCGGCCTGTTCGTCGCGCTGCCGGCGGTGGTCATGTTCAACCTCTACCAGCGCTGGGTCCGGCGCACGACGCAGCGCGCGTCCGTGCTCGGGCACGCGGTGGTGGCCTGGCTGCGCGCTGCACCCAGGGCGGGGTGACCTTTGGCCGGCTTCGCGAACGGCGGCGACGACGAGCTCATCAGCGGCATCAACATCACGCCGCTCGTCGACATCGTCCTCGTCCTCCTCATCATCTTCATGGTCACCGCCACGTACATCGTGCGCGATGCGATCGAGGTCGACCTCCCACGCGCGGCGCACGGCGGCGAGGCGACCGGCACCACGCTGGCGGTGGTGCTCACCCGGGAGGGCGTCATCTATCTCGACGGCGTGAAGCGCACCGAGGCGGAGCTCGGCGCCCGCACCCGCGAGGTCGTGGCGAAAGACCGGGACGCCCGCGCCATCATCAGCGCCGACAAGGGGGCGCTGCACGGCGCCGTGGTGCGGGTCATCGACGTGGTGAAGGGGGCGGGCGTCTCGAGGTTTGCCATCAACATCGAGAAGGAGCCGTGAGCTCGCGCAGGCTCCGGCCGCCGGCCGCCTACGGGGCGTCGCTCGCCTTGCATGGGCTGCTCTTCGCGGGCCTGCTCGGCGTGCACCCGCCGCGGGAGCAGCGGGCGACGCCGGTCGAGATCGACCTCGTCGAGACTCCACCGCCCAGGGCGCCTGCGCCCGAGCCCCCGCCGCCGCCTCCGGCGCGACCGGCGCCGGTCCCGCGCCTCGCGCGCGCGCCGCGGCCGGTGCCCCTCCCCGCCGACGCCCCCCGACCTCCCCCGTCGCCGACGGCCCCGCCTCCGCCCAACACCGTGGCGCCACCCGAGGCGCCCAGGTCGGCCCCGATCCGCATCGGCGTCTCGATGTCCTCCACCACCTCCGCCGGGGGGGTCGCCGCGCCGGTAGGGAACAGCCTCTACGGACGGCCCCCCGCGAGCGCCGAGGATCCCGCCACGGTGCAGCCATACCGCAGCGACCGGTACGCGCCTCCGACGCAGGTGACGAGCCTGCCCGAGCCACTCGGCTGCGACATCCCGAAGTCGGAGTATCCGGAGGAGGCGCGGCGGCTCGGCCTCGAGGGCGAGGTCAGGCTCCGGCTCGTCGTCGACGAGGAGGGACGGGTGCAGGACGTGAAGGTGGTGCGCGACCCCGGCCATGGCTTCGGCGCGGTGGCGGCGCGGAGCGCCCGCTCCTACTGCCGTTTCCGCCCCGCCCGGAAGGATGGCCAGACGGTGGCGACGGAGATCGCGTACACGATCCGGTTCGAGCTGTAGCGCCCCGCGAGAGGGGGCTCACTCCAGCAGCGCCGCGCCGATGACCCCGGCGTCGTCGCCGAGGAAGGCGCGCTCGACGGTCACCCCGACCGCGGCACTGCGTGAGACCTTCGCCTCGAAGGCGGACAGCACGAGCCCGCGCAGCTCGGGGCAGCCCAGGATGACCCCGCCTCCGAGGATGACGCGCGCCGGGTTGAGGAGCGTCACGACGCTGGCGATGGCGTTCCCGAGCAGGTCCGACACCTCCTCCCAGAGCGCCCGGGCATAGCTGTCGCCGGCCGCGTGGGCGGTGTCGACCACGGTGGCGCTCACCCGGGAGAGGTCGCCCTGCACGAGCTCCAGCACCCGCGAGGACGCGCCGGCGGTCAGCTCCTCGCGCACCCGCGCGGCGATGTTCATGCCGCTCGTGTACGCCTCGAGGCAGCCCAGCTCCCCACAGCCGCACTGGCGCGGGGCGCCGCCGCGGAGCGGCCGCACCTTCACGTGCCCGAGCTCGCCCGCGAGGCCGCGGTGCCCATCGTGCAGCCGGCCGCCCAGGATGAGGCCTGACCCGACACCCGAGCCGACGAAGACGAGCACCGCGTCGTCGAACCCGCGCGCCGCGCCGAAGCGGCGCTCGCCCCAGGCTGCGGTCGAGAGGTCGTTCGCGATGCGCACCGGCACCGCCAGGCGCGCCGCGAGCAGCGCCCCGAACGGCACGTCGCGCCAGCCGAGGTTGGGCGCGCACAGCACCACTCCGGTGCGCCCGAGGCACTGGCCGGCGACGCCCACCCCCACGCGCCCGAAGCCGCCCGGGTCGAGGCCGTGCCCCCCGAGCGCCTCCAGGACGAGGCGCGCGACGGTCTCGACCACCGCGGCCGGGCTGCGGTCCTGGTGCATCGCCTTGTGCGAGGAGACGATCTCGCCGGAGTCGCGGTCCACCATCGCCGCGCGGGCGTTGGTGCCACCCAGGTCCACCCCCAGCGCGAGCGACCTCATGGCTGCCCCCGGCGCCGGCTCACGAACCGACCACCTCTCGGGTGAGCTGCTCGACCTTCTCGGTGACGAGCTGCCGGATCTCGGCCAGGCGCGGCGCGCTCGTCGCCTCGAACCGCAGCACGAGCAGGGGCTGGGTGTTCGACGCGCGCACGAGCCCCCAGCCGTCCGGGAAGGTGACGCGCACCCCGTCGACCGTCACCGCCTCGTACCTCTCGGCGAAGAAGGCCTGGGCCCGCTTCACGACCTCGAACTTCGCCTCCTCCGGGCAGGCGAGGTGGAGCTCGGGGGTGGCGAAGGTCTCGGGCACGTCGGCGAGGAGCGAGGAGAGCGGCGCGGAGGTGCGCGAGAGGAGCTCGAGCAAGCGCGCCGACGCGTAGATTCCGTCGTCGAAGCCGAACCACCGGTGGGTGAAGAAGATGTGCCCGCTCATCTCCCCGCCGAGGAGGCCGCCCACCTCCTTCATCTTGGCCTTGATGAGGCTGTGCCCCGCCTTCCACATGACGGGCCGGCCGCCGCGGCGGGCGATGTCGTCGAAGAGCGTCATGGAGCACTTCACCTCGGCCACGATCGCGGCGCCCGGATTCTCCTCCAGCAGCGCGCGCGAGAAGAGGATCATGAGCCGATCGCCCCAGAGGACGTTCCCCTGCTCGTCGACCGCGCTGACCCGGTCGGCGTCGCCGTCGTAGGCGATGCCCAGGTCGGCCTTCACCTCCCTCACCTTCCGCTTCAGCGGCTCGAGGTTCTCCTCGACGGTCGGGTCGGGGTGGTGGTTCGGAAAGCTCCCGTCCATCTCGATGAAGAGCGGGACCACCTCGAGGCCCAGCGCCTCGAAGAGCGGCACCGCCACGACCCCGCCCGTCCCGTTGCCGGCGTCGACCACCACCTTGAGGCGACGGCCGCCCAGCCGGAGGTTCTCCTTCACGTAGGCGCGGTAGCGCCCGACGATCTCGTACTGCTCGACCTTGCCCTGCCCGCGCTGGAAGCGGCCCGACGCGACGAGCCGCCGCAGCTCCTGGATCCCCTGGCCGTACAGCGTCGTCTTGCCGACGGCGACCTTGAGGCCGTTGTACTCGGCCGGGTTGTGCGAGCCCGTGATCATGCACAGCCCATCCACCGGCAGCGTCTGGGCGGCGAAGGAGGTGAGCGGCGTCGGCACCACCCCGACGTCGACGACGTCGACGCCGGTCTCGTTCAGCCCCGCCATCGCCTGGCGCGCGAAGCGCTCGCCAGACAGCCGGCAGTCCCGCCCCACCACCACCCGCGTCCCGCCTGCGCGCCGGACGAGCGTCCCGAGCCCCTGCCCGATCGCGTGGACGGCCTCCTCGGTGAGATCCCGATCGACGAGCCCGCGGATGTCATACTCGCGGAAGATGGTGGGGGAGATGCTCGTCGCCATGGGCCTCGGACCCTCGCTTTCGTCGAGCTTAACGGGTGCGCCGCGGCTGGAGCACGCCCCGGACGGCGCGCCGCCCTCCGGCCGCCCGGCGGGCGCTACAGCATCTCGTCGCGCCCGCGACGCCGGAGCTCGTCCACCGCCTTGCGGACGTCCTGAGCTCGGTCGCGCCGGCAGACGAGCACCGCGTCGCCCGCGTCGACCACCACGAGGTCGTCGACGCCGATGACGGCCAGCGGGCGGCCGGGCAGCCCGAGCACCACGTTGTTCCTGCCGTCGAAGATCATCGCCTCGCCCTCGGAGACGTTGCCCTTCGCGTCTTGCTCCCGGACGTCGGCCAGCGCGTCGAAGCTCCCCACGTCGCTCCAGCCGAAATCGGCCGGGACCACCGCGAGGCGGTCGCTCTTCTCCATCAGGCCGTAGTCGATGGAGATGGAGGGACAGCGGGGGAAGATCTCGCCGAGCACGCGCGCGGCGCGGGGCGTGCCGAGCGCGCCGTCGATGCGGGCGAGCTGCTCGCCGAGGTCGGACATGGTGCGCCGGATCTCGTCGAGGATGACGTCGGCCCGGAACAGGAAGATGCCGCTGTTCCAGAGATAGCTGCCGTCGCGCAGGTAGCGCTCGGCGGTGGCCCGGTCGGGCTTCTCGACGAAGCGCTCGACGCGGTGCACGCCCGGCACCGCCCTCGCCTGCTCCGCGGGGGCGGCCTTCGTCCCCTTCTGCTTCGCCGGCGGTGGCCGGGCGCTCGCCTTGGCCGGTCCGCCCGAGAGCGGCTCGCCGACCTTCAGATAGCCGTAGCCGGTCTCGGGCCGAGACGGACGGATGCCGATGGTGACGATGGCGCCGCCCTCCGCGGCGGCGGCGGCGGTGGCGAGCGCCTCGCGGAAGGCGGCCGGCCGCGCGACGTGGTGGTCGGCCGGCAGCATGGCCATCACGCCGCGCTTGTCGCGCCGCGCCACGTGCAGCGCGGCCAGGCCGACGCAGGGCGCGGTGTTGCGCGCGCACGGCTCGACGATGAGGTTGTCCTTCGGCAGCTCGGGCAGGATCCGCCGCACGGCGGCGGCGTGGGCCGGTCCGCACACGACATAGGTGCGATCGAGCTTCGCGAGCGGGGGCAGCCGCGCCACGGTGGCGGCGAGGAGCGGGGTGCCGCCGACGAGCGCCAGGAACTGCTTCGGGCGCGCTCGGCGGGAGAGGGGCCAGAAGCGCGTGCCGGAGCCGCCGGCCATCACGACGGGATAGACCTTCATCATGCACTCCAGAGGGTGATGAGCTGGTCGAGGATGCGCGCCGTCGCGCCCCAGATCGTCACGGCGGGGAGATCGTAGAAGTGGACCAGGTGGCGCTCGCCGTAGGCCTCCACCTCCTCGGTGCGGTGCGCGCCGGGACGCGCCAGCGAGGCGATCGGGACCTCCAGGATCGCCTCCACCTCTCCAGGGTGAGCCAGGTACGGGTATGGATAAGGCACCACGCCCACCCACGGCGTCAAGCGAAAGCCGGTGGCGAGGACCAGGGTCTCGTCGAGCTGACCGATGATCTCCACCCGCGCCGGATCGAGGCCGATCTCCTCCTGCGCCTCCCGCAGCGCCGCGTCGCGTGGCGCCTCTCCCGGCTCGATCCGGCCGCCGGGAAAGCTGACCTGTCCGGCGTGGCGGCGCAGGTCGGCCCGCCGCAGCGTGAGGAGGACGTACGGATCTCCGGCGTGCGCGTAGAGCGGCACGAGCACCGCCGCGCGCGAGAGCCCGCCCGGCGGGAGCTGGTCGGCGCGAAGCAGCTCGAACGGGTAGCTCCCCGCGACGCGGGCGGCGAGGAGGGTGCGCAGCCGGTCGAGCGTCATGGCGCGGAGGCGCGCGCCGAGGGCGCGTGCGACGGCGCGGGCGCCTCGTCTCCGGTGGTCGGGAGGACGCCACGCCACAACAGGATGCCAATCAACAGACCGGCGGCGATGCGCCAGGCGACGAACACGTAGGTGGTCCGTGAGCGCAGGTAGGCGAGGAGCCAGCCGATGACGAGGTAGCCGGCGCCGAGCGCGACCACGGTGCCCACGACGGTGGCGAGCGCCCAGTCGCGATGGCCGGAGAGCGCCGGCAGCACCTTGCGCAGCTTGTAGAGGCCTGCGCCGAGCGTGATCGGCACGGAGAGCAGGAAGCTGAAGCGGGCGGCGTCCTCGCGCTTCAGGCCGAGCGCCATGCCCGTGGTGATGGTGGCGCCGGAGCGCGAGGTGCCGGGGACGAGCGCCAGCGCCTGGCCGCAGCCGATGGCGAGCGCGTCTCCGAGCGCGACGTCGGCGATCGTTCTCCGGTGTCGCGCGAGCCGCTCCGCCGCGAGCAGGATGAGGCCCCACACCACGAGCGAGAAGGCGATGGTGACGTTCCCGAGCGCCTCGATGCGCCGCTCGAGGAGCTTCCCCGCCACCGCCGCCGGGACGGTGCCGAGGACGATGAGCCAGGCGAGCCGCGCCGAAGGCGTGCCCAGCGGCTTGCCCGCGGCGAGGCCCTGGAGCGCCGCCTGGATGAGGCGCGACAGCTCCTCCCGGAAGTAGACGATCACCGCGAGCGTGGTGCCGAGCTGGATGATCGCCACGAAGGCGCGGAACCGGTCATCGCCGAGGCGCTGGCCGAAGAGCTCGCCGAAGACGAGCAGGTGCGCGGTCGAGGAGACGGGCAGGAACTCGGTGAGCGCCTGCACCACCCCCAGCACCGCCGCGATGAGGAGGCTCATGGGTGCGGCATCTTATGCGGCGGAGGTGCACCTCGCCACGCGTGGTGACGTGGGCCTCCGGTCCGTGCGCCCTCGCGAACGGCCGCTACGCGACGACCGCGCGCACCTTCGAGGCGCCGGTGGCGTCGCGCAGCGCGTCCTTCTTGTCGATCCGCTCCCAGCTGAACTCCTTCTCGGAGCGGCCGAAGTGACCGTAGGCGGCGGTCTTCTCGTAGATGGGGCGGAGCAGGTCGAGGTGCTCGATGATCCCGCGTGGGGTGAGGATGAACACCTCCCGCACGGCGGCCGCGATCCGATCCTCCGCCACCGTGCCCGTGCCGAACGTGTCGACCATGACCGAGACCGGCTCGGCCACCCCGATGGCGTAGGCGATCTGCACCTCGCAGCGGCGGGCGAGGCCCGCGGCGACGACGTTCTTCGCGATGTAGCGGCCCATGTACGCGGCCGAGCGGTCGACCTTGGACGGATCCTTGCCGCTGAACGCGCCGCCGCCGTGGCGGCCCATGCCGCCGTAGGTGTCCACGATGATCTTGCGACCGGTGACGCCCGTGTCGCCCATGGGGCCGCCGATGACGAACCGGCCGGTGGGGTTGATGAAGATCTTGGTCTTCCGGTCGATGAGCTTCTTCGGCAGCGCCTTCGCGATGACCTCCTCGCGGACGGCGGCGTGCAGCTTCTTGTTCGAGACCTCCGCCGAGTGCTGGGTCGAGACGACCACCGTGTCGAGCCGGAGGATCTTTCCGCCCTTGTACTCGACCGAGACCTGGCTCTTGCCGTCGGGGCGCAGGAAGTCGAGGCCGTTCTTGCGCGCCTTGGCGAGCTGCCGCGTCACCGCATGCGCGTAGTGGATGGGCGCCGGCATGAGGTCCGGCGTCTCGTCGCAGGCGTAGCCGAACATCATGCCCTGATCGCCGGCGCCGCCGGTGTCGACGCCCTGGCCGATGTCGGGGGACTGCTGGTCGACCGCGACCAGGACGGCGCAGGTGTTGCCGTCGAAGCCCATCTCGCCCGAGGTGTAGCCGATGCGCTTCACCACCCGGCGCGCGAGGTTCGTGTAGTCGACCCTGGCGGTGGTCGTGATCTCGCCCGCGAGCATGACGTAGCCCGTCTTGAGCAAGGTCTCGCAGGCCACCCGCCCCTTCGGATCCTGGGAGAGGACCGCGTCCAGGACGGCGTCCGAGATCTGGTCGGCCATCTTGTCGGGGTGGCCTTCGGTGACGGACTCGGACGTGAACAGGTAGTCGCTAGCGGGCATGCGGGTGGTTCCCAGGGAAGGAGGTTCAGAGGGGCAGTGAAGCTACGCGGCGCCTGGCTAACCTGTCAATATGGCGGAGAGTTGCACACCGCCGCCGCCAAAGCGGACGCAGCAGGCGGGCGGGCGGACGACCCTCCTGCTTGCCGGGGCGCCGCCCGGCAGCTTCACCTCGCAACAGCGGTCGAGCCGGGATTCCTTCCCGTCTGCATCGCGCTCTTTTTTTCTCCCTCTCCCCCGGCGGGGGAGAGGCCCGGGGTGAGGGGCTCTTCCCAACTCTGGCGAGCCGCGCCACGTCGGGGTGCGCTGCGGGCGCCGTGCTTCGCGCCGGCTTGGCTCTCGCGGCCGGAACGCGCAGCCGCGGCTCGCTTTGCGCGGCTGCGGAATCTTGCTCTGCGCTGCTCTCGCAGCGCCGAGCTTCGGTCAGTCCTCGCCGCGCCCTCATGTCGCGCGTGGCGCGTTCCGGCGACCGTGTCGCGCACGGCGGCGCTCCGCAATGCGCCCTTCGCGTACCCCGGCGCGGCGCGGCCACGGGCTGACGCCGACCAGCTCCGCCGGAGTGGTCTCCTGTTTCCGGTTTCGCCGGTCAGAATAACGGTCCGTTCGTGTGGCTCATTCGCTCAAGCAACGCGGTGAAACTGTCGGCGACAAGGAACCCATCCTCCGGGCTCATCCCGACGAACGGCACCTGCATGACCCGGTACGGTCGGGTTCTCGCGTCGAAGGCGAACCCGTCTCCGCCTCCAGTTGAGCCAAAGAAGATGAAGTCCGGGGCATACTTGTGCACCTCGTAGCCCGCGTTGAATCGGACCAAGTCCCGAGTCTTCCACAGGATCAAGTAGTGCGTACCGATTGACCCTTCGCCTCCGTCGTACAGCAGTAAGAAAGCCCGATAGTCACTCGGCAGTTCCTTGGCGAACGCTGCTTCGACGCTCTGGAGATCCTGCTCGCACCCCGGGGGCGCAACCGTGAAGTCAGCGAGGAGTTTGTGAAGGGGGATGGCCATAGATTCGGTCAGTGTACCCGCCGAGCGCCGCGCCGGCGTGCGCCGAAGGCGCGATTGCGGAGCGCCGCAGCGGGGGCCACGGTCGCCGGACCGCGCCGAGCGTGAACTGGCGCGCGGCGAGGACTGACCGAAGATCCGCGGCGCGCAGCGGCGCGGATCAAGATTCCGCAGCCGCGCCGTGCGAGCCGCTGGCGCGCGGCCCGGCCATTCGCACCACTTCGGCGCGTAGCACCGCGCCGGAGGCACATGCCGGCGCGGCGCTCTGTGCAGACTGCTCCGCGACGGCGGTCGAAAACCGACCCCGGGGCATCCGCCTACACGGCCTACCCCCCCACCGGCCCCACCGCGCCCTGGTCGTCCAGGAGACCGGCGAAGCGCTGGGCCATCTCGGAGCGCACCTCGCGCTCGATCTCATCGGCGGCCGTGAGATCCATCAGGCGATCGAGGAGGCGCTTCCCATCCTCGGCGGTGGCGGCCCGG
>WNGR01005946.1_pt1 | contig 13077 bp, 17 predicted proteins | sample 5407581 | NCBI WGS metagenome assembly WNGR01 (sample SAMN13153383, study PRJNA577476) | soil metagenome | isolation source: 80 cm soil or saprolite under Garry oak tree replicate 2 | place: USA:California | collected 2016-06-15 | reverse complement strand
CTGATCACGGCGAGCTGGATTCCGATCGAAGCGCTGTTGATCGCATCGCTGCAACAGACCCCGGGCAAGTGGCTATTCGGTGTCTATCTGCAGTTCTCGATCAGCGACGCGTACGCGCGACGCGACGTGCGCGCCCAACTTCAACGCGCGCTCCGACGCGCCTTCCGCGTGTGGTGGGAGGGAATCGCCTGCGGCTTCCCTCTGGCGGCGCCGATCCTGATCGCGGTGGCTCACGAGACCATGGCGCAGAACGGCGAGACGGACTGGGACTTCGCCGAGGATTGCCTGGTAACCCACAGTCCGCCCGGCGTGCTCAATACGGTCACCGGCGTCGTGGGCCTTGCCGCCATGCTGTGGCTCTATGGCGTGGCTTGGCACGAGCCGATGACCGCGTCGATCGCCACGACCAAGTCGGCGCTCATGTCGTGGGTCCCGTCGCGACCGTCGCTGCTGTCGTACGGGTTTCAGGGCGACGTGGGCAAGATCGGGTCGATCGAGGGCAACTTGGCGGCGATCCCGCGGGCACAGACGCCTCCCGCGAGCGCGCGGCCCGTCAACGACGTCGATACGTCAGCGATATTCGCGGAGCGGCAAGCCCGCCTGGCGCTGCTACGCGGCGAGGGGCCACGCATGCTCCAGGCGGGCAACTGGCGGCGCGCGGCCGAGCTCTGCCAAGCCTGGTCCAATCTCGAATTCTGGAGCCCGGACCCGTGGCGTTGCCTCGGATACGCGATGCAGGCACAAGGCTATCATCAGGACGCGATCAATGCGTTCCGCAAAGCGGCGCAGTACGATCCCAGCGACCGCAGCCTCGACGCGGCGATCGAAAAGAGTCAGAAGGGAATCGTAGTCGATTTCCTGAATCGCTATCGTCGTTAGTGCGTCACGCTGCGCGTGACGCACTAACTTGCCGCGTTGAACCCGGCGCTCCCGCGCCGGTTAACGCGGCACAAATCCTTCAAACGCTCGCCTCTCTCCGCCTGAGAAAGGGCAGCAATCGCCTCAGGCGCTTGCCGCCTTGGCTTCGTCGCCCTGCGCCGACGCCTCTTGCCGAACGGCGTCCATATCTAGGGCTTTCGCCGCCGCCAGCACCTGATCGAGTGCGCCGGCGGACAACGCGCCCGCCTGCGCGAAGACGATGATGTTGTCCCGAAAAACCATCAGCGTCGGGATCGACCGGATGTGAAAATGAGCCGCGAGTTGCTGTTGTTCCTCGGTGTTCACTTTTGCGAACAGGACCTCGGGATGGCGTTCCTTGGCTGCCGCGAACACCGGCGCGAAGGCCCGGCACGGGGCGCACCACGGCGCCCAGAAATCGAGCACTGCGAACGGATGGCCGTCGATTGACGAGACGAAGTTGTCCTTGGTCAGTTCAAGAACGTCGGGCGTGTCGGTCGCCATGCAAAGGTCCTCGCAACGGGTACAACGAGCTAAATGGCTTCGGCGCGCGGCAATTTCAACCGCCCGCCGCAGCCCGAGCGTCGCCTATTTCCGTTTGATCAGGAATGAGAAAACGCCGTCTTGCTCGGCGAATTGCATGAGCTGGTTGCCGGTCTGCTTGGCGAACGCCTCGAAGTCGCGCACCGATCCCGGATCGGTGGCGAGAACGCGCAGCACCTGGCCGCTCGCCATGTCGTTGAGCGCTTTTTTCGTCCGCAGGATCGGTAGCGGACAGTTGAGACCACGGGCGTCGACCTCGCGGTCGACCTGCAGCGCTTGCTCCATCACAGGTTCCTTAGCCGACGGGTAGTCCGGCCCTGGTCCAGGCGGCGATGCCGCCGTCGAGATGATACAGGCGCCGGAAGCCATGCTGTGCCAGAAAGGCACAGCCTTGCGCCGAGCGCGCGCCCGACAGGCAATAAAGCACCCATGGCGCTCCGGGGTCCAGCTCGGACGCGCGCGCGGGCAGTGCGGAAAGCTCGATGTGCAGGGCGCCCGCGATGACGCCGCGGGCCGTCTCGGCCGCGCTGCGTACATCGATCAATTGCGGCGGCGCTGTGCCTTGCAACAACGCCTGCAGTCCTGCTGGATCGAGCGGTTGATACACGGTGATCGAGGATCACAGAGATTGGACGATAAATTATAGCGCTAACGCCGGATCCTCTCGAGGAGCGCCGAGGTCGAGCGACCGGCGACGAAGGGGATCGACTCGAAGCGTCCGCCCCAGGCGATCACCTCCGCGGCGCCCACCGTCGTCGCGGCCGAATAGTCGCCACCCTTGACGATGACGTCGGGATGGCACTCGAGCACGAGCGCAAGCGGCGTGTCCTCGTCGAACGGGACGACCAGGCCCACCGACTCCAGCGCGGCGAGCACTGCGAGCCGGTCGTCGAGCGGATTGACCGGCCGGTCCCCGCTTTTGCCCAGGCGGCGAACCGACGCGTCGGTGTTGACGCCGACGATGAGGGCGGCGCCGAGCGAGCGCGCACGAGCAAGATAGGTCACGTGCCCGCGATGCAGGAGGTCGAACACGCCGTTGGTGAAGACTCGCGGCCGCGGCAGCGCCGCAACGCTCGCGGCCAGCGTCGCCCGCGTCGCGATCTTGGCGGCGAACGCAGGCTCCGGCGATGCGCTCCCGGAAGCCGTCATCCGGCGATGTATTCGAAGACCTTGACTACGCGCTGCACGCCACTGGTCGTGCTGGCGATGTCGGCGGCTGCGTCGCCCTCGCTGCGGCGCACGACCCCCATCAGGTAGACCACACCGCGCTCGGTGACGACCTTGACATGGTTGATCTGGAATCGGTTGGCTTCGACGAAGCGCGCCTTGACCTTCGAGGTGATCAGCGTGTCGTTCGAGCGCGAGCCGAGATCGGTGACCGGACCGGTGACGAGCTCGTTCTGAACCGCGCGAACCTTGGCCGTGGTGCGAACGACCTCGGCAATGTCTGCACGGGCGGCTTCCGCCGGAACCTCGCCGGTCAGAAGCACGATGCCGTTGTAGCTCGTGATGTTGACGTGGAAGTCGCCCTTGAACCGTTCGCGCACGTTGAAGGAGAGCTTGTCCTCGATGACTTCGTCATCGACCTGGGTTCCGGTCGTACGGCGATCGGTCGCGACCGCCGCGCCCGCTGCCACGCCGCCGGCAATCACTAGCGGGATACAGCCGCAGAGCAGTGCCACCATGGCGGCGAGCGCGGCGGCGCCAAGGGCGGTACGCGCCAGTTTGATCATCATGCTTCATCTCCCAGGAGGCTCGCGTCGATCGCATCGCACAGACAATGAATGGTGAGGAGGTGGACCTCCTGAATGCGCGCGGTGACATTGTGCGGAACGCATAGATGGACATCGTCGGTCGTCACGAGTTCGCCCATCCGGCCGCCGCCCTTTCCGGTGAGCGCGATGACCCGCATGCCGCGTTCGTGCGCCGCATCGATCGCCGCGACGACGTTGCCGGAATTCCCGGAGGTCGAGATCGCCAGCAGCACGTCGCCGGAGTCGCCGAGTGCGCGTACCTGCTTGGCGAAGACCTGCGCGAAGTCGTAATCGTTGGCGATCGCGGTCAGGATCGAGGTATCGGTGACGAGCGAGATCGCCGGCAGCTCGGGTCGCTCGCGCTCGAAGCGACCGACCATCTCCGCGGCGAAGTGCTGCGCGTCGGCCGCAGAACCGCCGTTGCCGCATGCCAGGATCTTGCCGTCGGCGATCAGGCAGTCGGTAATCAGCGAAGCGGCGCGCGCAATGTGCGGCGCCATGACGTCGACGGCGGCGAGCTTGAGTTGCGCGCTGTCGGTGAAATGGGCCCGGATGCGATGTGTCGTGTCCATCGGCACGAATTGTAACAACTCTGCCGATGGGATGGTCCGGCGACGACGGTGTCAGTCGATATCGATCCCGCGCAGCCATTCGATGTTCTCGGCGGCGAGACCATCGAGCAGGATCGCATCGAAGCGGCATGGCGGCTCGCGAGCGAGGCCGCCGAGATAATGCTGCGCGGCGAGCCGGAGGCGTCGACGCTTCGTCGCGGTAATGCTTTCCGCTGCGCCGCCGAATGCCTGATTGCGCCGCAAGCGGACCTCGACGAAGACCAGGGTCTTGCCGTCACGAACGATGAGATCGATCTCGCCTCCGCGGCAGCGATAGTTGCGATCCACGACGGCCAGTCCGCGGGCGGCAAGGAATCGCGCCGCAAGCGCTTCGGCCGCCGCGCCGCCGTTCATTGCGGGCCCGAGTCAGGCAGGCTCTGGCCGTCGTGAATCGTCATGATCCGCCCTTCGCGAGCGAACATGCGCGTCGGCAGGAGCGAGAGATGTCCGGTCGCGCCCTCCAGCTCGATGCGATCCGGGGCAATCGGATTGACGAGCAGCTCCGCAATCGCGAACGCATCGAGCCCAAGCGCATAGAGCCGCTCGAGCACCGGGTCGTCGAGGTTCGCGCGCGGCAGGCGCGCGAACGCGCGATCGCCCGGATCGGCGAGCCACGGGATCTCCACATAGCGCACGCCCTCGAGGTCCCGCAGCATCTGCGTCGACAGGCCGTCGGCGATCTGGCTGCTCGCGTAAACCCGCCCCGGAGGTAGAAAGGATTTCCCCAGCGCGGCATCGCTAGGAGCAACGCATAACAAGGTGGCGTCGGACGGGCGCGCGGAGAGCTCGCGCCGCAGCAACCCCAATACCTCGGGGCTGGCAGCGAAGCGATAGTCGCGCGCCGCCGCGCCGCCCGCGCGCTCCCAGGCAGCCGCGAAGGCGGCCTTGAACCGGCGCTGCAGGGGCGCGTCGCTGGTCACGGCGGCGACGGTGCGCACCCCGTCGTCGCGCGCGCGCCGGGCCAGCAGCGCGGCGTCACTTTCCACCGAAAGCGTCAGCGCGTACGCTTCGTCGGGCAGGGCCGAGCCGTCGTCGAGCTGGTTCAGTGCCAGCATCCGGGCCCTCTCCGGCGCCAAGGCGAGAACGGTCTTCAGGTCGTCTCGCGTGAGCGGACCGACGATCAGCCCGGCACCGGCGTCGGCTTCGGCAGCGAATGCCGGCAGAACCCCGTCGTCGCCATGCCCGACCACCCGCGTGCGCGTCGCGTCGCCGGCAACGTTGGCCGCCGCCATGAATCCGGCCTTGACGGCCTCGGCCGCGCGTCCGTAAAGCGAGGACTCAAGGGGCAGGACCAGCACGATGGTGTCGCTGGTTGCGCGGCTCACCGCAGCAGGGGCGGGCACCGCCTGGGGCGGTGGCTGCACCTCGGGGGCCGGTGCGATCGTCGCCGGCGGTGGAAGCGGTGCCGGAGAAGGCAGCGCTGCCGCAGATGGAGGCGGCGCCGGGGCCGGCGGCGGTCGCGGTTGCGGCGCGGGCGCCACAACGGTTGTCGATGCCGGCCGCGGCCCGGACAATGGTGCGGGAGCCGCGCACGCGGCCAGCGCCAGTGCAGCCGCGACACAGAGCGGCCACTGGGCGTAGGCGCGGGCGAGGATTGTTGCTATCAAAGGGAGGATGCCGCCGTGGCAACGGGCGAGGCAGGGCCGGCGAGCGGACGCACATTATATGTGGTCGCGACGCCGCTCGGAAATCTCCGGGACATCTCCTTGCGCGCGCTCGACGTCCTCGCCAGTGTCGATATCATCGCCGCGGAGGACACGCGGGTCACGGCGAAACTGCTTGCCCGTCACGGCATCGCGTCGCGTCTTCTCTCCGTCCACGAGCACAACGAGCACCGCCGCGCCGCTGAAATCGTGCACCTCCTCGCCGACGGCAAGAGCGTCGCGCTGGTGAGCGACGCCGGCACGCCGGGCATAAGCGACCCGGGTGCTGCGCTGGTGCGCGCCGTTTCCGATGCAGGGTTCGCGGTCGTGCCTGTACCCGGCCCCAGCGCCGTCATTGCCGCGCTGTCGGCCTCGGGCGTCGCCGCGCCACGCTGGCTCTTTTGTGGATTCCTTCCGGCGAGCGCCTCGGCGCGCCGGAAGGAGCTCGAGCGCCTGCGCGATTGCCCCTGCGCGCTCGTGTTCTACGAGGCACCGCACCGAATCGGGGCAACGCTCGATGCCCTCGTCGCCGGCTTCGGCGCAGAGCGCGAAGTCGTCGTTGCACGCGAGCTGACCAAGCAGTTCGAATCCATCCATCGCTGTCGCCTTGGCGAAGCGCCCGCATGGCTCGCCGCCGATGCGGACCGCAGCCGTGGCGAATTCGTGGTGATTGTCGATGCCCCCGTTGCCGCGCCGCGGAGCGACGAGGCCGACGCGGCGCACGATCGCACGCTCGCGGTACTGCTCTCCGAGCTGCCGCTGGCGCAAGCGGTGCGAATCGCCGTCGCGCTGACCGGTGCGCCGCGCAAGCGACTGTATGCCCGCGCGCTTGCGCTCTCGGCACGCGATGAAGGCTGAGCGCCGCGACTCGGGTTCCGCGGCATCTTTTCCGGGCGCATCGCTTCGTTCCGGTGCGGGCCTACGCCGTGCCGGCTGCGCTACACTCGCATCCATGAATAATATCGCGACCGCGGAGATCCTCGCGGCCGGGTCGACGGGATGGGAGGCGAAGCTCGAGCTCTCTTATGAGCGCCGCGGCGCTCGCAGCGTGCTCGCACGGCGCATGCACCGGGGACCGCTCGTCGTTCAGAAGTCGCTCTACCCCGAAGGCGACGATGTCTGCCAGAACGTCATCGTCCACCCGCCCGCGGGTATCGTCGGCGGTGATCGGCTCGCGCTGGAGGTCGCGGTCGGCGAAAGCGCGCGCGCGCAGCTCACCACGCCCGGTGCGACGAAGTGGTATCGCTCGGCCGGGGCGCCGGCTCACCAGAGCTTGCGCTTCTCGGTCGCGACCGGCGCTTTGCTCGAATGGCTGCCGCAGGAGAGCATCGTGTTCGACGGCGCGATGCCCGAGCTCGAGACGCACATCGCGCTCGCGGGGGACGCAGTGTTCTTCGGCTGGGAGATCGTCTGCCTCGGGCGTCGCCTTGCGGGCGAACGCTTCGCCCGCGGGCGGGTGTCTCAGAACGTCACGGTTCGGCGCGACGGCGCGCGGCAATGGATCGAGCGCACCCGGCTTTCGGGTGGCTCGAGGCTCCTCGAGGCACCGGTCGGCCTCGAACGGAAGTCCGTATTTGGCACATTCCTTGCGGCTGTACCGCGCGTGCCCGAGAATCTGATGGCAACGTGTCGCGGGGTCGGGTGTGACGATGGCGATGTGGGGGTGACTCGCGTATCCGGGGTTCTGCTCGCGCGGTATCGCGGGCAATCGCCGGAAGCGGCGCGAAATTATTTCGCCGCGCTCTGGGCCCGCATACGTCCGGTCCTGGTCGGGCTCGACGCCGTGCACCCGCGCATCTGGACGACGTGACCGTAACAAACCATGGAACTCACCCCACGCGAGAAGGACAAGCTGCTCGTTTTCACCGCGGCGCTGCTCGCGGAGCGCCGTCTGGCGCGTGGACTCAAGCTCAACTATCCGGAGGCGGTCGCCTACCTGAGCGCCGCGATCATGGAAGGCGCGCGTGACGGGCGCACGGTCGCCGAGCTGATGAGCCAAGGCGCGAGGCTGCTCGCTCGCGCCCAGGTGATGGACGGCGTGGCGGAAATGATCCCGGAAATCCAGGTCGAGGCGACCTTCCCCGACGGAACGAAGCTCGTCACCGTGCACCACCCGATCCCATGATTCCCGGAGAATTGCTGCCCTCACGCGGCGAAATCGAGCTCAACGCCGGGCGGCCGACGATCAAGCTCAAGGTCGCCAATACCGGGGACCGGCCGATCCAGATCGGGTCGCATTATCACTTCGCGGAGACCAACGCCGCGCTCGAGTTCGATCGCCTGGCCGCGCGAGGCTTTCGCTTGAACATTCCGGCAGGCACCGCAGTGCGCTTCGAGCCGGGGCAGGCGCGGACGATCAAGCTCGTCGCGCTCGGCGGCGCACGCATCGTCTACGGGTTCTCGGGCGCGGTCATGGGGCCCCTCGATGGGACGGCGAAGAAGGTGAAAAAGGCAACAAAAGTGAAAAAGTGAACCGGTGAACATGCGATGAAAATCAGTCGCGCTGCTTACGCGGAGATGTTCGGACCCACCATCGGTGATCGGGTCCGGCTGGCCGACACCGATCTCGTGATCGAGGTTGAAAAGGACCTCACCGTCTACGGCGAAGAGGTCAAGTTCGGCGGCGGCAAGGTGATCCGCGACGGCATGGGGCAGAGCCAGCGCGTCGCGAAAGACAGCGCGGACACGGTGATCACCAATGCGCTGGTGATCGACTGGTGGGGGATCGTAAAGTGCGACCTCGCCATCAAGGGCGGCAGGATCGCGAAGCTCGGCAAGGCCGGCAATCCCGACATCCAGCCGGGCGTGGACATCGTGATCGGCGCGGGCACCGAGATCATCGCCGGCGAGGGAATGATCGTCACCGCCGGCGGCATCGACTCGCACATCCATTTCATCTGTCCGCAGCAGATCGACGAGGCGCTGATGTCAGGCGTCACGACCATGATCGGCGGCGGAACGGGACCTGCGACCGGCACTTTCGCAACCACCTGCACACCGGGCCCGTGGCACATCCAGCGCATGCTGGAAGCGGCCGACGCCTTCCCCATGAACCTGGGCTTTCTCGGCAAGGGTAACGCGAGCCTGCTGCCTCCGCTCGTCGAGCAGGTGAAGGCGGGCGCGATCGGCCTGAAGCTGCACGAAGACTGGGGCACGACGCCCGCGGCGATCGATGCCGCACTGAAAGTGGCCGATCGCATGGACGTGCAGGTTGCTATCCACACCGACACGTTGAACGAATCGGGCTTCGTCGAAACGACGCTCAAAGCGATCGGCGGTCGGACGATCCACACCTATCACACCGAAGGCGCGGGCGGTGGCCACGCGCCCGACATCATCAAGGCCTGCGGCGAGCCCAACGTGCTGCCGTCGTCGACCAATCCGACGCGGCCTTATACGGTCAACACCATCGATGAGCACCTGGACATGCTGATGGTGTGCCACCACCTCGATCCGGGAATCGCGGAGGACATCGCCTTCGCCGAATCGCGCATCCGGCGCGAGACGATCGCCGCCGAGGACATCCTGCACGATCTGGGCGCATTCTCTATGCTGTCGTCGGATTCGCAGGCGATGGGACGTGTGGGCGAGGTCATCATCCGGACCTGGCAGACGGCGCACAAGATGAAGCTCCAGCGCGGCAAGCTCGCCGGTGATCCTGCCGCGCACGACAACCTGCGGGTCAGGCGCTATGTGGCCAAGTACACGATCAATCCGGCGATCGCGCACGGTATCGGCCACCTCGTCGGATCGGTCGAGCCGGGCAAGCTCGCCGACCTGGTGCTGTGGAAGCCGACGTTTTTCGGCGTGAAGCCGTCGCTCATCCTCAAAGGCGGCATGATCGCCGCGGCGGCCATGGGTGACCCGAACGCGTCGATCCCGACACCCCAGCCGGTGCATTACCGGCCGATGTTCGGCGCGTTCGGCAAAGCGCTATCCACCTCGGTGACTTTCGTGTCGAAAGCAGCGCTCGAGAATCCGGCGGTGCGAAAGCTCAAGCTCGCGAAACCGCTCGTCGCCGTGAAGAATACGCGGCGCATCGGCAAGCGCGACATGAAGCAGAACGACGCGCTGCCCAAGATCGATGTCGATCCGGAGACCTACGTCGTTCGCGCCGACGGCGAGCTCCTCGTTTGCGAGCCTGCGACCGAGCTGCCGCTCGCGCAGCGGTATTTTTTGTTCTGACCCATGCTGATCGTGCAGCAACGCATCGCTCCGCAGGCGCACGCCGACGCGGAGCTCCAGTTGGCTTTCGAGCAGCGGCGGAAGGCACGGCAGCGCACGGTTCTCGTGACGGGGGAGGAGGTGGCGCTGTTTCTCGACCGCGGCGTGATCCTCCATGGGGGCGATTGCCTGCTCTCCGACGATGGCCAAGTGGTGCGGATCGTCGCCGCGGCCGAGACGCTCATGGAAGTGAAAAGCGGCGACGCCCGGGTGCTGGCGCGGGCGGCCTATCACCTCGGCAACCGGCATTGTCCGGTCGAGATCGGCGAGGGGTGGCTGCGCTTTCCGGCTGATCACGTGCTCGCCGAGATGCTGCTCGGGATGGGCCTCGCGGTGACGTCGATCTCGGCGCCGTTCGAACCCGAGGCTGGCGCGTATGCGGCCGGCCACCACCATTCGAGCGAGGCGAAGCACGCAGGCATCATCCACGACTTCGCGCAGCGCGGACCCTCGCGATGACCGACGCGCCGCAGACGGGCTCTACGCTCGCGCTGGTGCGCCTCTTGCAACTCGCGAGCCCCGCCTTGCCGATCGGCGCCTACAGTTATTCGCAAGGGCTCGAATCGGCGGTCGCGCACGGCGATGTCCTCGACGCCGCGACCGCTGCGACGTGGATCGGCGACATGCTCGAGCACGTCCTCGCGCCCGGCGAAGCCGTGGTCCTCTGGCGCCTGCTCGACGCTCTCCAGCGCGAAGACTGGCCGCGGGCTGTCGAATGGAACGACTGGTTCCGCGCGTCGCGGGAAACCGCGGAGCTACGCGCCGAAACCGAGCAGATGGGTGGATCGCTGGTGCGCCTGGCGACCGACCTCGATCTGCTCGATTCCGCTGCGCACGCCGTGGTGGCCATGATGGCGCCCGTGATGCTGCCCGCGGCATTCGCGCTCGCCGCGCGCGCTTTCGGGATCTCGGCGACCGACGCGCTGACCGCTTACGTCTGGTCCTGGCTGGAAAATCAGGTGCTCGCCGCTATGAAGACGATTCCCCTTGGACAGGTTGCGGGGCAGCGCATACTCATGCAGGCCGGAGCAAGGATCCCGGCGGTGGTGACGCTCGTTCGCTCGATCGCCGACGAGGACATGAGCACGTTCGCGCCGGGACTCGCGATCGCTTCGTCGCGGCACGAGACGCAGTACACCCGGCTCTTCCGGTCGTAGCGAAGAGCAGTGGACGCATTCGACGCATGAACATCAGCCAGCCCCTTCGCATCGGCATTGGCGGGCCGGTGGGCTCCGGCAAGACGGCGTTGACGCTTTTACTTTGCCGCGCGCTGCGCGAGCGCTACGAACTGGCGGTCGTCACCAACGACATCTACACCGAGGAAGACGCGCAGTTCCCGGTGAAGAACGAGGCGCTGCCACCCGAGCGCATCATCGGCGTGGAAACCGGGGGTTGCCCGCACACCGCGATCCGCGAGGACGCGTCGATCAACCTGGAGGCGGTCGACAGACTGGTGCGGCGCTTCGGCAACCTCGATATCGTCTTCGTCGAAAGCGGTGGCGACAACCTGGCGGCGACGTTCTCGCCGGAGCTCTCTGACCTGACGCTTTATGTGATCGACGTCGCCGCCGGCGACAAGATCCCGCGCAAAGGTGGCCCGGGAATCACCAAGTCCGATCTCCTGGTGATCAACAAGATCGATCTGGCGCCGCTCGTCGGCGCGTCATTGGACGTCATGGACCGCGACTCGCGACGGATGCGTGGCGGGCGGCCATTCGTGTTTACCAACCTCAAGACGGGCCAGGGCCTCGACGTCGTCGTACGGTTCATCGAGGAGCGCGGCCTGGTATCGGCGGCCGCCGATGCCAGACCCGCGCGCGCGGGCCGGTAAACTCGCGCCGCGCAGCCGCGGACGAAACGCGGCCGCCCCGGAGGATGCGCCGTCCAAAGTAGTGCACACCCCGATCCGACGCACCGCAATGGGTCGCGCAGTGCAGCACCGACCCGATCGCGCGAGTCGAAACCCTGGCCGCTGTTCGCGGCGCAGCGACGCAAAAACAGTGCGTTATCCCGTCTTCGTCGAACATGGCATGGATCGTGCGAAGCACATCGCGCCGGGCCGTCTGTCGCACCAAGCCTGCGCGAAGTGCGGCTAATGTCCTGCGGTCTCTCACGGGGAAGCGTTTCAATCATTCGACACGGGGTAACTCCATGCAACGAAGAAACTTTCTGAAGCAATTGACGGTATCGGTGGCGCTCGCAACGGGAGGGCTCGCGATCGCCTCGCAGGCGCTAGCCGCGGACACGATCAAAGTGGGCGTGCTGCACTCGTTGTCGGGAACGATGGCGATCAGCGAGACGGTGCTCAAGGACGTGACGCTGATGGCCATCGACGAGATCAACGCCAAGGGCGGGGTACTCGGCAAGAAGCTCGAGCCGGTGGTCGTCGACCCTGCGTCGAACTGGCCGCTGTTCGCGGAAAAGGCGCGCCAGCTCCTGACGCAGGACAAGGTAGCGGTTGTTTTCGGTTGCTGGACGAGCGTATCGCGCAAGTCGGTGCTGCCGGTGTTCGAGGAGTTGAACGGCCTGCTCTTCTACCCAGTGCAGTACGAGGGTGAGGAGCTGTCCAAGAACGTGTTCTATACCGGCGCGGCGCCCAATCAGCAGGCGATCCCAGCCGTCGAGTACCTGATGGGCAAGGAAGGCGGCGGCGCGAAGCGCTGGGTGCTGCTGGGTACCGACTACGTCTATCCGCGGACCACCAACAAGATCCTGCGCTCGTTCCTGAAGTCGAAGGGCGTCGATGAAAAGGACATCCTGGAGACGTACACGCCATTCGGGCACAGCGACTACCAGACGATCGTGGCGGATATCAAGAAGTTCGCCGCCGGCGGGAAGACCGCTGTTGTGTCGACGATCAATGGCGACTCGAACGTGCCGTTCTACAAGGAGCTTGGCAACGCTGGGTTGAAGGCGACCGATGTCCCGGTTGTTGCCTTCTCCGTCGGCGAAGAGGAGCTGCGCGGTGTGGATACCAAGCCGCTGGTTGGCCACCTCGCGGCGTGGAACTACTTCATGTCGCTGAAGAACCCCGCCAACGAGGAGTTCAAGAAGAAGTGGGCCGCGTACGCCACGAAGGCGAAGCTTCCCAACGCCGACAAGCCGCTCACCAACGACCCGATGGAAGCGGCCTACGTCGGCCTGAACATGTGGAAGCAGGCGGTCGAGAAGGCCAAGTCGACGGACGTCGACAAGGTGATCGCGGCGATGGCCGGCCAGACGTTCAAGGCGCCGGACGGCTTCACGATCAAGATGGACGAGAAGAACCATCACCTGCACAAGCCGGTGTTCATCGGCGAGGTGCAGGCGAACGGCCAGTTCAACGTGGTGTGGAAGACCCCGGGCCCGATCAAGGCGACGCCGTGGAGCCCGTACATTCCTGAAGACAAGGGCAAGAAGGACGAG
>WNGR01005945.1_pt1 | contig 13080 bp, 11 predicted proteins | sample 5407581 | NCBI WGS metagenome assembly WNGR01 (sample SAMN13153383, study PRJNA577476) | soil metagenome | isolation source: 80 cm soil or saprolite under Garry oak tree replicate 2 | place: USA:California | collected 2016-06-15 | reverse complement strand
CCGCTACGAGGACAACATCCTGCCGACCGGGTCAGCTCGCGGCACCCCGGAGGACGCATTCGACTGTGCCTGCGGGTTGTACCTGGGTGATCCACCCGCCGAGTCAGACCCCCGAAGGATCAACGCATTGCTGCACTAGAGGGGTCAAGTTGTCCACAACTGCCTGGTAACCACCCATTTGGGACTTGACAAACGGTACGTTGGAAAGGGGACGCCCCCCGTGGAGTGGTGGGGGCTGTCTCCGGGCGGGCTGGGCGCTGTGGCGCTTCGTTCTGCGGCGTGGTCGGCGTCTTGCGGCGTGGTCGGCGTTCTGCTGCGTGGCGGCCGTTTGGGGGGTTCTGGCTGGGCTTTCTGGACTAATCGGGCTTAATCCGGCCTTTTGTTGATCATGGTCTGCATCCAGCGGTACGAATCCTTCGGTGTGCGGGTTTGGGTTGAGTAGTCCACATGAACCAGTCCGAACCGTGGCTCGTAGCCCTTCGACCACTCGAAGTTGTCGAGCAGGGACCAGACGAAGTAGCCGCGTACGTCGACTCCCTCTGCGATCGCCTTCGCGAGAGCTCCCAGGTGCTCCGACAGGTAATCGATTCGGTGTTGGTCCGGTATCCGCCCGTCGGCGCTCACTGTGTCTTGGCCGCTGCAGCCGTTCTCGGTGATGTAGATCGGCGGCAGCTTGTCGCCGGCTCGGTTTCGCAGTGTGATCAGGAACTCGTGTAGGCCGGCCGGGACGATCGGCGAGTCGTTCGTGGTCATCGGGTAGCCCTCGACCGGGACCAGGTCGAACGGGAGCGGGTTGCCCGGTGACGGTGCTGCTACCGCCTGCGGCTCGTAGTAGTTGACGCCGTAGAAGTCGAGTGGGGTGGCTATCGCGGCCAGGTCGTCGGCGAAGTCGGGCGGCAGGTGGGGATGCATCTGGGCCGGGTACGCGCCCAGCAGGACCGGGTCCGCGAACAGCCAGTTGAGCAGGGCGTCCAGCACGTCGGCCGCCGCCGAGTCCGCTTCGGACGTGGTTCGTGGCCAGATTGGCGAGTGGTTGTTGGCGGTGCCGATCGACTTCGCGCCCGCGGCTCGCAACGCGGTGGCTGCCAGGCCGTGGGCCAAATTCTGGTGGTGCGCCGCTGGGATGGCGTCGAACAGGAGGGTTCGGCCGGGGGCGTACTCGCCGATCGCGTAGCCGTAGAGGGTCTCGACCACTGGCTCGTTCAGTGGGATCCACATCTGGATTCGGTCGGCGAAGCGCTCGCCGACCATGGCCGCGTAGTCGGCGAAGTGCTTGGCCGTGTCCCTGACCAGCCAGCCGCCCTTGTCCTCCAGTGCCTGTGGGGTGTCCCAGTGGTACAGGGTGCAGACCGGGATGACGCCGGCCTTGAGCAGTTCGTCGATCAGGCGGTCGTAGAAGGCCAGGCCGGCCGGGTTGGGCTTGCCGGTGCCTGCCGGCTGGATTCTCGGCCACGCGATGGAGAACCGGTACGCGTCGACGCCCAGCTCGCGCAGCAGGGCGACGTCCTCCGGATATCGGTGATAGTGATCACAGGCGATCTCACCGGTGGTGCCGTCGGCGATCTTGCCGGGGGTGTCGCAGAACGTGTCCCACACGGACCGACCCCGCCCATCAGCGGTAACGGCTCCCTCGATCTGGTACGCGGAAGTGGACACGCCCCACAAAAAACCCGTAGGGAACGTTGACAGACGAAGATCAGCCATGGACTCCCCAGGAGTTCCAGATAATGTGAAATATATTCGGATAGTACGTACCACTTCGGCAACAGGGAAGTGCACGGCCGGAGATCCAGGCAAAATGGCTCACAGAATGCGCCAAGAGGGAGACACGTGTCCGCCAACCCGACTCACCTTCGCCGCAGACCGGTCCAGCAGCGCAGCGCCGCACGCGTGGAGCGGATGCTGGAGGCCTGCGCCCTGTTGATCGACGAGGTCGGCTACGACGGCGTGACCACGACGCTGATCGCCGAGCGCGCCGGTGTCGCCGTCGGCTCGCTGTACCAGTTCTTCCCGGACAAGCGGGCCGTGGTCCAGGCGCTGACCACGCGCAACCTGGACCGCTTCATGGACCTGATCGCCGAGCGCCTCGCCTCGGTCACCCTGGAGCACTGGTGGGACGCGGTCGACATGGTGTTCGACGCGTACGTGCGGATGTACCGGCACGTGCCGGGGTTCACCCAGATCCGGTTCGGCGACGTGGTGGACCTGCGGCTGATGGACGACCAGCGGGACAACAACACGGTGATCGCCGACCGGCTCGCCGTGCTGCTCGCCGACCGGTTCGCCCTGCCGCTGACCGACCTGCGGCTGCCGATCTCGGTGTCGGTGGAGATCGCGGACGGCATCCTGAACCTGGCGTTCCGCCGCAAGCTGTTCCACGAGGACGTGATGATCGCCGAGGCGAAACGTGTGATCCGGGCGTATCTGTCCGGCCACCTGGACTGAGCGCCTAACCGAACGAACGAGCCTCACCGCGATACGTGGGTACGGTCCGGATCACCCGGTCGCCCTGCACCACGTGGTAATCGGTGAACCGTTCGGCCAGTTCGCCTGCCTTGGCGTGGCGCAGCCACACCCGGTCGCCCAGCCGCAGCTGGTTGGCCGCACGGCCGACGACCGGGGTCTGCACCTCACCCGCCCCCTCGGTGCCCAACAGTTTCAGGCCGGCCGGCAGGTAGGGCTTGGGCAGCCGGTCCGGGGTCCCGGTGCCGGAGGCCACGTAACCACCGGCGAACAGCGTCGCGGTGTTGCGAGCCGGGCGGTGCACCACCGGCAGTGCGAACAGCAGGGCCGGCGCCGGCTGGAACCGGGTGTACGCGTCGAACAGCGTGGGGCCGACCAGGCCGGAGCCGGCGGCCAGCTCGGTCACCGACGGGTCGGTCGCGGTCAGTTCCAGGCTGCCGGTGCCGCCGCCGTTGACGAACTCCAGCGGGGCCAGCGCGGTGATCGCGGCGATGGCCGCGGTCCGGCGTTCGATCAGCTCGGCCGCGGACTGCCGCTGGATCCACCGCACGGTCGCGCCCCACAGCGGCCGGCCGGGCGGGTTGTCACCCAGCCCGGCGATCTGGCCCTCGTAGCCCATCACGCCGGCGAGTTGGAAGCCGGTCCTGCCGAGCACGGCCTTGGCGAACGCGCTGGCCTGGGCCGGGGTGTGCAGTGGTGAGCGTCGGGTGCCGATGTGCACCGGGCCGCGCCGGGTCAGCGGGCGCCAGGACACGTCCAGCTCCAGGCAGACCCGGATGGTCGGGTGGCCGGGGCCGAGGATCGTGTCGATGAGGTCGAGGTGCTCGACCGAGTCGACCATGATCGTGATGGTGCGCCGTGCGGTCTCGTCGGCGGCGAGTGCGCGCAGGGCCGCGCGGTCCACGGTCGGGTAGGCGACGACCAGGTCGGTCGCGGTGCCGGCCGCGCACAGCCACATGGCCTCGGGCAGCGAGTAGGCGAGCACGCCCGCGTAGCCGGGCAGCGCCAGTACTCGCTCGACCAGGTAGCGACACCGCAGTGACTTGCTGGCCACCCGGATGGGCCGGCCGGCGGCGCGCCGCACCAGATCGGCGGCATTGTGGTCGAACGCATCGAGATCGATGATGGCCAGGGGCGGGTCGAGATCCCTGGTCGCCTCGTTGTACCTGCCCAGGTCGGAGGTGTACGGCACCCCTGAACACTAAGCGATCCGACCTTGAAATGCGAATCCCCTTCACATAAGTTCAACCGCACGGCTGCTACAGGGAGGTACACGTGTCCGGACGCGACGGCGGCTGGCGGAACTGGGCCGGCACCGCGACGGCGACCCCGGCACGCTGGTGCCGCCCGACCGACCCGGCCCAACTCGCCGGTGTGATCAAGGACGCCGAACGCGACGGGCTGCCGGTCCGCGCGCTGGGCAGTGGCCACTCCTTCACCGACGCCGCAGCCACCGACGGCGTGGCCGTCGACCTGTCCGGCTGGACCGGGATCGTCCACGCGGACGTCGAAAAAGGCCTGGTCACGGTCCGTTCCGGCACCACGCTGCACGACCTGAACGCCGGCCTGGACCAGCTCGGTCTCGGGCTGGAGAACCTCGGTGACATCGACAAGCAGACGATCGCCGGCGCGCTCGCCACCGGCACCCACGGCACCGGCGCCCGTTACGGCGGCATGGCCACCCAGATCGCCGCGCTGGAACTGGTGCTGGCTGACGGCTCGCTGGTGTGCTGCTCGGCGACCGAACGGACCGACCTGTTCGCCGCCGCCCAGGTGAGCCTGGGTGCGCTCGGCGTGCTGAGCACGGTGACCCTGCAATGTGAGCCGGCATTCGTGCTGGCGGCCGACGAACGCCCGGAGCCCATTGACGACCTGCTCGCCCGGTTCGACGAGCAGGTCGACCAGCACGACCACATGGAGTTCCACTGGTTCCCGTACGGTCGAAACGCTCTGGTCAAAAGAAATGATCGGCTACCGGCCGGCACCCGGCCCGAGCCGCTCTCACGCTTGCGCCAGTTCGTGGAATACGAACTCGTGGAGAACATCGCGCTGGGTGGGATGTGCCGGCTCGGCCGGGCAATTCCGCGACTGGTGCGGCCGCTGCAGCGAACCGTCGACTCGGTGCTGTCCGCCCGCACCTATTCCGACCGTTCACACCGGGTGTTCGTGAGCAGCCGCCAGGTCCGCTTCGTCGAATCGGAATACGCGATTCCCCGCGAATCGCTGGGCGACGTGCTGGCCGAACTGCGCCGCGAGATCCCGAAACTGGCCGACCCGGTGCTGTTCCCGCTGGAAATCCGGGTGGCCGCCCAGGACGACATCTGGCTGTCCACCGCGCACGGCCGCGATTCGGCGTACATCGCGATCCACCAGTACCGGGGCATGCCGTACCGGCAGTTCTTCGACCTGTTCGAGTCGATCACGCGCACGGTCGATGGCCGCCCGCACTGGGGCAAGCTGCACACCCTGACCGCGACCCGCCTCGCCACGCTGTACCCGAGGTTCGACGACTTCCGCCGCATCCGCGCCGAGGTCGACCCCGACGGCCGCTTCGCCAACCCCTATACCGCGCGAGTGTTCGGCCCGGTGCGCTGAACGGCACGACGAACGGCAAACAACAAGCTGACCAGCGCAGCAGCAGTCGACTACTCGCCGACGGCCAACCACACGGCCTCGGCCAACGGATCGGCGCCAGCTACCAACTCCAACGTCCGCCGCACACTCCCCGCCCGCACCAACAACTCGGCCAACACGGCGGCGACATCATCACGGGACACCGAACCCGGATGCACCGGCGGCGCACCCAACCGCACCAGCCCGGTACCCGGATCATCGGTCAGCCGCCCCGGCCGCAGAATGGTCCAGTCCAACCCGAAGACCCGAACAGCGTCCTCGGCAGCCTTCTTGGCCACGAGATAAGCGGCGAACACCGGGTCGACACCAGGATCATCAGCACGATCAACACCCATCGTGCTGATCAACAAGTACCGTCGCACACCGGCCTGCAACGCCGCCCGCGCCAACAACTCCGCCGCCGCACGGTCCACAGTGTCCTTACGAGCAACACCACTACCAGGCCCGGCACCAGCGGCGAAGACCACGGCATCAGCACCGGCAACGTGCCCCGCCAACTCGGCGACATCCACCCGCTCAAGATCGCAGACAACGGCATCGGACCCGACAGCCGCAAGATCAGCAGCCTGCTCGACCTGGCGGATCAACCCAACCGGCACATCACCGCGCTCATTCAGCAACCGAGCAAGCCGCAACGCGATCTTCCCATGCCCACCGGCAATGACCACCCGCACAAGAACAAACCCTAGCCGCGATCAGCAAGTGCCGCTGAGCTCGGACAACGCACAAGAAACGTTCAGGCGATGGTCGTGGACAGACGCTCGTAGACGGCCTCGTTCAGCCAGCGGCCGGTGGCGTCCAGGTCGATCGCGGTGCACTCGGTGGCACCGGGCAGGTCGATGTCCGTCACGCCCTCCGGGTCGGCGGTGAGCACGCCTACGCCGTGCCGACGGGCCCGTGGCAGGCAGTTGACCAGGTAGTCATGCGTGGTCGCGGCCCACCAGGGCAGCACGATCGCGGTCTCCGCGTAGCGGGCGAACGGCACGGTGGACACCAGCCCGGTCCGCCAGTGGCGGGCGACCGACAGCACGCCGACGATCCGCACCGCGGGCGCGGGCACCCGGTCGGCCAGTTCCGGCCACACCCAGGTGGCGACAGTGGCCCGGTCCGGGACAGGGGGGCAGGCCAAGCAGATCCGCTCGGCATGCGCGTCGGTGAGCAGCTCGGCGACCACCACGACGCGGCGACCCAGCAGCGTCATCGGCGGCAGCACCGTGCCGTGCCAGCCAAGTCGCGCCGCGGCCCCCCCGGCCAACTGCTCGATCGGGGCCGGCAGCTCGACGGACGGCAGCAGCCGTGCCGGGCGTGCGTTGCTGACCTGCTCGTCGATCGCCGCGCGCCCTGGGGTGCCGCTCACGAAGGTTCGCCTCCCTGTAACCGTCTGGTATCGCCCCGTGTCACTGATCAGCGATCAGGACACAGTGCGATCTGACGCCTAGGAATTTCGTACCAGGAACCCACCCCCGTTCCACGACCGAACGACTCGCCTGCGATCGACGGCCCAGCCCCATCGGTAACCGGTCGATGACCACCCGCCAGACTTCAGCCCAACAGTGCGGCCAAACGGGTGAGCGGCACCCAGACAGCCACGAACAACAACAGCATTTAGTTACACACTGCAACCAAGACCCAATCCCACCCCAAGCAAAGCGACCCACCCCACACCCACCCCTACTCCAAACGGCCGAACAAACAAGAGCAACCGCCCCACCACACACCAAACCAAGCCCCAATTCACAATCTGTTTACACACAACACCCAAGGGCACCCCAGACGTGAAGTGACAAGCACCACCACCAACAACCAAGCAAAGCCCCAAACGTCCAATGAAGAAGAGAAGAAGCAAGAAGAAGAACAACAACTACACAGCGACTGACCCAAAGCCCGTAACCAAACCCGAGAGAAGCAAAACGGGGAACGGGGGTCCGGGGGGCGAAGCCCCGCCGGCCGGGGGCCTGGGGGCTTGGCCCCCAGAAAGACGGAGACCGACACGGTCCGCGCGTTCCGCGGACACATGCCGGCTGAGGTCGGTGGGCGAGGGGGGAGTTGAACCCCCACGTCCTTTCGGACACACGGACCTGAACCGTGCGCGTCTGCCATTCCGCCACTCGCCCTGAAGTGACGCGGCAGAGCGTAGCACGGGGTGACGGACGGGTTTGAAGTGACCTGTGTCGGGGTGGACGAGCACCGATACGATCGGTAGCGGATCAGTCGTGAGAAGGGATGGCAGCCGTGGGCCTCGTACAGCGCTTCGAGCGCCGTCTCGAAGGCATGGTCGGGAACAGCTTCGCGCGTGTGTTCGGTGGCAGCGTCGTGCCGCAGGAGGTGGCGCAGGCGTTGCAGCGCGAAAGTGAGTCCAACGTCCGTGAGCTTGCTGGCGGACGGTTACTGGCCCCGAACAGCTACCAGGTGCTGTTGGGGCCTGCCGATCATGACCGTCTCGCAGGCGCTGAGCAGGACGAACAGCGGATCACATCGCTGTTCGCGGACTGCGTGGCGGACTATCTCGCGGAGCACAGGTGGGAAACTTACGGTGACGTCGTAGTCTCCCTAGAGCGTTCCGACGCGCTGCACACCGGACAGTTCCGAACCCGCTCGTCCGTCGACCCTGACGTACGCCGACGGTCAGCACCACCTCGCAACGCAGGAGACCGAGCAATGAGCCAGCCCCCCGGTTACGGCCAGCACCCCGAAGGTGACCCTTACGGCCACCAAGGTTATGGACAGGGCCAGTACGGCGCCGACCCGAACTACGGACAAGGTCAGCAGTACGGCGGCGGGTACGAGCAGGGCTACGGCCAGTACGGCGCCGACCCGAACTACGGACAGCAGGGCCAGCCGGGCCAGCAGCAGTACGGCGGCGGCTACGAGCAGCAGCCGGGCTACGGTCAGCAGGGCCAGCAGTACGGCGCCGACCCGAACTACGGGCAGGGTGGCCAGCACTACGGCGGTGGCTACGAGCAGGGCGGCTACCCGCAGCAGGGCGGCTACGACCCTGGCTACGGCCAGCAACAAGGCGGTTACCCTCAGCAGGGTGGATACCCCCAGCAGGGTGGTTATCCGCAGGAGGCCGCGCAGGGTTACGCGCCGCCTGCCGTGCAGACGGGTCCGCGCCAGCTGTCCGCGAGCCTGCAGCTTGATGACGGCTCGAACCGGAACTACCAGCTCAAGCAGGGCGGCAACGTCGTCGGCCGGGGCCAGGACGCCGATTTCCGGCTGCCGGACACGGGCGTGTCGCGCAGGCACCTGGAAATCACCTGGGACCTGCAGAGTGCCATGCTCGCTGATCTCGGTTCGACAAACGGGACAACGGTGAACGGCCAGCCGGTGCAGACTTGGCAACTCGCGGACGGCGACGTGATCCGCATCGGCCACTCGTCGCTGGTGTTCCGCAGCCAGGGCTGAACAAGCCAATCTGGCTGACCGTCGGCCGTGCCCATCGCGGGCACGGCCGGGTTTGCCGGGTCGACACGAGTCGGTGAGCGGAGCGGACACAACAGGTGCCAGTGCTGGTGTTGCAACTGACCAGAGCAGGGTTTCTCGCCCTGCTCTGGTTGTTCGTGCTGGCCGTGCTCAGGGTGGTCCGCTCGGACCTCTACGCCGCGTCCGGGTTGCGGGTCGCGGTGCCGGGATTCCGCCGTGGCCAGGGCAAGAAGGGCCGCGGCAAGGCGGCCCGGCAGCTGGTGGTGACGCACGGCGCCCTGGCCGGCACCCGGATCTCGCTGGATGGCAGGCCGATCCTGATCGGCCGCGCCGACGACTCCACTTTGGTGCTCGATGACGACTACGCGTCGACCCGGCACGCGCGGGTGGCCCTCCGGGGCACCGACTGGTACGTGGAGGATCTAGGCTCCACCAACGGTACCTACCTCGACCGGGCGAAGGTCACGGCTCCCCTCCGAGTCCCGCTCGGTGTCCCGATCCGCATTGGCAAGACGGTGATCGAGCTGCGCTCATGACCCTTGTTCTGAAGTACGTGGCCCGAAGCGATCGCGGCCTGGTTCGGTCGAACAACCAGGACTCCGTGTACGCGGGCCCACGCCTGCTCGCGGTCGCCGACGGCATGGGCGGTCACGCGGCCGGCGAGATCGCGAGCAAGATCGTGATCGCCGCGCTGGCCCCGTTGGACGACGACGAGCCGAGTGACGACCTGCTCGGGCAGTTGCGCGGGGCGGTGGAGGCCGGCAACGGCGCGATCTCCGAGCTGGTGGCCGGCGACCCGGAGCTGGACGGGATGGGCACCACGCTGACCGCGATCCTGTTCGCGGGCAGCCGGCTGGGCCTGGTCAACATCGGTGACTCGCGCACGTACCTGATGCGCAACGGCACTGTGACGCAGATCACGCACGATGACAGTTTCGTGCAGTCGCTGATCGACGAGGGCCGGATCACCGCCGAGGAGGCCAACACGCACCCGCAGCGCTCCCTGCTGCTGCGCGCGCTGACCGGCCACGACTCGATCGAGCCGACGCTGAACCTGCGCGAGGTCCGGCCGGGCGACCGGTACCTGCTGTGCTCGGACGGCCTGTCCGGCGTGATCAGCCACGAGACGCTGACCGAGGCCATGCACATCCGCGACCCGCAGACCTGCGCGGACCGGATGATCGAGCTGGCGCTGCGCGGCGGCGGGCCGGACAACGTGACGGTGATCATCGCCGACGTGGTCGACGTCGACTTCGGCGACGACGCGCCGATCGTGGGCGGCGCGGCAGGCGACGGCAGCGACGAGGGGCCGCCACCGGACTCCCCGGCGTCCCGGGCGCGTGCGCTGAACCCGATCCCGCCGCCACAGCAGCGGGTCGGGCCGCCGACCGAGGCGCCCAAGCGCAAGCGAACCGTGCTGCGGTGGTCGATCGCGGCCGCGGTGGTGCTGATCCTGTTGGTCGGCGGCCTGTTCGCGACGCGGTGGTTCGTGCTGCGGCAGTACTACGTGGCCGTGGCCGACACCGGTGAGATCGGCATCTTCCAGGGCGTGCGGGGCAGTTTCCTCGGCGTGAAGCTGAATCGGGAGATCGAGGGCTCGTGCCCGGTGGCAACGCCGGGCTGCGAGATGATCACCGTCAACGACCTGAAGCCGGGTGCCCGGTCCACTGTGGAGAACGGCATCATCGGGCTGCAGAACCAACAGGACGCCGAGAGCGTGATCCGGCGGCTGCGCACCGACCAGGTGCTGCCGGTGTGCGGCAGCGGATCGACCACATCCACGACCACACCGCCCCCAACGACGACGATCAACCCGCCGGCCACGACGGCACCGGCGCACACGGCGCCACCGATCGGCGCGGGCGTCACGCAGACGACCGTGCCGACCGCGGGGCCCACCGTCATTCCGTCGACCTCGAAGTCACAGGTTCCCGGCGTGGAATGCCGGAAGGCCGGTAACTGATGTCGCAGCCGGCCGCCGGCGGGGCGGCGGCAGCACCCGCTGGGAGCGCCCCGATCGGTCCCAGCGGCGCGACGCCGACCCGGCGCGGCACCGAACTGTTCCTGCTCGCGTTCGCCGCCGTGCTGGTCACCGCGGCGCTCGTGCTGGTCGAGGCCAACCAGGAACAGTCGCTGACGATGCAGGTCGTCTACTACGGGGTCGCCTACCTCGCGCTGTTCGGCGCGGCGCACTACGCGGTCCGCCGCTGGACGCCCTACGCCGACCCGCTGATCCTGCCGTGTGTCGCGGTACTCAACGGCCTCGGCCTGGTGATGATCCACCGGCTGGACCTGGCCGGCGCGGAGCGGATGGCGCAGGGTGGGCCGGTGTTCCACGCGTCGGCGCCCAAACAGGTGCTGTGGACCACGATCGGGCTGCTCTTCTTCGTGCTCGTCCTGGCCGCGCTCAAGGACCACCGCACCCTGGCCCGCTACGGCTACACGCTCGGCCTGGTTGGCCTCGGCCTGCTGCTGCTGCCCGGCGTGCTGCCCTCCAGCCTGTCCGCGGTCAACGGCGCGAAACTGTGGCTGAAGCTGCCGTTCCTGACCATCCAGCCCGGTGAGTTCGCGAAGATCCTGCTGATCGTGTTCTTCGCGGCCTTCCTGGTGGCCAAACGAGATCTGTTCATGGCGGCCGGCCGCAAGGTGCTCGGGCTGGAACTACCCCGGCCACGTGACCTGGGCCCGCTGCTGGGCGCGCTCGCGGTCGCCGTCGGCGTGCTGGCGCTGGAGAGCGACCTCGGCAACTCGCTGCTGATCTTCGGCGTGGTCCTGGTCATGATCTACATCGCGACAGAGCGGGCGGCCTGGGTGATCATCGGGCTGATTCCGTTCATGGGCGCGTGCTATGTCGCCTACCGGCTGTTCGGGCACGTCCGGATCCGGGTGGCGAACTGGATCAACCCGCTGGCCGACCCGACCGGCGCCGGGTACCAGATGTCCCAGTCGCTGTTCGGTCTGGGCACCGGCGGGATCTTCGGCACCGGGTTGGGTGCGGGGCGACCCGACATCGTGCCGGAGGCCAACTCCGACTTCATCCTGTCCTCGATCGGCGAGGAACTGGGCCTGCTCGGCCTGTTCGCGGTGCTGATGCTCTACCTGCTGCTGGCCATGCGGGGCATGCGCAGCGCGCTCGCGGTGCGCGACACGTTCGGCAAGCTGCTCGGCGGTGGCCTCGCGTTCTCGTTGGTGTGGCAGGTGTTCGTGGTCGCGGGCGGCGTGACGAAGCTGATTCCGGAGACCGGCCTGACGTCGCCGTTCATGTCGGCGGGCGGTTCGTCGCTGCTGGCCAACTACGTGCTGGTGGCGGTCCTGTTGCGGATCTCCGACTCGGCCCGCAGGCCACGGCCGGGCACCGTGAGCCGGCCGATGCAGCCGCTCGCGCCGCTGGCCGAGGCGCACACCGTCATGGTGGAGCGGCCGTGAACACTCCGCTGCGCCGGGTCAGCCTGGCCATGATGATCATGATTGTGCTGCTGCTCGCCAACGACACGTACGTCCAGGTGATCAAGGCGGACAGCTACCGCACCAACCCGAACAACCAGCGGGTGCTGGACGACGAGTACTCCCGGCCTCGTGGCGTGATCGTCACGGCGGACGGCCGCACCCTGCTCGCGTCGTCGACGGCCACCAACGACCGGCTGAAGTACCTGCGGGTCTACAGCAACGGCCCGATGTACGCGCCGGTCACCGGCTACTTCTCGTCCATCTACGGCTCGGTGGGCATCGAGAAGGTGGAGAACGACATCCTCAACGGCAGCGACGACCGGCTGTTCGTGCGCAGGCTGTCCGACCTGATCACCGGCAAGGACGTCGGCGGCGGCAACGTCGAACTGACCGTCCAGGCCAAGATCCAGGCCGCCGCCTACAACACCATGGTCCAGGACGGCTTCAGCGGCGCGGCGGTGGCGATCAAGCCGTCCACCGGCGAGATCCTGGCCATGGTGAACACACCCTCCTACGACCCGAACGCGCTCGCGTCACACGACAGCAAGACGCAGAGCACCGCGATGAAGCTGAGCAACCCGACATCGCCGGCATCGCCGCTGATCAACCAGCCGGTCTCCGCCACCTACCAGCCCGGCTCGACGTTCAAGCTCGTCGTGGCGAGTGCCGCGCTGGCCGCGGGCGCCGACCCGAACGCCAAGACCCTGCCCGCCCAGTCGGTCATCCAGCTGCCCGGCACCAACACGACGCTGTCCAATTTCCACGGTGAGACCTGTCCCGGCAGCGTCGGTGGCAAGGTGTCCATCACGGACGCGATCGCGCACTCGTGCAACACGGCGTTCGCCACCCTCGCCGCGCAGCTCGGGCCAGGCGCGATCGCGGCGCAGGCGGCGAAGTACGGCTTCGGCACGAGCACGACGATCCCGATCAACGTGGTCAGCTCGTGCCTCGGCCCGCGTGCCGCCGGCAACTGCATGAACATCCAGGGCGGCACACCAGCCGTGTACCAGAGCGGCATCGGCCAGCGGGACGTGCAGGAAACCCCGATACAGAACGCGATGATAGCGGCGACCATCGCCAACGGCGGCCGGGAGATGCAGCCGCAGCTGGTGG